>JAABUV010007748.1_pt1 | contig 11136 bp, 17 predicted proteins | sample 5559971 | NCBI WGS metagenome assembly JAABUV01 (sample SAMN10711881, study PRJNA513362) | rock metagenome | isolation source: Antarctica rocks | place: Antarctica: Victoria Land, Knobhead nord | collected 2015-12-19
CGCGGCGGGCCGCGGAGGAGGCCGCCCGCAAGGCGCGGGCCCCGCGCGGCGCGGCGCCGCCGCCGCGCACGCCCGGCCTGCGGCGTCGGGGCTCTGGCCGGCGGGCGCGACGCGGCCGCGCGCGCAGGAGGCGGAGGACGCGCGGCGCGCGGAGGAGGAGGCGCGCCGCGCGGAGGAGGACGCCGCCCGGCGCAAGGAGGCCAAGCGCGAGCGGCGCGCGGAGCTCAAGCGCCAGGGCCTGCTGCTGACCGGCAAGGCCAAGCGCGAGGCGGACCGGCTGGCGGCCATGCGCGAGCAGATCCTGAAGAATGCCGCGCTGGCGCCGGACGCGCCCGCGGCCGGCGCGGCGCCGGGCGCCGGTGCGCCCGAGCCCGTGCGCGCGGCGCTCGTGCGCGGGTCGGCCAGCGGCGCCGGGCCTGACGGCCGTGCGCGGGCGCGCAGAGGACCGGCCCGAGCGCAGGAAGGTGGTGTACGACACGCGGAGGAAGCGCGCCGCGCCGAAGAAGGCGGGCGAGGAGGAGGAGGCCGAGGAGCCGGCTGCCGAGGCCCCTGCCGAGGCGCGCACCTGAGACGCTGGGCCGCGCGCTCGGGCTGCTCGGTCGTGACCGGGCGGCGTGTGGAGGGGCGGGCAGTGCTGAGGGTCATCCCGGCCGCCAGGCTGTGGAGCCAGAGATGGAGGAGGCTGCTGGGCCGGCGGATGACGCTGAGCAGGCTGTGGAGACCGCCGCGGCTGCCGCCGCACCGGAGCAGCCCGAGGCCGAGCCCGACATGGAGGAGGAGGACAGCGGCGACGACGACTGGGAGACCATGGACGTGGACGCCATCAAGCTGCCGAGCCAGGCGGCAGAGGAGCAGGTGCCGCACGCTGGCCGCACGCATGTCGCACGTGCGCCCCTGTGAGCTGTGCACGAGCGGCGCTGACCGCGCGCCCGGACGCGCTCGGCCAGGCCGCGGCGGAGGCGGCTGTCGCGGACGCTGCCGCCGCGGCAGCGGACGCTGTGGCGGAGGACGAGGACGAGGAGGACGAGGATGAGGAAGGCAGCAGCGACGAGGAGGGCAGCGATGCGTCGACGTCCGAGGAGGCGCGCGCCGCCTGGCTTCCCGCTGAGCGACGCATGCCGTGACGGCGGAAAGAGAGTGTGAAGGCGTGCGCAGACGTATCTGCAAGGGGGCGCAGGAGTCGTCCGAGGAGGAGAGCAGCAGCGAGGAGGACAGCAGCGAGGAGGACAGCGACGACGAGCGCGAGGAGCGGCTCGCGCGGCAGCGCGAGAAGCAGGAGGCCCGGCGGCAGGTGCGCCGCGCCGGCGCTGTGGCTGTGCCCAGCATTGCTTGTCAGCACCTTGCATGCGAGCTAGGAGGAGGTGTGAGAGCACGGTGCACGTCGGCGGCCGCCAAGCCTCGGCCGCTCGAACGTGTGGCGCGCTGGCAGGCCGCCATGGAGTCGGCGTCGCGCGACGACCTGCGCTCCCCCATCTGCTGCATCCTGGGGCACGTCGACACCGGTGCGCCTCCCGCTGCGGCCTGCGGGCGGGGTGCGGCATGGGGCGCTGCCGCGCCCATGCAGCGCCCATGGGTGTGCGCCTCCCGCTGCGGCCTGACGGCGGGGTGCCGCAGCGTCCCATGCAGCGCTCATGGGCTGTCCGCCGCGCAGGCAAGACCAAGCTGCTGGACAACATCCGGCGCACCAGCGTGCAAGAGGGCGAGGCGGGCGGCATCACGCAGCAGATTGGCGCGACGTATGTGCCGGGCGACGCGCTGCGCAAGCGCACGGCCTCGCTGGTCAAGGACGCGGAGCTGGAGCTGCGGCTGCCCGGGCTGCTCATCATCGACACGCCGGGTGGGCGGCCTCCCCAGGGCGGCCCCGCTGCTCGGAGCGCCTGCGAGCTTTGAAGACCGATGCGCTGCGTCGCATGCGTCCGTGCCCGCCGCGCGCTGCGCCGCGCGTCCGCTGCCCCGCGCGGCGGGCCCGGGCTGAGCGCGCGCCGCGGCCGCGCAGGGCACGAGTCGTTCACCAACCTGCGCTCGCGCGGCTCCAACCTGTGCGACATCGCGATCCTGGTCGTCGACCTCATGCACGGCCTGGAGCAGCAGACGGTGGAGAGCATCAACCTGCTCAAGGCCCGCAAGACGCCCTTCATCGTCGCGCTGAACAAGGCGCGCCCGCGGCCGCCCCCGCGCCGGCGCATCATGCGCGCGGCGGGGCCGGCTGAGCGGCGGCGGCGGCGCGGCGCAGGTGGACCGGCTGTTTGACTGGCATGCGGTGCCCGACACGCCCATCCAGGAGGCGCTCGCGCGCCAGAAGCCGCACGTGCGCGCCGAGTTCGACCAGCGCCTGAAGCAGTCCACGCTCAACCTGAACGAGCAGGGCCTCAACGTGGCGCTCAACTGGGAGAACCCCGACCGGCGCAAGTGCGCACGCTCTCCCGCCCTGGAGCGCTTCACCGTGGTACATCGCGGGGCATGCGTGGTGCTCCGTCGCGCTTGCTGAACCATCCTTGGGGGTGGAGTGTCATGATGCAGAGCATGTGTGGCGCATGTGTCGGCGCCTGCGGCTTGGAGGCAGGCAGACTGAGCCTCCTGTGAGGGGTGCCGGTGACTGTGCTGCTCGGCACTGCTGCCGGCCGGCTCCAAAGCGCTCCGTGTGGTCGCAGGTACGTCAACATCGTGCCCACGTCCGCGATATCTGGGGAGGGCATCCCGGACATGCTCAAGCTCCTGGTCGACCTGACCCAGGCGCGCAGCCTGCGACGCGGCTGCCACGCGCCGGCGCCGGGCAGGCGGCCCCGGCGAGCGCGCCACAGGCGGCCGCGGGCTGAGGCGGCGCGCGCGGCCGCAGGAGATGATGTCCGGCAAGCTCATGTTCCTGAGCGAGCTGCAGTGCACGGTGCTGGAGGTCAAGATGGTGGAGGGCCTGGGCACCACGGTGGACGTCGTGCTGGTCAACGGCATCCTGCGCGAGGGCGACACCGTGGTCATCTGCGGCCTGCAGGGCGCCATCGTGACGACCATCCGCTCCCTGCTCACGCCGCACCCGCTCAAGGTGCGCGCGCCGCCGGCCTCCCGCCGGGCGCCCAGGCCCTTGTGAGGTCGCTCTCGGCCGCATCTGACGCGCTGCCGGGTGCCGGCGCAGGAGCTGCGCGTGCGCGGCAGCTACCTGCACCACAAGGAGATCCGCGCGGCACAGGGCGTGAAGCTGGCCGCGCAGAACCTGGAGAGCGCGGTCGCGGGCACGCAGATGCTGGTGGTCCGCCCGGACGACGACCTGGAGGCGCTCAAGGCGGAGGTGATGGAGGACATGCAGGACATCTTCGCGTCCGTGGACCGCTCGGGCGCGCCCGTCGGCCTGCCCGCGCGCTCGACGCAGTGCCTCTTGCACGCGACGGTGCTGCTGGGGGAGCGTGCGGGCTGAGGCGCGGCCCGGGGCCGCCAGGCGAGGGCGTCTGCGTCCAGGCCAGCACGCTGGGCTCGCTGGAGGCCCTGCTCGAGTTCCTGCGCTCGCCGACCGTGAAGATCCCCGTGTCGGGCATCAACATCGGGCCGGTGCACCGGCGGGACGTCATGCGCGCGAGCGTGATGCTGGAGAAGGGGCGGAAGAAGGCGCGCGCGGCTCCCGCATGCATGCCTGTGCGCGGCAGACCGGGCTCGCCGGATGCTGCCGTGGCCTGCGTGGCTGGCGCCGCCGGCATGCGGCCTTTGCCAGCCGCATTTAATGCGGGCGTCATGTCATGCCTGCGTGGCTGGCGCCGCCGGCATGCGGCCGCCGCCAGCCGTGTCAGCGCCGTGTGCGGGCGCCAGTTTGCGGTCATCCTGGCGTTCGACGTGCCCGTGACCAAGGAGGCGAGCGAGCTGGCGGAGAGCACGGGCGTGCGCGTCTTCACCGCCGACATCATCTACCACCTGTTTGACCAGTTCACGGCCTATCTCGCGCAGGCGGGGGCCCCGCTCCCCACCCCAACCCCAACCCCCGCATGCGCTGCGCCGCGCCCCGCCCAGCCGACGCCGGGCGCGCGCCGCGCGGGCGCGCTGACGCGCGGCGGCCGCGCAGACCAAGGAGGCCGAGCAGGAGGGCGCCAAGCTGGAGGCCGTCTTCCCCTGCATCCTGAAGATCATGCCCACCTGCGTGTTCAACAAGAAGGACCCCATCGTGCTGGGCGTCGAGGTCGAGGAGGGCATCGCCAAGGTGCGCGACCTGGCGCGCGCGTCCCGCCGTAAGCCCAGGCTGCTCGGCGCATGACAGTGTGCGCATCGGGTCCCCCGACCACCGGGCATACGCAGCTGTGCTTCCACTGCTCGATGCCCTGGTAGAACTCAGGGGTGACGGGGACGGTCGCCGGGCTGGGCGCCAGGTCGGCACGCCCATCTGCATCCCGACGCAAGGCGGCGTGGAGCTGGGCCGCATCGCGAGCATCGAGCTCAACCACAAGGCGGTGGACTCGGCGAAGCGCGGGGACTCTGTGGCGCTGAAGCTGGAGGCCACCAACGCGGCCGAGTCGTCGCGCGCCTACGGCCGCCACTTTGACCATAAGGCGCGCCGCTCAGAGCCCTGCTTGCCACGCATGCTGGCCAGGGTTATCAGACGCCTTTCCAACACGCACGCCAGCCGGGCTGTGGCGCCGGTGCGGGCCTAATATGCGTTCCGCGCCGCAGGACCCGCTGGTGAGCCGCATCTCGCGCAAGTCCATCGACCTGCTCAAGCTGCACTTCCGCGAGCAGATGGAGGCGGAGCACTGGCGGCTGGTGGTCAAGCTGAAGAAGATTCTGGGTGTGGACTAGGCGCAGCGGCTAGCCTGCGGGGTGTTTTTGTGTCTTTGGGTCGCAGAGTCTCGTTGGGTACAGTGTGCAGGACGCAGCGCGCTAGCGGCCTGCTGGTGTGCTGGCCGTGCAGGAGGTGTGCCGAGTCGCAGGCGTCGCATAGAGGTGGGAGTGGTCGTGTTGCTGATGTTGCAGGCGCGCAACCGGGCACGGCCGAGCTGCGCCTACCACACCAAGGCAGGCAGCATCATGGCGGCCGCACCAGCACACCCGCATGCCAGCGCAAACGATGCCGCGCGCTGCTGGAGCTGCCGCGCCACGGGCCACAGCACGCCCGTGCTCGTCTGCAGGGCCGCGCCGGCGACGCCCGCTGCCACCATGTGGAGCATGAGCGGCTGCACGCCGGCCGCCGCCGCGCCCTGCAGCCCAGGCCGCACCAGCAGGGCCAGGAGCGCAAACAGCGGGCTGGCGAGACCAAACATGCCGCCGGCCGCGGCGCAGCTCCCGATGCTGTACCCAGACACGGGGCCTGCCAACAGCGCGGCTGCAGCGCCCTTGACCGCCGCCCTGCGCGCATCCCCAAAGCGGACAGGTGAGCATACGCTGACGCTCTGGCGCAGCCCGCCAGGCCCGCACACTCGAGCCAGCGACCACTCGGGCGGGCGCACCGCGCTCCGGCGGGCAGGAGCAGGCGCGCGCCGAGCGGCCCGGGCCCCGCCTTCACCAGCACCGCCAGGCCCCAGCCCTCCAGCACGCAGAAGAGCATCAGCACCGCCAGCGCGGCGACCGCCGCGCGGGCCTGCGTGGCAGGGCTGCACAGGCCCGCCCGCGCCGCCGCATCCGCCGCCCGCCTGCGCGGCGTGCCGACCGCCGCCGCGGGCAGCGCGCCGCTGCGGTGCCGCACGACCGGCCCGCCCGCCGCCTGGCCGGCCAGCACCGTGCCGCCGACGCCCAGGAGCGTCGGCGATCCTGCCAGCCTGCGGCCGGGGCGGGTGCGACCCGTGAGAGCGCGCCCACAGAGCCCGAGTCATGGCAGGGCGGCAAAGCGCGCGTGCGCTGGGCGCGCCTGCCAGAGTGGCTGTGGACCTCCACGGCGCACTCGTGCCCGGCGCCGACCAGGGCCTTGCCCCCGCCTGCCTGGCTCTCCAGATCCGCGGCAGCGGCGCGCGTGGCCTCCGCGTGGCCGCCGCGGTGCCGCCACAGCTGGCGCACGAGCAGCGCGCCCCCGGCGGCCGCACACAGCGTGCCCAGCGCTCGCGCCCACCCCGACAACAGCAGCAGGGGCCCCAGCTGGGCGACGGCGGCCGTCGCGAGCAGCCCCGCCGCGGCGCCCAGCGCCGTCGGCCCGCTCGGCGCCAGCGCAGCCGCTGCCGCCCCTGCCGGCGCGCGCCACACCACCGGTTGCCGCAGCAGGGCCTGGAGTATTGCCGGTGGAGCCAGATCGCGGGCGTGCGCGCGACGCAAAGGTGCGAGGGCGCACCCGCCAGCAGGGCGGGGACGCCCAGCATCAGCAGCGCCGCCAGCCCCGGCAGCAGGCGGGCGTCGAGCAGGGACGGCGCCGCCAGCGTGCCGTCCGGCCGCTCCAGCATGGCGAGCGCCATGCGCAGCCCCTCCAGCCAGGCCGCCGAGAACGTGGCCGCCGTCGCGACCTGCGCGGCGCGGCAGCTTAGCGTGTGCCGGCCGGCCGACCCTCGCGGCCGTGCAAGCGCGGGCGCGGCGCGCAGGGCGGCGCGCCTGCGTGTGCGACGACGCGTCGGCGAGCGCGTCCGGCAGCAGCTCCGCGAAGACCATCCAGATCATGCAGCCGGCCGCAAAGCCCAGCGCGACCGGCAGCAGCGCCGAGAACGTGTCCACGAACAGAAAGGACGGCAGCGCGACCAGCGGCTGCGGCAGCGCGGTCGCCAGCGTCCACCACAGCGCCTGGCGCGGCGGGATGCCGCGCGCGGAGAGCACCGTCGCGACCGCCAGGCCCTCCGGCACGTTGTGCAGCCCGATCGCCAGCGTCACTAGCACGCCCTGCGCGCGCGGCGCGGCGCGGTCGCACGGCCGCCCGGGCGCGCGCGCGGCGCCGAAGGCGGGCGGCGGGGGGGCCGCGCCTGCGCCCAGCCGCGGTGGCCGCAGAACGACACGCCCACGCCGGAGCCCTCGCCGAGCGCGTGCGCGGCCATGATGCCCACCACCAGCACCGTCTTGCGCGCGCTCGCGCCCTGCAGGCTCTCAAACTTCACGTTCTCAAAGCGCTCCAGGAACTGCTGGCTGGCCTGGATGAACATGGCGCCTGCGCGCGCCGCCCGCCGCTCAGCCGACGTTCACAAACACGCCGGTGACCGCGCCGGGCGCCCGCGGCGCGCACCCAGCACGACGCCGAGCAGGACGAGCGCGGCGCCGTACGGCTCGCCCTCGTGCACCAGGTCGAAGCTGGCGGCCAGCATCACGCCGCACGCGAGCGCGTTGGCCAGCGCGCCCCACTCCTTGGACAGCGTGCCCACGAAGAAGTACGGCAGCGCGCCCAGGCCGCTCGCGCTGGCCATCAGCAGCGTCATCAGGAACACGGCGGACGGCGCTATCGCGCAGGCCGCGCCGGGCTTGCCCTGCGGCGCCTCCGGCGCCGCGCGCCCGCCCGCGCGCTCGTCGCGCGCCGGCGCCGCGTCCCTCGCGCGCGCCTCGGCCTCGTGCAGCGCGGCCTGGTGGCGGGCGTCAGGGTTGCCGCTGCCACTGCCCGCGCCGCGCTCCTGGCCCGCCTGATCGCTGCCTCGCGCAGCGCCCGCCCCCCGCTGCCTGCCCGCCTCGCCCTCCGCGGCGCTCGCCAGGTGGCGGGCGGCTGACCGACCCGCCTGGCCTCCCGCCTGCGCCCGCCTCAGCCCCAGTGAACACGCCGGGCACGGCAATCACGTGCTCATCTGCGCACGCGGGCCCGAGGCGCGGAAGCGGCCGCGCACCTGCTCGGCCGCACGCAGGCCATCGGCAGAGTGGCACGCCCCGGCCAGGCAGAGCAGGAGCAGCGAGACGCCCGCCCATTGCATATGAGTCGCGGGCTCGCTCCCAGCCGCTTGCCTGCTACATCAGCTGCCCAGCTCAGCTGCCTGTGGAGGGGTGGCTTGGGTGCACAAGAATCAAGCTCGCCTCGCACGATGCGCATGTGCAGTCTCGGCCAGACTTCACCATTTGCAAAGCTCCAAGTTTATGCAGGGTCGATCAATTGATCCCTTGCAGGGATGAGGCAGGTATTGCATATGATGGCACCAGAGAGACAGCCTGACTTTGCCTCAAAGCCTGTATGCCTTGCCTGGTTTATCATGGTGGTTGTCAGACGCTTACCCTGCCCCTGCACCTTGCCTCATGTTGCAGAACAGGCCTGAATGTGCTTGACAGCCCGCGCGCGCGCGGGGGCTGCCCGTCTGAGCAGCCCCAGCTGAGGCATCAATCACTGGTTCATACATGCAGAAAATGCAGGCACACACAGCACCAATTGTGGTAACACCCTCACACACTTTGCTGTCTCTGTGTGCACACAAGGCCGTACGTTTAGCGCTTTCAAAAAGGTGAGGCGCACAGACTCTGCATGCACCTCTTCCTTATACGCAATGGTTGGCACAGCATGCGACCCCTCCGACTGGCATGCGCAAGCTCGCACCCTGCACCTAGACGCATCAAACACACTGAACCTGCCAACGCAACACACACACACACACAGAAAAGGGGACGCCCCAGTCAACCTAGCAAAAACAGTAGCTTCAGCAAAGTGATAGCCATAGGGGGGAGAGCTAACAAAGAGCAGCTCCCAGGAAAGTGTGCCACCAACGAGTTCCGGGCAGAGTCCCAGCGGAGCAGCAACAGTCACGGAGCCTGCCCTTCGCCATGCGGCTGGTCGTCAGGCGTCGCACAGACGGGCCCCGCGGCGTTCAGCGCAGCTGCCACACCTGCGCACCGCTGGAGCTTGAGACGCGCACACCAGAGCGCGCACCCGCCCGTAGAGCCTTGGGTCACGAGAGGGCCCGCACTGTCCGGCGTGACGCGCAGCCCGCCAAACGCGCCCAGGCCAGCCAGTGTGCGAACGCACTGGGACGCGTGGTAGAGGAGGACGGTGGGCAGGTTGCGGTCGGGGTAGCTGGGTATGCACTCAGTGGACACGATCTTCACAAACTTTGTGGCGGGGTACTTGAACGCGAGCTCGTCCAGGCAGAGGCCCAGCAGCTCGCTGGGGCCCAGCCTGTGCGCGCCGCCCAGGTCAGGAGCACAGGGCGGGCGCGCAGAGCGGCCGCCCTTGCCAGGTCGACAAAACGCGGCGCACCCATCCTTGTACAGGTGGACGACCACCCAGCAGCCGTCGCTGGCCACGGAGACCTCCTGCACAAAGTCGGTCCGCATGATCTTCTGCACCGAGCCAAACTGTATCCGCCCGCGCGCACGCTGCAGCTCGGCCAGCCTCTTCCGCCTGTGCCGGCGCCCGCCACGCACGCGGTGACGTGACACGGCCCAGCACTGCCGTGACAGCGACGCTGCAGAGTGGAGCAGACCTGTAGGCCTCCAAGAAGCGGTCGTCGCCCAGCTCCTCATCCAGCGCCTCCAGCTCATCCTCCGCGTGTCCGTCCACCCAGGCGGCATCCCTGCGCTGCTCCTCCGCCGGCGCAAATGCCGCAGGCTTCTCCGCCGGCGCCTTCGCGGGCAGGTTGCCAAACTTGCGCTGCAGGTCCTCCCACTGCGTGCTCTCACCCTCGGCGCGCTGGTAGGAGGTGTGATAGTCTGCCATTGGTGCTCAAACAACCACAGGCGGAGCAGGCTGCTCAAGTGTGCGGCACGCTCCAGCGCAGAGCACCCGTGCCGATCTGCTTCTCCCTGGCGCTTGACCGCAGAGCTTTGCACTGGTGACTCTGAATTCGACCGGTGACACTGATGATCGGCATGTCCTTGGGCTTGTGAGGAATGCGCACGTGCACTGCATGCGATGCTGCATCATTGCATTGGTCGTACGATCGCTGTAATGCTGCAGTGTGTCTCTCCTGTTCCGGTAAGAGCGTGGAGACTGTGCGCGGGGAGGTGCCAGTGCCGCATGCAGCGCTGGTGCATGCGAGCAGACACGAGCGGCACGGACGGACTCAACACTCATGCACGTTGGCGCGCAGCAGCTAGAGCGCAAGGTCTAGCCTGCTGTACGCCAGCACGCTCGCGAAGAGCACCAGGAAGCCCGACACGAGCATGAGCGGCTCCTGCAGCAGGTGCAGCCCCGGCATGCGGTAGGTGACGGTCAGCGGCACGTTGTGATCGGGCACCAGGTTGCGCTTGTGCAGCGCCAGCACCGGCCGCCCGGCCGAGTCCAGGTAGGTCAGCTTCCGGTCGGCGCTCGCGTCCACGCTGAACGGCAGGTCGTGCTTCAGGTCGGTCGCGCCCTCCGGCAGGACCACCTGCGCGCGCGCGCATGCGTGGCCGCCCCGCCCGGCGCCGCAGGCGCAGCAGGCCGGGAGCGGGCGGGCGGCGCACGCGCACGACCAGGTCGTCGACGACCACATTCTTCAGCGGCGTGGAGAACGGCAGCGTCAGCTCCGCGCGCCCGCCCGGCAGCCTCTTCACGCACGCGCTCAGCGGCAGGCTGTAGCCGAACACAAAGTCCACCTGGCGCGGCGCGGCGCCGCCAAGGTTATCGCCCCTCCCGAGTGGCTAGTAACGCTACTCAAAGGTGAACAGACCGTGCAGCCTGCGCCTCCTTCAAGCAATGCCGAGCTGTTGTGGAGTCGTCTTGGATGCCACTACACAGCCATCTCGGAGGGTGTCCGCAGCGCGGCTCGCCGCCGCCGCCGCGCGGGGCCGGCGGGCCCGATGGGACGGCGGGGCCGGGCCGCGCGCACCGACCAGCCGCCGAACAGCGGGAAGCGCGGCAGCAGCGCGACCTCCAGCTTGTCGCGGAAGTGGCGCACGTGCGAAGTGGACACGTTGCCGATCTCGTCGCGGAAGTAGAGGCTGTGCGCGCCGCGCGGCAGCACGGCCGCGAGCTGGCGGAAGGACGCGACGCCGTGCTGCCGCGGGTCGGCCTGGTACTCCAGCCGCGACCACTCGCCCTGGCGCGCCCGCGGCCCGCTCGCGCGCATGCAGGCGAATGAGGCACCCGACGCGCCCGGGGCCGCGCGGGCGGGGCGCGCGCCTTGAGGCGCGCGCCGCCGTGGCGCAGCTTGTACGTCTCCTCCACGTACACGTTGCCCCAGTGGGACACCTCCACCTCGCGCGTCAGCGCCGTCACCTCCGCGAACGGGCTGTTGTTCTCGTAGTGCACGCGCAGCGCGCGCGCGCTGAACGGGCCCGCGTCCGCGTACGGGCCGTAGCTCAGGCTCGCGCCCGACTTGCTGCTCGGCGGCAGCTCGGTGAAGGACGCCACGTCCTTGCTGAACAGCT
>JAABUV010007750.1_pt1 | contig 11135 bp, 12 predicted proteins | sample 5559971 | NCBI WGS metagenome assembly JAABUV01 (sample SAMN10711881, study PRJNA513362) | rock metagenome | isolation source: Antarctica rocks | place: Antarctica: Victoria Land, Knobhead nord | collected 2015-12-19
CATGCGGTGGGATCGGTCAGCCTCACGGTGGAACGCGGTGACTTCGTGGCCATCATGGGAGCCTCAGGCTCGGGCAAGTCGACACTGATGAACCTCATCGGCTGCCTGGACGAGCCCAGCCATGGCCATTACCGCCTGGACGGCGTCGACGTGCACACGCTGGACGATCGTCAGCTCGCCACGATCCGCAACCGCAAGATCGGGTTCATCTTCCAGAGCTTCAACCTCATCCCGCGCACTCGAGCCATTGACAACGTGGCGCTGCCGCTCAGCTATGCGCGGGTACGGGCCAGAAAGCGTCAGGAGCGCGCCATCGCCGCGCTCGATGCAGTCGGTCTCGCTGATCGGATGACGCACCTGCCCTCCGAGCTCTCCGGCGGTCAGCAGCAGCGTGTGGCCGTTGCCAGGGCCATTGTCACCGAGCCCGTGCTGCTGCTGGCCGACGAGCCGACGGGCGCACTGGACTCCCGCTCCACCGAGGACGTGTTGGCGCTGTTCGCGAAGCTCAACGCCACCGGACGCACCATCGTCGTGATCACCCACGAGGACGAGGTGGCTCGGCATGCGCGCCGGGTGGTCCGGATGCGGGACGGCGACATCGTCTCCGACGAGCGAACTGCACGCCACGCCGTGGCGGTGGGGCGGTGAACGTCCTGGTGGCGCTGCGCTTTGCCGCGCGGGGCCTGGGCGCGAACAAGCTGCGCTCGATGCTGACCACGCTGGGGATCCTCATTGGCGTGGCCTCGGTGATCGTCCTGCTCGCGGTGGGCACCGGATCGGCCGCGGAGGAGCAGGTTTCGGCGGTGCTCGGGGCGGTGCTGCTGCTGATGGTGCGGCGACCGGGGCCAGCACTGGACCTCGCACCGAGTCCACAAACCTGACCCTGGACGACGCGTACTCCCTCACTGACCCCACCACGGTCCCCGATGCGGCCGCCGTGGCCCCGGTGGTCACCGCACAGTCGGTGGTGGCGGCCTATACGGGCGTGACGCACACCGTCGGCAGCTTCGTCGGCACCAGCCCGAGCTACCTGAGCATCAACAACGACACGGCCGCCGCAGGAAACGTCCTCTCCGACAGCGACTTCCTATCGCACGCCGCCGTCGCTGATCTCGGCGCCACCGTGGCCAAGGACCTCTTCGGCGGGGACGGCTCCGCGGCAGTGAACAAGACGCTGCAGCTGAACGGGAAGAACTTTCTCGTCCAGGGTGTGCTGCAGGCCAAGGGATCCTCGGGGATCCAGGATCAGGATGACGTGATCATCGCGCCGTTGACCGCAGTGCAGGACGAGCTCACCGGGCTGGCAGCGAGCCTGTCCAACGTCACCGTCCAAGCGACCGGGACCGACACGGTCGACGCCGCGCAGTCGGAGATCGAGAACGTCCTCGACTCCCGTCACCACGTCACTGCTGCCAGCAGGGACTACACGGTGCTCAACCAGGCGTCCATCATCGCCACCGCAACCTCGACGACGTCCACGCTGACGGTGCTGCTGGGGGCGGTGGCCGCAATCAGCTTGCTGGTCGGCGGTATCGGGGTCATGAACATCATGCTGGTCACCGTCACCGAACGAACGCGAGAAATCGGTATCCGCAAGGCAATCGGAGCTGGTCGCGGCGACATCCTGGTGCAGTTCGTGGCCGAGGCGGTGCTGCTGTCCATCGTCGGCGGACTCGTGGGCGTGGCAATCGGACTGATCGGCAGCAGGTTCCGGATCGTCGGCGTGCAGCCGGTGGTCGAGGCCTGGTCGGTGTTCCTGGCGTTCGGGGTGGCGGTGGCCGTCGGGCTGTTCTTCGGGATCTATCCCGCCAACCGCGCGGCGTCACTGCGGCCCATCGACGCGCTTCGTTACGAGTGAGGAGCCACGACATGGACGCACCGACGGCGGTTGAGCCCGCAGTGGAGCACACCGAGGACGAGCTCGATGAAGAGTTCGCGCCGCATCGGCGCCAGCGCCTCGGCAAGGCCACGGTGCTGCTCGCCGTGCTCGTCATCGCCGGGGGCGGATTCTTGATCGGCGCGTACACCCAGAAGACGCAGACACCTGCGCCGTCGGCCGGCGCCAACCGGTTGAGCCTTGCCGGCGGCACGGGTGGAGGCGGCGGGGCAGCGGGTGCTGGGCGAACTGGACGAGGCGGCCCAGCAAGTGCATCGGCAGCACCATCCAGTGCCGAGGCTGCCCCAGACGCCGGGCCTGCCGTCATCGGACAGGTCGTCAAGGTCACCGGCGACACGGTGGTGGTGGAGAACCTGGGCGGCAAGCAGGTCACGGTCACGCTGAGTCCGGATACCGCTGTGAGTAAATCGGCGACCATCGGAGACCTCGCCCCTGGCCAAACTGTGACCGTGGGCGGGACTACCGGCCCAGACGGCAACGTGGCCGCCACCACGGTGCTCAGCAAGTAGTGACATCCATTTCGCAGTAAGGACATTCGCCATGCGCTCGCTCCGATACACCCTGCTCGCCGGAACCACCGTGGTGCTCGCCTCCATTGGTCTGACCGCATGCGGTGGTTCCTCCAGCACGCCGGCAGCAGCGCCTGCGGCTACAACCTCCGCTGCCCCGTCCGCGACGGCAGGCGCAGGGGGCGCTCGCGCGCAGCTGTTCGCCGATCCCAAGGTTCAGCAGTGCCTGCAGGCGGCGGGTATCACGGTGCCGCAAGGTCGACCTTCCGGAGCGCCACGTCCCTCCGGCACGCCTCGACCCTCCGGTGAGCCGCGCCCCAGCGGCACTGCACGTCCGGGTGCGGGCCAGGGTGGCGCGGGCTCGGCGGAGATGCAAAAGATCCAGGCTGCGCTCAAGGCGTGTGGCATCCAGACGCCCGCGCGGCCGTCACGCACCGGTTCCCCGGCGGGACCGGCCACAACGTCCTGACGGCTGCCCAGGCGGCCCCGGGGTGGCGGGTAGGCCATGAGCTCGGCGGGCCGCGGCATGATCGCGTGCGGGTCCAGGGTGAGGCCAGCGCTGCGGGTGGCCTGATCGACGACGGCCCACGCCCACCCCGTCAGGTCCGTGCTCAGTTCTTCCGAGCTCACCCCACCGGGGCTATCCAGCCAGCGGGTAGCGGCGGACTCCACCAGTCCGACCAGGGCGAACGTCACCGGCTCGGCGATGCGCACGTCGAGCCCGGCGGCCCGCAGGTATTCGGCGATCTTCTCGGCGAGGTGCACGCCGATATCGGTTCCAGCGCTCCGTTATCAACGATGAGAACAACGCACGGCAGTAGGCTGACCGTCCGTGACAAGCATGTGGGGTGCGCCGCTCAGTGCGCGTTGGCGGGCGGGGAGCAGTCGTCGGGACCCGCAACAGGTCCGGTTTCTGACGCCGGACTCGGTGCGCTGGGTACGGCGGAACAAGGCGTACACGCCGTTCTACCTGGTCCGGTACTGGCGGCTGCTGCGCTTCCGAATGGCCAACCCGCACGTGGTGCTGCGCGGCATGGTGTTCCTCGGCCGCAACGTCGAGTTACACGCCACTCCGGGGCTGGCCCGGATGGAGATCGGCCGGTGGGTGCACATCGGGGACGGCAACGCCATCCGCTGCCACGAGGGCTCGCTGCGCATCGGGGACAAGGTGGTGTTCGGCGCGAACAACGTGGTGAACACCTACCTGGACATCGAGATCGGTGCGTCCACGCTGGTCGCCGACTGGGTGTACATCTGCGACTTCGACCACATCTACACCGATGTCACCATGCCGATCAAGGACCAGGGCATCGTGAAGACCCCGGTGCGGATCGGCCAGGACTGCTGGATTGCCACCAAGGTCACCGTGTTGCGCGGCACTCGCGTCGGTCGGGGTTGCGTGCTCGGGGCGCATGCGGTGGTGAAAGGCGATGTCCCGGACTTCGGCGTGGCGGTAGGAGCGCCGGCCCGAGTGGTGCGCAACCGGCATGCCGACTGGGAGGCCGGTGCTGCGGAGCGGGCACAGCGGGAGGCGGCATTGGCGGACATCGACCGGAAGAAGGCACTCGGCGTCAAGGGCTGAGCACTCGTTGCGGGAGTAGTTGTGGACGCTGACAGGTCTCCGGCACCTCCCAGCGTCCACAACTACTCGGCAGTCGAGGCCGCTTCGAGGGCGGCGGCGACAGCCTCGAACGTGCTCGATGCTCGATGGAACCTGCACCTCCCGAACGTCGAGGGCGAACGCGCGCGCCTGCAGGTAGTCGCCGCGAGCATCGCTGAGGGTGTCGGCCCGCCGTAGCAGGAATCCGGCAGCGAGTAGTGACGTCGATGAGGACGCGGGCGCGCTGCTCGGCGGCGAGGCGATCCTCGTCTTCACGGCCCACCCGCTGCACACATGCCGGTCACGATAGCGCTGCTCAGCGCGCGCCGAACCGTGCGCTGTGCTCGACTGACGCATGCGAATTGTGGTGACCGGAGCATCTGGCAATGTGGGCACTGCGCTGCTGCGCGCGTTGGCTGAAGATCCCGCGGGGCGACACGAGATTGTCGGCATCTGCCGACGCACCCCACCCGCTGTGCCGCCGTACGCCGGGGTGCAGTGGTTTTCCACCGACCTGGCCGAGACCGCCTCGACGCCGGTGCTGGAGTCGGCTTTCGCCGGCGCCGACGCCGTGGTCCACCTGGCCTGGCAGATCCAGCCGTCCTACGACCGCGAGCAACTGCTGCGGACCAACCAGGGCGGCAGTCGACGCGTGATCGACGCAGTAGTAGCGCAGCGCGTCCCGCACCTGGTGCACATGTCCTCCGTCGGAACCTACGCACCGGCGCCCGACGGCTCGGCGGTCGACGAGAGCTGGTCGCATGCCGGGGTGCCGACTTCCTCCTACAGCGTCGACAAGGCAGCAGCGGAGACCGTGCTGGACGAGCTGGACGCCCCGGGACTCACGGTCACTCGGGTGCGTCCCGGATTGATCCTGCAACCCGACGCCGCCTCGGAGATCACCCGCTACTTCCTGGGCCCACTTGTGCCGGCCAGGCTGTTGCGGCCCGCGCTGTTGCGGTTCGTTCCGCTGCCGGCCCGGGTCCGCCTGCAGTTCGTGCATGCCGGCGACGTAGCGACCGCTTTGGTCGCAATGCTGCACCAAGTTCCCGGTGGCGCGTTCAACCTGGCCGCCGAACCCGTGCTGGATCGCGACGGTTGGCGCACTGCGTTTGGTGGCGTCGGCCCACCGCTGCCGCTCCCGGTGGCGCGGGCCGGGGCCAACTACTCCTGGCGGGCGCACCTACAACCCACCGATCCCGGTTGGGTCGACCTGGCGGCGTCGATGCCGCTGCTAAAGACCGACCGGGCCCGCACCGAGCTCGGCTGGCAGCCGACCGGCCGCGCCGACGCACTGCTCACCACCTTCATCGATGCCCTGAGCCGCGGTCGGGGAACACCCAGCCCCGCGCTGCGACCCCGTGACTGACCTGGCCGAAGCCCGCACGCTGGCGCTGTCGCTGCCCGAAGCGGTGGAGCAGGACCACCACGGCATGCCGTCGTTCCGGGTGCGGGGCAAAATCTACGCGACGGTGCCGGACGACGAGCACGTCCGAATCATGCTGGACGAGCACGAAGTTCGCGCCGTGGTCGCCGAGCATCCGCAAGTGTGCGCGGAGTTCTACTGGGGTAAGCGCTTGTCGTGCGTCATCGTGACCCTGGACGCGGCAAGCCCCGAGCTGCTTTGGGTGTGGATCACCGAGGCGTGGCTGAGCAAGGCTCCGAAGGCGCTGACCCGCAAGTTCCTCAGCGCGTGATAGAGAGAACTTCACGGTCCTCGATCATGGGCGTCAGATACAGCATGGGCATCGCAGTGACGGCTGCGATGGCCTGTGAAGTCTCCGTCTGGCGCGGTGGCGGGGGCCGCGTCAGCGGTCACCGCCCAGCTTCAGCTGGCCAGCGAGCTCAAGGACCAGCTTGGCCCCCACCTGCGCTGTTACCTCATCGCGGCACCCGAAGTGGAGAGGTTCGACGTCTCGGGGTGCGTCTTCCGCGATACGGCCAACAGATTCGCCATCAGCTACGGCATCGGAGACGTCGCGGCGTGCGCCCATCTGGTGCGTCCTGACGGCTATCTGGCGTTTGTTACCTCCAGGCCGGCAGTCGACGTCCTCCTCGATCACCTACGGCGCACCCTGCGCTGGTAGCTCACATCGGTTACCGGCACGGGACTACCGGTTCGGTAGGGGACGTTCGGCAATCGTCGGCCTAGCAAGGGGGCCTCGCTGCCGACGCTTCGCGCTCGCGTAGACGTCCACGGTCGCCGCCGCGATGGCGGTCCAATTGAAGTCGGTGTCCAGCCGTGCACGAGCGCGCCGGGCGCGCTGAGCAGCCGCCTTGGGATCGTTCAACACCGTGCGCACCGCAGCCGTCAACCCGGCGACGTCGCCCGGGGCAAAGGACAGGCCGGTGTCCCCGTCGAGCACCGCCTCGCCCAGACCACCGGCGGCGGACGCCACCAGGGGAGCACCGGCGGCCGCCGCCTCCAGGGCGACGATGCCGAACGGTTCGTACCGGCTGGGCAACACCACGGCGTCCGCCCGCGAGAGCCAGCTCAGCAGCTCGGATGTCTGCAGGTGCCCGAGGAAGGTGACCGCGCGCACCACGCGGTGGCGGCGGGCCTCGTCCCGCAACCATCCCAGCTGGGAGCCCTCACCGGCGACCACGAGGCGGGTGCCCGGATGCGTGCGCCGTACCCGGGCCAGGCCGGCGATCGCATCCTGGATGCCTTTCTCCCACTCCAGCCGGCCGAGGAACAGCAGGATCGGATCGCCCGTGCGGGGAGCACGTGGCGTGGATGGCCAGTGGTCCCGGTCGATGCCATTGTGCAACAGAGTGATTGGCGCGAGCTCGGGCCCGAAGAGCTCGGCTACCTCGGCGGCCATCGCCGCGGAGCAGGTGATGAGCGCGTCGGCGCTACGGGCCAGCCACCACTCCACCGAGTGCACCTGCCGATTCATCCGCGCCGAGATCCACCCGCCGTGCCGGCCGGCCTCGGTGGCGTGCAGCGTGGCCACGAGCGGCACGTCGAAATGCTGCGCGAGGGCGATGGCAGCGTGCGCCACCAACCAGTCGTGGGCGTGCACCACCTGCGGCCGCCAGTCCAACGCCAGCCCGGCCCGGACCATGGCGTGGCCCAGCGCGAGCGTCCACGCCATCATGTCCTCGGTGAACACCAGGTGCGCGGGATCCTCGGCCACGGCGATCACCCGGACGCCCTCAACGAGAGTGTTGCTCAAGGGATGCGTGCCTGCGTCGCTACCCGTGGGTTGACGGGCCAGCACTACCACCTCGTGCCCGGCCTCGGCCAGATGCACGGCCAGGGAATGCACGTGCCGCCCGAGTCCGCCCACCACTACCGGCGGGTACTCCCAGGAGACGACCAGGACCCTCACGCGGGCGTCAGCATCCTCGCGTCCAAGCCGGCGAACGGTCCGTCGGCCAGGCGCCACCGGGCGGCGAGCTCGGCCGCGGGTCCACCGCGCTGCACCGCCGCACAGATCTCGTACACGGCGTGGGCATGGGTCTGCGCTCGCACCCGCGCGTAGTCCGGCGCCGAATCCTTACTGACCATGAACGCCCAGTCGCTGGACAGGGTCAGCAGCGTCTCGCGGACGATCTGGTCGGCCACCGGGTTGCGTCCGTCCTCCTTGACCAGGGTGTCTACAGTGGACAAAGCTGTCCGCGTGACGTCGGCGTTGAGCTGCACCAGGTCGCGCACCTGCTCGCCGTTCCACACCCGCCAGTCCTTGCCGGAGCCCCACGATGATGCGGGCAGGTCCACCGGTCCGCCGACGCACCCGGCCTCGACCGCGCCGGCCAGTGTGCTCACCCGCACGCCCGCCTCGGGCAGTGCACGCAATACCGCCTCCAACCACGCGGGACCCTCGTGCCACCAGTGGCCGAACAACTCCGTGTCGTAGGCGGCGACCACCAGGGACGGTCGGCCGTTGCGCTGGGCCAACGCGGCCAGGCGCGTGCGCACCACCTCGACGAACTCCGCGGCGTGCCGCTGCACCGCGCCGGAGGCCAGTTCGGGGTCGTAGGGCGCCTTGTCCTGCGGGGCGACACCCCGGCCGGTGACCCTGGACGGCTTGAGTCCACTGGGATGGTCGTAGGTGTGGAAGTCGCGGTAGGCGCCGTGCCCGGGGTAGCCCGAACGCGGCGACCACACCTTGTAGCTCACCTCGAGGTCGCGGCCGAAGCACACCACGTCGGTGTCGCCGACGGTCCGCGCCAGCGAGGTGTCGCCGTGTAGCGCAGGGCCGTCCACCAGAAACCGCTGCACGCCGGCCGCCGCGTAATCCAGCTCCATGCCCGGGTCGTATGCGCACTCGGGGGCCCAAATCCCCTTGGGTGCCGAGCCGGTGCGGTGTGCGGTGTCGGCCAGCCCGGCCCGGAGTGAGAACTCGCGCAAGCGTGGTTCCATCAGCGGCTGGAACGGGTGGGCCAGTGGGCCGCCGAGCAGCTCGATGCTCCCTGCGTCGACCAGCGAGCGCAGCACCGGGGACGCCCCGTGGCGCCAGCCAGTCTCGAAGTCAGTCAAGGCGGTCTCGGCCGAGCGGTGCTCGTGCGCCGCCAACGACCGCAGGGCAGCGTCAGGACGACCTGCTGCCGCGTGCGCGCGCAACTGCCAGTCGCCCAGCCAGTCGTGCATGCCGCGCAGCGTGTGCGGGTCGTCGAGCTGCGCGGCCAGTACCGGCGTCATCCCCAGCGTCAGCAGGTGCTCCCGGCCCTCCTCGGCCAGGCGTCGCAGGACCCGAACCAGGGGCAGGTACGAGGCGCCCCAGGACTGGTAGATCCACTCCTCGCCCACCGGCCAGCGTCCGTGATGGGCCAGCCACGGCAGGTGCGAGTGCAGCACCAGACAGAAGGTGCCGATCGGCTGCGCACTCATGTGCGGACCGCTACCGCAACAAGGTCCAGGCTGGCGTCCACATCGGAGGAGGTGATCTCGAAGTCCGCGGCGGTGATCGACGCCACATCGGCCTGCAGCTGTGGCGGCCACGGCTCGCCGGCCAGCGACCGGTTCAGCTGCGCGTCGATGAAGGAGCCACCGTGCTTGGCGTCCAGGGCGCGCAGTCGTGCACCGTGGTGCAGCCCGCGCATCGACCGCACGGTAAAGCCGGCCGCAACCAGCAACTCGGCCAGTTCGTCGGCGGCGAGCTCGCGGGTGTGGAACGGGTTGAGCGGGGTATCCCGGCCGGGGGAGAAGGTGATCCGGTTGGGGGTACTGATCAGCAGCGCGCTACCGGGCGTGAGCACGCGCGCGCACTCGCGCAGAAACTCGGGCTGGTCCCACAGGTGCTCGATGACCTGCAGATTCACCACCACCTGCACCGACGCATCGCGCACGGGCAGCGCCGCCAAGTTGCCACGGAGAACGCCGAGCTGCGGGTAACGACGGCGGACGTGGGCGGCGGTGTATGCGTCGTAGTCCAGTGCGACGACGCGGGTGGCGATGCGCGAAACCAGATCTGCCCCGTAACCCTCGCCGCAGCCGGCCTCGAGCACGATCCGGCCTGCGCACAACGCGGCCAGCTCCAGGTAAGCGACCTCGTGCCTGCGGAACCAGTAGTTCTCCTCGGGGATGCCCGGCACCGTCCGCTCGCCGGTGATCGGCAACTGGGTCTCGGTGGGGGCGGGGGCGAACTCGGTCACCGGCGCAGAGTAGTACGGGTTCTTGCTCAGCCGTCCGGGCAGCGGGGGTGTGAGCAGCATCGCCTAGAGTTGAGTTGCGCGTGTATTACTCGTCAGTAACATAGGTGCCAGCGTCAGGTCGTGCGATCCTGCTCGATTGAAGGCCACGATCACCACCACTCGCAGGAGGTCGACGAAGACCCATGAACATTGTTGTCCTGATCAAACAGGTTCCTGACACCTGGTCGGAGCGCAAGCTCACCGACGGTGACTTCACCCTCGACCGTGCCGCCGCGGATCCGGTGCTCGACGAGATCAACGAGCGCGCCGTCGAAGAGGCGCTGCAGCTCAAAGAGGCAGGCGAGGCCGAGGTCACGGTGCTGACGATGGGCCCCGAGGGCGCCAAGGACGCCATTCGCAAGGCGCTGAGCATGGGTGCCGACAAGGCGGTGCATCTCTCCGACGAGGCTCTGCGCGGTTCGTGTGCCATCCAGACCGCCAAGGCGCTGGCGAAGGTGATCGGCACGCTGGGCGACGTCGACCTCATCATCGCCGGCAACGAGGCGACGGACGGCCGCTCCGGCGCCATCCCGGCAATGCTGGCTGAGGTGCTCGGCCGCCCGCAGCTGACGCACGTACGCAAGCTTGCGGTCAACGGCACCACCGTGACCGGTGAGCGGGAGACCGACGAGGGCTTCTATCAGCTCGAGGCGTCGTTGCCCGCCGTCGTCAGCGTGACCGAGAAGATCAATGAGCCGCGTTACCCGTCGTTCAAGGGCATCATGGCGGCCAAGAAGAAGCCGGTGACCGCGCTGACGCTGGCTGACGCCGGCATCGACCCGGGCGAGGTTGGCCTTGCCTCCGCCACCAGCACCGTGTCCGCGGCCACGCCCAAGCCTCCGCGCAGCGGTGGGGAGCGGGTCGCCGACGAGGGCGACGGCGGCAGCAAGATTGCGCAGTACCTCGTGAGCCAGAAGATCATCTGACGCCGATGCTTATGACAACCCGGACGAGAAGGTAGGAGAACAGGAAATGGCAGAGGTCCTGGTACTCGTCGAGCACGCTGACGGCGAGTTGAAGAAGCTGACCACCGAGCTCATCACGGCGGCCCGTGCCCTGGGTGAGCCCTCCGCAGTGGTCGTCGGTGCTCCCGGTACGGCCGCAGGCCTGACCGACGGCCTGACCGCTGCCGGCGCGGAGAAGATCTACATCGCGGAGTCCGACGATGTGGTGAACTACCTCGTCACCCCCAAGGTCGACGTGCTGGCAGCGTTGGCCGCCTCCGCCAGCCCGGCCGCGGTGATCGTCGCGTCGAGCGCGGAGGGCAAAGAGGTCGCGGGTCGCCTCGCCGTGCGGCTTGGTTCCGGGTTGCTCACCGACGTCGTCGGGATCGCCTCGGACGGCAACGTCACGCACTCGATTTTCGGTGGCGCCTTCACCGTCACGGCGAAGTCCACCACGGACACCCCGGTGATCACGGTGCGCCCCGGTGCGATCGACGCCGAGCCGCAGGCCGGCGCCGGTACGCAGGAGACGGTGGAAGTGCCGG
>JAABUV010007751.1_pt1 | contig 11135 bp, 14 predicted proteins | sample 5559971 | NCBI WGS metagenome assembly JAABUV01 (sample SAMN10711881, study PRJNA513362) | rock metagenome | isolation source: Antarctica rocks | place: Antarctica: Victoria Land, Knobhead nord | collected 2015-12-19
CCGGGCGCGGCGGGCTCCTCGTCCTCGTCGCCGTCGTCGAAGCCGGCGTAGCGGTGCGACTGCACGTCGCGCCCGCCCGGCGCCGCGCCGGTCATTTCCTGGCGCGGCGTGTGCGGCATCAGTGCTGCTCAGACGCCCTGCAAGGGCCGCGTCGCAAGACAAGACAAGACGGACGGGCGCCCTGCTGGCGCTGCAGCAGGTCCTACATGCTGCGCAAGCCCAGTCCTCTGAATCACACCGATACGCATCGCTGCTGGTAAGCGCTACGCTCGGTGAGGGGCCAGTCCGCCCATTCACCGCAACACCAAGGCCTCCTGGAGCCTGGCTCGCAGCTACCCACGCTAGCCAAACATGCATCCCTCGGAGGTCTCGCGGCCCATCCCCTGTGCCCGCGACTCAGCAGTCACGCTCAGCAAGCCCGCCCGCGTGCAGAACCCATGCACGAGGTTGCCCATCCTCTAAGCGATGCGAGGAAGAGACGCGAGCCCTGACCCGGGCAGGCCCGCGCGGCGGCCGCGCACCGCCAGCTCGGCCTCGTCGCTGTCGGCGCCGGCCAGGTCGGCCGGCGACGGCCGCCCGCACGCCCAGCGCATCACATTCTCCAGCTCGTTGCGCGGCCGCAGCACGCGCTGCAGCCAGGCCGCCCAGGCGCGCGAGCCGCGCAGCGCCTCGGTGACCGCCGGCCGGCGCGTGCCCACCTCGCCCAGCTTGTTGGCCAGCGCGGTCACGTGGCCCATGTAGCCCGCGCGCACCGGGCGCCGCTCGCCTGCGCCGCGGCGGCGCGCGGCTATGCAACCGCTGCTGAACCTCTTATTATTTTTTTCCTGCAATGTATCTTTTACCATCCCATCATCTCATGACAATGCGGGGCAGGCAGGGCAGCCTCCGTGCTTGGCGTGTGGGGCGCGGCGCACCCGCGCGCGTATCGCCCGGGCGCGCCGCGGGCATCACGGTCTCCGGCGCGCTGGTGAGCCAGCCGATGAGCTGGCCCTCGCGGAACAGGTGCGCCAGAAACTCGTCGCTGCCGCCCTCCAGCGCCGAGACCACCATGCCCGCCACCTGATAGCATGCGAGGGATTATGTAGAATCAGGGGCCCCAACCCTCCTAACCCCTCACATTTGAGCCACGCAGCTGAGAACATGTCTCCCACACCCTTCTCATGCGCTGCAAATCACAGGCGTCCGCTCCGGCTGCACCTGCGACACACACATGCGGCTTCGTGGGCGGCCGCGAGGCGCGCTCCGCACAGGTATCCAGCGCGCCGAGCCGGGCGGGGCCTGTCCTGGGAGAGGAGGAGGGGCGGGCGCGCAGCGCCTGCTTGACGGCAAGGGGGGACGCGCGCGCGCCTGGTGGTGCAGCAGGTTGTTGAACGGGAAGCGCAGGAAGAGCTGCAGGCACTTCACCGCGGCTCCCGCGTCCCGCACCCCTGCGCGCGCGCGCGGCCGTCACGCCGCGCTGCAGCGCCGCTGTCCGCGCTGCACCGCAGCGCACTCGTCCGACGCATGCACACGTATCTGTATGGCTCGCCCCGCGCTGCGCGCGCCTGCACACCAGGTGACCCAGGCCATGTAGGTCCGATTCTTTGCTCCCACCCCCCTACCACACCCCCGAAAAAGGAAACCCACCAAGAACACCACGAAATCACCACAACACCGGAAAAAATGCAGCGCAGCGGCCACGGCGCGGGCGCGGGCGCGGCGCGCCCTGCTCCGCGGACGGGCTGCCCAGGCGCAACAGCGCGGCCACGACCTCCACCGCCTTCAGCCGCGCGGGGCCCAGCGGCGGCGCCAGCAGCCCGAACGGCGTCTCCTGCGCCGCCGCGCCGCCCGCGCCCGCCTCCAGCATCGCCACCAGCCGGCCCAGGTGGCCCAGGATGCCCTGCGCCGCGCGGCCGGCGCGCCGTTGCGGCAGCGCGGCCGCGCCATGGGGCCGCACAGGGCCTGCAGGGGGCGTCCCGGCCGGCGCGGCTCCTGGGCCCGCGGCGGCGCTGACACCACGGCAACCCTCTCCTAACATGGCTCCTAGATTTGATACCTCGGCAACCCTCTCCCAAACTACCCCGCTCCTGACACAGCGGAGGATATAAAGAAGGCAGAGACGCGAGACGGCCCAGCGGCATCGCAGCGCATCACCACGCGCCTGCACGGCAGCCGCCTTGACCGCGGCGTCCAGCTCGCTCTGCGACAGCGGCGTGTCGGCGCCCACCGCGCCCGGCGGCGGCGCGTACGCCTCGCCCGCCACCGCCTTGGGCTCCAGCAGCGCGATGCACACGTCCAGAGCCTGCGCGCGCGGCCCTGGCCCCCGTCATAGCCCTGACCCGACCCGCGCGCGCGCGCGCGCGCGTAGCACCCATTGCAACCCTAAGCCTAATCTAAGTGTGCCCGCGCGCGCGGCAAGCGCCTAACAGTGCCGTGCACGCCCGGCGCCCACCTCGCCTTCACCCGGCCACGCGCCCGCAGCAAGAGCGGGCGCGAGGCGCCGGTGCGGCCCCCGTCCGGCGGCGGCGAGCAGTGCAGGGCGCCCAGGTGACGGAGCGGCGAGCGGCTCCCCGCCGCCAACGCCGCGCAGGCTCCGCACGAGCCGCACGCGTTCGCGCACGCCCGCCGCGGCGCGGGCGCGGGCGCGGCCGCGCGCGCGCCTGCAGCGACGCGTCCTCGCCGAACGCGTACTCCAGCAGCCGCCGCATGAACTCCGGCTCGGTGAACGCGCGCGTGAGCGGCGAGACGGTGCTGCGCGCGATCGCCGCCAGCACGCCCGCCGCGTTCTTCTGCTCGTCGCGCGCGCCGCCCGGCGCCAGCTTGTCCAGCAGCGCCTGCGCCATCGCTTGAGCCATGCGGTTCTGAGGCTGCGGGCAGGGTTCCACCTCACCCTCACTGTGTAGGGACGCGTGCAGGGAAGGCACGCCTGTGGCTCGACCGTCACCTGAGGGCTCAACCGCTCGCGCATGAGACCCATTCCAGGGGCGCGCGCAGGGAAGGCACGCCTGAGGCTCGACCGTCACCTGAGGGCTCAACCGCTTGCGCAAGAGACCCATTCCAGGGGCGCACGCAGGAAAGCGAGCCTGAGGCTCCACTAATACCTGAGGGCTCACCCGCGCGCGCAACCCATCCGGAGCCGCCCCACGGAGACAAGCTGCCGCATCACGCCGCCCGCAGCGATCGCAATTCCAGGCGGAAGGACAGAGGGTCCGCCTTGTGTGACAGGGCCACACAGTAACTGGCAAGGCGCCACAGCAGAGGCGCGGCCGATCCCAGCCTGGCGTGCGCGGCCGGGGCGCGCACCGTGGCCACGCTGGTGCCGGAGAGCCAGGAGAACTGCGCGGGCGACAGGTACATGGCCGTCTGCTCGTCAGCGCCCACCAGGCGCACCGTCACCTGAGCGCGTGCGGCCCAACTTCGCGCCGGTGTCCGCGCTGCCGGACCGCGCCGCGGATGGCGCGGCGTCACTGGGCATGCAGCCAGCAATTTATGAGCAAACGCCAGCCGGTTCTGTCGCCCGCAGCAGTGCACGCTCTGCTGAACGAGTACTGAACGGGTCCAGCCTCCTTCACCGCGCTCATCTCGTGATCCCATTGCAACAGAATGATGGTCACACAGGGACTGCAAAAGATCCCTCTCGGAAGCATATAGGGAACAAAAAAGGGAAGGAGCAGGCGGCGCGCGCGCCTCGGCGATGGACGTGGTGTCCACGTGCGCGACCAGGCGCTCGAGCACGGCCGGCGCGCCCTGCAGGTGGCGCATCACGTCGGCGTGCCGCCGCATGAGCAGGCACGTGACCGCGCGGGCGAAGAAGCCCGCGCGCGCGCAGTCCAGCGGCCCAGGCGCGTCCAGGAAGCCGAAGAGCCGGCCGAGCAGCGCCGGGTCGTCCAGCAGCGCGCCAAAGATGGCGTCCACCTCGCAGCACAGCACCTCGCACGCGGCGAACGGGTACCGCCGCGCGACCTTGTCTCCGGCGCCTGCGGCGCGGCCCGGCGCAGGGTTAGCCTACCCTATGCCACCTCGCACGCGGCGAACGGGTGCCGCCGCGCGACCTTGTCCCTGGCGCCTGCGGCGCGGCCCGGCGTAGGGTTTGCCTACCCTACACCACTTGCACGCGGCAAACCGGTACCATCGCGCGACCTTGTCCCTGGCGCCTGCGCGGCGGGTTGGCGCGCCGCGGGCAAGGCTAGGTATGGAGCCTGTGAATCTCGAGGGGTGCCGGCCCAGCGCAGCGCACCGGGCGGCGGAGCATCGACCAGGTAGCCCAGCAGCGCGCCCAGCACCGCCGGCTGCTTCAGGAACGCGACCAGCCGCCCGTTGAGCGCCTTGCACTCCTGGATGAGGTCCTCCTCATCCAGCACCTGGGGCCGGGCCAGGACAGTCAGGCCGGCCCCATCGGCGCCGGGCCGCCCGCGCCGGCCGCCCATGCCCCGCTCGGCGACGCGCCCACCGGGGCGCCGCTGACGGGGCGGCGCCCCTCGCCGGCGCAGGCACGCAGAGCGCTTCCCGCAGAGGCCGCCTTCAACAGCCCGCGCTACTCTGCGCGCCCGCAGGGCTTCCCTCCGAGGCCGCACGGCAGCCGCGCGCGCCAGGGGGTCGCCCCCAGAGGGCCGGGGTCGGTCCCAGGGCGCCGGGGCGGCGCGCCTCCTCCAGCGTGAAGTCATCCTTGTCCAGGATGTTTTCCAGCGGCGACGGCTGCGAGAAGCCGGCCACGCGCCAGAACATGGCTGCGGCGTCGGCGCGCGCCTAGCGCCGCCGCTGCGCCGCGCCGCGCATGCGCCCCGCCGCCGCGCGCCTGCGCGCCGCCGCCCGCCGGCTCACCGTCGTCTCCCGGCCGCGGCCCGCCGAACACTTGCACGCCTGCGCGCTCGCTCCCTGCGCGGCCACTGCCGCCCACGGGCGCCTGCGCAGCGCAGTCGCGCGCACCCCGGACCCTCCGCTCGCCCCGGCCACAGCGTGCGGCGCAACGCAGTGCTGTCCTCTCGGCGGGCCAGCCTTGTCTGCACACTTGCTTTGGCGCAGCGAGCCCGGGCTATTACTCCCGCTTCCCCGCCGTAGCCCTGATGCAGTGCAGGTGCCTGCCAAGCGCGCTCCAGCCCCGCCCCGACACCCTCTGCAGGGCTGGGCGCGCGGCCGGCCGTGCACATCCGCGCACACAGGCGCGGCCGGCGCAAAGCCGGGGCGCCCCTCTCGCGCAAGGGCATGCGCCCAAGGGCGCGAGCGGCGGGTGCCCGACCGCGCCGCTCCAGCAACCTCTGCCCTGCTGGCCTATCGGCCGCGGTTCGCTAGGTCTGGCTAGATGCAGAGCGGCTGGCGCCCTGACGGCGTCCGCTCGCAACCTCGGAAGGCAGCGCCTGGCGACACAGCCAGCGCCATAGCGGCAAAGAGCCAGAGCTCTGCAGCGCATTCCCCGCATGCATGCAGCGCCCGGGATTTGCAAGCCAAGCGGCCTTCTTTGGCTAGGTGTTGCAGTGATGTGCGCGACCAGTGACGCGCGGTTGCAGCGGTCTGTGCCCGCCCAGCCGCGGCAGGCGCGACGGGCGCCCCACGCTCACCCCATGCAGCGCCCGGGCGCGATCACCTGTGTGCGGCCTCAAAGCGCGGCGGCGCTCGGTCCCGGCGCCAGTCCGTGCACAGCGGTACGCCACTGGACATAAGCATCAGCAGCCCAACACTGTGGATGGCGCTCGCCTGTCGAAAGGCTACACCAGTTTGCTGTGCCGGTGGTTGAGCAGAGGAAAGCCCTGGAGGGGGTTACACCCATGCAGCTTCTGAGTCGACTGGTTGGGAGGGAAGGCTTGCTGTAAACATCTTGAAGCAAACATCTTGAAGCTTCGAGTGGCATGTGCCCTGGAGCACTCGTTTACATCAGATACATGGCAGGGCGCGTAAGGACGTGAGGGAACCAGGCTGTATGGCGACACCAAGCACCCCCAGTCTGCAGACAGATACACGACATATCCAGCGACTACGTCAAGGCCTTGCACCAGGCAAGAAGTTAGGCCTCCGGTCCTATGCGTGCCACATGCAGCACAGACCACTGCTGCGGCGAATACATTAGAAGCGCTTGCCGCACACAACATACAGCACTTGCAGTGTACATAAGCAGCGCACGACAGCCTCGCGAGTGCGAGCCTGCAACTTTCATACAGAGCGACATCTGCATGTTGCCTCAGCGGAAGAGGCCGCAAACACGCTCAAGCGGCGATGCATGTGCTGGACCGTGCAGCGTCCCCGTCCGGCCGCTGCCCACGGCTGCACGTGCTGGGTCATGCCACAACACACAGCAGCGCGCCGCGCACGCCTACCACGCCCAGCGGCGTGTGAAGCTCGCCAGGCCCGGAGTGTTGGCGCTCTACAAGCATTGCCACGCGCTTCCTGTGTGGCGCCGGGCCAGGCAGGTGCGCGCCAGAGCAGGCCGGTCATGCCACATCGGACCGGGTGCCCGCGGCTGCTGCAGGGGCGCGGCGCCCGGCACACGGCCGCGCACGGCCCGCACGTGCTTGGGCAGCAGGCAGGCACGCCAGCGCAGGCCCCCCGCTCGCGCAGCCGCTGCAGGCCCGCGCTCGGAGCAGCGCATGCCGCCGCGGCCGGGCACTTAGCGCACGTCGGCCGGGTCGTGCCCGCGCATGGCCCACATGAGCGCCTCGTAGGTGGGGAACAGCGCCGAGTTGACCAGCGCCGCGCGGCCGAGCGTGGGCGCCAGGCCGCGGAAGAGCGCGCCGGCGCCCTCGTCGCGCATGGTCCGCCGCGCGCAGTCCACCCACCCTGCATCAAGCATGACTGCTGGGTGCTCGAACCCGCACACAGTGCAGTCTTACTGATGGCCCGGCGCCCGCGCCGCCGCAGTGTCCGCGTATGCGCTGTCAGCAACCCTGCATGGCGTGAACGTGCACTTCCGAGGGTCAGGGCAACCCATGGGTATTTATTTGCGCGGTGCCCATCCACAGCGGGGCCCGCTGCATCCACCATGGCGTGGCACCAGCCTGCCGCGGCGCACTGCAGCAGTAGGGTAGGTCTAGGGAAAATGCCAAGCATCCCGGGTCACCCGCCAGTGTCTGGGCGGTGCGCGGGCCAGCGGCGCACCTTTGTACATCGCGCCGTACCGCGCGGCCTGCATGCGGCTCTTTATGGTGTCGAAGGGGTACACGGACGCCCAGCTCAGCACGCCCGCCGCCCCGCCTGCACCCCCCGTTTCAGCGCCTCTTGGCGCCCCGGCAGCCCTGCAGCATGGCTGCGACAGCGCTGGCACGGCGAGGCGCAGCACGCAAGGCGCACATACATGCAGGCAGCGCCGCCATGCATGCTGGCCCACCGATTGGCCAACCAGCCGACGCAGGTGTGTTGTGCCACTGCACCCCATGCTAACGGTTGAAGGCGAGCTGGCAAGCGCATCTCAAACCCGTCCCCGCTGGCACCAGGTCCGCTCGAACACATTCCTTCAGACGGGCAACGCGCGGGCGACACGCCAGACCCGTGCGCGCTGGCTTGCCCAGCGCCCGGCGCAGGCGCGGGCGGCACAGGCGGCGGGGCGCGCGCCGGCCGCGAACAGCGTGAGCGGGTTGCGGCAGCCGTGCTGGCGGCTGCCGGGCTCCAGCGTCTCCTTGCCGCGCTCGTACAGGCAAAAATAGATGCCATAGCTGGGCGTGTCACGAATCATGGTCACGCCCAGCCCGCGGTACAGGCCTGCGCGCGGGGCGCGCCGGCATGGGGTGGCGCTCATTGCAGGGTGGCTGACGTGTTGCAGAGAGTGTGATGCCCAAAGCGCACGGGCCTGTGCGCCGCTAGCCTGCTGGCAGCCCCGCGGCGCAAGCGTGCGAGCGCGCCAACGGGAACCCACATTGCATTAGGGGTTGCATGCGCATCGCCCTCACTCCAACAGAGAGACGCCTGGCGCGCATCCGCAGGGTTCCGGCCGCCAACCCAGCGCTGTGTCAATCAGCAGCCTGCCGGCGCATGCACGACGCGCCGCAAGCCGCCACCGTCCAGTGCGGCATGCCATTAGCCTGCAGACTTGATGAGAGCGGGCGGCCGGCTGCGGGCGCGCCTGCCTGGCCCCCAGTTCTCCCTACATCAGTCCTAATCCTTAGACTGCAAGTCTTGAAGGGAGCGCGGTGCCGGCTGCGGGCGTGCCTGCCAGGCCCTCGGCTGTCCCTACCTTACATATAACCCCTCAGACCTCAGGTCTGACAGGCGCGCGCGCCTGCCAGGCCCTCGGCGCGCCAGGTCGCGCGCAGCAGGTGCAGCGGGCCCACGTACCCCGGCGCGCCCGCCGCCACGCGCTGCAGCTGCTGCCGGATCTTCAGCAGGTCCACGGGCGTCGACACCGCGCACTGCACCAGGCCGGCCGTCGCGCCTGCGCGCGGCGCGCGCCCGCTCCAGGAGCGCGCCCGACGCGCGGCCGCAGGGTCCCTAAGGGTTTTGCCTGGAAGTCGCAGAGGAGGCGTTGATCGTGGTCGCTGGCGTCAAGAGCGCGCACGCCCACGCCCACGCTGCAAGGGGGCGGTGCGCCGCAGAGGCAGCATGCGCACGCTGTGCGTGCACGCGACAGCCGGCGTCTGGTACATGCGCTTAGTGGAGACACGGCGGCGTGGACACGCGCGTCGGCCGGGGCGCGCCCGCGGCAAACACCTCGGGGTACGTCAGCGGCACGAGCGGGTCGGGGCCGCCCGCGAAGTGGCGACACACGACGCCGTACGCGTGGAAGGCAACCGCGTTCTGCGCGCGGGATGAACTAGGTTTAGGCTGGCATCATGAGAGCGCGGGCCAGGCATGCCTGCGGCCGCACCGCGTGTGCAGAGTCCCGCACCATACAGAGCCCGGCTGCATGCGTCTAAGGTGTTGGAGGAAGTGTGACACATCGGGCCGGTCCGTATAGTGGCGGTGCGGCAGGGTGCGGTGTTGACCACTCCATGAGAATGCGGGGCCCGGGGACGGCGCGGCGCGGCCGGGCGAGCCCAGCGGAGGCCGGCGCGCGCGCCTGCAGCGCGATGGTGGTAAGCGGGTAGAAGCTGCCGCGGAAGAGCGCGCCGGCGCCCTCGGCGGCCATCACCGCGCGCAGGCTGGCCAGCGCGCCCAGCTGCCCGCTGCGCGGCTGCTGCAGGCGCACGCGCACCACGTCCAGCGGCTGCCCGGCCAGCACGCCGACCGCCCCGGCGCCCGCCCCTGCGCGCTGCGCCGTCGCCTCAGGGCGCCTGAGCCCGCTCGGGCGCCTCGACGCAGCAAGGCCGCCTCTCCGCGAGTTGAGTGCGTCGCGCGCAAGTGCCCGGCCAACACGTACACTGCGCCCGCGCCCGCCCCTGCGCGCGCGCGCAGCCTCAGGGCTCCCAGGCATCCCCTGGCGCTCTTCCACACCTATGGCCTGCCGGTCAGCTCAGCACATAGATCAAGCCGCTCGCAAGGGCGCCGGCAGCCCCGCCAGCGCCCCCGCTGCGCCCTCCTCTGCGGCTGTGCGGCGCCGGTCACCCAAAGACTCGGGCACTGTTTGCCCCACGCTGCACGTTCGGTCGTCGCACACTGCACTGCTTAGGTCACGGCGAGCCGGGCTTGCAGGCAAGGCGGGCGCAGCTGGCGGCAGCAGGCCAGGTAGGCAAACCGCCAGGCCGGGGCGTTGAGTCAGCAGCGCTGGGGCAGCGGACCCGCAATGAGGTCCTTGGCAGCTGGGGACAGGGCTGTCGAGCGCCGCTCGGCCTCCTCCATGCCCAGCCCGGACGCGGGCGCCTCCATACTACATCACGCGCAGATCGCCGCGGGCGCTTCAGGTGATCGCGATGGCGCTCACGTCTGCACCGCTCCGCTCCACGTCATGGTGTGGGATCACGCGGCTGTTCGGCACCGGTGCCAGAGCTCGCCGCGCAGCAGAGGACGCTGTCAACGCGCACCCAATATGCTCTGCATACGGGGTTGCACGAGTGTGGGATGTTATGTCTCACATTCACCTGCCGCTCCCACAGTGCACCTCACCCCGCCTCGCGCGGGAGCTGTCGAGCAGTACCCTCGTCTGCCTCTAGGTCCAGCTAGGTCGCAACGTTAACAAATTCAAACACCCTGCCTCGCAAAGGCAATCGCACATACAAGGCCCTGCAACGCATCCTCCTGCTCGTTGCGCGGAAGGCAGGCCGCGCTCCTGGCTGCGCCCACCACGAGCCCGGCGCCCAGGGCCCGCACCCCGCCGCGGCAGTCGTCGCCGATGCACGCGGCGCTCGCGCACATGGCCGCCGCCGTGCTTGCCGCGCTCGCGCTGCTGTGCGCCAGGGTGCGCTCGGCAGCGCCATCTTGATGTCTAGAGCCTGCGCGCGCCGCCCCCCGAACGGCGCGGCGCTCAGCCATGCCTGTTGCAGGCAGCAGGGGCGGCCCAGATCGCCGGCACGCACGCGTATGCGCGCCCCGGCTGGGACAGCCCCTCCGCCAGGCCCGGCTTCGACTATCTGGAAGAGAAGTCCTGGAACATGGTGACCGAGGGCGCCATACCCTACAACGGCACCGCGCCGGTGCGCGCCGCCGGCCCGCCCGCGCCGCGGCCTGGCCCGGCGCGCTCCGCGCCCGCTCTCAAGCGTGCCTGCGCGACGCCGAGTGCTGTGCGGGGCCCGCGGCGCGCAGACGCCGGAGATGGTGAGCGCGGCCGCTGGACGCCGCGCTCAGCGGACGCTGGCGGTGGCGCGCGCGCCCTGGGCGCCCGCCGTGCTGCACGCGGCGCTGCCGGTCACGCTGCGGCGGACTGCCGCGGCCGAGGACGCGGGCAGCCACGTCAACGTTCTGGCCGTGCGCTCCCGGGCCAGTGCTGCCGCTGCGCCGTGCTGTCGAGCCTCCCGCCGCGCCTGCGGCACGACGGCAGAGTGTCTGCGTCAGCTGGCCGGAGCGAGAATCTGCGACGCGTGGTCCGCCGCTCAGGATGTGCTGCTCGGCGCGCGCGCTGTGCCCGAGTGCCTGTCGGGCCCCCTGGTCGCTCTTGCGAGTCCTGTGCTATGCGAGCCGCGCGGCGCCCCCGGCCCGCCGCCGTCCCTGCCCGGAGCCCGGACCGGGCCGCCAGCGTGGCCGGTGGCGGCGTGCCCTCCGTGAAAGCCCCCGGGAGGCGTGCGGGCTTCGCCGGCCTGACCTGCGCGTCCTGCGGGCGCAGCCGGCGTCGGCGGGGCTGACCGGCTGGCGCCAGAGCCTGA
>JAABUV010007752.1_pt1 | contig 11135 bp, 15 predicted proteins | sample 5559971 | NCBI WGS metagenome assembly JAABUV01 (sample SAMN10711881, study PRJNA513362) | rock metagenome | isolation source: Antarctica rocks | place: Antarctica: Victoria Land, Knobhead nord | collected 2015-12-19
TAGCCAACCATCCCGACCCGGGGAGCTCGACCGTATCGCGGTAAGGTGGGTTTTTGGTGTTGATGAGGGGGGTGGAAGCCTTGATGAGAGTGGGAGGGGAGCCGGTGCCGGAGCCGAGGACCCAGAACTTGTGGCCGTGGAGGTAAATTGGGTGGGACATCTGGGGGTGGAAAGTTAGTATGGAAAGGAGGGAGAGGGGGTGGTGGAGGTGGACGGATTAAGAAGACGTTAAAAAGATTATCCATGTGGAAGATGACGGTATGGGAGATGATGGTGTGGAAGATGGCTGTCTGGAAGATGACAGTGTGAGAGATGATGTGGAAAATAGCAGTGGAGAAGATGTGAAGGTAGAAAATATCGGGGTTTTATGGAAATGTTTCTATTTGGAAAAAATCAAGATGGAAGACGTTCACTTGAAAGGACTCCAGGTGGAAGTTGTCCAAAGGGGACAGATCCAAGTGGAAGCAACCGTGGGTGGTAGGAAGCAATATGGGCAAAATTGTAGTTCGTAAAAATCTGTGCTCAAGAGACATGCAGAAAGCGGTAGACATAGGGGAATGTAGAAGTTTAGGCTCACCATATCCATCGAATCATTCGCAATCCTCATAATGATATCAACCGTCTTATTAGACGCAAAATGTATGGTCGTCTCTGCATTCCACCCGTCTGACGAGTTCCCGTATAGAATAGGGACTTTGGATTCAGAGTAGGGGGAGTGGTTGAGTACCCAGGTGGTGATGCCGGTTTGGTTGATAATGAGATGTCTTGTGAGATCTGCTGGCGGAGGGGGGGTTGAAGCAAAAGGGTGGAGTGAGAGAGCAGAGAGAACTGATGCGCCGGCGACTGCTGAGCCGTTTCTGAGAGTCCAAGGAGCCGCTACGTCCGTACAATTTGAACTCATGTTGTTGGAAGACATCGCGTCCACCTGAAATGTCAACTATTAGCGAGATTATTGGCCGGTCTGTCATGGGACTTGCAATGTATTCCACAACCGCTTTTCCTTCAATAACTTGCTGCATGTCCCCCATCGGGAAGCTTTCAAACCTCATATAATATTTCCCGACTGGCTGGTCTAACTTGATCATTACAGAATATCGTTGTCCAATCTCGATATAAAGAACCTTCACGAAGACATCATTAGCCCAATTCTATGCTTCCTTGCACATCAGTGATGCTTACGTTAACCTCCTCTAACCCCACATATTCTCCGTCAGCCGCATACACGAACATCGAATGCCCGTCTAGCGAAATTGCTAGCTTGGTCACGGCACCCGAGTTGACAAGGTTAAGAGAAAGCCAGCCTCGACTCTGGTTTGCGGGGATATGGAGGAAAGGAGAGGTAGTGTTGACGCAAGGTTGAAGGGTAAAAGAGGTAAGGTTGTAGCCAGGCTTAAACATCATTGGGGGGACGCATCCTTTTGGATTCAATGTAGACATCGCTTGCATGCCCGACATTGCGCTGGTGGAAGAAGCCACCGCTGTAGTCGACATAGAAGGCATAGTAGACGCCATGGTTTTTGCAACTGAATTGTCCATGCTCATGTCCATCGTGGAGGTGTCCATTGAAGAGCTGCCCATCGAGGAACCGCCCATCGAAGAGCCGCCCATGGATGATGAATTCATTCCCATGGTAGTGATAGAGTGTGAGTCAAGGCCAAGGCCCGGCCCAGCTTGAAGGATAGAATCAGGGAGACATTCCACCCTCCCATGTCCATTCGCCAAGAGACTATCGACGCAATACGGAAACACGCCGGTCTGAGAATACTGCGCATAGATGGAATCCGAAAGATCATGCGTCCAGTCATTCAGCATTACTGGCATGGCATCGTGTTCGGCATGAAGAAGCTTATTAAGTTCGACCTTGCTCGAGGCAAGGCTCTCGAAAGGGCGACGACGCGATGGGGACGGGTGTATCATCAGTGGTCCTCGGATTCCATCGTCATAGTAGGCCTGTACATGGGTATGGTACCAGTAGAAGCCATACTGGTCTTTGGTGGAGAAGCGGTAGGTGAAGTCTGCGCCCGGAAGGATGGGATACTAAGACAGAAGCATAAGCTACATACTGCTCAGGTATGCCAGTAAACGTATATAGTGATCTGACCTGGGTAACGCCGGGGACACCGTCCATCTGTGGCGTTCCACGTTGAAGCAGGCCTGATGTGGATAGTTTAGTCTCCAATGGTAGGAAGAACCTCTTTCGAAGACTCACCATGCCAATGGAGGGTCAGGTTCACATGTAAGTTATTTCGGACAAATACTTCAAGGTCATCCCCCTCATCGACGTCGATCAGAGGGCCCGGTTGGTGGCCATTGATAAGGTAGACTTGTCGAGGAGTACCATCTGTGTAGCATCAGTAACATGACTTTCTTCTAGTCCTCAATTGCTAGAGGTCCTAAAACTACGAAGGCAAGAATGGTGAACGTACCGGGCGCTCTAACATCAATATGAGCAGTGAAGTTGTACTTTCGCAATGCTGCCCAGGAGACATGAGTGTAGAAGAGTAAGAATGTAGCAAGGATATTTCGGATGGAGAACATGATAACCCCCCGTTGAGATAATTGCACGGAGAATGAGAGAGAGGGACATGTTAGATTCGAATAGGGTTGAGCGGACTATAAAGGGGACGCATTTTTCGATGTCCCGTGACCTGAGCTACCTGAGGGTTTTGTGCGTATTTTAGCTATTTTAGCTTCCCTAAGGTATGCAAGGACCCATAGCCGCTGAGGCTCGTGCTGGACAACGCACAAACCACGCACAAACCACGCAGCTGATCCTTATTTCGTCACTAATGCGCCAATCAAGTGCCTCCTTCGATTTCTGACAAAGCAAAGCATTAAGGAAATGATGATATTCCCAACTGGGGTTACAGCTGGCGGGGGGTTGAAAAAGTTGAGCCAGGGCCGGAACTTTTTATATTCATCAGATCTATCTCGTGTGTTTTCTTCTTCATTCTCGTCGTTCTGCTTGTGATTTGTATCATCACTTTTCTCATCGTTTTCGACATTTGCATTGCACGAATCTTGAGCGAGCTGAGTTTCTTTTTAGTATATGCGCGACATATGCGGACTGCGACTCTCACCTTCAAACCGTTTAGCCAATCTGTCATCTCATTCTCTCAATTTTCATGCTTTCGTCGTTCATCGATGTTTCTTTATGCTCAGTTGATACCCCGCACTTTCGCTCATTCTTCGCTTAGTATCATCGGCCATGTAACCAAATCGGCCACCTAACCAAAATTCAACCATATTACTTCTGAAAAGGCTGTATTACAAGCAATTCCTTCAAAACAGCCTCATATAAAACCTTCCAGGCCTTCTCTTCCTTCTGCCATACCTTAATATGAATCTTACAACCTTTATAAACCTTTATTAGCTCGTTGATATACTGCTTTTCGGTACGCTCATCGCGGGGCTTTTGCCTCAAATACTCTAAACCTAGCCTATCACTGGTCATAGATCGAGCTTCTTTGGCGTATAGAATGCCTTGTAAGACCTTAGCAGATTGATCTTTACGTATATTTCGAGCGTTGGTAGCGGCTTCCGTGGCTGCTATTTTGACTTCCAATAGCTCAATCCTACGGGTCATTGCATTGGCCCCCTTTGGTAAATTTGACTAACTTCTGATGAAGCTCGGTTTCATAGCCGGAGCAAAGTAAACCGACTTTTCGTCTTTTCAGCTGTTTTCTAGTAGTAGGGGCAGTCTTCCAGATATCGGGTGATTCCGTCATCGTGGAAGGTGTAATAGGACGAGCTGAGGGTCGAGTTTCTCGCACCTTATCCAAAACCACATTAGGATCGAAGGGAATTAGACCACTTTTCTTCCAAGCCGAACGTATAGTAGTTTCCTTGAAAGCTTTACTTCTGAACCCGTTAAAAGCAGCTAGAAATTCGATTTTGATGAAGGTTTCGTCGCCCGTTTGAATCGCTTCGTTAACGGCTTCCGAATGCCAGTGTTTCAGAGGCTGAAACACATTGGTAGGCCCAATTCATTCAATCTTTTGATATGTATGTAGAGCTAACTGATCAGGCTTTAGCTTCCTGTTATGCAACCCTCGCACTGCTGAGGCGGGTGAATGACCAGCTAGCCTGGATCGTAGCCTCTGCAAAGGTACATCGAATTCGCGTGCAATTTCTTTGACTCAGGTTTTGACGCATGTTCAGGGTATTGATAGCCTTCTTGATTCGATGCTCAATGCTATGTAGGTAGAAGTCATTGCATTAAATTTAGTAGTTCTTTTATTGACTCGAGTGCGAAGCTAACGCTACAATAGACACTCCTTAAATATGTAGGCCTGGTTACTCACAGATTATACAATCGCCACCGAACTGTATCATTCTCAAGACAGGTTCTCAATACACGAGATTCCTCCTATTCGTACCCCCTCCTTCAGTACTTCAGAATAGCTGGCCTTTGTAGAATAGTCCCACGGAAACGAAAAATCATCGATTTTTTTATTCGATGGAAACTCTAAATCGTAGAAATGCATCGATGTCTCTAGATATAGAGACGTATGAGAGAGACTGACAATTGAATTCAGTCCTGCACAGTTTCTGACTCTCAAACGACACATCGTTAAGTCTTGATTCTCTCTCTTTCTGAGCATTTCAACTTTTCAATCAACTTGTATATCTTTCATCGTAGTGAGCGCTGAATTCAAGAGTCAAACTTCTATTGAAGATCATTCTATAGCTCATATAGTGTGTTTATTGACAAAGTCTCATTCTCAACAGAACAGTGATTTGAACGAAACGCAGTCGAATAAGCCTCGAGAGCTTAATCATCGAAAATCGCTGAGAGTCTCTATTGATAGAACTTCAACATTGAGATATATAAGTCGTGTGATGAGAACGCAGTATCTTGCCCCTTGACTCGATGACTTCGATGATCGTTGTAACAGTCACACATCGCTCGATAAAGATCGTTAACAAGCTTCTTCGACTGCATATCATTGAGTTCGTGACTCTTCTTAGCTCTGATAGAATAATCAATTGTTATTAGATTTTCAGTCAACATCACGTGAAGATGAAAGTCTTGTCAATCATATTGCATTAAATATTAATCGATTTTTGAAGATTGTTGATTGAATATGATTGAATCTTGATTATGTGATCGATTTGATTACATGATCGATTAAGCGAAGATTTTTTTTCGACCAACTTTTTCATCTCTTCGCGAGCTAAAACTCAATGATATTCTCAACTCACAATTTCATCAAGAGTTTCTTTATGTTTCTCACTTCGTCTGTCATTCAACAAGAATTACTTGATGAATTGCTAACAAGTTTTTCAACTTAACATGCACGCAGTGTTTCTGCTCTTTCAAACACTTGACTTGCAAAAAGAACAGCAAATAAAATATAAATTAACGTTCAAACAAAATTAGAATGATTCTTTCATGAACGATTTTCGCAATGTCTAGAAGCACAGCTTCTGATTCTGAAATTTGAAAGATCAGATGAAGTATCAAATCGCGCAGCATCTTCGAGACAATATGCTGCGATCAGATTGCAGACAAGTGTAACACAAAAAGACTGTGAGATCTCTTTGAAGAAACAGCAGTAAAAAGAATGTTTCTCAACATCATCACATAAAATTATCACGTCTATCAATCATTTGCAGTAAGCTTCTTCGACTTCTACACTATGATCGATTTTTTTTTTGGATTCTTACTCGATTCAACACTCATTATGAATCTATGCGAGATTCTATATAATGTAGCGAGCGCTGCGCTAGCGTAGCGCTCTTTTTATATCTACTATCGCTTTTCTCTGCACTTTATACTGTAACTGTTCTCAATGCAAGAACTCTATGAGCTTGTTTTCTCTCTACTTTCTCTCTCTTTCATCTGATTCTTCAATGACGTCACAGTCTGAAATTGATTCAGTATGCTTGTCAAGAGTATCATTCAAATGATCGTTGTCATCACGCTCATGATTTCTAAAAGCTTTCTCAAGTTCGTGATGTTCTCTTTGCATTGCATCATCTTTCATTCTATCTTTCATTTAAAACATGTTAATAGAATGTGCTTGATCAACATTTGATCTCTGTCATACTTGCACATTGTCATAGTGACATTGAATACTCATCTTTCATGTAGAAATTGATTGAAGTCAATTTTTCTTGTGCGTAGCTACGTCAATAGTGCGTTGTGAGACTTCGCATAATCTCTGTGTAGATGCAGATGCTGATGAGTCATCTTTGATGTCAGATATCGAAAATGAGCTGCGTTGAATTTCTTTCTTCAGACTATTCTTCATGTCTGTCTGATCTGTTTCTGTATGAGCGTCAGTCACGTCATCATCTCAATGCGTTGATGCTCAATCAGCAATAGAGACAACTCATGTGCATTGTCAATCATCTTGTTTGCTGCTTCATTTTCAAACATTTCTGTGTATTCTGTCATTCAATGTAACTTCAATGTGACTTCTTGAAATTGAATGTTTTCATGTGCAATCTGAACTTGTTGCAGACGTGTCTGATCTTTTGTTGATGTCATGACTTTCACTGTTTTCAGAAAGATCTGACTGTCACTGTATACTTTGTATATCTTATCATGACATTCTTGATTCGCTGTCGCTACGTCTGTGAGATGTTTCGCTCTCGCGATTAACTCTTTCAGCTCATCATGATAAGTGATGACTAAAGTCGATTCTTTCAGTCTCTTATTTAACTCTCAGTTTATTCTCATCACAATTGCTGTAACATCATCTCTGCTATCACTATCATTCAAGTAAACTCTTTGCTTCGATGTGAATATGTTGAGATTGTGTTGTCTTATTGACATTTTCTTGTTTGCAACTATAACTATCTTCAATGACTCTGATCAGAAAATCATTATGTAAATATGATTTCAATTCATCTTTGTCTGCTTGAATGTTTCTTTCATTCACTTTCGCTTTAGCTGTAAAGATGTTTTGCACAGCTTTGATTTTCAATCTCTTTTAAGTATCAAGTCGTTGCGAATTCAACGCACTGTCATCTCAATAACTTCATTTGATTTTCAAAAGTTCATATTTATTATCAATCTTTGTATCAGCTTTTATTAGATCTGTCGTCGAATTCGAGTTGCTCAACTCAACTCAGATTGAGTTACAGTGTTGAGTTGAGTTGAGAAGAGTCAACTCAACTCGATCGAATTGAGTTCGATTCTCGACTCAACTCGATCAACTTGACGAGTTGACTCGAACTCAACGACATGTCTAGACATTTTACTTATTTGAAATAAGTACTAGTAGAATGAAATTATGAAACTTTAAAATGTGTGAGTATGAATGATCTTTATTCACATGTCGAAAAGAAATTTATATGTATGTAGAGAAATGTCTTTGACTTCTCTATCGTTGACTCAGATCTCAGTCACTGTTTCTAACTAAACTGCTTGAAAAATGTGCAAGTAATTTCATGAAAATAGTAGATTGCAAAATGAATTGCAAAATGAATTGCAAAACTATTTATGTAAGCTTTCTATTGATGTCTTCTTGTCTTCTTTGCTCAGACAATGCATTCAATTTAGCTTTACTCTTAGATGATGATTTCTTCTCGAAATTAGTCATCTCAAAGCTATGTTTACGTGTTACAGCAGAACTTGACTTCAAAGAAGAAGTCATCTTGCGCTGTTCTTTTTTCAATGCTAAAGATGACGATCTAGATTCTTCATTCGATTTAGAGACTGCAACGAATTTCATCAAATTTCTTTGATTCATTATCTTTCATAATGATTGATCGTTCTTCTTCAATCTATTTCTCTCAGTCAAGTGTGATGTAACTCGATCAAAATGAGCAGACGCTGAAAATCGAGCATTCAAAAGTGAAGTTGTCGTAGATCTTGCTGTATTAAATAACGTAGATAACAAGAGTTCTTTGAAGTTTGAGAATCTAGATTACGAAGATGGTATGAAAAGATCAACATCAATTGTATCATCATTCTTCAGCTCTGATATTGTTAATTAAATGTTTGATGATGAACAATATAACATTACTTATCATGCTCGTTATCATCAACATCATCATCTGATGATGCATCGCTGATATACTCTAAATCTTCATTAACGTCGATGATGAAGATTAAATCTTTGTTCTTTTCTTGTTTCTGTGCATTGAAAGCTCTTTTCTCTTCAATAAGCTCGTGAGACTTGAATTCTGCTTTCAACTTCACAGCATCTGCATGCTTAATCATCATGATATTCAATATGATGTTGGCAACAAGAGAGCTGCGACGATAAGATAATACGTCTCGTCTCAAATTGAAAAGTCGTTCAACATCTGTCGAGATAACTGAAATTGCTAAAATATCTCGAGTCATTCTGCTTAAATGAACAAAGTCTCTGAGATGATTTCTTCAGAACTTAATGAGATCAATGTCTTGAACAGTGTCTAAAGCTTATTAGAATTTGATATTTCAAACTATGTGACTGCGAAATCGATTGCAAAATCAATTGCAAAATCAATTGCAAAGAAATTATGAGACAACATTAATTGTGCAACAAACGAAACAAAGAGAAGAAAAACTAACTCTGATTCAAATATCGTTTCGCTTCGTTAGTTAAAACAAGTGATGATGAATTGTGATGTCTGAAATTTCGTCTAGCGACTATATCTGCAATGAAAGATGATTGTTACAAGACTCTTTCTTGAAGTTGATCTTGCAATGTAGTTGAGTCGAGAGCGTAGTGTCTAGCATAATAATTTATAAACTCTCGTTTGTATCTTTGTTTATAATTGCTGTCTTGTCATGTAGATCGCTCGTATAGATTTAGTTTCTGATGAGAATCTATAATATTTTCGAGATTGTACATTAGCTTTCGATCATGATTGACATCTGTGTAATATTCGAATAATTTGATTCGAGCTTGCGTTAAGACTTTCAAAAGCGAACGCTTTCAAGAACGCTGCTTTCTCTTCAGAGCTGTCATGTGATCTTTGATATGAAAGAACAAAACATCATAAACGATGTAAATTGCATTGATGCTGAGTTCGCGATTACGTTTAAGTAAATCAGTGAATATCGCGAATGATTTGAGTAGTTCTACAAGATATTGAACATGTGTTCATTCTTCATTATTGAGAGATAGCTTTTGAAGAGTAGTATTTTCATTTTCGTGAGTAGAAATATAACTCTTGATGAAGACTTGAAGACGAAGTGCTCTCAAAAGCATGAGACAGATGAAATTTCAGCGAGTTTTAACGTCTTGTATCATCTTGAGACGAAGTTCGAAATTGCGTTGAGACTTGTGAAAGTTCTCTATTTTCTGAGAACTTTCGTTCATATAAACAGAAAGCTTTCGAATCTAATTAAAGATTACTATAATGTCATGAATAAGAGTGTACTCTGTATTTTCGATCGCGATTGCAAAATCGATTGCAAAATCGATTGTGAAAATAATAGCAGAGCAAACTAACATGATAAATAAAAATTATTAATTATCTTGAACAGTGTTCGAAATAGACTCTCTTGTATAAACATGCTTTGAAGACTAATCTTAAATATTCAATACTCTTTCTCATTCTCATTCTCAAGACTTAACGTCAGCGATTTGAGTAACTGTTTAACAGTTAACTGAATTACATGTGCTAAACATGATAAATGTGAAATAGTTTAGAATGTTTGCAAAGTCTCGTCTAATGCAGTCATCATGACGTCGTTATTGCTGACGTTGTCTGTAATTACAGTCATAACTCGATCTTGAATATCAAGTTCTTGCAATATTTGTTCAGTAATACTGCTTAGATTGCTTTCGATATGCTTGTCTTTGATTTGTTCAAAGCTCAACAAGACTTTTTGATACTTTCAGAACTCAGTGTAGTAAAATCTCATGATGACTAGAAAAGATAATCTATTAGAACTACTTCATTCATCTAGACTAATGAAGATTTTAGAATTCGTTGATAAATTCTTGAGTATGTTGACTCGAACAACAGTTGCTCAATTCTTGAGAGAGATCGTAAGTTTGATTCTGTGCGACAGAGTAATGCTTGATTGTGTCATTTCAAATGCTCGTCGAAATTGAACATTGTCAATAGTGACATGAGAGATATTCAAAGCAACGAAAGTTTTTTGAAGTTGTAGTGCAAAGACTTCTGAAGTATATTCTTGATGAAAAGCATAATACTGTGATTTGTTAATCTTTTGCAATCTCTTTTGCAATCTGCAGCTAAGAAGCAACTTATTGAAGCTTTAACTCTAACAAAGTTACGAATGTCTCGAACGTTCGTGATCTTAGTTGCTAAGTTTGTGCGTCTATCACAATCTTTGCTATTCAGATGATGTTTCATGATGCTGTTATTGATGCTTCTATTGTTAGAATGCTCGTAGACATGCGAACACAAACGACAAATGAGTTTGAGTCTTTCGCTTTCGACTAAAGCTGTCTGATAGAAGTTATTTCATATCTTATCTGTTCATGACTGTGAGATTCACTTTGAATGATGATAGTCTGATACTTTTCGTTCTACTTGCATCGCATATTGAGTTTGCTTTCATCAATTCAGAAATATATGTTGATATTCTTGCTCATAATCGTATAGCACATATCATTCATCGTGTAACGACTGCAGTTCGACGAGCACGACAGAAGTAACGTTATGTCACGAACTGAGAGCTGAATGAAACCAGAATGAAATTCTAATAACTAGATTTTAGATACAAGATGTTGCACGAAGAAGAAAGGAAAGAAAGAGATCATTCAGAGATTTTTATACCTCATGAACGCTGAGTATCATTCGTATCGAAGGATTTTCATAACATCACTGATAATCTCACGCCTATCATCATCTATAATATTGTTCAACATCATCTAAGTGATCTAACATCTCTTTTCCTAACATCTTTCGAGTAACACATGCTAAAATCGTGACACGTTAGAAGAAGAAGATCGAGCACTATTATGCTCGCTGTTGTCAAGATTCTCTGAAGATATATTTATAGAACTGAATAAACTGTTCATACTTGCTTGCAATTTCGATGTTCTGTTTCAAGAAAATGACATGATAAGTAAGTTAAACGAAAAAAAGACTGCAAAAAGAGTTGCAAAAAGAATTGTAAAGAAAGTTGCAAAAAGAATTGAAAACAAGTTTGATTTTTCAAGTGTTGTTAAGCTTAAAGTTTGAAGATCAATGCAAATCTTAATCATGTGTCA
>JAABUV010007753.1_pt1 | contig 11134 bp, 10 predicted proteins | sample 5559971 | NCBI WGS metagenome assembly JAABUV01 (sample SAMN10711881, study PRJNA513362) | rock metagenome | isolation source: Antarctica rocks | place: Antarctica: Victoria Land, Knobhead nord | collected 2015-12-19
GCTGCAGTGGCCCCGGCGCCGGTGGCTGCTCCACCGAGGGGGGTGTCCGACGCGACGTGGTACACCGCGACCTTGTTCGCCTTGTTCAGGTACGCGTAGACGTCTCCGGTCCCCGGCAGGTACGCCAGGGTGTGGAAAGTGGGGTCAGCCGGGATGTCCGCGATGTTTTTCTTGGCGTTCAGGTCGACGATGCCCATGACCCCGGCCTTGCCTTCACCGAGGAACAACAGCTGCCTGCTCTCGTCGCCGGCGACCTGGTCAATGCCCGAGGTGGTCTTGACGGTGGCGGCGACAGCTCCCGTGGACGGGTTGATCGCGAGCACCTCGGAGGCGGTGGTTGCGACCCAGAGCAGGTTCTGCTGGCGGTCGTAAAAGATGTCCTTCGAGGACTCTTTGGCGGGAATGGGCAGGGTGAAGACCTTCTCGATCGTCCGGGTGTTCGGGTTGATCACCGTGATGTTGTTGTCGATGGACTGGTAGATGCGGTCGATGCTGGGCACATAGGTGCCCAGGTCTTCCCCGTTTTCCCCCTTGGCCGGTTGCAGGGCAAGCGTTCCCTGGGCCGCGAACGGGGCCTTCGCGGAGAGTTCCACCAGGTTGTTGGAATCGATGTTGCCGACGAACACGGAGCCTTTGTTCGCGTCGTAGTACATCGCGTCCGGGTTCTCGCCGCCGGAGGGCACCGTGGCCACCACCCGCCAGGTGTCCTTCGAGATGACCGCGACCATGTTCGCTTTCGACTCGGCCACGAACACATAGCTGGGGCTGTAGGCCATTCCGGTGGACTCGGGCACCCCACCGACGACCGCACGAATGGTGTTGGTGTCGGTATTGAGAATGACGACGTTGTTGTCCGGGCTCTGCGAGAGGTACACGCTGTGCGCGGCAGGGTCAGCGAGCACCACGTCACCATGACCGCCCACACCGGGCAGGTCAATGGTCGCCTTGGTGGTCACCGAGACGCCGCCCGAGGTCGCCGGGTCGGGCCCGGTCGGTGGTGGTGTGGTGGTGCCGTGCGGTGCTGCCGCCAATGCCGCCACCATGACCGCCATGCCTACACCAAACATTGATCGCCTCCGAGGATCGTTTGCCAACCGTTGAGGTTGCATACAGTATGGACTTGTCTGTATAGCAGCTACCCGACAAAGTGTCGATAGTTACCGTCCTGTTCGGCGCGGTGACGGCCAGCATCCGCCCAGCTCCGGGCGGCGCGACTGGCGCTCCGCGTCGGACTTGCGCTTTTGGTCGGCCTGCGGGGTCGGCGGCTCCGGCTGGTCGCTGCTGGTCCAGCTGTTCGGGACCGACAGCTCCATGATCGTGCGCAGCACCTGGTCGTACCGACGAACAGTGGCGCGAGGAGCTCTCGCCCGAGTAGTGCGCCGTGCTCCGCCAGGCCGGCGGTGGCGGGGCCAAGACCTCGACCTCGTACGTCCTCGAGTTGATCGGCAAGATCGCGGCGGTGGGGGGGTTCGCAGGACCACCGGTTAGTGCGATCGCCGGGGGTGTGTCGGCCAGCTTCGGGCTCGCCTCCTACCTGACCCTGGACACGGGTGAGCCGCAGCTGGCTACCGACGTTCGGGTTCGAGCGGACGGGCTGGGCAAGGAACTGCGCCACCGGATGAACGGCGCCTCGCGCGGCACGACGGGTATGGCACTGCTGTTCGTCAGTGACTACGGCAAGCTTCCCTTCGCGCGGGTTAGCTCGGGACCAGCAGCAGCAGGAGGATTCCCAATGCGGACTCGGTTCGGTGGTCGGGGCACAGCAGCTCCGGGGTGAGTTGCCAGCCGTCGGCGGCCAACCATTGCTGCACGGGCTCTGGTGTGGTGTCGGTGTCGATCGCCGCGGTGGCCGGGTCGCCGGCGAGGATTGGTCCATCACCGCACACCGCACACGCGAGGTCGAGCACGGGTCCGTGGGGTTGGCAGCGGCGGCAGTGTTGTCGGGTGAGGAGCTGGCCGGGCCGGTGGGGGTCGGCGCAGAGCCAGGTGACCGCCAGGTCGGCCCGTTGCGTGGTGGCTTCCTCCCGTGTTCTGGGCTCATGCCCGCAGCCCGGGCACGCCCGGGATTTCGCGGTGATCCGGGCCCCGCGGGTGTGCGCATCACCGGCAGGGTCATTACTGGGTGCGGTTTCCGCAGAGAATGTCGCCGCTGCCACGGTTTTGTGGGCGTGGGGTGGGGTACCGACGGTGGCTTTGTTGAGGTGGCCGTAGATGGTGCTGCGGGGAACACCGAGCATGGCGGCGATCTGGGCGACGGTGTGCTCCCCGGCGTCGTAGAGGCGTTGGGCCAGTGCAGCCTGGTCGGGGCTGAGTTTGGGGGGTCGTCCACCGCGGCGACCGCGGGCCCGCGCGGCGGCGAGTCCGTCGCGGGTGTTGGCCACGATGAGTTCCCGCTGCAGCTCGGCGAGCACCGAGAGCATCCCGAACATGGCCCGGCCCTCGGCGGTGGCGGTGTCGATGCCCTGCTCCACCACCTTCAGGCCGATCCCGCGGTCGCGGAGCTGCGCACCCAAGGTCACCAGGTGCAGCACGGAGCGACCGAGCCGATCCAGCCAGGTCACCACCAGCACATCCCCGTCCCGCAGGATCCGCAGCACCAGGTCCAGCTTCGGGCGGGATGCCTTGGCGCCGCTGGCGTGATCGACATGGACGTCGTCCCGGGCGACACCGGCCCGGGCCAGGGCATCGGTTTGGTGGTCCGGGTTCTGCTCCGCGGTGGAGACCCGCGCGTACCCCACCAACATCCGTCGACAATACCCCCAATCGAGGGGTAATCGACGTTGTTTCCCGACGCGAGTTGCCGACGCTGACCACCTGCATCGACGCTCATCGCTCGAGGAGTGTCGAGAAATGAGGGTTATCTAGAGTGGTGTCCTTCTTGCTACAGGGAGCAGGAAGGACACCGCTCAATACGGGTCGGTGTTGCGCTGCGGCCCCTTGGCCACGTGGGGTGCTGGGGGTCGGTTCCAGGGCGTGTGGTGGTTTGGCCGCCTCGCTGCGCTCAACCGCCGGCACCACCGATGCAGCTGCGGCCGTCTCGCTGGCGCTCGTCCACCGCAGCTGACCACCGGTGGCGCCCGCTCGTTCCTTGCGTGTATCCCGCCGTGGTTCGTCCTACGGACCGTGCAGGGCACAGCGTTACTGGGAAGCACCCTGTCGCGGCGATCACCGCTGTGCGTGCGGTGGGGGTTCGGCTTAGGGGGCCGAAGTCACTGAGTGCGTCGCCAGCATCAAGGGGTCCGAACCTCAGCCCTATACATACCCCGACCTACAAGATCACGGCGATCACCGCGGTGTCTCGGCGGGATGATGACTACGCGGTGCCAGCGCTATGTTTGTTTTATCCCTGTGGGCATGTGATTGCCCCCCATGGGTGGCGGCGGCCACCTCCCGTCGCGCTCCCGCCGTTGCTGATCCCCTCGGCGGCGGGAGCACCCCTAGCGGCGGATGTTGTCCGGATGTTCGGGTCGGTACATCATCAGGGATCTTGATGGGGACCGGATGCATCGGGCGGGCGCTGGGCGCTGAAGAGCACCACCAACACCACAATGACAATCAGCCTGTGCACGGGACTGAATGATCTTGGGATGTGCCTCCGGTAGTGGGCGTCAGCGGAAGCCAAAACGCACAGCGCTCGCGTTAAATGACCATTCCCCACGCGGGTGGAGAACGTGTTCTCAGATAGCCGAGTCGGGAGGAACAAATTGACAGTACGGGAGCGGGGGTCACAGTTGCTCCTGTCGCGGCTGGTGTGGCTGTGACGGCAGTGACGCATGGGACCTGAGCTAGCGGGTGTCTGAGGGCGTCACTGTCACCGCAGCAGTGTCGAAGGGGAAGTGCCGATGTTCGAGAAGAAGTTCATTGCCAACGCGATCAATCGTAGTGCCGAGAACCAGCTGGACCGGCGTCGGTTTTTGAAGGCGGCCGGGCTGACCGGGGTGGGTGTGGGGGCGGTGTCGTTGCTCGGTGCCCCGGAGGCGTTGGCGCAGTCCAGTGGGGGGCCCAGCGACAGTGCGATCTTGAACTTCGCGTTGAACCTGGAATACTTGGAGGCCCAGTTTTATTCGGTGGCGGTCAACGGTGCGGGCCTGGCCAGCAACCTCCTCGGGGGCACCGGAACCCAAGGGGGTGTGACCGGTGGTCGTCAGGTGTCGTTTAAGGACCCGAACGTCAAGGCCTTCGCCATGGAGATCGCCAAGGACGAAATCGAGCACGTGAAGTTTCTGCGGACCGCTCTGGGTGGTGCGGCGGTCTCGCAGCCGGCGATCGACCTGGATGCCAGTTTTAAGGCCGCGGCCAAGGCCGCGGGACTGGGGGACAACTTCGACCCCTACGCCAGCGACCAGGCTTTCCTGCTCGGTGCCTTCATCTTTGAAGATGTTGGGGTCACCGCGTACAAGGGTGCGGCGCCGCTGATCAGCAACAAGACCTATCTTGGGGCGGCGGCGGGCATTCTTGCCGTGGAGGCCTATCACGCCAGCCTGATCCGCACCACCCTGTACGGCATGGGCATGAAGGCGCAGGACAACGCGAACGCGATCTCCAAGGCCCGCGGCAGCCTCGACGGGGTGGGCTCCGACGACCAGGGCATCAGCGTCAGCGGCACCGCGAACATCGTGCCCACCGACGAGAACGGCCTCGCCTTCGGCCGCACCCCGGGCCACGTCCTGAACATCGTCTACCTCAACCCCGGCTCGGTCACCTCTGGTGGGTTCTTCCCCAAGGGTGTCAACGGCACCCTGAACCAGAGCGGCGGATCGGCCAGCTCCGGGGGTGGAGCCACACCGTCGGGGGGGGCGGGTACCGGCGCCGGTGGCACCTCCGGTGGACGGAACACTGAGCTGTTGGTCGGCGGTGCGGTTGCGGCCGCCGGGGCGGTGGCCGCGGCCGGTGCCTTCCAGCACGGCCGTAAGACAGCGTCCGACGGCGTGACCGAGGACATCGACCACACCGAGTAAGCGGCCCACCACTACCCGGCCCGGTAGGCGTTCCTGCCTGCTGGGCCGGGTAGTGCCGTGTCCGGGAAGAGAGCTGAGCTGGTGAGACGCCCCACCAGGCACCGCAACCCCACTCACACCCTGCCTACCGAGGGTCGGTCGGTGCCCCGAAACGTGGTGTATCTGCTCCTGTGCGCGGTACTCGTGGCCACCGGGGCGCTGATGGTCGGCCAGTATTTCGCCCAATCCCCGCCGCCGCCCGCTCCGCCTCAGGCGCTCGGCACCATTCCCGCCGCCATGACCGGACCCGGCAACGGTGCTCTCAACCCCGCCCTACCGGCGGGAGCGCACGACTCCCAGACCGGTTTCGGGCTGTGACGACGTGTTCGATCCGGCAGTGCAGGCCTGCGACGACGAACTTGTCCCGGTCGGCGATGTCACGGTCGAGCTGTGCTGTGCTGACCCCCGCGTCGAGGTGAACCACATCCAGGGTGGTGTCGGCGGCCCCAGCGGCGAACATCGAATCGGCCGCGGCCTTCACGATCCGGGCCGGCTCGCAGCCCGCGGTGGCGTCTGCGTGATCGTCGCAGCCGGAAGGCTACAGAGCGCATTCGTGAACCCGACGTCCGAAGACTCTGCGGACTTGCGCATCACGACACGCACGACGGTGTCGACGGCGCGGAGTACCTTGACCAACCCACCGACCTGCCCGACGGCTACCACAAATCCAGCGCCCTCGACCGTGAAGGCGTCTAATGTCCGCTGCGCGGTCTTCTGGGGGGTTACCCGGCTCGTTGGACGGTGATTTCGCTGATGGTGCTGGAGTAGGCGCCAGGGCCCCCAGCTAGGTGGGTGATCCATACCAGCAGGTAGGGCAGCGGTGGGGGGTTCGTGGGCAGTGTGATGGTGGTGTGCCCGAAATTCAGGGTGCTCGTGGTGAGCAGGGTGGTCTCGGACAGTGTCGGGGTGGCGGTGGTGGCCGACCGGATTTCCACGATGGTGCCGGCGCTGGGGGAGTCGACGCCGATGCTGGCCAGAGTGGGACTACCGGGCAGGCCCAGGAGCAACCCGAGGCCCTGTTTGGTCGTGGGGAACTGCGCGCGGTACACGTTGGTGGACCATGCGCTAGCCGGGTCGCCATCGATCACGTTGGGGGCGGTCGCACTGTTGTCCGGGTGGCCGAGGGGGGAGAAGACGGTGACCTGGCTGGCCGTGACAGGGCCAGTGGCCAGCGCGGTCGGCGGGGAGGGTGCCGTACTGGGAAGAATTGAGGTGGGGGCCGGGGCGGTGGCGGGGTGGCTCAGGGCGGGCAGCCGCACCCCGCCTGACCCGCCGAGCAGGGACACCGCTTGGGTCAGGGCATAACCCCCGAGCAGGACCGCTACCACCAGGACCGTGAGCAAGGTCAAAACGAGTTTGGTGGTGTGTCGGGTGAGCAGGAAACGCCCTGACCGACCTCGCCAACCTCGCCGACCTCCCCGAATTTTACGAGCACCTGGTCGGTCTTGCTCCGTGCCGGAAGCGGTGGCCGTGGTATCGGTGTGTGGTTGTTCGGTGCCGAGCACGGGGTGGGTGCCCAAGTGAGCATTTGCCTGGTCCAGGACGGAGTGCACGGCGGCGGCGGTGCGCACCCCACCGGTGGGTTGCAGGGCGCGGTCGATGACCTCGGAGATCGCGAAGGGCACCTCCGGGCGCACCAGGTGCGCGGCACGGACAGCGCCGGCCGGTCCCCGCACAGCCAGGGGCATGCCCCCGATGTACCCGTCAGTGGTGGTCGGGGTGGGCGCGAGCAGCGGCCAAGACCCGGTGATCAGGGCGTACAGCACGGCACCCAAACCCTGCACGTCGGACTGCTGGTTCGCGGTGGCGGGCACACCAGGGAACGCGAGGACCGCGTCACCGGCGGTGCTGATCCGGATCCTGTCGGGGTGCTCCAACCCCAGCGCCGCATCGACCCGGTGCGCGGCGTCGGCGCCCGCAGCCAACGCGGACACCGCCCGGGCGCAGGCCACGGGATCCGGTGTGGTGGCGGCAATGTCGGTGAGGGAGCGACCAGGGATCCATTGGGCCACCACGATGCCGCCAGAGCCCTGCAGCACCACATCGAGCACGGCGGCCACCGCCGGTAGGTCGATCCGGGCCAGCCACAGCGTGCGCCGCAACACCGCCTGCGGGCCTTCCACCGCGGGTGTGCCAGAACCACCGCCTGCCCGGGCCGGTCCTGAGAGGGATACGCCGTGTGGGGATGCGCCGATGACGGTCAGTGCCACGTCACGCTCGGCCACGGTGTCATAGGCATGCCAGAACCGCAGCAGAGCGAACCCACCGTGATCGCTCAACAACCGGTACCGGCCACCGACCACCGATCCGCCGGGCACCAACAGCGCCCGCACGCCCACCGAACGTCCCGGAAAGGACAGATCACTCACGACGGGCGACCCGAGGATGACCCACTTCGCCTTCCGGGCTGGCCTGCCCCCACTGCGACACCCTCACCTCTACCGTCCTGCCCGTGCGCTGCCCAGAATATCGGACAGCACAGGCCACCACGCCCCCGCGCGGGGACAGAGTGTGTTGCCCTGCCCGATTCTGCCGCTGCAACTGGGCACCGGGTGCAGCGCCTGGGAAACCGGGCTGATCACGCTGCCCTACGCCATCGGCTCCCTGATCACCTCCGGCCTCGGCGGGCAACTCGCACCCAAAGCAGGGCGACTGGTTCTCGTGGCCGGGTCTCTCACCGTGGCGCTATCCCAAGGAGTCATGTGGTGGTTCGTGCGCGGCAGCGGCGACCCTGGCTACTGGTCCTTCGCTCTTGCCCTGTTCATCGGTGCCTGGGCCTGGCGGCCCCGTGGTTGGTCAACGTCATCCTGGCCTGTGTCCCCGGCACAAGTGCCGGCGCCGCAGGAGGGGTCCTCACCACCATCAACCAGATCGGAAACTCCACCGGTGTCGCGCTCCTGGGCACCCTCTTCTTCACAACCCTGGCCGGAAGCTTCACCCACGGTCACGCCTCGCTGAACTCTTACAGCGCCCGCATTCGGCTCCCTCCCTTCCCTGGCAGGTAGGCCTCTACCTGCTCGCCGCCGTACTCATGCTGGCGCTGCCCAAGAAGACTGCGGACCACCAACACCGAGACCTCACCCGCGGTCGCCGTATGGGGAACCTGCGGGAGGGCTTCCCGTCGCCGGTTCGGTGGGCGGCCGCTACGGTCAGCGTGGGCTCGGTCGGTGGTGTGCGGTGACGCGGCGGAGCTCGGCGAAGGACTCCTGCAGAGTCTGCGTCAGGGTGGTGTCGTTGTCGGTGTGGACCCAGTGTTCGAACGCGACCTTGAATACGGCCACGCCTGCCTCCGCGGTCAGGCGTGCGGCGGGGTCGCTGACGCCGCGTGCGCGCAGCGCGTCGGCCAGCGCTGCGGCAAGGGCGGCTAGCTTGGTGAGCTCGCGCTCGTGGAGTTCGGGGTTGGCAGCGATCAGCTCTTGGCGCACGCGCACGAACGGGCCGAGCTCTTCGAAGAAGGGACCGGTTGCCTCGAGCGCGCTGGCGACCGCGTCCAGTGGCCCTGTACAGAGCTGCGCGTCCCGGACGCTGCTCACCAGCCGGTCCTGCAGCTCGCTCGCGCCGGCGAACAGCACTTCGCGCTTGTCGGCGTAGTGCCGGAAGAACGTCCGTTCGGTGAGCCCGGCACGCTCGGCAATGTGCGCAACGGCGGTGGCGTCGTAGCCGCGTTCGCCGTACAGCTCGACCGCCGCCTGTGCCAGCCGTCCGCGCGCGTCGGGTTGCCACCGGCCCATGACCGGAGTCTACCGACCTCGATGACAGGTACTGACGTCTCCCTGTACTGTCGATGACAGCCACTGCCATCGACTCAGGGACACATCATGCGCGTCTTCGTCACCGGAGCATCGGGGCACCTCGGGTCCGCCCTCGTCCCGGAGCTGCTGGCCGCCGGCCACGAGGTCGTCGGGCTGGCCCGCTCGGACGCCTCCGCGACCGCGCTGGCCGCCGCCGGCGCCCAGGTGCACCGCGGCGAGCTCGACGACCCCGCCGGGCTGCAGGACGCCGCGTCCGGCGCCGACGCTGTCGTGCACCTGGCGTTCAAGCACGAGGCGATGCAGGCCGGTGATTTCGCCGGCGCGGTCGAGACCGACCAGCGGGCCGTCGAGGCGGTCGGGGATGTGCTCGCCGGCAGCGGCAAGCCCTTCGTCATCGCCTCCGGGACGCTGCTGCTCGCCTTCGCCGGGTTGGGCCGGACCGGCACCGAGAGGGACGTGCTCCCCGGCGGGCCACGGATCGACACCGAGAACGCCCTGATCGCCCTGGCCGGGCGCGGGGTCCGGTCCTCGGCCGTCCGGCTGCCGCCGACCGTGCACAGCACGCTCGACGCCCACGGCTTCGTGCCGGCGCTGATCGGCTTCGCCCGCCAGCACGGTACGGCGGCGTACATCGGCGACGGTGCCAATCGCTGGCCGGCCGTGCATACCCTTGACGCGGCCCGACTGTTCCGGCTCGCCCTGGAGTCCGCGCCCGCCGGGTCACGGCTGCACGCAGTCGCCGAGCAGGGAGTGCCGTTCCGGCAGATCGCCCAGACCATCGGGCGGCACCTCGACCTGCCCGCCAGAAGCGTCGCGCAGGAGCAAGCCGAGCAGTACCTGGGCTACCTCGCCGGCTTCGCCGGCCTGGACAACCCGACCTCCAGCGCCCACACCCAGCAGCTGCTGGACTGGCACCCCACCGGTCCAAGCCTGCTCGAGGACCTCGACACCGGCCACTACTTCAACGCGCAGCAGTGAGCGCCGGCGAGGGCGATGCCGGGGAGGTCTGGGTGCTGGGCGCGACCGGGCGCAGCGGCCGGGCCATCGTCGCGGCCCTGGCAGCACAGAACGTGTCTGTCGTGTTGGTCGGCCGGGACAGCGCCCGACTGGCGGCGGTCGCCCCCGGCGGCAGCCGGACCGTCGTCGCCGTGTCGGTCGAGGCGCAGGCCACCGAGATCGGTCGGCAGCGGCCGACCGTGGTCATCAACACGATCGGGCCCTTCACCCGCACCGCGCTCCCGATCGCCCAGGCGTGCCTGCCGGCGAGCCACTACCTCGACCTGGCCAACGACGTTCGGTCCGCCGCCGACCTACTCGGCCTGCACGAACAGGCCGTCGCCGCCGGCCGCACGCTGATCACCGGCGCCGGGTTCGGCGTGCTGGCCACCGAGAGCGTCGTCGCCATGCTCTGCCAGGACCGGCCCCCGGCCGCCCGGGTGCGGGTCGACGCGCTGCCCTCGGTCGCCACCGAGCAGGGAGCGGTCGGCGAGGCGCTGGCCGCCACCATTATCGGGGCACTGCCCGAGGGCGGGCGGCGCTACCAGGGCGGCCAGCTCGTCCGGAGCCGGCTCGGCAGCGACCCGGAGCGGCTCACCCTGCCCGACGGCTCCCAGGTGTCCACGACCGCAGTCCCCTTCGGTGAACTCCTCGCCGCTGCGCGCACCAGCGGCGCACCGGACGCCGTGTCCGCATCCAGCCTGCTGCCCGCCGGAGCCACCGCGCGCGTCGTCCTCCCGCTGGCTTCTGCGGTGCTGTCCATCGGGCCGCTGCGCGACCTCGCGCAACGCCGCCTCGCCCAGATGCGGACCAAAGCCCGACCTCGCCCCACCGAGCACTCTTGGGCGCACGCCCGCATCCAGTGGCCCGACGGGACGGTCCGGGAAGGCTGGCTGCGCACCGGCGACGCCCAGGACTTCACCGTCGCCACCGCCGCCCTCGTCGCCACCAGACTCGCCGCCGGCCACAGCAGCCCCGGCGCGTACACCCCCGCCGCCGCCCTCGGCCCAGACCTCGCCGTAGACGCCGGCGGCACGTTCCTCCCGGTCTGAGTCGAAGCCATGGCTGGGAACCGTGGCACCCCCGCCCCACATCGACGACTCGCAGCTGCCCTCGACCCCCAGCCTTCCGGCGACGCCTCACCCCCGGCTTGGCCCGTCATGGGCGCCGCACCATGCCCCCTCGGTAAACGTCGCTGAGTATCAGGTCTGGGTTAGGTCAGTTCGACGGGTCGTCCGGCGGTGATGTCGGTGGCAAGTTGTTGCAATCTGGCGGTCGAGAGGCGGACGCCGAGAGGAGTGAGCGACTCGCGCAGCACGCGCTGGACTTGGGCGGTGGGCCGGCCGTGCTGGGTGCGGGCCAGTGCTTGCAGCACAGCGCGGGCGTAGC
>JAABUV010007754.1_pt1 | contig 11133 bp, 10 predicted proteins | sample 5559971 | NCBI WGS metagenome assembly JAABUV01 (sample SAMN10711881, study PRJNA513362) | rock metagenome | isolation source: Antarctica rocks | place: Antarctica: Victoria Land, Knobhead nord | collected 2015-12-19
CGGCGCGCTGCGCCTGGCGCCCCCGCGCGCGGCGGGCGCGGCGCCGGGGCCGGACGCCGACCTGGCGCGCCGCTCGGACCTGGCGCCCACCGCGCGCCCGTTCCTGCCGATGGGCCTGTAGCGGCCGCGCCTCTGGGCGTGTGGCGGCCGCGCCTCTGGGCATGCAGCAATCGAGCCTCTGGGCGGGGCTCGCTTGCAGCCTGTACTGTCTTGCGTGGCGCTGCGTGTGCGGCGCCGGGGCTCGCATGTCATGCTGTCTGCGCTCACATCTACCCCTGTGCTAGCTACGTCGTGAGCGCTGCTTGTGAACCTGGGGGTCGCCACAGCCCGTGGCAGTGGTTGGGGGCGGGGCGCGATGTCTGCTTGTGTGCTTCTGTGTGACTCTGAGGACCACGCGCTGTTGCGTCTGCATGCGGTGCTAGCTAGGGCGGCAGGCGGGGCCGCGCGCTAATGGAGGTGCCGGCCGCGTGAGGCCCCCCCGGAAGGAAGGCGGGGGCCGGGCTGCACCGGAGGACTACCGGCCCCGCTGCGCCTGTAAGAGGGCGCGCCACTCTGCAAGCCCCGCTCGGTTACACACGGAGACCAGCAGCCATGTGCGGCACACTCCGGAAAAGGAAGCATGCCACACGGCTGGAAGGCGCCGCCGCCAACCGGCGCACGGCCGGCACGCATGCAGCCTCCATGGGCCTCACAGCAGGAAGCGCGCCCACGCGTCCACCACGGCCGCGCTGCCGTACCAGGGCCGCGCGGAGGGCCGCTCGCCCGCCGCGGCGCGCGACACGCTGTGGTACACGCCCTCCAGCAGCACGTTGGTCGCGCCCTGGGCGCCGCGGCACGCGGGTGAGCGCCCGGCGCCGCCGGGCTCGGCCAGGCGTGCTCGCGCGCGGGGGGCCGCGCGCCGGCAGGTGCGCGCAGCCGACGGGCACGACGGCGTCGCCCTCCTGCGCGTGGCCGTCGCCGCACACCTGCGCGGCCGCGCCGCGTCCGCGGGGCCTCCCTCTGGGGCGAACTCTTTACTATACTCCTGCCCCGCGCGCGCCTGGGAGTAGCTGGTGAACGCCGCGCGCGGCAGCGTGCGCCGCGGCGCCGACTTGTCGGCCCTGACCGCGCGGCCCGCCACGCACACGTAGCGCACGCCCTGGCCGGCGAAGAAGGCGCCTGCGCGAACACAGGCCGTGGGCCGCCGCTCGGGCACGGGCTTGCGCGCGGCGCCGGCTCGCGGGCGCACCGGGCCACTGCGTGTCGACCCACCGCAGCGCGCCGCCTGCGCCCACGGCCATGGGTGTGCTCAGCCCGCGCCCTGCCTCACACAGCACGGGCGACCGCAAGGGAAGCCCACCGGTCATGTCGCGCGCGAGCGCGGCCGGCGGCGGGCGCTGCGGCGTGCCGAGCGTCACCAGCGCGCGCACGCTGGCGTGCGGCACGCCGGGCGCCGCCGCGGGCGAGTCAAAGCCGAGCGGGTCGCCGAGGAAGGCGCGCCCCAGCCAGCCGCCCGCGGAGTGGCCGACCAGGTCCACCTGGCGCTGGCGTGCGCGCGCCTCGGCGCATTGGCTGCATTGGCGCAGGCACCGCGGCAGGGGCCCCGGCGGGCGCGCGCCTGCTCCGCGCCGCACTCGCGCCGCGCCGCGTCCACGGCCGCCTTGACCCTGCCCAGGTACCACCTGCCGCGGCCGCCCGGCGGCGCGTCACAAGCCTGGCCGGCGCTGCGGCGTGCGCGGCCCGGCCGCGCGGGCGCGCGCCTGTAGCCCGGGTCGCAGGTGCAGCTGGACGCCCAAAAGTCGCGCGTGAAGAGCGAGCGGCCGACGTTGAGCCAGTCGCGGCGCTCGACGGGCGCGACATACACGCGCCAGCCCCTGCCCTGCGCGGCCGCCGCCGCGTCGGCCCGTCGGCCCCCCGCTCGGAGCGCGCCGCTGTGCATCGCCCACGCACTCTGAGGGCGGTCGCGACGGCGGCCTCGCTGTCGCCAAACGGGCGCTCGTAGTCGTCCGAGTTGTTGCCAAAGCCCGGGAGCAGGACCAGGGGCGCCGCGTCCGGCGGCGCGCGCACAGCCGCTCTGCCCGCGGCCCGCCAGTCGACGCTGCGCACGCTGCTCGGCGCGGGGCCGGGCAGCACGCCGCGCGCCCGGCAGCGCGCCTGCCGCCGCGCGCCGCGCCGCTCTCGTGCACCGTGGGCGCGCGCGGCTGGGGCTGACGCGAGCATGGCGGTGGCAGACACCGCAGAGGTAATCACTGGGGCATCACTGGTGCGGGCGAGGGCGAGGCAAGGATCCTCATTAGTAAACGCTCACCCTTATCAGTAAACCGGCCGTGCAGCGGCATTCTACCTGACGGAAAACTTCGCTGCAGATCGAGCGATCCTCACACATCTACCTGACGAAGTTCCGCTGCTCTGGGAACTGGCACGTCACAGGCCCCTAATAAAGGCGTGTGCCATAGCGGATCAACCAACCATGGCCCCGCCACCTGCTGCCAGCACTGCCCCTACATGGTTATCCTGGCTTGCGGTCCTGCTGTGCGCTGCCCTGGCCCAGGTCAGCGCAGACTGCGGGCAGTGCTCCAGCAACGTATGCATCGGCGGTGGCTTTCTGCCCAAAAGGTGCCACTGTGCGCCCAGCAGAGACGACTGCCCCCCCGAAAAGATCATAACGGAGACCAGCAGCGCAGCAGACAAGGCCGACGCGTGCATAGCCACCGTGTCCGGCTGCGCGCTGGACGCGCTGAAGCAGTACCTGCCCAGCCTGGACACCCAGTTCTGCGAGACCGACGCGGTCAAGCAAAAGTTTGAGGACGGCGGCTGGAAGGCGTACTACGGGCCCCGCGTCTGGGACTCTGAGGCCGCGGCCACGCTCGTGGGCCTGTTCTTCCCGCCGACGTCGGCGCAGGCCGCCGCCAAGCTGGTGCGGGGCGCCCTTGCGCGCGCGCGCGCCTGCTATTAAACCGCTGCACTGCGCCGCTCAGCGCCTGCCGCCGGCAGGTGGACGAGCTCGAGAGGCAGGGCGACAGCCTGGTCGCAGCCCTGCGCGCCGCGGTGCAAGACGCGCAGGACCAGGCGCGCCAGCCAGCGCCGGAGCCTGGGCCCTCCGTGATCCTGCGATGCCTGCTGCCTCTGGCCCGCCATCGTTGCCTTTCCACTAGCCCGCTGACCCGCACCTGTGCAGCTCGCCTGACCGCAGCTGCAGAGTGGAGCGGGGCGCCCGCTTTGAGCTGGCTCCTGCGCTGCTGAGCGTGCACACCGGCCCAGGCCTTGCGCCGCTCGCGCGCAGGTGTACCAGCAGGTGGAGACCATGTTGTCAAAGCTGTTTGACGACCTCTTGAGCGGCAGCGTGGTGCGCCCCCTGTGAGCAAGGGGTAGCTGTTCATGTGGGGCGCGTTTATTTGTGCAGCACGGCTGCAGGTGACATGGAGCAGGTGTTTTGCACCGCAAGCAGCCCGCTGTGCAGACGCACGTCGCCGCTGCGGCTGCTTGTGAGTATCGTGCGTGCAGGTGGCTGGCCCCTGCATCTGAAGTTCCGCAGAGCGGCGCCGCGCTCAGTGCAGCCCCCGCAGCGCTCAAGCAGAGGGTGCGGCAGCGCGCAGCCGGACGCGGCCGCGCTCCGCGTCGGCAAGCTCGGCGTCAAGCTCAGCTTCTTCCACGTCAAGTGCAACCTGGGCCTGGCCGGGGTCAAGCAGACGGCGCCCAGCGAGGGCTTTAGCACCTGGGCCTTTGGCTGGCGCCTCGACCTGGACGCGCAGGTCAGGCTGAAGAGCCTGTTTGATGTGGTCAAGTCGGGCGCCGAGGCGACGAGCCCTCCGGGGCTGCCGCACAACCAGGGCCCCCCAGGTGCGGCGCCGCCCCTGGAGCGCGCTGGCGGGTCTGTGCTTGGCTGAGTGGCGAATTGGCGGAAGCGGCGGCGCGCCTGCGGGGCACCGGCGGCCGAGCTGAGGCGCGGCCGTGTTGCGTGGCGCGCAGCGTCCAACCTGGTCACCGTGACAAATGACTGCGCGGACCTCATATGGGTGGCGACCATGATGGCGTACCCGACCGCCGAGGCGCTGCCCAAGAACTGCGTGGAGAAGCACGCCTCCGGGGACGGCCAGGGCTACTGGTGCATCGCCGGCTGGTGGAAGCTGTCTTCGGGGCAGTCGGTGTACGTTGGACGCACAAAGTTCAGGTGGGCGCGGCAGCTGGGCGCACAGAACATTTGCTCGTGTGTGTAGACACGCACGCGCCCTGCGGACGCGCCTGAGGCACGCCGCCATGGTGCAGGAACTTTTTCTTCACAGCGAGGTCCGCAGACGGCACGCTCGTCTGGGGCGACCGCGGCGACACCTGGAACCTCAAGCACGAGCGCTGCGCTGTCGGCAGCGCGGGCTGCTACTCCTGGGACCCGGTGCGCCCGCCCGCCGCGCCTCTGGCGAACAGTTGCGCCGAAAAGCAGCAGTGCTTGCTATTTGTGACCTGGTCTGCTTGTGGCGGCAGCGGGGTCGGACGGCCTCGCAGGCAGCTGATGCCACCAGCACCTTGAGCACGCGGTGATGCCTGCAATATCATGTGTTGAAAAGCGCATGTGTGGCCCTGGGGGCCGACGCAGGTGAACATGACGGCCGCCTACTCCAACTACACGGAACACATAGTGTGCCCCGGCAAGCGCGCCGCCTAGCTGGGACGCGGCGTCAGCAGCCGCCGTCTGCAGCAGCCGGAGGCTGCAGCAGCAAGCCTTGTGAGGAGTGCACGACCTCTGCGAGTCTGCACCGGCGAGCATGCAGAGTTGCAAGCACTGTTGATATTCCCTTTTCTGGGGTTGCCACTTGTTTCATGCTTGAATCAGGGCTGTGGTGGCGTGTGAGGACTCGGGTGGAGTGTATGCAGAAAGTGTAACACAAGCTCGCTTGGCGATGGAGCAGGCAGTATCGCGACGGCCAATGTCAAGCGTCCCAGTGCAGCATGCCAGAGCAGCGCAAGGGCGCCGCACAGGCGCGTGCTTCCCTTGCTGGGTGCAGAGGCGCGCCCCATCTAAGAAAGGATGCCGGTAGGTCGCCCTGGCCGAGCCAGCGAGCCTGGTGGCCTGCACTGGCGTCGCGGGGCTGCCGCGCGGCATCGCGCACCAGCTCCCGCACCCCGCGGACCGCATACAAGGCGCCCGCCCGGGGTGCTCCCGGGGCCAAGGTTGCAGTCGAGGCCTGGCTGGGAGCCTGAGGCTGTATCCTGCCCTGCGGGCCGGCGGGCCTGGCACTGCGCTGAGAGCCTATGCGACAAGTGTAAACGAGCGTGTCGCGCAGCAACAACGCCGGCCCGCAGCGCTGTGACGGCCGCTGTCAAGCGTCCCAGTGCAGCATGCGGCAGCAGCACGGGGCGCCGCAGAAGCGCAAGGGGGACAGCGCGCCCCGTTCAGCAGTGACGGCCGCCCGGTCGCCCTGCCCGAGCGAGCGAGCCTGGTGGCCTGCGCTGGCGTTGCGGGGCTGACGCTCGGCATCGCGCAGCAGTCCCCGCACCCAGCGGCCCACATACAGGGCGCCAGGCCCGGGTGCCCCGGGGGCCAAGCTCGCAGTCATAGCACAGCTTGGAGCTCGCAACGCGCATGGGCCAAGCTGCACGCCCGGGCTGCACTCCCTGCTGCATCTGCTTCTGTCTACACATACACTTTTCTGTGGAACCCTCATTAGTAAACGCGCGGTGCAGCAGCGCTCTACCTGACTCGAACAGCCCTGCTGAACGCGTGTTGCATCGACCAACCCTTCCCTAGATACGGCGCGGGGCTAGCAGTACACTCTCTGCCGAGCTTGCTGGCACTGTTTTGTGGACGGCAGCCCCGGGACGCAGACGACGCGAGCCAGAGTGCGCCCCCGCCTCTCTACCCTCACTCCGGCTGCCTGCGCCGCTCAGAGTCCGCTCTGCCGTGATCCGGGCTTGATCTGCAGAGCTCCAGTGGTTGTTCGACGTGTGCTGTCGCAGGCTTCTGCCTGCGTGCTTGGATCAGCAGTGTCCCGCCTGCATGCTTGGATCAGCCTTCTTCCACGCAGATAGGCGGCAAGTGCCACCGGCACTTTATGCAGTTTGTTCGTGCGACACTTTCGCGCCCAGGTGTACCTGGGGCGCTGGTGCAGGTGCAGTGTCTTTGTATCGTGTGATCGCTGCTCAAGCTTGCGGGAACTGTTTATTGGCAGAGTAGGCGCAAGCGCGCATGGGGTGAGTCTGGCCTTGACCTCTACCTGCGCACGTCCCGCAGGCCAGCTGGGGACACACGCGCGTGCAGACGAGCAAAGCGCTCTGCCGCGCGTCAGGATAAGCTCCCGCGTCCGGGGATCGCTTGCTGGACGCCGCGCCCCCGCCTGACGCGGCGTCGCGCGCGTGCAGGTGCCCCGAGCGCTCCCGAGCAGGCACAAAAATGGTGTCCAAGATCGTCTGCGCGCTCGTGCTGGCGCGCCTGGCCGCCGCGACGGGCCACAGCTTCCCCGCGACGCCGCTGGGTGCGGCCGGCGACGCCGAGGCCGCCTCGGCCCGCGGCGCCTCGCGGTGCGCTGCAGCAGCCCGCACAGCAACGCAAAACAAACACAGGGCCGCGCGCAGCTCAAGTCTTGCGGCCGCGCGCGCGCAGGCGCCTCCTCGCGTGCCCCGCCTCCTTCCCCGTGGGCCCGTACTTTGACTGCGACGCGGCCGCATCCAGGTGCTGCGCCGGCGGCGTGCTCTACCGGCCCCGCGGGCTGCCGCAGCCGCAGCAGTGCAGGCAATGCTGCTACCCCAGCAGCCCGGGCGCCCTGTACAACGCGTGCCAGGACGGCCAGACGCACTGCCTCTCCCCCGGCCACACCGCGCACACGCGGAGTGACACCGGGTGCGAGTACCAGTGCCCCGACGGCAGCCTCGGCAACCACAACCTGTGCGGCTACCAGGGCGAGGGGCGGTGCTGCGCCGGCACGGTCCACCCCGACAACGGCTGCAACCACTGCTGCGGCGCGGGGCAGATCTGGTGCACGGTCCAGGGCGGCTCGGGGGTCTGCTTCATGGGCAGCGGTGCGCGGGGCCCTTTCCGCCGCTCCTTTGCTCCACCCAACGCGCGCGCTTGGGCCTGACGGGTCGCGCGCCGCGCAGTGTGCCCCGGAGACATCGTCGAGGGCGCCGCAGGCGCCGTCAAGGAGATCAACGCCGACCTCTCGCCCGCGGTCGACACGACACTGAAGATTGCCGGCGCCGTTGTGGGGCTGTAGGCCCCGGGGTGAGCCTGACCGGCGCGCGGCGGCGGAGGGCTGCAAGCCCGGCGCGCCCCGACCGCGACCAGCCTCGGCCTGGCTGCTGCCAGGACGGCGCGCGCTGACCATGGTGTAGAGCAGGAGTAGGCGCTTTTGGCAGACCGCTGCCGCGCGTGCGCCAGTGTGCAGGCAACGCCGTGGGCGTGGCGTGTGTTTGTCGTGTCAGTAGTGTTTTGGCGCAGTAGTGTTTTGGCGCAGTTGACAGCGTGCCGCCGCGCGCTGGTGTTTAGGCAGTAGGCCACCAGAGCAGTGCCATGGACGGCGCGCGCTGACCGTGTTGTAGAGCAGGAGTAGGTGCTTTGGGCAGACCGCTGATCCTGTCATAGATCAGAAGGAGGTGTTTTCGGCAGGTGTGCTGCCGCGCGCGCGCGAGTGTGCAGGCAACGCCGTGGGCGGGTGTCTGCACACTGGCGCGGCGTGTGTGTTTTCTTTTCCTTTTGTTTTCTGCATCTTTTCTTTTTTGGCGCGACGGGCTGCGCGCGCTGATGTTCAGGCTAGCAATAAGTGCAGTGGGCATGGCATAGGCCAGGACGGGGCTTGCTGCGCCCCTGCTTGCATCAGCGTCTATAGGCATGCAAGCACGCTGTAAGCATGCAAGCAACCATGCCGCCAGGCGGCGCGCCTCATGGCAAGTTGTATTTGTGTGAGCCAGAATATAATTTGACCCTGTCACGGCTTACACTGGTGCACAGCGCACCCGGCCGCTGGCTCTGGAGCATGCGTGCACATGAAATACCCCATTCGGCACACACAAAAATCAAGGTAGCCAGTCAAACGGCAGCGCGGGCACGCGCCGCGGGCCCGCCGGCCTTTGCACACAACTTCTCTTGCCCGGATGCAGCCTGCTGCAGGGCCGCTGACAAGCGGCCTTTCAAACAAGAGCACGGCCCAAGCCTGGCACGGAATCGACACGGCGCACGCACGGCCTACTCACTGTCAGTGTACTCATGCTTGGTAGCGACAAAGGCCACAGCCTGCGAGGCGCCCCTGAAGCTCTGGCCGTCCTGCCAGCCCGCGCATTGAGCGGCGTTGTTGAACGGGCGCAGCATAGGGGGAACGGGCGCACCCTAAAACGTCCTGCGCAGCCGGTGCACGTCGCAGCCGGCTGCCCCTGCATCGGTGGGCACGCCCGCCTCGCGCGCATCCTGCGCCCAGCGGCCGCACTGACGCACGCGAGTGCCGACAGGCTGCAACAGCAGCTGCCAGGCGGCGCAGTCGCCCCAGAGGTGGCGCGCGTGACGGGGTTGTGTGCAAGGTCCGTCCTGGTCACTATCGGCAGGCGCGTCAAACTGAGACTCTGACGTGCACATCACACTTGACGCGAGCCGCAAGCCGCAACAAGACTCCCGCTGTCCTAGCTCTGCTCAAGCCTGCACTGCACTGGACGTTCGCGCACCGTCTCTGCGATGCGCTGCGAGATCCACTGCAGGCTGGTGTACAGGTGGCGCACGCAGCGTGTACGCTGCTTCTCAGGCATGCGCTCGCGCATCTGCCCCAGGCTGATCATCTGTGCCACCAGACTGCTGCACAGGCATGCAGTGGCCTCAGGGACCCGCCGGTGGCCTGCAGGGCGCAGGCCGGTCAGAACGCTGCAGGTGCCTGCAGCACCTGCACACTACCCTGCTCCTACAGAGCGTCCTTACTCTGGGGTACATAAGCGGCGCAGCTCAATGGCGGCAGCCGGCTTGCCCCATGGCATGCCCCATGGCATGCCCAGGCCTGACAGCAGGCACCAAAGCCCTACCAGCGCCCCTCCAGGTGGCCAGAACAGGGCGTCTGCACAGGACACAGGGCGCTGCGCACCGCCCTCCCACATCTGCAGGCAGCGCAGCAGCAGCGGGGTCAAGCGGTCGACCAGCAGGGCCTGCAGCTTCTGCTCCACCTCCGGGTCGAGCCGGCGTGCGCCGGCGTCGAGCGTGTCCGAGTACGTTTGGATTGTGCCGCTCACGCTGATCAGGGTCGCCAGCACCCCGTCAACGCTACGCTCGGCGGCGGGTCCGCCTGCGCGCACAGCTGCCGCCCGCTCGCACCCTTCCAGCAGCCAGCGCGCTGCCTGCGCGGCGCGTCGGGCGCGCACCGCAGCCCCCGCACAGCCCCCGCTCCAGGACGCTCATGAGCAGGTCGCCCGCGGGCGCGCTGCAGAAGGCCTTGAGGTACGCGGCGCACGGCGCCTCAGTGCGCACCGCGCCGAACAGGAACGGCGCGGCGGTCAGGTGCTGCGGCAGGCCAGGCCGCGGTCTGTCGCATGCTCAGCGGCGGAAGCTGCAAGCAAGCGGGCGCGCGCGCACCTGGCAGGAGGCCTTCAATATGGCCGTGCGACCTGCAAAGTCCGCCGCTTCGGGCATGGAGAGCGAGGCGAACGGCGGCGTGGCCGGAGTGCCGGCCAGCCACACGAGCACCGCGCAGAGGCTGCAGTGGTAGCGCGCCAGGACTGCAGACGGAGCCGCGGCCGCCCCGCCCAGCGCCTCCAAGGCATCGTCCCCGCACCACTCAAAGACCGCCTGCGAAGCGCGGCACCGGCTGGGCGGCAGCCTGCGTAAGGCGGGCCTGCCGCGCGGGGTCGCCGTACCTGCTGCAGTGTGGGTGCGCACAGGGCGAGCAGGGCGCAGGCGTTGCCGCTATCCGGGCTGCTCGCCGCCAGCACCGCCCACGACGTGGCCACGCTCGCGGCCAGGCCGTACATGTCGCACCCCGCGTACCTGCAATTGCATGGGGCCATTGCGGTGAGCGCGGGCGCGGCCGCCTCGGCGCGCGCGCAGCCTGCAGACCGGGGCGCGCGCGCGCCGCGCGCTCACCTCACGGCGGCCTCGCGGATGGCCGTCTGGCGCTCGGCGGCCGCCCGCACGAAGAAGGGGCACTTGAGCACGGTGCAGAGCGCCTGCAGTATGTAGACCACCCAGGCCAGGCCCGTGTCCTCCCCGCCCCGCTCCAGCCAAGCCAGCACGTCGCGCCAGAGGATGCGACGCACGATGCTCGCCAAGGTGCCGACCGCAGCGCCCCTGTACACGAGCCTGGCCTCGTGCAGGGCGAGGCCGCCGTCCCTGGTCACAGCCTGCATCAGGTCGCCGTGTATCACGGGCGCCAGCAGGTACACCGCGTCGGGGCACATCAGGTCGGCCGCGCGCAGGGGGCACGTGGCCCCGGCTGCCAGCGCCGGGGCCCCGGCCTCGAGCGCCCCGAGCCCCGCGGCGGCCTCGGCCGCCAGGCCTGCCAGGGCGCACATCTGCTGGGCTCCTCTGCTGGGAGCAGGAGCTCTGAGCTGAGTCAGAAAGGGACCGGGCACATCCACGGGTGGCTGTTGACTTGATCCCTTTACCGTCAATCCCCCTGCAGCCACTGCAGGGTACCCCGCGCTGTCCTGGAGCTCCTGCATGCCCGCAAGCGCACAGCAGCTGGCCAGATGAAGCGCGGGCAACCTGATGCTGGCGTGCAGGTGCGGCAGCAGCGTCGCTGGTCCCTGCCTCCGTGGCCAGCGCCTGCCTGTGCTGAGGTCCTCCTCTCGCACATTGGGGTTGACATCCTGGTTGCTCGTCTCCGCGCGGCGACACAATCCGCTTAAGGGCGTAAGCTGACCCAGCCCCATGCGCCCCCGCTACAGGGCCGGAGCTCCTGCGCGCTCAAGCTTGAGCCTGGCAGCCCGCCTGTACGCTGCGTGCGGCCGATGCCTGGGCATGAACAACAAGGTCGCGAGGAGCCTGCACACGAGCCCTACTCTGTGGCGCTGGTAGGCCTGCTCGCGCCTAGCAATTTACTGTGCCTCAGCAGGCTGCCCATGCGCTGTGGGCTGCACCTGAGGTCCAGCAAACCAACGTCCCGGTCCAGGACCAGGACAGAGTCTGGGGTTGTGGGGGCATGCCTGCGCTAAACGGGGTGCTAGCAGCTCGCGGCTGTACTGCGACGATGTTTG
>JAABUV010007755.1_pt1 | contig 11132 bp, 10 predicted proteins | sample 5559971 | NCBI WGS metagenome assembly JAABUV01 (sample SAMN10711881, study PRJNA513362) | rock metagenome | isolation source: Antarctica rocks | place: Antarctica: Victoria Land, Knobhead nord | collected 2015-12-19
GAGGTCGGCGTCGATTATGGGGAGGGAGTAGGGAGGGTGGGAGAGGAGGGTTGAGACGGTTGATTTCCCGGTTGCGATGGAGCCGGTTAGGCCGATTAGGATCATTGTTGGGGGAGAGGTGGGAGGGGAGAGGGGGGGTGGAGGTGGTGGAGGTGGTTGGGGTGTTGTGGAGTGGGGGTTTTGGGTTGGGGGTGATGTTAGAAATGTTGCTATGTAGGCATTTCATCGGGTTGAAGGGGGTTTGTAGAATAAGGGAATGGATGTTTTGAAGCTTGGGATGCCATAAAGAATTCACTCGCTTCTATGGGAATCTTATAGCATGAGACTGAATGTAATATATCCCATGACAGATCAAAACAGAATCGATGCGCCTGTGATCGCGGTTATGCGACATCTTGTTCGCCTCCTTCCCGATGTCCATTGACTCCCTCTTCGTGCTGTGTGTCGCCGTTGGTCTGCTCATCCTTCTCCGCCTGTGCCACGACTTTGATATGCTGCGGTCCGGGATTCCCACCCGGTGTAGCTGCGCAGACATTTCCATCCTCATCCACGAACTCGAAGTTATATCTTGAGAGTAGGTGGGGTATGGCTGATAGCTGTGGTCCATAGCGTGCTGTGTTATCGTACAATTCGAAAAGAGGGACGGCTAGAAGTTTCATGTTCTTGGGGACGCTCAGAACTTCTGCAGGCGACATGAGTATGGGTTCAGTCAGTGACGAAATAAGTGATACTCACTGCTCTTCGGCAATTGTATAAAGTAGAGCTTCTTGCATTCCTTCGGCCTCGTCACATGCGCCGGCAAGAATGGGTACATGAACGTTTCGAAGTTCGGCCGCCACCACTGGGCCAAGGTATCGCCAATGCACCATTCATCATTGACGCCTTCGCCCGAGAACTGTGTGCCGACAGGTGCCAGACGCTCGTTGAGACGGTGTTTGAAGCCTTCAATCTCGTCGTCTTCCGCTTGCAGGTAGTCGCCGGGTCTGGCCTCACGGGTTAGCTTGCTTTTCGGGCTGTGCGAGGTTCTAGCATGACATACAGTTTGAAAAACGCGTTTGCAATCTGCAGCATCAGGATATGTGGGTGGTTGTGCTCGTGGCAGACGAGGATTCCCTCGCACGTCCTCCGCATGCCATGCTGCTCGTAGTGCTCCTCTAACCTCTTCAATCGAGCCACCACTGAGGGATCCTCCTCGGGCTGATTCTCTTTGGTGCCGAACGTGTAATTGCTAAGTGGGAACAGGCGGATGGTCTGAGGTTGGTTGTTGCTGAAGGACTGGGGGAGGAGTGGTCTTGGAGGTCCTTTGTCAGCGATAGAGCTTCAAGAGCTTAATTACTTCAATTCTCACGGATAGGACGTCTGCAGTGCTGTGCCTGTCACTGTAGACATGGCAAATGTCCAAGGTGAGCCTCGTAGGTCCTGGGCTATGGATCGTAGAAACTTGGCTTTGGGCGCTAATCTAGAATGTTCAGTCTTCCGTACCCAAAGTCTCGCTCTGAGCGTGAACAAGATATGTATTCTACACAATGTACTTGTCCTGAAGCCAATTGGAAAGATGGGACGAATCTTCAAGAATAAGAAGTACACACGAATTGTGAAACACCCAGCTATATCTCCGTTATCCCCGGCTCACCGGCAATGATATTTTACTAAACTCACTCAGGACTAGCTTGATATCTGTCAAGAGCTCTTCAGACATCGAAATTGAACAATATAACGTATCACACAGAGACAAAGTACATCGGCTACATTTCAAGTGATCTGATGATCAACAGCATCGAATTATAGACGGGAACAGCCTATTCTAGCTGAGTTGGGGCCGATGAATTCCCTACTTTATTTACATATTCGAATCATGACAGCATGAAGGGCCCCGTCACGCCTCCTTGAATGGATTCATGATAAGGTAGCCCGCAACACCGGGAGCGAATGTGGGTGCGCAGTCAATCTTAAACTTCTCCCTGTGTTGCTCTTACTAAAGGAGGCTTGAAGAAGTGTCGCTGAATGTGAGGGCAAAGCTGTGTAAAATCCCCCACAGGTTCCCTAATTATCATTTCATTTACTCGAGTCGTCTCGAGTCTCAAATAGTTTGTTACCCTAACGAATAGGAGGCTAAATCAGACTACATCAACGGTAATAGGGATGAGTGTCCATTGATAGCAAGCTATATGTGACTCAAGGTAAGGCAAGGCCCATACTCAGCCCTCTCCAGCCATGAAAATTTTCAGGATCTGGCTACAATTTTGATATCAAGGCGTGGTGCCCAAAGTCTTTATTGCCATCCATCGTACCTGCTTGTTTACTCCAAGACCATGTCCCGCAAAGCGGTTTTCACGATACCCATACTATCAAGATGAAATTGCAACCTATTCTATCAGAGATGGAATTTGTAAGTGCGGAGTATTGGTTCAGGTTGGAAGGAACGATTAATGGTACCGCTTATGGCTCCGTAGATAGGTGGTGGAGGGGCGACAAGGTTATCCGTAAGGGATCTGAGTATTATTGAGCAAGACGATGTTACGGTGGCATGTAAGTGGCAGTGTTCATGATATGATTATCGTCATCAGCAATTCATACAGCTGCAACACTCTGTAAGCCTACCGAATCAATTGACCCCAGCTCTCCTACATCTGCAGGATGGAACAGTCTCTAGAGGTGCCAAGGTGACAGAAATCTGCCCCGGACTCATCCTCCTCCCAGCCTACGGTAGGGTGAGCGCCGCTTTACGCTCGCGCGTGAGGGTCGCGCGACTTGCCATTGATCCTTGGCGTTCTTCTCCACGAGAACCAACCAGCTCTTCGAGACTTTCTCCGCTGCGCAAAACTCGTCGTCTGCACGCTATCCCTCCAAAAGATATCAACAGAGTCATCGTACGTAGCATAGAGATGGCGTTCACACCACACCCAACCGGAGGTTTTGTTCTTAACCAGGAGCTCTCTGACCTCGAAGAATCAAGGCCGCTACCCTCCAAACAAACCAACGTGAATCGAAACGTAATGCGAAAGATAAAAAATGCACTCGAGTCGAACCCTGAATGTGATATCCTCTCCATTATTCCCGCCTCTTACAAATCCAAGATGACCCAAAAATCAGCTCATCCATCCGCGATTGCCCTCCTGAACCGCAGTACCATCGACACACTCCAATCGCTAGCTAACGAGTCGCCTGAAATCGACTTGCTTTCACACTTTCCCAAGCGCTATCGGATGGATTACGATCGTGGAATGGAGGATCCAGGTTACAAAGCACTCAGAATCAACAGGCCACCAAAAAGTCCCGATCCGCCGCCCGAGGACACTCTGACTCGTTTGGCTTCCGCAGCTACAGCTAATGTCATATTCCCTTTATCCGATACAGTGAATGACTTGATCTCCCGTCATAATTACGGCACGGAAGAATCTCTAACATCTTCGGAGACGCTCGCGCTTTCCATGAAAAGGCTGTTCAGCGCATCTAATAAGCTATGGGAATATCCGTTCCGCGGCGCCGTTTTCAAATGCAGCGATGAAGTTGTGGCCAAAGTAATTCTTGGATTCCATGACTCCACCGAGTATACCTCGATGCAGTATCTATATAAGCACGCACCAGAAATACCCGCCCCTAGACCGCACGGCCTGGTTAACATCGGCAATTTCTGGGCGATCTTTATGACCTACATCCCATCGATAACACTCGAGAAAGCGTGGCCATCACTTTGCCACGAGCAGAAAGTTTCCATTCAGCACCAGTTAAACGATATATTGACTCGAATGAGAGAAATGAAGCAGCCAGATGGGCTTCTCTTAGGTGGAGTTGGCGGAGAAGGCGTGAAAGACCTTTATTGAGAAGATTACCGGAGCGATAAAGCTATTGAAACCGTAGCAGGGTTCGAAGACTTTAAATTCTCTATATCGAAATTTGCGAGCGACTCATATATCAAATTCCTAAAGGCCTTGCTCCCTCCCACGACAAAGCAATCAGTGTTCACGCATGGAGACTTCAGGCCAGCTAACATTGTTGTTGAAACGGACTATCGGAATAACTGTATTGTGAAGGGAATCATTGATTGGGAGGATAGTGGCTTCTATCCGGACTTTCATGAGGCTACGAAATGCACCAACCTGTTGGACCCTAGCGAAACTACGGACTGGTACGAATATCTACCGAAATGTATTTCACCATCAAGCTTTCCGCAATGGTGGCTTGTTGATCGTCTTTGGGGAAGTAACATTAAATTCGCTCAATAGAGATTTTCTCTTCAAAAAGTGAGATATGTTCAAGAAGACGAGGGCCAAGCCCAAACCAACCACTTTCGTGGGATCCTAGCTTTTCAGAGGTGTCGGGCCTTACCAAGCTCCATGAGACGATTGGTGGAATCAGAACCTGTTATCAAATTACTTCATTCTTCGGCTTTTCATCTCCCTCAAAAAGATACGTATTGACGAGCCATGCCGTCGCAGTAAAACCGGCCTCTTGCTTGCAGGATGTCAAGACAAGGCCCTCCTGACATTAGCCATATAGGCCCAGAAGATGTTGAAAAGTATTCAGATGGGAAACAACACTGTGAAGTCGTATCGTTTATTTTGCATTCATGCTATTTACCCTTCGGGCGAAAAGCTGTTGATAACGAATACATGCACGATCATATCTGCTTGCAAGGGTGAACATTCTACTGGACTTGCTAAGCTCGGATACAGATTTGTCATTCGATACCTCGTCGTGCTTGCAGATGGAAAGAGGTACTGGTGGTCAACTCCAGATCGCTCTGTGTATGCGGCTATTGACAGTCGATATCGTCCTATATGATTGCTCCCTGGTAGCATCGTCACACACTGGTAGCATAATCACACACGTAAAATATAAGCTGCAGTCTCAAGTGCATATGTGGTGCATTTCTCCAGCGGTAAGTGGTGATGCTTCAAAGCTGAGCAAAGCCAGAGTTATCTAGTCGCTTTGAAAGGCGCGCATCTCGTGGAAGTTGTGGGTCGGCTTCTCCGTACGTAGCACTGGTAGTTAAGCAGCTGAGGGGGATCGGGTATCATTGTTCCAAAGAATTTGCATCCCTCCAAAGTTGTTGGACCGATAAGATGTGAGATGATGGTGTTGCAGAGGATGGACGAAGGGAGAGCCGGGCCTGGTAGAATTTCAGCCCTAAAGTCTTGGCAAGGTGGAGGCCAATAGCGTGTTGTGTGTACCGCCTGGTGCAAACCTCAGGTCTTCCATGCCTGTATGTCTTACGTGAGACCGGCCTTCTACGTTCGTTCTGCTCTCCTCCCGACCTCTTTGCTGCATCAACCAACGTTTCTTCGTACCACGCACTTCGCTCGCTATAGCATCCATCCTCGATCACCCCTTCCATCAACCACCACTCGTTTCTTAGCAACCATGGCTCCACTAACACGTCTTGCAGACAAGCTGGAGACCCCAGCCCTTGATGACAGATCATATAGAGTAGTCAGACTACCCAACAAGCTTGAAGCTCTTTTGGTACACGACCCTGACACAGACAAAGCCAGCGCTGCTGTGAATGTCAACGTTGGAAGCTTCAGTGATGCCGACGACATGCCAGGCATGGCTCATGCAGTGGAGCATCTTCTCTTTATGGGTACGAAGAAGGTAAGTATCTCCATACCCAGAGTATGCAAAGATGCTAACCGCTGATACACTTAGTACCCCAAAGAAAACGACTACAACCAATACCTGACAGCTCACTCCGGCTACTCGAACGCATATACTGCCTCTACCGAGACCAATTACTATTTCGAGGTGGCGGCTTCTGCGGAACCTGGCACAGAAGCTATCGCCAATGGCGTCCCATCATCCCCTCTCTATGGTGCTCTCGATCGCTTCGCTCAATTTTTCATCGCCCCCCTCTTTCTTTCCTCGACACTAGATCGCGAACTCAAGGCCGTTGACTCGGAAAATAAAAAGAACCTACAAAGTGACAATTGGCGACTGAACCAACTCAACAAGTCTCTGTCCAGCCCAAAACACCCTTACCACCACTTCTCCACGGGCAATTTGGAGACGCTCAGAGATGAGCCTAGGAAGAGAGGTGTAGATGTACGGAAGGCGTTCATGTCCTTTCACGATGAGAACTATTCGGCAAATCGGATGAAGCTGGTGGTGCTGGGCAAGGAGTCGCTGGATGAGCTGGAATCTTGGGTTGGGGACCTGTTCGAAGGTGTACACAATAAGGATCTGCCACAGAAGCGGTGGGATGGCATACAACCGCTCACGAAGAATGAACTCATGACTCAGATTTTTGCGAAGCCCGTCATGGACCAACGGACACTAGATATATACTTTCCATACCAGGATGAAGATGAGATGTACGAGACACAGCCCAGCCGTTACATCAGCCACCTTATTGGACACGAAGGACCTGGAAGTCTTCTTGCATACATAAAAGCCAAGGGATGGGCCAACGGTCTTTCTGCAGGTCCGTCACCTGTGGGTCCCGGATCGTCATTCTTTGAGGTTTCAATCAAACTCACGGAAGAAGGCCTCAAAATATATCAACAGGTGGTTGAAGCTACCTTCCAATACATTTCCTTGATGAAAGAGTCCCCGCCGCAAAAGTGGATTTTCGACGAAGTCAAAGGGATGGCAGAAGTTGACTTTAGATTCCGAGAGAAGAGCTCTGCTAGCAATTTTGCCCGGAACATGGTCAGCACAATGCAGAAACCATTGCCGCGAGAGTGGCTGCTTAGCGGCGAGACACTAGTGCGCAAGTTCGATGCGGACGGCATCACCAAAGCCTTGGACTACCTTCGGCCTGACAATTACAGACTGACCCTTGTCAGTCAAAATTATCCAGGCGACTGGGATAAAGTGGAGAAGTGGTACGGCACTGAATACCGAGTCGAGAACATCTCGTCCGAATTTGCTAGCGCGGTTGAGAAGGCTGCAGAGAAGACCGCGAACGACAGACTTCCAGAGCTCCATCTACCACATCGAAACGAATTCATACCATCGAAGCTGACTGTTGAAAAGAAGGATGTGGAGATCCCGTCGAAAGCCCCAAAGCTCATTCGCAATGAAGAAGGTATTCGTACTTGGTGGAAAAAAGATGATAGTTTCTGGGTTCCAAGGGGCAACGTCTTCATCACTCTGAGGAACCCTCTCACGTCAGCCGTGCCTGCCAACATGGTGAAAAGCAAACTCTATACTGCCCTTGTAAAAGATGCCTTGGTCGAATACGCATACGATGCAGAGATCGCTGGTCTGGACTACGAACTTGATGCCTACATGGCTGGCATGGGTATCGACATCAGCGGTTACAATGATAAAATCGTCGTACTTTTAGAAAAGGTGCTCTTGACTATGCGGGACTTGGAGGTCAAGCCGGATAGATTCAAGATTGTGAAGGAGCGACTAATCAGAGGTTACAGAAACTGGGACTTCCAGCAGCCTTACCATCAGGTTGGCGAGTTCACCAATTGGTTGGGGACTGACAGAGGATGGCTTAACGAGCAATATCTGGCGGAAATCATTGACCTCACTCCTGAAGACATCTCACATTTCTATCCGCAACTCCTGCGCCAAATTCACCTAGAGATACTGTGTCATGGTAATATGTACAAAGAAGATGCTCTTCGCGTGACTGATCTACTAGAATCAACGCTTAAACCTCGAGTACTGCCGCCGACACAATGGTCGATCGCCAGGAATTTGATCCTTCCTCCAGGAAGTGACTACACATTCCAGCGCACCCTGGGAGATCCAGCGAATGTTAATCACTGCATCGAGTATTATGTTTTCATTGGAGACGCGATAGACAGGGTCCTGCGTGCGAAGACCTACCTCCTTGCGCAAATGACCGAGGAGATAGGGTTTGATCAGCTACGCACCAAGGAGCAACTTGGTTACATTGTTTTCACGGGTACCAAAGTAGCAGCAACGACTATGGGCTATAGAGTCATCATACAGTCCGAGAGACCCACAGGCTATCTGGAGGAAAGAATCAATGCTTTCTTGGCCTTTTTCGGCAAGTCGCTGGAGAACATGCCACAGGAAGAGTTCGAGAGCCACAAGAAAAGTCTGATCAATAAAAGATTGGAGAAGCTCAAGAACCTCGATCAAGAGAGTGCTCGTCTCTGGAACCATATCAGTGGAGAGTATCTTGATTTTCTGCAGAAAGAGCAGGATGTCGAGCATATCAAGCCTTTGAGTAAATCCGACATGCTTGACTTTTTCAAACAGTATATCGATCCCACTTCGCCAACTCGTGCCAAATTGTCTGTTCACATGACTGCACAATCAACGCCAAAGGCTGTGATTGGCAGTATGACACCTTCGGAGCAAAAGGAAAAGGTCACGGACACAATTGCCAAGTATCTGACAGCAATGGGCGTGAATGTGGACGCGGAGAAGCTGACTGGTCGCCTCGAGGCTGTTGACATCTTGGGCGGAGACCAAGCCGCTATTGTAGAAGCTATTGCTACCTACCTCGAAGAGGACGCAGAGGTCTCGGAGGAAGACGCATCCGAAGTCTTAGTGCAGGGTCAGCAGTTACTCGGCACAGTCCTTCCCAGTCTTGGCATCGAAGTCAAACAGAGCGTTGATGGCGTTGATGGAGTGGAAGAATTGCCGGAAGTACCGACCGTAAAGGAGACAACCGTCATCAAAGATGTGCGTGCTTATAAAGCGAGTATGAATCTGACGCAAGGACGACGACCGGTCACAAGTTTGAGTGAATTCGAAGATATAGAGCCAAAGCTATAAAAGGCTTACGGTGTAGAGATACTATGGTTGAAAAAGGAAAAATATAAGCCTCCGCGGGGACAGGAGGGCATGCACACAGAAGCCGCTGCTGAAGGTAAGAGGTGCTCTGTAACTGTAAGCTATCCAGCGTCCGTGGTCTGGGGGTGATCGTATCAACACCAAAAGGCTGTCCTGATGACTATAGAGGATACATTCCATCTTTACGATGCTTCTAGGGGTTTCAGTCTTCGTGAACACAGCAGCATCTACATCTCAGCGATCCGAGGCCTCTCTATACTTACTCTTACTACGATCACGTGAAACCTCTCCAGGTAACTTCTTGTTACCTATGTCTCCCGAATGCTACGTTTTTTTGAGTATACGAGTATTCTATTTCAATAGGCCAGTACTTGCTGCATAATCCTCCACATTGCACGAAACTTCGACCAAGAAATCCTCAAAGAAGAATGAACGTCTATACAATGCCCCCTGTTCCCTATTTGTCCCCTCGAAACCGAAAACAAAAAGAACAAACCCCCTTTGTCTCCCAGATAAAGAATTGTCGCCTCTCCCATTATACTCCCACTATCTATCTTTGTTGTCATCACAATACCCTACCGATCCTTCTCTCCGCACCATCCTCCAAGAACGATCACAATTTTAGGATCCCAACTCCAATGCCAATCCTATAGCACCAAGACGGCTTCATCTATCATCTCTATACGTCCTGATCCTGTATGATTTATTCATCTATACTATATATCAAACCTACAAACGCAAAACCATACAACATCTACCTTTCCCCGACCAACCGTTGTTAAGGAAAATGTGCGAACCCAACACCTTCCTCCACATCGGATGCAGGCATCCGCATTGCAGGCGCACATTTACATTCACATTCAGATTCAAGCTAAATCTCCACCTCAACCTCCATCTCCATCGACATTCCAAACACCTACATGTTCTACACTCTACATCTCCCCCTTCTCCATCTCTCCACACCCTATCCGCAATCTCCACACTCTCCACTCCGTCATTCGATACTCCACCTCCACCACCACCAGCTCCCCCTTCCGCTCTCCCTACCCCCTATCGGCATAGCACCAGCACTAGTCCTAGCCCTAGCAATAGCAATACGAATATCGTATGGCGCCACGCAAAGCGCCGTCCACAGCTCAAGACGTATTATGGTATCGAATGGGATGTGGTCAAGAGACAGAAGTGTTCGAAGCATAGATCGAGTGTGGGGTTGAGGGAGAGGGGTAGATGGGTTGGGAGGAGGATGGGGATGCGGATGAGGATGGTGGGTTTGAGGTTTAAGGGGAATGCTAAGAGGGCATCACGGAAGGGGTTGGTGGATGATGGGGAGGGGGAAGTGGATGAAGGGGAGGGCGAGGTATGCAGAGTGTTGGAGGGAGATGCGGGGTGGGAGGAGGAAGCGGAGGTGGAGTTTGAGGGGTATGTGGAGGGGTTGAGGGAGAAGTATCAGGCACCGGACATATCTGCTTTGTTGCAGGGTTAGATGAAGCGTGAGAGGTTATGTTAGTATATAGCTAGTGATTGTTTGAGATTATAAAATGTTATATTAGGTTTTTGTAGTTCATATATATATATCTATATATATGTATTCATATTAAATATACCCCGAATTTGGGATTTGAGATTGCCGTTTTGGTTTAGGAAAGGGAGTCAACAACCTTCCTTGCTTCTCTTTGGTAGACAGCTTACCAAGGACCTGTAACGTCCTAGCACTCGTGATGGACGTGGAACGGTTCGGTCGTACGACCACAGGGAGTGCTACCGATGAAGAGGTCAGGTCCGATATCCATCTGATGTCAAAGCTCAGAACTGTTACTTTAAATTATGCATTGTGTTATCGTTGGTCAGCTCCACTGTTGTAACCGCACCTTTCTTACTTGTTCGGGAAAAGTAGGGGACTGAGGGATCTGGTGACTCTGTACTCATTCTTGGCCGTCAAGGAAGATAGAAAATCTGCGTCCTGGTCACTCGTCGCTTTTCCAAAGCTGGGTCGGCCCGCCAGGAGGAGCCGTCGATACGGCAATTTATCCGTACAACTCTATGATAACCCAAAACACCAAATTGCCAAACCTCGAAACCCCAATCGCCCAGGGGGTATTACTGCTACAATGCCCCCCCACCACTAGCCTAGGCTGCAGGCTAGCGGCCCTTAGCTGCAGGGGTCCGAATTCGCCAGCCGATATCCTAGACCCCAAAGTTTACGAATAAAGCCCCCGAATTATCGGGTTAGGTCACCTAACTAAGGTTCTAATCTCGACGTGGTTGACAGTGTGCTGCGCGGGCCCTAGGGTTGGCCACCTAGCTTGTTGATCCTTAGGGCCCTATCACTCGGGGCCTAGTCGGGACGGGGTAAACTTGGGCGATTGGGGTTTCGAGGTTTAGCAATTTGGTGTTTTGGGTTATCATAG
>JAABUV010007760.1_pt1 | contig 11127 bp, 8 predicted proteins | sample 5559971 | NCBI WGS metagenome assembly JAABUV01 (sample SAMN10711881, study PRJNA513362) | rock metagenome | isolation source: Antarctica rocks | place: Antarctica: Victoria Land, Knobhead nord | collected 2015-12-19
ATGTCATGAATTAATGAGAGAAGCTTGATATCATACAAATAATATGTAGTAAGAAAAGTGTTTATATCTTCTTAAATAAGCGACGAGTCCATTTATATATGAAGAGAATAGCTTAGAAATACTATAAAAAGACGTTGATTTATATTCGCAATACTATTAGTATTAGTAGTGTGGTATAGTGCGGAGCCAAAATATTAATAGTGTGAGGAAATGCTAATAGTGTGGTGTAGTATTTGCAAATACGGAACTATTAACACTATTTTATTCGTTGTCGTTTAGGTCGTCGTAGATTATGTCTGCTATCTCGAGTCCATCGTAGCTCGTCATATCGCTGTATCTTTCGTGCACGCAAACGTACTTTCGAATTCTGCTTCTCCAGTTCGCGCGTGAGAATATGGGGAGAAGATCTAGCAAGAACTCGAAAGCCTACACAAGCGGTGAGCGTGATTTCAGGGGCGTGCGAAGTAAGTGTACACTTAAATATAGCTCGTCAGCAGCGCCAATCTTCATGTCGTGGAGAAGTTGATTTGTCGAACGGACACCAAAGACCTCATCTGGCACAAAGACTTCATCTGATAGCTTTACCTGACCTCGATCGCTTTGGGCGCTTCTAATAACATGATCCACAAGCGCTCGATATTTCTTGTTAGTAAGATCCACCCTCGCCTGGAGGGTTTCCTCTGTAGGAAATCGCACGCTACTAGGACTGGGAGATCGTTCGAAGGGCGCTGAGTGTGCTCGTACAGTCAATGGCTCTGTGGTCGAGCTAATGGACGGAATGGGTTCTCCAATCAAAGTGCTACTCAATTTCACCTGGTAATGCGGCACACCCTCTAATGCGATAGCGCTAGTAGGGGGTCTAGGGTTAAGTCATTAGAATTATTATTTTTTCAATCATCAATCGTCTACGTGTATACTCCTTGGATTAGGAAGCTTCTAAATATGTCTATGACGTGGATTTTGATCAATCAGATGGTGGATTACCGTTAGTGAAAGCGCTATTGAGTCAAGTAGTCTTCAAAGTAGCCTTCGAAGCAATCATCGCCCCTCTAGCATCGATAGCGTTGACGAAGCTAGATGGACAACGTCTTCATGACTAATATCATCAATTATTTCGTTCTCGTGTTTCGCTTTGCTTAATTTATCACTAGATTTAATCGTCAAAGATATTGAATCGTGCTAGAAACATCACAATGAATTAATCGTCTAAAATTATCATAAGATCAATAAGATTGACTAATATTGACAAGACTAGAGACCTTATGAGAAGGAGAAGAAGGATCTCTCGTGTTGAGTACTCACCTCGTTCGACGATAAACTTCATCGCGCGTTTCATCACAATCTTTGAGTCTTTCAAACTCTTTCGAGTCTCTTATATATCTTTTTGGACGTTCACCACACGTCTTTTGGGTCTCACACATCGTCTTTTGGATTTTTTACATCTTTTCGAGGCTTCCTTCTTTAACACTGGACAATGAATGTTTGCCCTTAATGTAATAGAAGGCGCCTTGAGACTTGCAAGTGGCGAGTGTAGCTAGACCGGCATGCTAGGAGCACTTTCATAGTAATTAGATTTTTCTAAGAAAATCCTTACACACCCCGCAAAATTATTACGTTCATATCTAGACACTTGGAGAAGAAGCAAAGTTATACCTCACCGCTTACCAGAATGCTCTCCCACTACGCTGTCGCCCACTTCCACCACGTCTCTTACCAAATACTCCACCGTCTCCTTTTTCACACTTAAATGCACGACCGCCCTGAGGAACATTCCCATCTTTCCCGGGGCATAATCAATCATGAACCCTCTCCCTGCCAATCCTTTTGCAACCAATTTTGTCAGCCAAGTATTCCGCTCCGAGTCTTCCCCTTTCTGTCCTCTTTCCTCCTTCCCAACATAGTAAAAGCAGACCTGCAAACAAGGTGGTGGCCTTTCACTTAGTAACAGTAGCCTTGGGTGCGCATTCACAAGGTTTGCAAGATGAGCGGCAGTGGCGAAGGCCTCTTCAATCTGTTGGCCATAGTATGATTTGCCGTAATAGAGCCAGCCAAGGAAGAGCTTTAGGGAGTCGCCTTTGCGGCCACATTGTAAAGTAAGGTCGCCAAGGTCATCGAGCGACCCAGATGTTGATTCAACACCATCTATGGCATGATGTGGACCATCGGCGTCAGACGTGATGGTCGCTTCATCCATTCCATTGGGAAGACGCGCTTGATGCTGGCTTTCCGGCTCGGTATGTCCATTGACAGCTGCACTGTTGGCATTTGAGTTGATCTGGTGGAACAGATAGCCGGCGTTTATGGTGTTGGCTCTCTTGAACTGCTTTAGGTCTGGAGTCAAGAGAAAGGAGCAAGTTACAGGCACGCCGAGCATTTTGTGAGGATTGAAAGCAAGGGTATTCGCACGTTCAGAGCCGGCCATCCTATGCTTTAGGCTCGAGGAGAACACGACAGCACCCCCCCAAGAAGCATCGACGTGAAACCAGAGGTCCTCTCGTTTACAAACGGTGGCGATAGCTGGGAGAGGATCGTAAGAGCCTAAAACAGTGGTGCCGGCTGTTGCACACACGAAGAACGGGGTCAGATCTTGGTCTCTGGCCTTCCGGATCATTGACTCGAGGTCAGATACTCGCATGCAACCCTGAGCATCGACAGGGACGGACCAGACGTTCGAACTTCCAAAGCCACACACTTGTGCTGCCTTCTCAAGCGAGTAATGCGAGTCCGCACTCGCTAACATGACGAATTTGCGGCCATCGTACCCTTGGGATTTACTATGCGGAAATAAGGTGTTGCGGGCGACTACCAGAGCGGTAAGATTTGAAGCGGAACCGCCCGGCTGTGAGACGCCGCCAGCGAAGGGGCCTTCGAGACCGAATAGCGCGGCTAACGTTCGGGATGTGGTTTGCTCGATTCGGGTGAGGATGGGTGAGACTTCATAAACGTGCAGCTGCATCTTTGTGTTAGTATGACAACGCCTGTTCGAAATGCTGAAGGATGACTAACATTAGTGTTCAAAACCGCTAATATATACTCTGACACTATCCCTATGGGATTAGTAGACGAGTACAATTTCGACATAAAACCTTGATCCCAGGTATTAACGCTATGACGTAGGATACGGTCTAGCACACTTGAGAAGCCAGCTTTCCCCTTGCCCTCTTCTCCGAGTTGGGCGTTGAGCGAGTGCGCAAGTTCTCGTGAATCATGCTGCTCCACTAGAGGCGATCCTTGAGGCAGGCCAGCCTGTATTGTTTCTGAAGAGTGATCTCGGCCATTCGCGCGCCCAACAAAGGGAACAACAAAGTTTTGTGCGACATCAAGAAGCTATACATAAGAGCATGCTCGATTCAGCCCAGGACTTCGATAAAGTGTCAAGCCACGATCACGCATCGAAAGTCGTATTCAAAATGCATCTACTATCGAGGCGACTTACTTGGATCAGTTCGCGCGCAACATGCACGTTTGGCCGTTGGTCAAAATCGGAATAACGACTCGACTGAGATTCGCCAGCCGGAGGTGCGAGCCCGTCCATGGCTATGTATCTTAAGCGCTGACGCACAGTGGCAAGAAGGAACAGACCTTGATGCTCCCACTAACGTTGAGGGAGTGAAAATCAGTTGTACAAAGGAAAGGTCTTCTCTAAGTCGGTCGCTTTGATTGAGATATGCGCTGTCGCTTGCCTCTAGTGCGGAGCATGGGAGTAGGCAAGGCAATGCAAAGCGTTGAGAGGCTTCCTGTCTCGGACTGACCTGAGGGTAGGTCTTTGAACGAAAATTGAAATACTCTGAGTTGAAAGGTTTGATCGAAAGATGTGAGTACCTGCAATGGTGCGCGTGGAAGCTGACCGAGCCCCACCTTGGGTTGGCTACGACGACATGCAGCAACTGAAGATGCCACCGTAGAGTTTCCCGGCATTTTGTCAGCGTTGTGTCATCGTCAGCCTGTCTCTTCAAGCAACCACTGCATGACTGCAGAAATGAGCACTCTCATTTCAAAAAAGGGTCATTATGCCATGCAATGCAATGCTGAAGTTTTCTGGGATGCACTACAATACATTGCGATTGTAAATTTGTTAGCCACCGAGAATGGTCATCGACTAGCATGGTTCGTTGTATCTGAACAGCAGGTCGAAATATCACAAAAGCCGCCTAAATCTGAGAGGTGCAATGGTAGATGTCCCTTGAACCACCAAGAAATGGAAAACAAAAAACCAAACAAACGTTGCGTTGTTAAGTATGATACTTTCTTTGGAATATTCGAAACGCCTTTGGAATGTCGACGACCGTATTTCACGATTGAAAAAGCGATAGAGTGAAAGTAAGAATGACTGCGAGATGGTACGAAGGTTTGAGTTACATATTCGAACTATTCTGAGATATTCCTCGTTTCGCTGATCTGCTTTTCTTTCACCACTCTTTCCGCCATGTGCAAGGACGTTTCCATAATAATATACTCAAGCCCCCATAATCTTTCTTTCACCCATACGCATGTTTGTAGCCCCTTTGCAATCGAACCTAACGTCTCACCTCTCTCTCTCAATCCTTCTTCAGAAGATATCCCACCCAGCACTTGACGCCTTCCCAATTCCCTCGCATGGCACCGACCATCTTCGGGTCTTTCGGACTCGCCTCCTGAACCTCCACAACCTCCATCCCCCACTTAGGCGCTTCCGCTCTTACACCGTCGATGGGATGGATATGGCTTGCGGAAGTCCACATTAGCTCCCCCGATTTTTCGTCGACGATGGTGTAACTGTTGAGAGTAGCCAGGTCTGGGTGCAGATCAGTCACCATGAGGTAACTCCCCGGCTGCACGAGTGGGCTGATGGCTTTGAAGAATTCGGGGAGGGTGAAGTGCTCGAGGGCGAGGGTGCTGATCAGGCCGTGGGCATTTTGAGCGCATTCCGGCGCCTGGGGATGGATGAGGGGGTTGTAGACTTCGTATTGCACCGACGCGACCCGGGTGTCTTGGGGCAGGGAATTCAGATGCGAGGCGGATTTTTCACGCGCGAGCTCGATGAGTTGTGGAGTGGCGTCGAGGCCGACGATGGTTGCTGAGGGGAGGTTCAGAAGCTTGAGGGTCGTACGGCCGGTGCCGCAGCCGAAGTCGACGATTTTGAGGTTCTTTTGCGACGAGTGCGCTTCGTGTGTGAGGGATAGGAACTTGGGGAGATAAGTCTCCTGCTGGACAGCGTCGAGACCTTGCATGTTGTTAACTTGGCCTTGGTCGTAGGCGTTGCCCCAGCTGCCGTATAATTCCTCTACTGGGAGGAGTTTGGTTGCCGTTTGGGTCGCCATGTTTGGATTTTTGGCAAATGTTTTGGATTATTGATGCTAGGTTTTTTGTTAGGGCGGAGATGATGGAAGGGGATGAAAAGGGGGGTCTTAACCCACGTAGATATATGTTGTGTATCTACACGAAGCTCAGTGGGAAGCACGTGGGTAGACCCTCCTACCTGAGATATGCGAGGGTTTTTGCTTGGGGAATCAATTGAGGGACACGCATGAGGGGGATGTCAATCCATGCAAGCCATTCGTCATCATGGTCTTTCAGTACCGGATAGCTTATCCACGGATGTAGATGCCTTGCAGATAAGCTGTTCGCGATCGATGTTTTTGAATTCACAAGCAGGATTGATTATGCTTGCATCAGCTATTCGATTACTTTGACCCAACTATACTGTGCACATCAACCCTTTCGTAAGAGTGTCAAGACCAATTGGCTTCATACGCGGTAGGCCGTTTCCGCCAAGAGACGAGATCAACCTAACCGATCAATCAAGCAGTATCCACTGATTACTATAAAGCGGGCAGCAGCGGGGAAGCATCGGTCCGGCCCTAGGAAAGGATGACCGCAGAAAGGCTAATGCATGTGACCCAACTAGGAGAAAGGCGTGAACATCTGCTAGTAGTACAGATAGCATCCACAGCGGGTGGATGCTGTCCGCTACTTGCAAGGATAGTGAACAGGGATTGTTTTGATGTGAAGAACTGCGTAGATCACGTCACGCTTTCCGGGCACCATCCACCCGCTTGTGGATGCCACCTGTAGGTTGTAGATCGCCGACCATCGACCTCTTCGAGAAGGAACAACTTGCATCGAAGCCACGGGTCGCTAGCCGGCGTTTTAGTGCTGGACTTTAGTGCGTGATTGGTGGTACCTATCAGTATATATCTCGTCGGCAACTTTTCCTTGTATCGGTGCAATTTTCCTTCGATGATTCCATGGAAGCTAGGCAGATCTCGATTAGCTCACGGGTCTGAGAGAAACCTCATTTCGATTAGTCATCTTTGTTTTTACTCATAGCGGGTTGTTGGACGTGTCGAATTTGCTTATATTCGTACCAATCCCAATGGTAGTCAAGCGGCGGAAGCTTGAATGGTCCTCCCCGTGGTGTCAATATGGTGCGTGCCCGGCACGCCCGGCCCTAACCGTGGGGTCCCTCCAAATACCACGCTACCGACTATTTGTCGGTTCGGTTATTTGCTCCCATACCCAAGCGGGACCTAAAAACGACCCCCATACCCAACGGGCCGACGCTATGACGTACTACCTCCTCGGAGAATTATATGTTAGCGTGACAGGGATTATTTTGGTGAGAGCTGGGCAGAATCATCCTTGTCACGCTAACATATAATTCTTCGAGAAGATAGCTTCCGGTGATCAATTTAAGCGAGACTTCTTGAATACGGTCACGGATTCTTGTATCTCACCAACGAATAACTATGTGATCAAATACTCGGTGACAAAATGATTTTTTGAAATGAATTGAGTAAATTCTCTACCAAGAATTTTATTGTAGGACTTGTGGCTGAAGAGTTGTGAAGGAATTTCAATACTTTTTGAGTACCGTTTATTTTGATCACCGGAAGGATAGTATTACCCTTGGACGTCTATTTCGAAAGATACATGGCGCTACTATTCATGCATCATCAAACACAACGTATCATCCTCGCGTGATCATCCCTGGAAGTCGAAAATCCTACATGTACTACCTTCTCGAAGGATTATACGTTAGCGTGAGAAGGGTTATTTTGGTGAGAGCTGAGCAGAATAATCCCTGTCACGCTAATATATAATCCTTCGGGGAGGTAGTATTACCCTTGGACGTCCTTTTGGGAGGTACATAGCGCTACTAGTCATGCGCCACCAAATTCAACGTACCACCCTCGCGCGATCATCCTTGGAAGTCGAAAATCCTACATGTACTACCTTCTTGAAGAATATATGTTAGCGTGACAAGGGTTTTTTAATGAGAGCTGGGCAGAATAATCCCTGTCACGCTAACATATAACCCTTCGAGGAGGTAGTACATTGCACACAATCATCTACTCATCTATTTGTGAGGTCGAGTGTACTTGTATGTTGACCTCTAGTGGTCTGTTTCGCAGCATATGTCGCGATGAGATCTATCACAATGAGCATCTAGTTGCAGTCCTAATTCCGGGTCCTTGAGTTGAACGATGCTTGAATTTGTCGTTCACACAATTTATTTAGAGCTCGAATTAGAGCTTTGAAAAGATATGTTTCGAATTATCAATGTCTAGAGAGAGAGGCAAAAAGATATATGGAATTTGGTAGTATACAGGCCTAAACGTATGTATATCTCAAGGCCTCCCATCATCGAAAAGCATCAGATAAACTCGCTTAATCAAGGGGTGTTTACCTGCCTAATTTAGTAATTCGGGTCGAGTATTCGGGTCGAATCCTCGAATCCAATAATAGGATTCGACCCGAGTCCTTGGATCCACATTTCGGATTCGACTCGATTCGGGTCGAGTACCCGACCCGACGCGGCCAGTCTAGCTCAGTCAGCCGGACCTCGGATACCAAGAGACACCATGGGAGATACATTATTTTGCGCCTCGACAGCACCAAATTTGATATGCCTTCTCACCCGACTCCCGGGATTAATTAAAATCTGAACATCTCTTTTGGAAGCTCAGAATCGACCTCAGATTCCACTGTCTCATTACATTTGAAAATTGCCCATATATAAGGTCGAAACGCCTTGAATCCACCACCCCCGAGACCCCTGCCGGCCACTACGCGGTCCACCCGGGCTATGTCGTGGATAGGAGTGCATGTAGGAGCGGTCAAGCAGGGCACCAATCGGGGCGTGGTTCTGGGTGTCGGACTCTGCATTTGTGCCGCCCTTGTTACACAATGGGTTTTGTGAATTAGCTTGTTGACTCGGAGGCTAAGTGAAGGTTTTGGTAGTATCTTGAGTCATATACATGTATATAAAGCCGGCTCATCATGCACCTCTTCAAGATGACTTTTCACCTTCAACATCGCAGATTCGATGGCTTTTTCATTATCCTGATCTATATTACAACCGCTATTAATCTCAAGAGACGACAGTCAAAGTTTTGTCTCTTGGAGGTCTGTTTTTATCAAAACATCCAATGACAACGACAGCCCAACCATGGATGCAGTATTCACGAAACCCGCGGTCGAGCAGGTGGAACCTACGGATGAGGGCTGCACAGCTCTTGAACAAAACATGAATCGTCTTAGCTTGGAGATGGGCAACGATGAGCACATCGTCTGGAACAAAGATAACCCTGACCATCCGCGGAACTGGCCGATGGGGAGAAAGGTCTTCGATGTTGGCATAAACATTGTGTATAATTGCATCGCGTCAGCCTCCCCAACCCTTTTCCCATATATATGGAGATTAACAGAGATGGAAATTAGGATAACACTGAGCACGGCAGCAGTATGTATCGTGCTCTTCGAAGTTTTGTTGCGTGTCTTACCGTGTTCTAGGCTTCAGCTAGCGAGCAAGCAACTGAAGATCTTCATATTGGCACCAGTCTTTCGCTCTTCGCCTTCGTGTCAATGTGAGTTGGTCACCAATGGGACATATCAAAGGATCTCTCACAATTTACCAGGTACCTGATCGGCCAAGCCCTCGGCGGGGCGGTACTGTCTGCCTACACAGAATCGTTTGGGCGCAAGCGTATCTTTATCGCATCGGCATTCCTTTACTCCTCATTCTGCGCTATCACCGGGGCCGTAGTATCTCTACCTTCAATATTCATCTGTCGCTTCATCACGGGATTGCTGTCAGCCATACCGGGAACAGTCCTGGCGGGTAGCATCGAGGATATGTTCGACACCGGCCCTCGCACCTTGGTAGTGTATGCTTGGAACACAGGTGCGAATCTAGGGCTCTGTCTCGGTCCTATTATGGGTGCATATGTTACCGCCGAGCTCAATTGGTCTGTCCAGACCATTCCGCTTTGGTTTGACACCAAGTGTCTGACATGCAACAGGCGCTGGAACTTCTATATTGTATCCATCCTCACCGGCATCATCGGCTGCCTCATGCTCGCCATGCGCGAAAGTCGTCCAAGCCTCCTGCTTGAAAAACGGCTAGACACGCTCAAGACACTGACTGGGGACACGTCCCTGCAAATCCACAACCCAGATCACGTGCCGGATGCTCAGACCTTCGTCAAAACAGGACTCCTCCGGCCCATCAAGCTCTTGTTCACCGAACCCATAGTGTTCACCGTTGCCATCATGACCAGTGTTGCATACGGGCTGATCTACCTGTTTACCGTAGTCATGCCCATCATCTACGAGTCCTTTGGCTTCGACGCTCGCCACGCCTCCCTCGCGTTCATTCCCATTGGCCTAGGGGTGGTTCTTGGCCTCCCGTTGCGGTTCTACGATCGCCGAATCCTTCGCAGAAAGCAGGAGCAGCGAAAAGCCACAAGCCCGGAAGATAAACTTATGGGGTTCATCCTCGCCGCTCCGGCGCTAGCTGTAGGCCTATGGTGGTTCTCGTGGACAGTCCCACCTATGGTCCTCCATGTCCATTGGATCGTGGGCATGCTGCCACTAGTCTTGGTGGGCTTTGCGGTTAACGAGTTTGACTGTGTTCTCATTGGCTACATCGGTGACAGTTATACCGTCTTTTCCGCGTCGGCTCTCGCCGGTATGTGTTTGCTGCGGCCGTGGCTCTCGATCACGGTGCCCTTCTTCGGGACGAAGCTATTCACGAACCTGAGGCCCAATATTGGAGCGTCCATTCTGGCGGCTGTCGCGACGGTGTTTTGTGTCGTTCCGGTGGTTTTCACGAAGTATGGGGGAAGAATCAGGCAGGCGAGTAAATTTGCGAGGTATAGTATCAAAGTCCACAATGAGACTTGTGTGGATGGGGGTAAGCTGGAAGTTTCATCATTTGAACAGGCTGGTGTAAAAGAAGGAGTGGCTGTGAGCCAGAAGTGCTGATTGATGAAAGCTAGATGGAGAGCACATGTGGTGGGACTTCGTTATTGAGTAAATACAATCCTTGAATAAGCTTATCGCCTCCAGAACCCTCATAGATGCTTTCTGCCCTGTGGAGAATCTTCCTCGACAGATCAATGCAATTCAATATCACAGCGGGATCCAGCTCTTTTCCTCAAAGCTGGTTAATCACTTGCTTAGCCTGGGATAGCTAAATGTATGGGACTCTTTCGTGACATGCAACGAAATGAAATCTTTCTACGGAAACCATTTACTTCTTCCTGATCCTACGAGTTTCTATGTTTAGAGTCGGGACTTGAGCTGTGTACATCGACTTCGTAATCCATGGAGGACTTCTAGTTGCAAGTCATCAATTTTACAGAAAGTGAGCACAATTGATTCAGAATGTTGCGATTAAGTATTAGTCTTTCAAGATCGCATCGCGTACTGTTGTTAGTCACTAATATTAAAAGTCAATTGAAACTTAATATAAATATCTAATCGCAATTAACTAGTCGTTTTTGAATACTTTAGTATCTACGTAGCAATTAATACTTTCTAATATATCAACAAAAATCATAAAAGAATCTTATCAATAAGTAGTTAATATTGTTCTACATTAATTAAAAATTAACAAGAAACAATAAGAAAACATAGAATTTACGAAGCATAAATCATTCAACGTTATTAGAAAATTATATTATTTTTTTCGTTTATAACTTAAAATCTTTTCAAAGAGATTCAAGTTAAATAAATATATAAATTAAAAATCTATAATCTATAAATTATAAAATATAAAATATACTAGAAGTTATACAAATAATATTATTTATAATTAAAAGAAGTAATCAATAACGTGATAATTTAACTATATATAGTATA
>JAABUV010007761.1_pt1 | contig 11125 bp, 10 predicted proteins | sample 5559971 | NCBI WGS metagenome assembly JAABUV01 (sample SAMN10711881, study PRJNA513362) | rock metagenome | isolation source: Antarctica rocks | place: Antarctica: Victoria Land, Knobhead nord | collected 2015-12-19
CTTTCTCAAACGGTCGAGCCGCTAGGAGAGGGTATCCTTTCCTCCCTCGCCCACCATCCGGTGGCTGTACGGTCCACCGAGTCCCTCCGTTGAGGGGGGACAATCTTAGTTTAATGTATAAGGAGAGAGAGTCCTAATGAGCACCGCCACATCCCCCGCCGCCGGCGCTGGCGCCCGACCGCCGGCCACCACCGCTGAACCGCAGAGTCTGAGCGCGACCATGAGCCGCCAGCGCGTCCTCCTGGTCCTCGTCAGCGTCATTCTGGGCATGCTGCTCGCCTCGATTGACCAGACCATCGTCGGCACGGCCATGCCCCGCATCATCGCCGACCTCAACGGCCTGGACCACTACGCCTGGGTCGCCACGTCCTACCTGCTCGCCTCGACCGTGGCCGTGCCCATCTGGGGCAAACTCTCGGACATCTACGGCCGCAAGCTCTTCTTCATCGGCGGCATGGTCATCTTCCTGCTGGGCTCGGCGCTCTCGGGGACCAGCCAGAGCATGACCCAGTTGATCATCTTCCGCGCGATCCAGGGCCTCGGCGGCGGCGCGATGATGCCGATCGCCATGGCCCTCATCGGCGACCTCTTCCCGCCCGCCGAACGCGGCAAGTGGCAAGGTGTGCTGATGGCCGTCTTCGGCCTCTCTTCGATCATCGGACCGACCGCCGGCGGCTGGATCACCGACAACTGGGGCTGGCGCTGGACCTTCTACGTCAACATGCCCGTCGGCGCTGTCGCCCTCGTGGTGGCGCTCCTGGTGCTCCCCGCGGCCGGCGCTCGCCGGAAGCATCAGATCGACTATTGGGGCTCCGCCGCGCTCATCGCCGGCGCGGTCCCGCTCCTGCTGGCCTTCTCCTGGGCCGGCACGCAGTACGCCTGGGGCTCGACGCAGGTCATTGGCCTGCTGGCCCTGGCCGTGGTGATGCTCGCCGCCTTCGTCATGATCGAGATGCGGGCGCCCGAGCCGATCATCACCCCCGCCCTGTTCAAGAACCGGACGTTTAGCATCTCCGTGCTGGCCACGTTCTTGACCGCGGCCGGGATGTTCGGCGCCATCATCTATCTGCCGCTCTTCGTACAGGGCGTGCTGGGCAACTCGGCGACCAGTTCGGGGGCGGTGACGACGCCCATGATGATCGGCTTCATCGTCAGCAGCATCGCGGGCGGACAGATCCTCTCGCGCACGGGACGCTACAAATTTCTGGCCGTCGGTGGGTTCGCCGTGGCCGCGGTGGGCCTCTTCTTGCTCTCGCGCATGGGCGTCACCACGAGCAACGGCATCGTTGTCCGCAACATGATCGTCATGGGCCTGGGCATCGGCGTCAGCATGAGCCTGTTCACCATCATCGTACAGAATGCGTTCCCCTTCAGCTATCTGGGGCAGGTCACGGCCAGCCTGACCTTCTTCCGCTCGATGGGCAGCACGATCGGCATCGCCGTCTTCGGCTCCGTCATGACCAACCAGTTCCAGCGCGCCCTGGCGCACAATCTCTCGCCCGCGCTCACGCGCGCCATCCCCGCGCGCCAACTCGCCGCGTTCAAGAACCCGCAGGTGTTGCTGGCGCCGGGGGCGGCCGGACACATTCAGCAGGCGTTCGCGCGGCTGGGACCACAGGGGCTCACGCTGTTCCGGCAGCTGATGCAGGCGATCCGCGTGAGCCTGACCAGCGCCATCACCGACCTCTTCTTTGTGGGCGGCTGCGCCATGATCCTGGCGCTGATCGCCGTGCTCTTCCTGCCCGAACTCCCGCTGCGCACCCGCAATCAGGCGCCAGGGGTCGAGGGCGCGGTCGAGGACGCGGCCGAATCGCTGCCGCTGGCGCCGGACCGCGCGGAGACCCCCGTCCTGGTCGGGCAGGGCGCGAGATGATGAGGGGATGAGGCGCCAGTCCGCCTGAGCGTCACCCAGGGCCATGTCGTTTTCCCCCTCACCCCCACCCCATGCGGATTGGTCTCTCTCCGCTGCGCTCCGACAGCCCAACCGACTCTCCCTCAAGGGGCGAGGGTGGCGCCACCACACGATAGGGCGGCTCCCCTCTCCCGCGTCAGGGAGAGCGCGCTGGACCGTTGATCCCGCGGCTAGGGATCGAGGGGCCAGTTAGCCATGGGGTGGGGGTGAGGGCCGTGCTGTCGCCGAGAACTACATGGCCCTGAGAATCACCCTTTGTCCAGCACGATGATACCGCGTTCGACTGCTACACGGAACGCCTCGGAGCGCGAGCGGACATCCAGCTTGGCCATGACGTTGCTGAGGTAGGTGTCCACCGTCGAGGACTTGATGCCGATGCGCTGGCCGATCTCCTTGTTGCGCAGGCCCTGACCCACCAGCGTCAGCACTTCCCGCTCGCGGTCGGAGAGCGTCCCGGTGGCGACGATGCCGGAGCGCGACGTGCTGCCCCTGAGTTGCGCGGTGATCTCGGCGCTGAGCGCGTGCCCGCCGCGCGCCACCTCGCGGACCGCCGCGATCAACTCCAAGGCCGGATCGCTCTTGAGCAGGTAGCCGTTGACGCCGATGGCGAAGAGCGCGCGCACGTACTGCTCGTAACTGTAGCCGGTCAGGACCAGGATCTTGACCTCCGGCAGGTCCTGGCTCAGCGTGCGGGCGACCTCGACGCCGTTCAGGTCGGGCAGGTTGATGTCGAGCAGGACCACGTCGGGGCGCATGGTCTCAGCCAGGGCCAGCGCCTCGCGCCCGCTGGCCGACTCGGCCACGACCTCAATGTCCATGGCCTCGCGCAGCAGGCTGCGCGTCCCCGCGCGCAGCGGCATGTGGTCGTCGACCAGGAGCACGCGGATCATGCGGATACCTCCTCCGGCGTCTCCGCGAGTGGAAGATCGACCCGCACGGCGGTCCCCGCGCCGGGCGCCGAGGTAACGTGTAGTGAGCCGCCGGCGTGCTGGACACGCACGCGCAGGCCAGCCAAGCCCAGATGCCCCGACAGCGCGAGATCCTCGAAATGGGCGGGGACGGCGAAGCCCACGCCGTCGTCGGCCACGTCGAGTTGCACCCCGTCGCCCTGGCGGCACAGGGTGATGCGCACCGCGCGCGGCCGCGCGTGGCGCAGACAGTTGTTCAGGGCCTCCTGGGCCGCGCGATAGAGAACAAGCTCCGCTGCCGCCGGCACGTCCAGTTCCATGATCTCCGGGTCCGCATCGACCGTGATGGGGATGCCCGTGCGCACGCCACGATCACGCGCCAATTGGTCCAGGGCCGCGTGGAGACCGAGATGGTCCAGCGCGGGCGGCCGCGTGGCAGTGCAGAGGGCACGGAGCTGCGCGATCAGGTCCTGACTAATGGCGATGTGGCGGGTCGTCGTGGCACGGTCGCGGCCATCAATGGCGATCTGGCGCTGGAGGGAGAGGGCCGTCTGCAGCGGCTCGTCGTGCAGATCGGCGGCCAGACGCGCGCGCTCCTCCTCCTGGGTGCGGCTCAGGCGTTCGTTGAGCGCGTCGAGCGCCTGCACCTTGCCGCGCAGGTCGGCGACGAGTTGGGCGTTGCGCACGATCGCGGCGAGGTGGCCACTGAGCGTGACCAACAGGGCGCGGTCTTCGCTACGGAATGGTTCCCCGGTTGCTTTCGGCCCTAAGCAGAGATGGCCGACGAGCACGTCATGGGTGCGCAGGGGCACGACCAGGACGGTGAGATAGCCATACTCCAGGGACACCGCGCGCGGCCCGTCCCGCACGTCCGTCGCGGCCGCGGCCAGCGCGGGGAGCAGCGTGGGCTGGTACGCCCCCGCCGCGCGGATGCCGAGGTCAGCCCCTTCCCCGACGAGCAGCGCGGCGAAATCGAGGTTCATCAGCCGGCGCAGCGTCGCCGGGAGCCGCGCGCCCAGGGTGTCGAGGTCCCCGGCCAGGGATAGGTCGCGGCTCAAGCCCTCCAACGAGGCGCGATAGTCGTAGCTGTCCTTGAAGATGAGGTGGTCGAGGGATCGCTGCAGCCGGACACGCGCCCAGCCGAAGGACAGCCCCGTGAGCAGCGCGAGCGCGGTTGCAAGGATGACCGACCGGCCGGGCTCAGGGATCGCATCGAGTATCCGATGCCGCACGAATATGGCTGCCGTGAGGGGCGCGAGCAGCGCCACCCAGAGCAGGCCATGCACCAGCCAACGCTGTAGCAGATGCACATCCAGGGCGTTGTGGCGTAGGATGGCATAGGTGAAGGCGACCGGCAAGAGCGCGAGGGCCAGGATGGCTTGCTCCGCGGCGGCCAGCGTCGGCCGGCCGAGGATGGTGGGCAGAAGATACAGCGCGGCGAAAGGCAGGATGGAAACGACGGTCCCAGCACAAATGATGGTCAAGCCGCGGCGCGCCCCGTCTTCGCGGACGGTAATGAAGGATCGGATCAGCAGGCCAATCCCCAGGAGTAGATACGCCAGCAGCGCGGCCATCCGCACGAGATCCGCCAACGTGTAGAGCGCAGGCCAGACCAGCGCGGCGACGCCGAGCAGCACACCAACGAGGGGCGGGACGAGCAGCCAGGCGCGCAGGCGCGGCGCCCCACGCGACGATGGGTATACGCGGAAGAAATGGGCGAAGCCGGCGGCAAAGAGGGCGATCGTCGCCCACTCGGCCACGGTCGCCGCGATATTTTCCGCGTCGGCCCCCGGCGCCAGCGCGAGGGCATAGGCGGCACTGGCGAAGAGCAGGTAGGCGGCGCGGCCGACAGCGCGCCGTGGCGCGCGTAGCACGACCAGCGTAGCCAGGAGCAGGAACCAGGGGCTGAGCAGCAGCATGGGCCAAGCCACACGCCCGCCTGACTGCGACACGGCATCAACCTCGACCACCGCGCCCCGCTCCGTGCGCACCCGCACACGTTGACCTGTCCATACCCCCGCGTTCCCACGTATGGGCGTCTGACCATCGAGGGCGAGTGCCACATCGCCGGCGCGGATACCCCTATCCCACAGGGCGCCGCCTGGCATGACCCACGCCACGCGGGCGTGGCCCGTCGCCGAGACGGACAGCGTCAGTGAGAGGCGCGGGGGCGTCAGCGCAGCCGTCGCGTTGAGCGCAAGGACCAACACGTAGACCAGGCTCGGCAGCCAAATCCATGCGCTACCTGCGCGTGTTAGACGCAACTGGCGCGGCGCGTTCCACCGGCGTGCGACGGGTATCGTTGCCATTATCCTCTATCCTCCTCCCCCCAGCAGTCTACGCCGTGGCCGGACAACACGGAACAATGCACGGCCATCATAGACATGGCAGCAGCGCCGCGAGTGCGGCGCCGGCGGCATGGTCGTCCGTCAGGCGCGGGATAAGGGCGAGAGCGTGCCCCCGGTAAGTCTCGGCGACGGCCCACGTAAGCTGGGCCGGGCCATCCGCCCAGACGGCCGCCCGCATATCCGCCTCCGTCTTCGTGATGGGCGCGAGTTGGGCGGCGTACGCGAGGGGCAGGGTCGGTCGGCCGAGCGCGATATCCGTCTTACCTACAGCGTCGGGCTGGAGCCCCTTCAGGTCGTTGACTAACTGTGCGGCCATCCCCAGGTACCACCCAAAACGCGCGAACAAGTTCTGCATCGCGCTGTCCGCCCCGGCGCGGGCGGCGCCAAGTTGGCAGATCGCCGCCACGAGCGAAGCTGACTTACCCGCCGTCACAGCCAGGGCGTCACCCAGGCGGATACGATCCGAGGCGCCGGTCAGGTCGGCGTGCTGCCCGCCGCACGCGCGTAGGCCGGCGTCAAGGAGGAGACCGGCTGGGGCCGCTCCGCCACCGGCGTCGAGAAGCGCCCGCTGCGCCAGGAAAAGCAGCCCCGTGGACACGTTGAGCGCGCACGCGGCGCCCAGTTCGACCTGCAACGCGGACTCCTCGCCGTCCTCCGCGTCGTCGAGCACATCCAGCGCCACCATGAACAGTTCGACCGCCGCGGCCACGCGCACGGCTTGCCCCTCGTCGCCGCCCGCGGCCGCGCAGCAGGTCCAGACCATGCGCGCCCAGCGCGCATCGGGCGCCTCGGACAGGATGTTGCCGGGGAAGCGCAGGGCGGCAATCAGAGCCGCGCGATACGCCACCGTCGCGGGCGCGGCGCTCCACTGGGCACCGGTGCGCAGCACCCAGATCACACCATCGAAAAGGGGCCGGTCGTTCGTGCGGGGCCGACCCGGCTTCTTGCGGGGCTTGACCACCACCAACAAGGGTGCAAGGCGCGCCCACAGCGCGTCATCCGCACGCCAGATCGTCGGATCATCTTTGGGAGCAGCAGGGGTCACAGGGGTCACAGGGGTCACAGGGGTCACAGGGGTCACAGGAAGAGATGCCATGGGTAGGAGTCTTTCAATCGCAGTAGGAGGTAGATGCCGTGAGGGCCACGACGCTCCTTCTAGTTTACCATAACTACCACTTTTCGGATAGGCTGTTAATGGGGCGAATCCGGCGACGGTCGTCGGGATCGTGCCCATCCCGTGCCATGGTGCTGGCCGGACAGCATCGAGTCAAGGAGCAGTATCGCCCAACATTTCAACCGCTTGCAACGACGTTGCCGAGTATTTCTACTCCGACAGCTATGAGAGCGGCAGCCAGTTGTGCCTATCGAGCACAGGCTACGTCGACCTGCACATCATCCCGTTCGGGTTTAACGACAATTGGGCCAATAAAATCAGCAGCTGGGACAACGTCGACACCTTCGCAGGAAGAGGCTACGAGTCTTCCTCGGGCACCTATGGCGCGTACGTCCCGGTCCCCTTCAGAACCACCGTCGACGATCTGACAGATGCTGTCGTCAACGGCGTTAACTACGGCAACTGGAACGACCGCATCCAGGAGATATGCGTCGACGGGCCCGGCGTCCCCAACTGCTCGCCGAGGTAGAGAGTAAAGCTGCGGGGTAGGGCGGGATCTACGGTCCCGAGCGTGATCGTCGCCGCCCTACCCGATGGCCGCGCGTACGTGATTGTCGAGGGGATAGGGCCGCAATGCCCTATCCCCTAATCTTGCGTCCCGCTGTCGAGGACGGCACGGGACGCGCAGCCGGCCATGGAGAGGAGCGATGGAATGGTGAAATGGATGAAACGCTGGAGACTATTCGGAGCGGCGATGCTCCTCGCGGCGTTCGGGCTCGTGACGGCGGTGGCCGCCCGGCCGGCGGCGGATGACCTCGTGACCGTCGGCCGTCGTCCCATGGCCGTCGCGGTTGACGCGCGGGCGCGTCACGCCTTCGTCGTCAACAGGCTCAGCGACACGGTGAGCATCATCGACATGGCGACAAACCGACTCGTGCGGACGGTCCCCGTCGGCCTCTTCCCCAGCGCTATCGCCCTAGACGCCACGCGCGGGCGGGCCATCGTCATCAATCAGGTCGTTGGCCGCCGCGCCACCGTCGGCTCGCTCAGCATCCTCGACACGCGCGAGGGGCGCGTCATCCGCACGATCAGGATGGGAGGGCAGCCAATCGGCGTGGCCTGCGACGAGGCGCTGGGGCGGAGCTTCGTCATGATGACCTCCGGCGCGGTCGCCGTCGTTGATACCACCAGCGGATCTCTCCTCACCACGGTCAGGGGAGGGCCGTCGCCGGCGGCCCTCGTCGTGGATGATCGGCGCCACCGGGCGTTCCTCACGGATCATTCGGGGGCTGCCTACGCGCTGGATGCCCGGTCCGGGCGCGTGCTCTGGATGCGCAAGGTCGGGCAGATGCTGCAGCCGGTCGCCGTGGATCGGCCTACCGGTCACATCTTCGTCGGCGACCGTTGGGCAGCCCAAGTGCTCACGTTAGACGGAGACACGGGCCGCGTTCTGGATACCGTGCCGGTCGGGCAGGGCCTCGATCCGCTACACATCGCGGTAGACGAGCGCACGCGCCGCGTCTTCGTCCTCTCTCAGAACAACGCCGACGGGGCTCCTGGGATGGTCAGCGTGCTCGACGCGGGGACGGGTGGCCTCGTGGGCGCGACGACCGTCGGTGAGACCCCCTCGAACTTGGCCGTCGATGACACGGCCCAACGGGTCTATGTCACGAACGCGGGCAGCAACACCCTGAGCGTGCTTGATGCGCGCAACGGACGAGTAGTGCGGACCGTCCCGGTGATGGAAGACTCGTACCTCCTCGCGCTCGATACCCCCGCGCGCCAACTCGTCGTGGTCGCGGGCGACGTCACGGCCAGCACGCGGTTAGCCCGCTTGCGCCAGCCCTCGCCTTTGGCGCGGATCGAAGTGCTGATAGGCAGGTACAAGGCAGGGGGGACGGCGCGCGTGTTTGATACGCGCACCCTCCAGTAAACGCGGCCCTCGTCGCGCGGGACGTGATCCGGCACGGAGTGGTCGAGGTGCACGGCGGAGAACGCCCCAGGCGTACGATATGGTTGATTCGCCGACGAGAGGCTGGAGCGGGCTATGACCGCGCGGACCGTTATGGTCATGATAGAGTGGACCAGAGACTCTCGATGCATTGTGAGAGTTGTTGAGCCTTCGATCCGCGGCTGGGCGATATGTATGCATGGGCGGGCAACTGGGCTCGTAGGGGGACGGCAATCATGGATATGGATGAGGATGGTCTAACGTGCAGCAGGTGTGGCGCCACTGCCGACTCTGGAATGACTACCATCAAAGCGCGGACGCTGCGGCGGCTGCAACCCGTATCGAACTCGGACTCTACCGCAGGGTATGCCCACGGCAGGTCGCGGATATCATGGGCGTGCCAGGCATGCGGACAAGAGAACGAGCGGATAAGGCAATGGCCCAGGCATCGCACGGTCACACATCCTTAGTGGTCCGTGGGCCGCGTCGCCTTTAGAGGCACGCCGTTTGCCAACAAGGGCTTGGGGGATCGGGATCTGCTGGCGGTGGATGAGCCAGCTAACCGCGTGTTCGCGGTCAGTTACAAAACTAGCGCCGTCCATGTGCTAGACGCGCGTGATGGAACCGTCCTGCACGCGGTTGCCGGCGCTATTCCTACATCCGACAGCGTCATCGGGCTCACGGTTGACGCGCGGCGCAGGCGCGTCGTTGTCATCGTCGACAACGACGACGGCGGCAGCGTGCGCATCCAGGATGCGCGAACCGGCTCCGCGCGTCGCGCTTACGTCATGGGGAGCGATCCGGTCGCCGTCACCGTGGATGGGCGAACGGGCCACGCGATCGTGGCCTACGCCGCAGCGATGGCGGCCTACGCGCATCCCAACCATGGAGAACCGTGCCGCCGTGGCTACAGTGGCTGCCATTGCTGCCACACGCGGAGCCACCGAAGACGCCCGGCAGCGTGAGCATAGTCGACACTGGACAATAAAACATAGTCATGTCTCCGTGTGGCGACGGGCTGCCTCGTGCGGACGGTCCCCGGCGGCCCTCTCCCCGCGCCCTAGACGCTCCGCACAGACGAGCCGCCGTCAGCACTCAGGTCGCTGGCCGCTCCGTCGCTGCCGGCTCGTTTAGCATTCTCGACATGCGCGAGGAGCGCGCCATCCGTATGGTTAAGATGGGTGGGCAGCCCATCGGCGTGACCCGCGACGAGACGCTAGGGCAGGGTTTCGTCGTCTAGTCCAGCGGCGCGTCACGCCGTACATCCAGCATACCCGTCCGCTGAGATCGCCGGTATCCCCTAAATACAGGAGGGGTAAACACAGGAGGGCCGTATCCATAAGTTACAGGATACCGGCGGCGCTTTGGGGGCTGTACAGTGACTATCAACGGGCGCCGCACAGGGCGGCGACGGAGTGAAAGGAGGAGAAGCGGTATAGCATCATAGCTGACGCCAGCCGTAGATGTAATCGGAGGATGTCCTGGCGCAAGACAAGAAAGAGTTGGCGTCGGGGCGAGTGGCGCTCGTCCCCAATTGGACTCAATTGGCCGGAAGTGTTGAACGGATTCAATCGGGGCTCCCACCGAGTCCGGGGGCTCAGGCGGAACAGGTTAGGACAGAAAGGATTGGCACGATGACTATCAGCAAGATCATCCGTTACGCAATCAGTGCGATGGCGCTGGGCGCTGTTGCCGCTGCTGGTGCAGCCCCCGCTCATGCGCAACGCGCGCATGTCGGGTTTGCATACGGCCCGACCAAGTTCGGCCAGCATCCTATCGCGTATGTCGACAATTTGAGCCCTGTCGGTTCGGCCCGAAACGACACTGCATTGGGCTTCAAGACGATGTGGGCAGGGGTATTTGATGTGTCGAGCCCGACAAGCACAATCGTCTGGACCCGCGTCCGCGCCTCGGACGCAACCACTGCGAACGCGACCTCGACGCGGATGGCGGGGCTACGACCGCATGTGGTGACGGGCGTTCGACCTCACATATCGCACGACTTCTGCAGCGGCTCAACCGGTGGAGCGCGTTTCCACGATCAGACCAACTACAATGGCAACTGCATCGAGTTCACTGGACATGGGGGGCCGGTCGGCTTGGCGGGACTGCCGTACCCGGCATTTCCGGGCTCGAACACGTATGTCGACCATTCCTTGTCGTTCAGCACCGTGGGTAGTGCCGCCACCGGCACTCTGACGTGCCAAGGCGCGAGCCCAACCTTTGTGTCATATCAGCAATGGCCGTTCCTTGATGGCTCCGGAGGCGGCGGTAGCCCTACGGTGTGCAACGGACACAACGGGTGGATCTATTCCATCACCATCAATTAAATTGAGTGTGACCAAAATCTGTGGGGCAGCCTGTGAACATTGAAAGCCACCAGACGGAGGGGGATACTATGGCAGAACCACCCACCACAAGATCTCCAGGAGGCACCTGATGACTTCCAACGTCGACACGAGTGTACAGCAGATCGCGCAGGACTTTCAAGCCTTGATCACCGACGTCACGGGGCCGGACACGCGCACGGCGAGTGCCTACACGGTGGAACTCACCCTCTTTCGCCGCCTGTTGGCGTTGGGGGCGGCGCTGTTGCGGGTGTTCTTTCAGACGCGAGCGGCAGCGCGTCCCGCTGGGCCAGTCCACGCCCCGGACGGCACCGCGCTAGCGTATCACGACGGCCGCCCCCTGACCTACTACTCCGTCTTCGGCAAAGTGCGCTTCGCCCGGCACTTTTTCACGGCTCTGGGGCAGGAGGGCGTGTGCCCGTATCCTCTCAAAAAGTCGGGGGGGCAGGTATACTGAGGCCACTGAGTCGGGGCCTGACGGAGCGTGAGTATGCTGGACGACCTGGATCTGAGCGGGGTCACGGACCCGGAGGCGCGGCGCATC
>JAABUV010007762.1_pt1 | contig 11124 bp, 8 predicted proteins | sample 5559971 | NCBI WGS metagenome assembly JAABUV01 (sample SAMN10711881, study PRJNA513362) | rock metagenome | isolation source: Antarctica rocks | place: Antarctica: Victoria Land, Knobhead nord | collected 2015-12-19
AGAGACGCGACAGCGTCTGCGCCGTCTCCTCCTGCACGTCGGCAGAGTTGCCGGGCGCCAGGAGCCCGACCAGCGCGGCGGCGTGAGCGCGTGCCCCTTTGCGCGGCATCGTGCAGGCGTCCCTGCACCCGCCGCGCCCAGGGCGTGGAGAAGGCGCGCCACTGTGCGCTCGCAACGCATGTGGAACGCAGGCAGCATGCCATGCAGACAGCCCGGAGCACGCGGCGCTGCAGAATTTATAAGGGACCATCACCGCGAGCGCTGAGCCTGGCATACATTGCATGCAGCCCAGCTCTCACCATGCATGGCGGCCCGGGTAACCATCTGCAGGCTGCCCGAAGGGCGCGGCCGGCTCTGCCACAATGCCCACGGCTCACGGCTGAAAGCACACCCAACGCTTATGCACACTAAACGCGCGGGGGGCCAGACGGCGACCCCAGCGGCCCGCAGCATGGACTCTGTGACCTGCGGCCCGCACCCGCTTGGCCTGGGTCGCAGCGTCAAGGCACCTGCGCGGACGCGCGCGCGCCCGTGATCGCGCTGCAAGCACAGGCGGCTGCGGCTGTAAAGGCGTTGGCTTTGGTATGAGCGGCAGCACGCGGCGCTTCACTGAGGAGCCTGGGGGCTGGAGGCGCGCTGCCGGTGTCGGGCGTACCAGGTTTGATGGCCGCGCAGCGCACTGGGCTGGGAGGCTTACGCGCAAGCTCGGCCCGGCTCTGTGCTGGCAGGCCGCGGCCTTGGCAGCTGAGGAAAGAAGAGATGAAGGTCAGTGGATGGAAACGAGGCAAGAAGGGAGCCTGCTCGTGTGCCTCTTTGTCTCGAAGTTGCTGACCAGGCTGCCCTGAAAAGGTCTTTGGCCCGTCCGAGCTCGGCTCGGACGATGAGTTGCGCCTGCAGAGTGGCGGTACGACTGGTCTTCTGCCCGCCAGCAGCTCTTATGAACGCAGAGCACACGTCGCGCGTGCGCTGGTCCGTGAAGGCGCCCACCATTTTGCTCGCAGCAGGCGCTGCGTCCTTGGCTGTTGTTTCAGCCACCCGCAGTGCTCAGGCCCACGCGTGCACACCGCCGCCAGCGTGCTCAACTGCAGACCCGCAGCCTGCCCGGCCGGCAGCGACACGCGCAGCACGTGGTCCCGCAGAGGAGGCGCTCTCCTGCCGCGCACTCTCTGAAGGATACATCTGGGCCAGGACGAGCAGCCCAGCTGCAAAGCCAAACTTCAGGTCGTCCGCCTGCAGCTCCTGCTTGAAGTCACTCACCATCTCACCAGGAAGATGCCAGCACGCCTGGTCGGGAACAATGCGCAAGGAGTTGCACGTACACGGACAGAGCGTCCTCGTAGTGCTTGTGCTTGTGAGAGTTTTTTGCGCCATGGCGCAAACTGCCAGGAACATACCTGCACAGCTCTGCGTGAGCGGGCTCCTAGCAGGCGGCCTCGAGTGCTGTCATCTTGCTGGAGCGCGTCTGCAAACCACCAGGGGCTGCGCTGCACGACCAACCTGCACTTCACCGTCCGCAGCGTGGGCACTGTTGTGCTGGCGCTGCGCACGCGCGAGCGCACAACACGCGGGTGCATCAGCCGTCTTCAAGACACAGGGCTCGAGCACAAGTGCAGCTCGGCTGTCCGGCTGCTGTCCATAAGTGCCCAGAGTCACGCGCTGCACCTTGTTGAGCGTCGTGCACGCCTCGTGTTCCCGCCGGCATGCCTTGCCGCTTTGGGCCATTCTGCGCGCTCTTAGCGGCGCCCACGTGCTGCTGGTGCAGCTGTTGCGGGGAGCGAGACATTCATGTCTGGCAGCGCCGATGCTGCCCGAGCCAGCCAGGCGCTGGGTGCTGCGTCTGCTCACCCGCGGCGGTCGCGTGCGCGACTGACGCAACAAGGCGCAGCTGCACACTGCACACCCGCGCCTGGTCGGTCGCAGCGGCGCTCGGCTGCTCGCGCACGGCCGCTGCGCGGTCGTGGCCGCCCTGTCAGCGCAGCGGGCCGCTGGCGCGGCTCCGCCATTTTGCCTGGTCGCGGAGGTGCGCCGCACTCTGCCCTGCTCGGCCTCGGCGACCGCGGCGGCGGCCGCGAGCCGTCCAGTGGCGGCGCCAGCGCACGCCGTCCGCGGGTCACCCGCAGCGTCCTTCACCGCTCGCCGGCGCGCGCGGGTGGCAGCGCCAGCGCCTGCGCAGGCTGCGGGGTGCGCAGGCTCGGTGGCCGCCCCGGAGCGTGCTGCACTGCAGGCATTGGTCGTTGCCAACGCGGGCGCTCGAACGGCTTCCGTGTCGCGGCGGGCCTGCGTCCTGGTGGCAGTGCACCGTGCCGCCGCACCGGTAAGCCCCTCAACGCAGCCTGTGACTCTGGCGCCCCCCACTGCCCTGCTGTAACCCCACGCCGCACCCATGCTGCTACATAAGCAGCTCTGCAGAGCCTGGCCGGGTGCAGCACAGCAACAGGGAGCCGCTGAGGCATGCAGCTGCTCAAGGCTCTCTTGGAAGGCAGGGTAGGGAGGTGTTCAAACCAAGGGCGCAGGCGTTCCATGCCAGTGTCTGCCGAGCGCAAACTTGAGGGCATATTTCCGTGATTCGTGCATATGCGAGGTGACTGGCACGAGCTGCTTTTCAAGCGCTGCCTACTTTCTGTTTATTAACAAAGTGGGTCCAGAAGTGAGTGAGCGAGCAGTCTTTGGTTCAGTTTGCCAGCCGGGCGCGTGACAGTGAGCAGCTGCGGAAGGAGGCGCGTGTGCAGGCGCGCATCCCTGTATATTCCAAGGTGCAGGCTTGCGCAAGGCGAGCCCGTGGCCGCACAGCAGGGACGCTCTGGGAGCAGGCACGCTGCTGGGGCCCGGCGCAGCCAGGCTCTGTCGCTGCGGTGCGAGCGCGAGCAGGCGGGCCTGCTGTCCTGCTGTGCGCGTCTGAGCCCCGCGCCGTGCGGGCGCAGGCCAGGCGATGCAAGAATGGCGCGTGCGGCTATCGCCGCGCTGCTGCTGGCGCTGGCATGCCTTGCCAGTGCGCAGACGCAGACCAGCACGCCGACCTACGTGCTGGACACACTGCAGCCGCAGACGGTGCGCCCCGCAGAGCTGGCACCGCGCCGCCTGTCCAACGCCGGCGCGGCACAGGGTGCCTGTGTCGGCTGTCTGGTCGGCGTTTGCAGACAGCGTGCTCAAATGTGCAAAGCGTCAGCTGACAGTGCTGATGAGGTGCAGAACAACCTTGTCAGCCTGCGCTCAAGCGCCAGCGCGTCGTCTCCTGAGCCGCAGCGCGCGCGCGCGCGCAGAGCGTCAACTACGACGTCATGTTCAACGGCTACCAGGGCCCCGCCGAGATCATCCCCTTCACTGACCCGCTGGTCGCGGTGCCGGCCAACGTCGGCCCGAGCACGCCCACGCCCTGGAGCGTGCACGTGACGCTCGCCGAGGCCAACGGCACGGCGAGCGGCTCGGTCTGGGTGTCGTGGTCGACGGGCACGCCCGTGCTGGCGACCAACCCCGCGCAGATCAACCAGTCGGCGGCGGGCGCCGACATCTACGTCGACGACTACCCGCAGCCGCCCACCTACCCCGACAGCCCCTTCTTCCCCAGCAGCGCCGCCACCAAGGCCCTGCTGCCCATCCAGCCGCGCGACCCGGCCGCGCCCGCGTCCCAGGCGCGCTGTCTGGCCCGCACCGCCCGCCCGCGCCCGCATGGGTGCATGTCGTGCAGGACTGACAGCACCCATGCACACGGCAGGCGCTCCGGGGCTCCCGCATGCCGTATAAACCCTCAATGATTGCAGCCGCTCGGGCGGGCTGCACGAGCGGTTGCATACGCTGCCACAGCGCATGCTTTGCGCATGTCTGGGGCTGATGCGGCCGCTCCGTGCTCGGCCGCCCTGCATGGCGGCCTGTGCGCAGTCCTCTGCATGGCCTGCAAGCAAGACTGGCGCCCCCATCCCCCCATGCGGGAGGTTGAGGCGGCAGCCCCTGCGCCCAAGCGCCGGAGCGTGGCGCCAAGCGCCGGTGCTGCTGCGCGCGCAGGTGCAGTACGGCACGGCCACTGGCGCGTACAACATGACCGCCACCGGCACCGGCCGCTCGTACATCCAGGCGCGCTGCAGCGCTCTCAAGCTCCCAGGCTTTGGCCTGGCTGAACTTCCAGCAAGGGTCCGGCGCGCGCAACCGAGCCAGTGTGCCCCTCTGGAGTTGGATGTCAGCAGGGGAGGGAGGCACGCCTCTGCCCCGCCGCCCTGGCAGTCCACGGCAAGTGCGCAGAGCCGGCCTGCTGCCCCTGGTGCGCTTGTGCTGACGCGCCGCGCGCTGCGCGCAGACGTACCTGTTCAGCGGCCAGACCTTCTTCTCCCAGATCTTCCACCACGTGCACGTCACGGGCATCCCCTTCGGCCGGACGTGCGCCCGGCCACTTGAAGAGTGCCCGCTTGCACGCGCGCGCTCCGCATGCAGCTCAGCGATGCTGCCTTGCAAGCCGCGGCCCTGGGTGCTCCTGCATGTGCCTGCACTGCGTGAAGAGCGTCACAGCGCCCATCGACTGACACACAGCTCTGCGCGGGGCTGCGCAGGATCTACTACAGGCACGCTCCGTCCGGGCGCCATGCAGGCTCCCAGCCAGCCTGGTTGCATGCGTGCTGCTCCGCGAGCCCTGGATGCGCACGCTCAAGGACCCTGCTTGTGCTGCATGCCTTCTGAAACCCAGTCCTGTGCTGCTGTGCACGCTCCCAAACATGCAAATGCATGTACCAATGCTCACAGCATCCCCGGAGCGCGCGCGCGCAGGGTGGGCGATGCGTCCAAGACCGGCGGGCTGAGCGCCGAGTTCACGCTGAAGCTGAACGCCAGCATGGCGCCTGCTTCCGGCGTCTACCCCATCAGGCGCGCACCGCCTGTCGCCGGCGCTCAGGGCTGTCTGCTGCCCGGCAGCCGCCCTTGTCTGCCACCCCGCTCGGAGGCTGCCGCCGCAGCTACAGGCTGCGCTTGTTTGTCTTCGTCGTCAGCGGATGTCCACCATCCCCGCTCAGCGGCGAGGCCGCTTGCAGAGCCGCAGTATAGGCGACGCGCCTGGCCACGCAGCCCCGGCTCTGCAGGACGCACTCGCCTGCGAGCTTGGTGCGAGCGCCGGCCTGAGTGCTGGGTGCGCGCGCGCCAGGGTGGGCGTCATGGCCGACACGGGCACCACGTACAACTCCAGCGCCACGTACCAGCACATGGTGTCGCACAACCCGGACTTTGCCATGTTCTTCGGCGACCTGACCTACGCCGACACCTGGACCTCGACCGGCATCCAGGGCGGCTCCATCCCGACGCCCTTCTACGCGCTCACGACCGTGAAGCAGAGCCAGACCTACCAGCCGCGCTGGTGCGCAGCTGGGCTCTGACTGCCGCGTGCTCCCTGGCGAGTGCTTGGGCGGCTGTACCCGCCGCGCTCATCGTCGCAACAATAGCGCGCCCGCAGCCGCCAGAGCTGCCTCACGTGTGCTTGCTGCATGCTGAGCGAGCCCCTGGCTGCAGGCTGCAACATCATGCAGACCCGGGCGGCCTGGCTGCTCCGGTCGCCCCTCGCGCGCCGAGCCATGTTCCGGGGGCGCAGGGACTCCATGACGCAGCTGCTGCAGAACGATGGGCAACGGCGCGTCGCTGCCGTACATGTTCCTGCCGGGCAACCACGAGGCGCGCGCCCAGCGCGCCCGCCGCGCGGTCTGAATGAAGCGCTGCATGCCTGGCGTGAGAGCTTGTCATGGCCCTGGCCTGAAAAGGCGCGCATGCCTTTGGCGCGTCCGACCCTGCCAGAGCTTGACCCTGCCGACCCTGCCTCCGACCCTGCCAGAGCTTGATGATATGCGGGGAAAGCGTCATGCCTGGGCACACATGGGCTGGTGCGCAGCCGGAGGTAGCCGCGACTGCGGCTGGCGCCCCGGGCCCGCATGACGGCGGGCGGGGCGCGCCGCGCGCGCAGATCGAGCGCGACGAGCAGCTGAACACGTTCCAGGCGTACCGCAACCGCTTCCGCAGCCCGTACGAGCAGTCCTTCTCCACCGACCCGCTGTACTACTCGCTGGACGTCGGGCCCATGCACATCATCATGCTCAACGCGGTGCGCCCCGCGCGCCCTGCACGCGCATGCGGCTGGGCCAGGGGCCGGGGCGACGGCAGCCGTCGTGTCACCCATGCTCACAGCAAGACACGAGCGCGCGGCTGGCGCGCCGCTGAAGCGCGGCGCGCGCGCGCAGTACGGCGGCCCGCCGGGCAACCTGACCATCAACACCAACAACACGGCGCAGCAGTCCGCGGCCACGCTCGGCAACGGCGGCTCCATCCTGCAGCCCAACGGCAACTACCCCTGGTCCACCTTTGGCTTCAACCAGTTCAACTGGTTCCTGGCCGACATCGGCGCCGTGGACCGCGCGCGCACGCCCTGGGTCATCGTCGCGTGGCACCAGCCCGCGTACAACAGCTACCAGACGCACTACAAGGAGTTTGAGTGCGGGCGGCAGCAGATCGAGCCCTTCCTGTACGCCAACGGCGTGGACCTGGTCATGCACGGCCACATCCACGCGTACGAGCGCACGTACCCGGTCAACAACTACTCCGTGGACCAGTGCGGCATGCGCTGGATCACCATCGGCGACGGCGGCAACGTGGAGGGCCTGTACAAGACGTACGCGGCGCAGAACGGCACCTGCTTCTGCACGCCCATCAACAACTCCACCTACTCCAACGGCTGCCCCTGCGCCAACGTGCTGCCCAGCGTGGTGCCGCAGGCGCGCGGCCCCTGTTGCCCCGCCCCTTGCGCCCCGCGCATGGCTGCACAGCCCGCGCAGGTGCCCGAGCGCCCAGCGGGGCATTGGCTGCCGCTCTTCTGTACCTGCATGCTGGGGGCACCGTCCTGTGTGCACCTCAGCGCCCGTGAGCTGAGCCGTTGGACGTCCCTGCCCTCTGCTAGCGCCACGCCTATCCGCATGCGGTAAGTGCATGCAGAGCACGTTGCACCGTGCTCCTTGGTGACACGGCGGATCTTGATGTGCTCCACTCCGCGTCGCAGGCCTGCGCGACGACCCAGAACGGCCTGTTCGCGCCCGTCAACGGCTCCCAGCCGACCTAGTGCGCCCTGCCCTGCGCGCCGCCGCGGTGCACCCTGTGGGCACCTTCAAGCGCTTGCGCCGCTCACGCGTGTCCTGCGCGCTGGTGCCCTTTTGCTCGGGCGCTCGCGCCGCTCGCGCGTGTCCTGCGCCGGTGCTCTTCCACTGGGCGCCCCGCCACGCACTGAAGCTCCCGCTGCGCGCGCGCAGCTCGGCGTACCGCGAGCCGTCGTTCGGCCACGGGTGCGCCCGCCGCCCGCCCAGCTCGCATGTGCAGGCCCAGCCGCGCACTCGCCCGCAGGCGCTGTGTGGACGGTGGGCCTGCGCGCGTGCGGCTCTCTGTGCATGTGCTGCTGTGTGCCTGCATGTCCGCTCTGCGCTCCCTGCCTCCCGCGCGCGGCGCTGTGGCAGGCCCTGAGAGATGGCTCGGGCGGCGCAGTGTGCTGGAGATCCTGAGCGCCACGTCGGCCCAGTGGACCTGGTGCGCCCGGCCGTCAGAGCCCTGTCAAGCGGCCACGCACCGACCTCCCGGCTCGCCCGCATGTTGCAAAGTAGCGGTGACCAGGCCGCGGCTTTGCGATGCCTGCCTGTCCGGTTAAGCGCGCGCGCGTCCAGCGGCCCGCACTTGTCGGCAGCGCGCCAGGCCGCTGACGCGCGCGCGCGCGCCGCGCCAGGTACCGCAACCAGGACGGCACGCCGGTCGCGTCCGACAACGCGCTGTTCACGCGCAACACGGCGGCCTGCCCCAACAAGCTGCAGCCGCGCTACACGACGCCGGCAACCACCACGCCGGCGCCGACCACCACCGCGCGCGCGACCACCACGCCGGCGCCCAGCACGACGGCCTCGGCCACGCCCGCGCCGACCACCACGCTCAACCACAAGGACGGCTTTGTCAACGCCATCCTCAACGGCCCCACCGCGCAGGGCATCGAGAACCACATCACCGCCGCCACGAGCAAGGTCAATGCGCTGCCCTAGAGCTCTCCTTTTTTGCTGGGACCTGGTTCCGGCCCCGGGTCGGGGCGTCCCTGGGTACAATTTCTAGTTTTTGAGCAGCTTTGCCTCTACGTTTGTCTGGGTGGCAAGCGAGCGCAGCGTGCAGAGTGCAAGCGTGCCAGGAGGCGTACATGCACACCTCGGCGCCGCTGCACCTTTTCCGCTTGGCCCAGCCCAGGACCTTGACGGTGAATACAGAGCAGCGAGTGAAGTCACGAATGCAGGCATGTGAGGGGTGGGCTGCTCATGATGCAGCTACCACGGCCGCAGGCCCTGCCAGAGCTGCTGGCTCCCCCGCATGCTAGTAGCAGTGAAGTGTGTGCCTTCGGCGTTGCTTTGAGCTTGATGAAGCTGAGAAGTGGTGTCTGAAGTGCCGGGGACGCGAGCGGCTCTGGCTGCGCAGGCGCGTCAGTGGTAGGCTGCACATGCTGCGGCCACCCCCTTCATGAGGCCCCGCCGATAGCAGCGGGCTCTCCGGCTTGCCCGTGAAGTATTACACAGTCATTCTCCCGCATTTGGGATGAAGATTTGCGATGAAGTGCATCATTTGGTACGCTTGTGAAGTTTCCGAAGGGAGCGTGCTGCCCCGGGCCAAGGAAGGCTGACCGAGGCTGGCCACGCAACACCGACGGGGCCGCGCATGGGTCTGGTGGGTGGCAGGCGCACTAGTGGCCGCCCGCCCACGGCACATGCGTGCAGACCTCGTCGATAGCTAAAGCTCCCTTGTTTGCAAGTGAAGTGTGCGAAAGCAGCAAGACCCGGGGCCATAGTGCATTCACGACGGCCCGGGTCTTGCGGATTTTTTGAGCTCCCGCTGTCCATCGGTCTGAAGTTTTCGGGGTGCTCGCGTGAAGCGCAACCGCACGTGAGGTGTCAGGGCTGCAGGCGGGCAGGACCGCATGGGTCCAGCCCCTGCATGCGCAAACGTGTCAGGTCTGGATAGGTACCCCGCCAGGGCTGGGGCCGCCTCTCACCGGTGCTTTGTCGTGCCGGCGACCAGCTCGCGCGCCGCTGCGAGCTGTTTGCCAGCACGCCAACGCAGGCAGACTGCTTGGCCCGCCCACACTCCTTACTGCCTCTTGCTTTGTGGCTGCATGTTCCTGGCAAGTTTTACCATAGGTATGTTGTGCGGCATGAATTTGATAGGCTCCAGACAGTGTAATGGCATGCTGCGGCTGGTAGAGTATGCTGTAACTCAAGTCCTGACACACATGCTGCCCGGAAGGCTGCACTTTGCACAAATATTTCATTCACATCACCACTGACGGTGCAAGCAACGGCTGGGTTTCAAACATTTAGTCGAGCAGACCCAAGGCATGCCTTGCGCCCAGCCTCCCTACCAGCCTCTTGTATTTACTGATAGCGTGCTTATCCCCAAGGACCACGCTCCACGTCAGTGATGCGCTACAGAACAGCGGCCGCTTCAGCTGGTGCGCCCAGGTGGGCCGGCCGTGCGCATTGGCACACAATGGTACAGCAGCCGCGCGCGCCCGCTTGGCCCTCACTTGGCCAGCCGGCCCGCAATCTTCACGCCGACGGCCAGGATGGGCGCGAGGATGATGGCGGCGGCGAGCAGCGCATCGACGCCGCCGCGCTGCTCGCCGTCGGGCGCCACGTAGCTCGCCCACTGGCCGCTGAGGCGCGCGAAGTAGGCGTCGTAGGCGGAGCCGACGCCGTAGCTCATGCTGTGCGTCTTCAGGTTGTCCATCGCCTGCGCGCCGCGCCGGCGCGCTCGCCGCGCCGCCTGCCGGGCATGCACAGGACAGGCCGCGGCGAGGGCGCGCCTTGAAGCCAAACAGCATGTGGCGCGCTTTCTTGGCGATGCCGGGCGCCGGGTGCCGCTCGATGGACTGGTACAGCGCCTTGGCCTCGGCCGAGCGGCCCTGCCGGGCGCGGCCCCCGTCGGCGCCTCGCGGCGCGCCCTGGAGCGACCGCCGGGCCGGGTCCGCACCATGGAGTCCAGGCAGATGGCGCGCTGCAGGCTGGCCTCGCCGCCCAGGCGGCTGCGCAGCGGCACGCCGGCCGCCGCGGCGCCAAACTGCGCGAGCGCGGCCTCCAGGCGCCCGGCCGACATCTGCTCCGCGCCGGCGGCCAGCGCGGCCTCTGCCGCAGCCGTCGCCGCCGCGTCAATCACCAGGCCCTGCGCGCCCAGGGCGTGTCACGCGCGCGCGGCAGCGCCGCGCCCGGCCCGCGGGCGCGCTGCGCGCCTGGGGACGCGCCTGCTCCTGGCGATAGTTGGCCATGGCCGCGGCCACGCGTGCGCGCCGCGCCTCGCGCACATCGTCCGGCTCCAGCTGCTCGCCCGGCCGCAGCGTGCGCCCGCCGCCAAACTCGCGCGAGATGTTGGCCGGGCGCGGGAAGACGCCCCAGGTGGCCACCTTGGGCCGGTAGGCGGCCTGCCCCGCCGCGGCCGCGCCCGCGGCCGCGCCCTCGCGCGGCGCGTCGACGGTGATCAGGTCGGCGCCGCGGCTGCGCCGCTCCGCCTCGCGCCGCAGCGTGAACTGCTCCGGGCTGAGCGCAGCGTCCGCCGCGGCCGCGCCGCCGCCGGACATCACGTCGCGCAGGAAGCCCGCCGCCTGCCGCGGCGGCGCGAGGTCCAGGCCTGCAGGGGGGTATGGTAGGGCGGGGGCGCGGGGCGTGGAGCCGGCGCGCACCTGGGCCGCATTGCCGTCCGGGGCCGCGGCAGCACGCGTGGGCGGCGGCGGCGGCGACGCAAGCGCGGACGCGGGCGCTGGCGCGGGCGGCGCAGCGGCTGTGGGCGCCGGTGCGGGCGCCGCAGCGACCGCAAGCACGGGCGCGGGCGCCGCGGGCGCCGCCGCCGCCCTTGCCTTGGACGCCTGGTACTCCTTTGCCTTTGCCAGCCGCGCCCGCATCGCCGCCGGCGAGGAGCCCAGAATCGGCGGCGGCGCCGCCGCCGCGCCGGCCGCTGGCGGCGGGGGCGCCGCACGCATGGCGCCCAGGAACGCGCGCTCCTCGCCCGCGGCCGCGTCCTGGGCGGCCGCCGCAAAGCGCTGCTCGGCGTCGCCGCCCGGCGCGGGCGGCGCGCCGGCGGGCGGCGCGGGCGCGCGCTCCG
>JAABUV010007763.1_pt1 | contig 11124 bp, 11 predicted proteins | sample 5559971 | NCBI WGS metagenome assembly JAABUV01 (sample SAMN10711881, study PRJNA513362) | rock metagenome | isolation source: Antarctica rocks | place: Antarctica: Victoria Land, Knobhead nord | collected 2015-12-19
TCCGACTCCTAGAATGGCGCCGCGCTGCCTGTAAGAGCAGGCGTCATCCACTTGCATGTTGTTTTGCTGTAATTTCCTTCTGCTTCAATCAAGCTCCACATGATGTTACTCCCAGCTCGAGGCCCAGCTGAGCGTCGGTTACGATGCAGCCCAGGCGGCACCTCAGCATCCACACCACCGACGCTGTCGCTCGTGCCGCCATCGCTGCCGCCGCCGCCGCCGCCGCTGCTGGACGAGGCCGGCGGGCTGGGCCCGTCGTCGCCCGCGCCGCGGCCGCGGGCCAGGTGCCGCTCCTCGAGCGCCTGTGGTTCATGTGCAGGGGCGGGTGGGCAGCAGGCAGGTGGCCAGGCTGTGCAGCGCGCTGTGCAGTGCCTTAGCAGGACATAAAGAAGGCCAGGGCATTAGCCACGTGGTACCTAGCAGGAATAGCAGGCAGGCTGGTGCTGCGCGCCTCCCCAGAGCAGGCAGGCTACAGCTGCTACCAGCACGAGCGCTATTCGTTCCATCGATAACTATGTCCTAACTATGGCCTGGGCATAAGCGGCGCCTGCGCTTGCGCAGGGCACACCTGCAGGCGCTCCTCATCGGAGGGGGGATGTCTGCTGGCCGCCTCCAGCTGCGCGCGCACCACCTGCTGCACAAACACGCTGGCCTTGCGGCGCTGGTACTCCTTGTGCACTTGCCGCAGGTGCTCCGCCAGCACTTGGGCCTCCAAACAGTCGTGCGCCTGCACACGGTCCCCAGCACACTGGACGCTGTGGCTGCAGCATGTAGACTGCTCCGCTCAACTTGTGCCCACCACGCGCCAACGTGCAGTGTACAGTGCAAATCCCGAACAAGCACCCAGTCAGCGTGCGGAGCCTGAAGTCTGCAGCACATGGTGAGCGAGCAACAGGGCGGCAGTGCGCGGACGCTTTGCCGACAGACACAGCTCGTCGCTGCCACCAGCCTTACTGCTGGGGCGTGCCAGGCAGTATGCCTCCACGCGCTTGTAGAGCAGGCGGTCCTGCAGCCCGCCGGCGCCGCAGCCGCCCAGGCCTGTGCTACCAGTGCCGCTCGGCACGCGAGTCGCGCCCCTGCCTTTCTTGCCCATGCTCAGGCAGGATGATGGCGCCGCTGTGCGTGTCGAGAGGTATGCTGCCAGGCGAACATGTTTGTCAGAGTTCCACTGGAACACAGCCTGAGCACCAACGATGCAAGGAACACCACTTCCGAGTCCAAGACATAAGTCAGCATTAATGTGGGTCTCTTCCCAGCTTGTCACTCTGCTCTCCCAGTGAGCACAGTGGCAGGGCCTGTGCGCAGGGGGGCGGTGCCCGGACACGGTCGTCCACTCGCCGTGGCGCCCAGGCCCCAGGTGCTCCGCCGGGTCCAGGCGGCCCTTCCATGTGTCCGCCACGAACGTCAGCCGCCCGCGCCCGTACTCCGCCGGGTCCAGCCCGCGCCCGCCCGTGTCCTCCTGCGCGGCCGCCAGGGTTGCGGCAGGGGGTTTTCAGGCGCGTCCGGCAGGGCTGGAGTCCAAGCCACGCCAACACACAGGTCACATGCCCCGGCCGCATGCTCTGCCTGTCGGCAGCCGCGCCGGCATGCAGAGCCGAGCAGTGCGCCCAAACGGGCGGGCAGAGGCGCCGGCTGGTGCCTGTGCCTGATATGACCACGGTGGGGCAGACGCTGATGCGCGCCGCCGACGCACGGCGCAGCACGCGCGTCGCCGCTGCAGCGCGGCACGGCTTTGCGCTGGCAGCCCGAGCTCGGCCTTGCATGTTCAGGCTGCAGAGGCCCAGGGCCTGGCAGTGCACAGGCTGCAGCTTGCCTGCTCACCCGGCCGACCCCGACACCGACCGGGAGCCGGGAAGAGCACTGCCCAGCCTGTGTTGTTTCTGCTCCGCACACCAGGAGCTCACTCGCCCCACCTCAGGTCACAGCCCCTGCGGCAACGGCAAACATGCAGCTGCGAGCCGCGGGGCGCGCCGTCAGGCGCGACGCCTCGCTGCGCTGCACCCAGTGCCCGAGCACGTTGTCGGGCGCGGGCGCGGCCGGCCGGCCCGCGGCCGCCTGCATGTCGCGCGCCCGCTGCAGCGCCGCCAGCTCCGCCGCGCCCTGCCGCGCCTGCGCGCGCGCGCGGACGCGGGTGGGCTGCTTGCGGAGGACACTTACATACAAGCAGCAAATACAAGCGGCGGCCGAGCTGTGGGATGCACTGCCGCGCGCGGCGCTCGCGCGCCGACCGAGGCGCCCGCGGGCGGCCCGCGGCGGGCGCTGCCGCGAGGTGGGTCAGGGCGGGGGCGGATTCAAAGTGAAACCGGCCGTGCCTGGCAACCCAACACACGCGCCGCAGTGCAGCGCCCTGCAGCCATCGGACACGCGCTCCCCAGCAGCGCGCAGGCGGCACCTGCGCCTCGCACTCGGCGGCCAGCAGGCGCGCGAGCGCGCCGAGGCCGCCGGCGCCGCGCGCGGCGCCGTCGGCGTCCGGCGCGGGCGCGCCGGGCGGCGGCACCGCCGCCGACATCTCCTCCTCCAGCAGCGCGAGCGCGCGCGCGGGGTCCGGCTCGTCGTAGTAGTGCTGCGGCGCGCCGTCTGCGCGCGCGGCGCGGGGCTAGAATTGGGCGCAGTGGGCGGCGCAGCGCACAGCGCGCGAGGCTTTGAACCCTGGGCGAGGGCGAGCCGGGGGCCGCCGCAGCGCCTGCACGCCGGGCTGCAGCCAGCGTGCTGCACACTGGCACCGGCAATGCCTTCTGCACCAATGCACACTGGGCACGCGCGCGGCCTCGGTTCCCGGCCCGGGTTGCGCACCAGCCCCGCTGGCGCGCGCGCGCTTGGCCGCCGGCGGCTGCACCGCGTCCAGCGCGTCGCGCAGGCCCTGCGCGGCCCCGGCTGCATGGGGCGCCCTGTGCAGCCATGCCCTGCACTTCGCAGGCGGCGCGCCTCGCAGCCGCTCTCCCGCTCGCTCAACCCCATCCTACCACGCCAGACCCAGCACCCTGTCGCAGGCTCTGCGCCGGGCCAGCACAGGCGCACACCACTGCCGCTCCGCTACCCAACTCCGGCGCCGGACGCCGGCAGGCGCGGCCCGCAGCAGAGATCGCCGCGCGAGGCGGCGCGGGCGCGCGCCTGCGCGGCGATCGCCAGCGGCGTGCGCGCGCGCTTTAGCGCGGCAGCGGCGCCGCCCGCCGCGCCCGCGCCGGACAGGTCGATGCGCCCGACGCCGGTCGCCAGGTCGCCGTCCGCGCGCGCGCACGCCGCCGCCTCGGCCGCTGCCGCGCGCCACCCAGAAGCTCTGGGCGCGGTGTTCACGCCTCCAGCCGGGCGCGCTGGCAGCTAGGCAGGCAACCCCTTGGCCTCTGGTGTCCAGGTGCCACATGATGGAACTATCACAATGTTCCATGCGTGCGGCAAAGCGGTGTCTCCCATGCTTGCACAGCCTGAACAGGCCACCTGGCGCACCGAGTGCTGTGCATTTTGCTGCGCATCCCCCGTACGTGTCACAGCTCGCGAGCCCTGTGTTTGGGGTTAAGGTCAGGGCGCGCCGCACCGATCTCCGCGTCGGACGCCTCCAGGTCCGCAAAATACTCGTGCGCGAGCGCCTCCTCGCCGCTGCAGCGCCGGTCGGGGTCGAAAGCGAGCAGGCGCTCCAGCAGGTGCACCGCGGGCTCGCCTGCGCGCCGGCGCGCTTCCTCTGCCGTCGCTGCGCCCGGGACCCGGAGCTGCAGCGGTAGGGTAGGGCTAGGGAGCAGACACGCGAGGCAGGCCCCGGCTCACAGCCTTTGTCGAAGCTGCCGCGGCTGCAGACGCCCACTAGAGCGCTGGCAGCGCGCACGGGCGTGCAGGCGGGCCCTGGCCGCGTCCGGCTGGACAGCAGCCGGGCGCCCATGCGGCGCGCACTGCGCGCAGTTAGGGTCCCAAAAATGACTGTGCGCGGGCGCAGGGGGCAGGACGGGCCGCGCGTCGCACCCGCGCAGGCGGCCAGGCGGCGGTAGAGCGTGGGCGCGCGCCCGGGCAGGCGCTGCAGGTACGACCGCCAGCTGCCCGCGCGCACCGCCTCCACGTCCGCCCAGCTGGGCGTGCCGATCACCGCGAACAGCGCGGCCAGCTCCTTGCGCGTCGTCGCGCTGCCCGCGCCGCCCGCATACCGGTCCCTGCGCGCGCCGCGCGGGGTCAGGCCCGCGCGCGCCCGCCGCCGCGCTGCCCGCGCGCTCGTCCCTGTGAGCGCGGCATTGCCACGGTGCCACGTGCGAACCAGGGGCTGCCCACCGTAAACACATGGCTCCATCAGCAAGCCGAAAAGGGGCATATCAGGGATCTGGGGGCCGCCGGTGCCTCCCAACACAGCTGCCAGCCTGAGCGACCGCAGGCACAGGCGCGGGAGAGCGGGTGCGCGCGCGCGCGGGGCGGCGCACCCCTCGTTGGGCGTCTTGGGCAGGCCGTGGATGGCGAATAGGGGCGCGACCTGCAGGTGCGGCGTCGTGGCGCTGCCCACGCGCGCCTGCGCGCCCCGCGGCAGCGTCGGCTGCGAGCACCTGGGTGCAGCAGGTGTTTGGCGCAGCGCAGCGCCGCGCGTGCCGCAGACACGGAGGCCCGCCGCAGACTCTGAGCCGCGCGCTGCCTAAGGGAGCCGGCTGCCACACTCCCGGCGCGCATGAGAACACGCGGTCCGGCCGCGCCAGGGCAGGAGCTGTGCCGGCGCCGGGCGCCGCACCACGCGCGTGAGCAGCTCGCCGAAGATGCAGCCCAGCGACCACAGGTCGATGGCGGACGTGTACCCGCCGCGCGACATCACCACCTGCGCCGCAACATGTGCCGTTCAGGGTTAGATTAGACTTTCTAGCCCTATTAGGGGTGAGGATAGGACCGGGCCGTTGCACACGGCCCGCCACGCCACAGCGCCCTGGCCGCGCCTCTCCAGCTCGATCCACGCGCCGCGGCCGGCGCCTGTGACAAATGCGCAGCGCGGCTGGGGCGTCCAGCGCGCAGCCTGGGGACGTGCAGGCGAGGTCGGGAGCACCTCCGGCGCGCGGTAGCAGGGCGTCGCGACGGTGCACGTCAGCGGCGAGCGGAACCCCGCGCCGGAGCCCGCGCGCCGCCGCCCGTCCGCGCCTGTGCATCGCATCGACGACAAGCATCAGCGCTCGACCTGCGGACTCGTGCATGCCCGCATCAGGCACGCCGCGCCGCCACAAGCGACATCTCCCGCCCCCACCAGCTGCCGCAGCTGGTCCGCGTGTCACTGTGTAGAAGCTGCGGCACCTCTGGCACCCCTGCAAGGCGCTTCCGCACGCAGTGTGCAGCCCGCCCAGGTGCGCAGGCGCGGCCGAGCGCCGGCCCTGCGCGGGCCCAGGCGTCACCCACGCGGACGCAGAGGTATAGGGCTGGGGTCTTGCGCGGGCCCAGGCGTCACCCACGAGGACATGCAGGTCGCGCGCGTGCTCGGGCGAGCAGGCGGGCTCGCTGGCGCGGCGCTGCGCGTCCGCTTCCGCGCCCTCCCGCGCCGCCGCCGCCGCCTCGTCCATCGCCCACGAGTCGCTGCGGCGCGCCGCCGGCGCGCGCGGCGGGCGGCCCTCGCGCTCCTCCGCATGCGGCGCCTGCCGAAGCGCGGCGCGCCCATCGGGCCGAAGTGGGCCGTGCGGCGCGCGCGCCCTGCTGCACGTTGTCTTGCAAGAGCATGGCAGTGCGGTGTGCGCCTGGCAACGCACGGCTGGCAAGGTGGGCAGGCCCGCGCTCCGTGTGCGCTCCCGCGTTTGCCTGCGACGTGGACGCCCGAACGACCGCGCCGACAAGGCGCCCGGCGGGCGTGCCGGCAGCCCTGCGGCGGCAGCCCTGCGCCGGCAGGCCCGCCGGGCGCCTTGTTCGCGTGGTCGCTCGGGCGTCGTTGTCACAGGCGGACGCGGGAGCGCGCACGGAGCGTGGCGGCTCTGTGCCGGCGGGCAGGCGCGCCGCGCGGCGCACCTGCGCGGCATCGGAGAACGCGGCCGCGCGCGCGCGGTCGGGCGGGTCCTGCTCCGCCCAGTGGTAGCCCTCGCTGATGGCCGAGCGCGCGCTGCCAAAGTCGCCCACCTGCACGAGACCCTCCGCACACCGCATGTTGCTTCCGCGCCTGGGGCTCAGGATGTGCTGACGCACTGCCCGACACGCTGAGCAGCCGCGCAGGCGCTGGCGTGTCCCCTCAGACCCGGGAGGGTCGTTCCGCGGCTGCCCAGGAGCGCGCGTTCGGCGGGGCGCGCGCGCACCTTGACGACGCGGTGGCCGTGCGCGCGCGTCAGCATCACGTTGCTGCTCTTGATGTCGCGGTGCCACACGTTGTTCGCGTGCAGGTACTTGAGGGCGTGCAGCAGCTGCCAGACCATCAGCCGTACCTCCTCCGCCGTCAGCTGGCCCCTGGCGCCGGCAGCGTCCGCGGGCGTCAGCGCGCGCGGTGCGCCACAGCTCCCCGAGCTGCCGGCCCTGCGCCGCAGTGCTGGCGGGACACGTAGAGAAGCGAGCGGGGCCCCCGCCGGCCCTCGGCGCGGGCTGCGCGCGGCGGCGGCGGCGCGCCTGAGGTTGAACAGGTCGCCGTCTGCGCCGTACTCCATGGAGATGTAGACGTCCACCGACATCGCGACCAGCTTGCCGCCGACCATCTTCTTGGGGCCTGCGCGGCCGGCCGCCGCATTGGCAGCGGCGCCGCTGCGGCGCTCAGGCCTGCGGGCTGATGTGCGCCCACGCTGGCGCAGGAGCTCCTGCCGGCAGGGCGCGCAGGCGCGGCGCGGCAGGCGAGTGCGGCGGTTGCGCGCAGAGCGCGGCGCCCCCGCCGCCCGCCGCTGCGGCGGGCGCGCCTGACGAGGACGGGCGCGTGAAGGCGTCGCGCAGGTTGATGAGGAAGGGGTGGCGCAGGCGGCGCAGGATGCAGACCTCGCGCAGCACGCGCTTGGCCTGCTCGGGGCTGCTGAGCACGTCCGGGATGCGCTTGAGCGCCACCTGCGGCCGGGCGGGGCGCGCGGATCAGGCCCGAGCGCGGCGCGCATCGCCCGCCGCCGCCGGGCGGGCGCGCCGGGCGCCGCCGGCGCGCCGCATGTTGATATGTATATTACGACGCCAGCTAGGCGCGGCCAGCGCCCGCGCTGCCCGCCCAGCGCGGCTGCCGCCGCCCCGCTTCTCCAACCCACAGCCACCGGGTGGACAACCTCGCGGCCACGCCGGCGAGCGGCCTGCGCAGGCATGTGCGCAGCGCGTCCGCGCCTGCTCGCCGGTCACGGCGTCCAGGGCCGAGCAGACGCTGCTGAAGGACCCGCTGCCCAGCAGCTTGACCAGCTGGTACCGCTCGCCCACCTGCGCGGCGGCGCATGCGCAAGCCTCCCGCGACGGTACAGTGCACGTGCAGTGCATGCCTGGCGCAGCGCAGTGCCCGAGCACACAGGGGAGCAGGCCAGCAGACATGGACACATCATGTTCCGTGAAAGGTGCCCGCACCGCCCACTCCGCGTCATTCACAAAGTACACGCCCGGCGTGTAGCTGCTCCGCACGACGCCGCTGGTCATCGCTGCCCACTGCGGCCCTCCCCGCGGGCTCGACGGTGTATGACTCGCAAACTTGTATGACTCGCAAACTTGTATGACTCGCAAAAAAGGAGAGCTCCCTCCTCAGATGAGGGCCTGGGCAGGGCTTTGCCCAACTGCCCATGGTGAAGGCGTAGAAGTGGCGCATCCGGCCATCCGGACCACCTGTATGAACATCCCATTCCGCCCCGTGCGCGCGATGCTGCAGCGACAGAGGAGCGGCAAGGATGGGTACCAGCCAATCCGCAGCTCCAGCCCCGAGCGCCTGCCGCGCCTGGGCCGCCACGTGTCGCCCGGCCCCGAGCACACCAAGCGGCCGCCGCAGCAGGGCAGCATACCCTCGCGGCCGCTGGATCGCACGCAGCGCGTCAACCAACCAACAGTAAATCGCACCATCGCGCCGGGGCAGGCGCGCCCCGGACAACTCGGGCCTGCCGCACGGGCAGCGCTGCGTCCCCGCTGCGCGGTTGCCGCATTTGTGCCATTGGTCGCGCGTGTGACGCGTGCGTATGCAGAGCGCGGGCTGGCACGATGCGCCAGCCAGCCCGCACTGCAGCAGCTGCCGCACCTGTCGTGCGGGCGGCTCCCGCAGGTGCTACACACACATGTGCGGCCCCTGACGCGCGCCTGTGCGGCCTGCCGCAGCCGGCGCCCGGCACGCGGTCGAAGGAGAAGTTCATCTCGCTGCCGGAGGAGCTGGCGGAGCCGACCGAGCAGCTGGAGCGCGCGCTGTCCGCGAGCACCGACGCGCCGCCGACCCTGTTCGAGGCGCGCGCCCGGCCGGCGCCGCGCCGCCCGCTGCCGGGCGCTCTTTCGCTCGCGCCCAGCCCCTGAGGACCGCGACAGAGCCGCCGTCGTGCCGGGGCGTCACGGCGTAGTTGTGGCTACAGTTAGTGACAAATGGCTGGGTGCACAATCGTTGTATGGAGGCCCTGCCTCCATAAAACAGCCCTAGAGAACAGCCAAGGAGCCAGCTTCCTGCTTCTCCCGGTCGCTGCAGACTATCGCGCAGCGCAGGGCGGGCCCCGGCCGTGGGGCCGCCGCGCGCGCCACAGAGCGGGCCCCAGCCGCGGGGGCGCCCCGCCGGCCGACCGGCGCGCCGCGGCCGCAGGACATTGAGGCGGAGCCGGCGAGCGCGCGGGGGCGGATCACGATCTACTGCCTGGCCGAGTCGCTGGACCGCAAGCTGCTGCAGCGCAAGCTGGAGGAGCGCGGGCCGCGCTTCCTGATGCACCGCTACCCGGACGTGCTGTACGGGCAGTACTGCGCGCCAGGCGGCGAGCAGGCCTGCGGCGACATCTTCTTCTTCGACTACGGCTGCATCACGTTCTGGGGGCTCTCGCAGAAGCAGGCGCGCGCGCCCGCCGGGCTGCCGCCCGCCCGCTGGGCCGCCGCAGGCGCCGCTCCCTGCTACGGCGCGCCGCGTGCGATGGCAGGGCCGGCCGCCCCTGCCTGACGAGCCTGCGTGCGCGCCGATCACGCCGGCGCGCCTCGCGCGCGAGCGGGACGCAGCCACGGCGGGCAAGGTGGGCTCTGCGCGGGCGCTGAGGGCGCCGCGGGCGCGGGCGCGGGCGCGCAGGAGCAGGACGTATTACGGAACCTGGTCGTGCCCTGCATGCTGGACCCGCTGCCCGGGCGGGAGGTGGAGGTGGACGAGTTCCAGGCGCGCGCGCGGCCCTGCGACCCCACCCCACCGCCTGTAACCCTGCCGCCTAACAAACGTTCCCTACCCTATACGAGTCCCAGACGCGGTCGTCGCCTTCCCGCGCGCGCGCGGTTTGCACGCAGGGCCCCGGCGCCGCCAGGGCGCTGGCGCCACGGCCAGCGCGCGCTCGTGCTTGCAGCCTGAGCCCGCATGCGAGCCTGAGCCTGCCACAGGCGCCGCGCTCGTTGCTTGAGCGTGTTCACAGAGTGTGTGGCGGCGGGCCGCTGCCAGGAGGCCCCTCACGCGGCGCCGGCCGGGCGCGCGGCGCAGGTGCACTACACCGCCAACGAGAAGCCGCACATACAGAACGACACCATCACCATCAACCACCGGTTTGCGGGTGCGCCGCCCGCCCGGCGCGCCAGGCAGGCATCCTGCGACGCGCCCGCGCTCGCGCAGCGACGCGCCCTCCCCGCTCATGCCCAGGGTCTGCGCTTGCTCTCACACCATGCCCTATCACGCGTCCGCGCAAGCCGGTGCCGCGGTCAGGGCGCGTCCGCAGGGCGCTGATGGGCGCGGCGCGGCCGCCGCGCGCAGGCGACCACCTGATCAAGCTGTCCATCTCGCACGCGCTGTCGCAGTCGACCAAGCTGTGCGTGTTCGAGGAGCGCGTGATCGAGATCGTCGCGTCCACCAAGGACCTGCCGGAGATCCTCGCGTCCACCGGTGCGGCCGCGCCGGCGCCGTTCCAGGCTGTCCTGCCGCGGCGTGACGCCGCGTGACAGCGGCGTTTGTGGCGTGCTGTCAGATCTGGTGGCGGATGGGACGCTTGCACAGTCTGCGCCCCCGCCCAGCGAGCGCTGGTCAGAGAGCCCTGCCGTCCCTCCCACGCCTATGCCCTGAGGGCCCGCTGCTGCAACGCGGGCGCGCTCATGAGTGCCGCGCCGCGCCGCGCAGGCAGCGTGACGATGCCCCGGAAGGCCATCGCGCAGCTGATCGGCAAGGCGCGCGCCCGCGCAAGACAGGGCGCAGCGTGCGGCGCTGCATGCGCTGCCGGCCCCGACAACCGCAGCACAGCCACGCCTCTTGACAGTGCCCCAGCACCCAGCGAGCCGTGTGCGCGTGCTGTGGCGCCGCAGGGCGCCCCGCTGACGGCGGCGCCAGTGGTACCCTCACTATACCCTGTCACCGCGCAGGTGTTCATCCAGAAAGCGGCCGTCAACCTGCTGAGCACCGTGCTGGACACGCCCGAGTTCTTGTGCGTTGCCGGGCCCTATCCCCCCTTCGCCCTGCCCTACCCTGTCCTTATGCCATACCCTACCCTGTGGGACGCGCGGTGGGAACGCGCGGGCAGAGGCATTACTGCCGCCCTAGTGCTTGTCGGACGCGTGGGAGGGTGTGCACAGAGTGCTGCGTGTCTGCAAGGTGCGGGAGATGTTGCTCGAGGCTCGCGGCTCGCCGCCCGGCGCGGCGTGTGCGCCGCAAGCTGCCGCGCGGGGCGCGCATGACGCTGAGTGGCCCGGGCGCGTGCGGCGCAGCTGGTCCGCGCCGGACAGCATGCAGACGCTGTACAAGCGCGTGTGCGAGTATATGGAGCTGGACGACCGCGTGGAGGTGCTCAACAACCGCTTCCAGGTGGCCCTCCGCGGCCGCTGGCCCCCCGCCCGCCCCCCCGGTTCAGCCCCATCGCGCCCCAGCCGGCACGCTCTGATGCTCTGAAATTCAGCAGCCTCAAACGTGTCTGTGCAAGGTGCCATGTGTGCGCGAACGTGTGAAAAGGGACCCCTGAGCCTGGGGACAAGCTCGCATTGGGTGCTGGGCGGGGAGAGAGGGGTTGGGGAAGGGGCCGGTCATGGCAAACAAGGCAGGTGCGGCGGGCTGGCTGCGATGCAGCGGGGCGCGCGCACCTTGTTGTTCGCGCGGGGCCGCCCCGCGCCGCGCCGCGGAGC
>JAABUV010007764.1_pt1 | contig 11123 bp, 10 predicted proteins | sample 5559971 | NCBI WGS metagenome assembly JAABUV01 (sample SAMN10711881, study PRJNA513362) | rock metagenome | isolation source: Antarctica rocks | place: Antarctica: Victoria Land, Knobhead nord | collected 2015-12-19
TAAGCTTGTCACGCAACTATCTAAAAAGAATACCGACCTGAGTGCAATTCCACTATGTTTTCTGGCGAACACGAGACATAATATTCCAAAAAATCCCGATTTTTGCTTAAGTCCGACAGGCTGCTAGGCCAGCGGGATCGATGCCCTTCTCGCGCGCAATCGCGTCCAGGCGGGCTGGGAAGCTCTTTTAAAAAGCTCGATCGCCCCGTCCGCCTGCGCATGGTGGCGCGGACGCGCGGACAGCTTGCGGTAGCTCATGGCCCGCAGCTCACGGCTCAACGTCTGCTTGGCCACCGTCACGTGGTGCTCCTCCCACAGCCATTGGCACAAATCGACCAAACGCCAGCGCACCACGCCATGGATCGCAGGCGTCGGTCCACTCTCGATCACCACCGCGAGCGCCGCCCGGTGCGTGTCGTTGAGCCGCGACGGCTGGCCCGGCGCCTTGCGGTCGAGGAGGCCCTCGGGGCCATGGGCATTCAACTTCAACACCCAGTCCCGCACGATCTGCAGCGTGACACCGCCAATCAAGGCAGCCTCCGTGCGCGTCGCCCCGTCATAGATCGCAGCCAGCGCCAGAAGGCGCCGGGCTTGCGGCCCATCCTTCGTCCTCTTGGCAGCCGCTCGCAACTGCACAACGTCGAAATCAGCCCGGAGCGGAAGCGACATAGGCACGGCAAACCTCCTCGATTTGCCGTGTTGAAACAGATCAGCCGCGGTTTGAAAACCCTCGTAAGTCACGCTCACTGAGATTTGGTATAAGCCAGTTATGGTGTTGTCGTGCCTAGCTTTCAGGGCGGTTTCCCGTGAACACTGGCCATGGATGTCCCTTGGCAGATCTGTTATCTGGTTAGAACGTATATGGTCAACGTTGTAGGCTAGGTTTTCACATTAAGTGCAGTATTCCAAGCCGAGTCTCATGATTAAGTGCAGCGTTTCAGATCAGGTGCAATGCGTAAATACCTGAGAACGCTCGACATGCATTCTTACGATTAGAGCGTTTTCAGCCTGACTGGCCATAACTACAGTGCCGGAAGTAGTTGACGCATTCCTCTCGGGTCAGAGATTGCGAAATCTTGCCGAGAGCCCGCCACAGCGCATCGACCGTCCGGATGGCTGCTTTGCGCAACAGCGCCTTCGTCTTCGCGAATACCATCTCGATCGGGTTCAGGTCAGGGCTATAGGCCGGGAGGAAAAGCAGCGTTATTCCGGCGGCCTCAAGGGCATGGCAAACGCCAGCAGCCTTGTGGACAGGGAGGTTGTCCATGATCAAGACATCGCCGCGTGTCAGGCTGGGGACGACCTGCTGCTCGATGTAGGCGACGAACAGCTCGCCGTTGACCGCCCCGTCGAGCACGTAGGGCGCGACCATGCCGCCTTCGTGCAGACAGCCGATGAACGTCGACGTCTTGCGGTGGCCGTGCGGCACGCTGGCAACCAGGCGCTCGCCCCGGGGTGCTCTGCCATACTCCCGAACCATGTTGGTCTTCACCGAAGTCTCGTCCAGGAAGAACAGCCTGCCCGGGGTCAGGCTGGGCTGCTTCTCCTTCCAGTCCGCACGCGCAGCCGCGACGTCCGGACGGTCCTGTTCGGCGGCATGCAGCGTCTTTTTTTTATGCGTCAGCCCGAGCTTGGCGAGCGTGCCGTGCATCAGCCCGTCGCTTGCGGAGATGCCATGCACCTCGCCGAGCCAGCGACGCAACTCGGCCAGGGTGGCGTCCGGACGCGACGTCACCTCGGCCCGGATCGCATCGTAGAGCCCAAACAGTTTCGGCGGCACATGGCATCGCTGCGGGCGCGCCGATGTCTCGCCCGTGTCCCGCCTTCGGCTCAGGGCCTTCGAAACGTAGGAAACGCTGACACACAGCGCGTCGGCGATCTTGCCGACAGTGTCCCCGGCATCGCACAACGCAAACACCCGCTCGCGCAGATCCTGAGAATACGCCTTGCCACGCCGCCACTGCATCCCGATCCTCCGGCCAAACCAACCGGAGAGCTTCGAATCCCAACTCGACACCAAGCGCAAGCTCTTTTCTAGTCAGGCTGAGAACGCTCTAAGTGCAGCGTGACAGCCTGATGCCGGGCTGTCGCCTGCACTGACGGGATGTTGTCAGGCTTTCAGCAAGCGGCATTCGCTCTGCGCGGCTGGGAACGCGGCTTGTTCCGCGGACACGGTGCTAAGGACGCTGCAAAGGTCCCACTCGGATGTGCTCTCTGCTGGAGATTTGACGCGGACCAGGAACATCTCCCGCATCATGTGGCCGTCCGCTCGGATCGAGCCGTTGCGTGTCATGAAGTCGTTGATCGGAGCAGCTCGCATCGCCGCCATGACCGGAGCAGCGTTGCTTGTGTTAGCGGACTTGACGGCGTTCAGGTAACAGGTTGTGGAGCTATAATTGCCGGCCTGCGTATCGGTGGGCATTCGCTTCACGCGTCCGAAAAACCGCTTGGACCAAGCTCGTGCCGGGTCTGATTGGTCCCAATAGAAAGCCGTCGGCGCCAACAGGCGGTGTGCCACCTCCAGGCCTAGCCCGTGAATGTCCGTGAGAAACGCCACCGTGACGGCGAGCTGCTGGCGTCCGTCACGACCGACCCCGAACTCGCTGGCCTGTCGAATGACATTCTGCATGTCCTGGCCGCCGCTGCCGACCCCGATGACTTTGGCGCCGGATGCGGCCGCCTGGAGAATATAGGACGAGAAATCGGTGGAGGCGGGCGGGTGGCGGACCGCCCCGACCACCTTTCCACCCGCTGCCAGCAAGGCTTGGCGGGCTCCTTCTTCAAGCGCGACCCCGCCCGCATAGTCGGACGTGATAAAGAACCACGTGTCGCCACCGGCCGCGACAATTGGGCCCACGGTGGCCTGGGCCAACGAAGAGCTGTCGTATGTCCATTGCACCGACGTCGGAACACAATATTTGCTGATGAGCGCGGTGCCCGCGGCACCCGTGATGAGCGTAATCCTGCTCCGCTCCGCTCCGAGTTGCTGGACGGGCAAAGCGCAGGCAGTGTTTGGTAGATCAACGATCATTGAGACGCCGTCGGCGTCGAACCATCGCCTTGCGATGCTGGATGCAATGTCTGGCTTGTTTTGATGGTCGGCGGAAAGAACCTCGATCGGTCGTCCCAGCACCGAGGAGCCAAAATCCTCAACGGCCATTTTCACCGCGGCAACTCCGCCGACCCCTCCTGCATCTGCGAAGAAGCCCGACTGATCGTTCAGCACACCAATTCGAAAGGAAGCCCCTTGGGCTCTCGCTGTACCGATCGCAGCAGACACACACCCAGCAACGACCGCGCGCCTCGTTATGGTTTTCATTTCTTGACTCCTCCCCGTTTATCGACAAATCGGCCCGCAGTTCACAGCTGGCTTGGCTTGACCTCTGATCTGATCCAATCCGAAAGTCGGACAACCAAGTCGTCGCTGTTGTCGTCCATCATCGGCATGTGCGAGTTGCCCGAGATCCCCATGGAGGGCAGATGCCATTCGGTCACCGCTGCGCTCACATTCCGCAGGCTCGCGGCCAGGGCCGCCGTGCCTGCGGCCAAGCCGCGCCAAAACACAGACTGGTCCAAGTAATCTCCCATGAGGAGAAGCATGGGTGTGCCGGCCAGGGCGGCAGGCGGGGGCGCCGTGGGAAAGCCGGCTGGCTCGATAGCGACCAAGCCGGCCACAAGGTCGGGACGCTGCCACGTGGCCTCAAGGGCAACCAGGCCGCCGTTGCTGTGTGATACGATGATCGCCGGCCCCACCCGTTCGAGCAGTTGCACGACCGCTGCTGCCGCAGCCGGCACAGTTGATAACCAGCGCGGGACGTGCTGACAAAGGAGGTTGTCGAAGCCAGCTAGCGGATACCGCAGGCCTGGATAGGTCCGTCGTGTCGCGAAGCCGTCTTCCGGCCCGAACCGGTATAGCGCCCAGATCTGCTCCGCCGAGCGCATGAGGGGTTCGTCCGGCCATAGGCTTGGCAAGGCGCACCAGCCTGCGCGGCCGCGTTCCACGCCATCGACGACATGGACGGGGAAACCCGCGCGCAGGAACCGGTCCAGCCAACCTGGACGGCCGTCAGGCGTGGTCTCCCACATGGCACCGGTCAAGCAGCCGCCATGCAGCAGGACGATCGGCAGCCGACGTTCCGAGCCCACCGGGACATAGAATTGCACGTATGCCTGCTCGATTCGGTAAAGACCGTTCGGATCGTGCTCGAGCGCGGCCTGCGCGGAGAACTGGATCGTGCGGATGCTCTCGCCGGCCACCGCAACCTCCCGGCCGCCGACGAAATAGCTGCCGAACTCGGTAATTTGCAGGGGAGCGCCGATCACGTGGGGAACCCGAGTTCGCGCAAGACTTCCTCGTTGTGTTCGCCAAGCGTCGGGCCACACGACCTGACCGACCCGGGGGTGTCCGACATCCAAGGGATGATGCCCGGCCTGCTGACTTCAGTCCCGTCAGGCAACGTCATCGGGACGATCATACGCCTGGCTTGGAAATGCGGATCGGCGACGATGTCGGCAACCGAGTAGATGCGGCCGGCCGGCACCTCGGCCGCCTCCAGAGCCATCAAAATTTGAGGAGTGGACAGTGATCCGACCCATCCGGCGATCGCGTCATCCAACTCCATATTGCGCGCGACGCGACCATCGTTGGATTGCAGATCTGGTCCTTCCGCCAAGTCGGGCCGACCGACGGCCGCCGTCAGCCGACGGAAGATGGGATCGCTGTTTCCGGCAATCACGACGAAGCCGCCATCAGCCGCCATGTAGGTGTTAAATGGACTGATGCCGGGGAGGGAGCCGCCTGTCCGCTCCCGGACGTGGCCGAACATTGCATATTCGGGAACCAGGCTCTCCATGACGTTGAACACGCTCTCCACCAGAGAGACGTCCACGACCTGCCCGGGTCCTGCATTGGTCTTTACCCGCAGCAGAGACATTAGGGCGCCGATCACGCCATGGAGCGAGGCCAAGGAGTCACCGAGGCTCACGCCGACTCGGGCCGGGAGCGACGCCTGACAGTGTACGAGAGTCTGGCTCGTCAGAACTCCACCACAATCTTGCCGAAGTGATGCCCTGCCTCCTGGTATCTGAACGCATCTGCGAGCTGCTCCAGAGGGAAGCTCCGGTCAATCACCGGCCTGACGCCGGTAGTTTCGAGACCTCGGACCATGTCAATCTGGTTTGCCCGGCTTGCCACGGTCAAGCCTTGCAGACGCGCTTGCTTGACCAGCAGGGTCGTGAGCGGAATCTGGCCGGAGCGGCCGGTTAGGGCGCCGATCAGCGAAATATGGCCGCCGATCCGGATCGCGGAGATCGACTGAGCTAAAGTGCCGGCTCCGCCGACCTCGATCACTTGGTCGACCCCGCGGCCGCCCGTCCGATCGGCCACTTCGCGGCCCCAATCTGGCTGCGTCCTATAGTTGATGGTATGAGCGGCGTCCAGCGTGCGAAGCCGCTCCGCCTTCGCATCAGAAGAGGTAGTGGCAATCACAGTCGCGCCCATGCTCCGCGCGATCTGCAGGGCGAAGACGGACACGCCGCCCGTCCCCAGCACCAATACCGTGTCGCCGGCCTTCAGCCCGCCGTCCGAGACCAGCGCCCGCCAGGCGGTCACGCCGGCAGTGGTAAGGGTAGCCGCTTCGGCATGGGTGTAGCCGGCAGGAGATCGGGTGAACCAAGTAGCCGGACGCACCACGACCTCTCGCGCGTAACCATCGACACCGTCGCCGGGCGTCCGCGAAAAGTCGCCAACCTTTGGCGGTCCGTCCTGCCACTCGGGGTGGAAGACCGAAATGACGGCGTCCTCCACCGCGAAGTCCGCGACGCCCTCTCCCACGGCCTCTACGACACCGGCACCGTCCGCCATGGGAATGCGGCCGTCGACGAAGCCGCTCTCTCCCGTGACGACGCGATAGTCGTGGTAGTTCAGGGAGGTCGCATGCACCCGCACGCGGATCTCGTCGACGCCGGGCGGGCCTGGATCGGCGAGCTCGACAAGTTCTAGCCGGTCCAATCCTCCCGGAATTCCGATGCGCATGGCTTTCATGATGAATCTCCGAGTTGGCTCATAGGCTCAAGCTGCTCCTTTGACGCGCTTTCGCAGTCAACGGAGTAGGCATCGCGAGCGGCTCGGTAGCGTCCCGAAGGGCAAACCAAGGGCGCCAGGTGCAAGCGTTATTGAAGATGGCAGGTAGTTTACAGCAAGCCGGCCAGCGCCTGGTTGGCGTTGTCGAGCGCGAAGGCGAGCCGGTTCAGGGCTCGGCGGGCGGCCACCGCTGCAAAGCGCGACGCGTCCGAGCCGGCCTGGGTTGTCGCTAGCTGGCGGACTGGATCGAGCACCGCGTAGGCCACCTGGCCAAGCGCCGGATCGTGGTCGAACCGGTCGCCCGTCGTGTAATCCATCGGCACGAGCGCGCGCGACACCGCCATCAGCGCGCGGTTGGTCTGCCCCGCATCTCGGCCCGGCGACGTTGCGCGTCGCTTGAAGGTTTCGAGGCGAGCGACGAGGGGCGCGAGGTCGAGGCGCCCACCGAGATCCGCCGTCAAGCCTGCGAGTTCGCGGCTGAGCACGTCCGCCTGTCGCCCGTAATCGAACGGCAGCACACTGTCCGTCAGAAGACGCCACAGCGTGTGGACATAGATCCGGGTATCACGCACGAGGAGGTCCGGGTCCATTTTGTCGAGCGTGTCGTTCGGTGTGTGCCACCACCAGCCAAACCCGGCACCTTTGCGGCCGCTGTTGCCTCCGAACACGGCTGCCATCGGGTTTTCGGCCCCGACCGGCTGCTCGCCCATTCCCATGAACACGGATGGCACCCCGATCCCCCAGAACGATTGGTCGCCCGCGCGGCTCATGCGATGGCCGGCCAGCTCCTGGCCCCCCTGCTCGCGGACGGCCTCGGCCGCCAGTCCGTAGAGCTCGGCTGACGACAACGCGTCCGACAGAATAGTGTTGCCCTTGGCTCCGGTTGAGTCGGCGTTGACATGGGCGACGCAACGTCGATCCAGCTCTTCCCAGTGATTGTCGGCGTACCATGTCGACCCCGTGTAGCGGCCGTGCGAGTGGCCGGACCAGAACATCAGGCGGAGGCCTCGCCTGAGCATGCCGCTTTTTGGCGCTAACAGGCGCGCGATTTCCAACATCGTGGCATTGGCACCCCCATTGTCCATCACGCCATAGTACCAGGTGTCGTGGTGACCGGAGAACATCACGAACGCACCCTCTGCGTCAGGCGCAGCCGCGTCCAGATCAGCCTGAAGAATGGGCGTCTCGCGCCAGCCCGTGTCCACCTCGGCATGGAGCACGGCTTCGAGCACCTCTCCCCTGGCGAGCTGCGCCTTGAACGCTTCACCCGTGGCCTTGCGCACGCTGAGCACGACGGTCTTCGGCAGCAGGTCAAGACGTTCTGGCGTTGGGGAGCCCCAAACGGGCGAGATGCACATGTCATGGAGGTGCTCGTGCGGGCTGATGTGGAGCTGCCCGACGGCTCCGGCTTGCGATGCGCGCAGGCTCGCGGCCGGGTTGGCAATGCCCTCGAGCAGGACGATTTTGCCGTGCAAGTCGATGCTCGCGACGTCGGCGACCGTTCCATGGCCGGCGTAGACGAGCGTTCCGCGCACGCCCTGCGGACTGGAAGGCTGCGAGAAGGAATGAGTGATGCTGTCCGGCGTCTCCCCGCGAACCTCCAGCCGCGCCCGACCTGGCAGGCTGATATAGGCGTCGTGCGCAATCAGTTTCGTTCTGAGGCCATACCTGCCAAGGCACGCCTCAAGGTAAGCGAAACTCTGCAGCTCGCTGGGCGTGCCGGACAGCTTCGTGCGCCGGGCAAATTCCGCGAGATGCGCCAGCATGGATGTGGCGTCGACCGCCCCGCAGAGCTCCGCTATGGCCGGATCGATCATCAAGCGAAATCCGTCTCAAACACGGGCGCCACCTCTTCCTCCGGCAGCGGCCTCCCAGCCCTTTCCTCGACGAAGAGGACGCCGATAAAGCTGACTACGCCCGCGATCATCACGTAGAAGGCAGGCGCGAGGGGATTGCCGGTCGATTGTATGAGGTAGGTGCTGACATAAGGTGCGAGCCCCCCGAAGATCGCTACCGCGAACCCGTAGCTGACGGAGAGCGCGGTATAGCGGATTCGGGTCGGGAACATTTCGGCCAGGATCGCGCAGATCGGGCCGCAATACATGGTGAGCAGCACGCTCGCGATTGCCTGGGTGAGAATCAGCCCGCCGGCTGTCGGAACGGTGACCAGGAGCAGGAAAAGCGGATAGGCGAGCACGACGGAAAGCGCCGACATGGCGAAGAACAACGTCTTGCGGCCGATCCTGTCGGAGAGCGCTCCCATGAAGGGGGTCAGGACCAGGTAGATGACCCCGGCGATCGCCGTCGAGAGGAACGTCGTCGAGGCCGGGATCTTCAGCTGCTGCTGGGCGAAGCTCGGTAGGAAAATGATGAACACATAGTTGATGACGCAGCCCACGATGCTGAGCGCGAAGGCGGCAAGAAGGGGCGCCTTGAACTCCCGGCACACGACCCGGATTGGTGCGTCGGTAACGGTCTTCTGGTCTACGCTCCGTTCGTACGCGGGGGTCTCATGGACGTGAGTGCGCAGGTAGTAGCCGATCGGCCCGAGCACGAACCCCAGAAGGAACGCAAGCCGCCAGCCCCAGGAGGTGAAGTCAGCAGGATCCATTATTGTTGTGAGAAGATAAGAGACCAGCGTCGCAAGGAGGAGACCGAGCGCGGTCGCAGCCTGCTGAAAGCTGCTGATCAAGCCGCGCTGCTTTGAAGGAGCATACTCCACGAGGAACGCAGCGGCGCCGCCCCACTCGCCTCCAGTCGAGAAGCCCTGCGCCATCCGGCACAGAACCAGGATGATCGGCGCAACGATACCCCAGCTCGCATAGGACGGTATAAGGCCGACGACGCCTGTGCCGACCGCCATGAGACCGATCGTCACCACGAGCGCAGCCCGGCGCCCGTGCCGGTCGCCGTAGGCACCGATGACGACGGCTCCCACCGGCCGCATGGCGAAGCCCACGGCGAAGGTCGCGAAGGTCGCGAGCAGGCCTGCGACCGGATCGTTCGAGGGGAAGAAGGCGCGCGATAACGGCGCGGCCATGAACGCGTAGATCAGGAAGTCATAGATCTCGAAGACCTGCCCGAGCCCACACGATATGACAGCCCGGCGTATGGCCACTCTGCCGGCCACATAAGACTTTACGCCTGACCCGCCCGAAGCCGTCCGAGTTTCCCCGTTGGCAGCAACCTGTTCACTCGAACTGCTCACCTTCGACCCCCTTGCTGCCACATTAAGCACTTCTTCCCATCAAACGGTTACAAGCTCCGAACACGGAAATGCCAGCACTCGATACTATCTGCTAAACTCATGCCGGCACGTCGTTCGACGATCCGAGACACAGACTTTGCAAATTGGGACCGGGTACTTCGCCGCGTGTTGGATCTTCTGAGGGCGACGATTGCTCAGCAGGCCTTTGAGATTCTTTAGAGTCTGTCTCAATCAGCAAAGTCGTGTCACAATTCGACGATCACGAGGCAACGCGATGATTCATCGTCGTGCATTCAAGTGTCGGTCCGCCCTGGCGGGCTATCGAATATCGTTTGATGAGAGAGCATGACGTATTCTCTAACATCGGTGGGCGACATCATCATGGGTGGCCCGTTCAGCGGCCCGGCTGGTCCACGCCATGCTGTCCGTGCTGTGCTCGGCAACGCCGATCATTGCCTCGTCAACCTCGAACTGCCACTGACGGAGTCCACCGCCCAAGCGGACAAGCTGATTTGCCTCAAGGCTCCGCCGTCGCTTGCCGCCGAACTGCGTGATTTCGGCGTGGACGTAGCCACGTTCGCCAACAATCATTCCCTGGATTTCGGCGTGACTGGCCTTTGCGATACGCTCGACGCGCTCGACAAGGCTCGCATTGCTCATGTCGGGGCAGGAATGACGCTCGCCGAAAGCCTCAATCCGGCAATCCTGATGACGCCGAAGGCTCGCGTGGCCTTTTTAGGTATCGCCACGACGCTCCCAAATGGGAGCGGAGCCGGTTTGAACCGGCCGGGTGTCGCCCCGATAAGGGTGATTACACGATACGTGATCGATCCGGTCACAATAGACGAAACGCCGGGCATGTCACCCTTTGCCGAGACCGTCGTGGTCGAGGGCGACCGGGACAGGGCCCTCGATGCCGTTCGCGCGGCGGCGGCCGAAAGCGATTTGGTGATCGTCGCCATTCATTGGGGCGTTCCGTATGGATTTGTGGCGCTGAACCAAGACGAGTTAGCCGACTACCAGCGTCCGCTCGGCAAGTCGCTCATCGATGCAGGAGCATCGGCCGTGATCGGGCACCATCCGCACTATCTGCAAGGAGTCGAGTTCCACAAGGGCCGGCCGATCCTCTACAGCCTCGGCAACTTCATCATCCAGGACTTGATACCGAATACGAGTGTCGCCCGTCCCTATCCCCCTTACACCTTCGGGAGCATCAAGTCGGACCTGACCCGCCTCGGCGCGATCGTGCGGCTGACCTGGCCCGATCTCGCTGCTGGGCCCGAATGCGTTCTGATCCCCATAGCGCTCAATGCCTACGGCGAACCGGAGATTGCTGATCGTCAAATTGCCGAACGGGCGTACGCTCTGGTCGCTCGTTCTTCGTGCAAGCTCGCCTGCGATGCCACGCTGCGCTTCGCTGGCGCGCTCCCTGAAATCACGTTGATCGGTCGGTAAGCGGGACATTTTCTTCTTTGCCTCCGCTCGCGCACAAGGAACTTACCATGGCGGAATTCGCGGACTACGACGGGTATGACGGTTTGGGTTTGGCCGAACTCGTCCTTCGCGGCGATGTCAGCCCGGATGATTTGATGGATACGGCCATGGCCCGCGTGGCTGCGAGAAATCCGAAGATCAATGCGTTTTCCGCACTTTTCGAATCTCGCGCTCGAGGCGACATCCGGACCGGGCTGCCACCTGGGCCGTTCCACGGTGTCCCTTTTGCACTGAAAGATCTGTTTATGCATTACGAGGGCGAGGTGTTGTGTCAAGAAGACGCGCGAGCGTCATGCTGTACGAGAGATGAAGGAGGACCCTTCGGAGCCGTCCTGTAGG
>JAABUV010007765.1_pt1 | contig 11122 bp, 9 predicted proteins | sample 5559971 | NCBI WGS metagenome assembly JAABUV01 (sample SAMN10711881, study PRJNA513362) | rock metagenome | isolation source: Antarctica rocks | place: Antarctica: Victoria Land, Knobhead nord | collected 2015-12-19
GCTGGCTGGATGAGACTTCTCACAGCCAGGACTCCTGAATCTGCAGTAGAGAACAAGCAAAACATTATCTCTTGGAAATCATTCTGGATTAGTGCATGGCAGGACTGAGAACCCAGCTTCAACAAACAGCGCTCTTGCAGCAATGATGCAGCAAATGTATTCATCCTACAGACGCAACTACACAGTCGCCTTTTCCCCCCAGGAAGATGTCATAATCCATGTGCATTTCAAATAGAACTAAAGCACCCTATCATTTTCTTGTCATGCAACATGGTCATGCATGCCCATATCATTATTGCTTTCTTCCCAGACACAGCAAGGAAGTGTACGCTTGATGCCAGCATGAGGCCTGGCAAGTATGGGATGCATACCAAAATCATCACTGCCTTGTTCACACACACAGCAGAGCATGCTGCACCAGGTCTTGGACTGGGCCCTGGGCTTGCCTGCTAACCACCGCTCCCTATACCCCTCAGCTGCATTCATTCATTCATTCAACTCATTCACTCACTCATGCATTCATTCATTTGTTCATGGAACATGTGTCTTTCTCCAGAGTCAGATGCATGCAGCCCTGAGTAGCTTCCTGTATGAGGTCCTATACACTTTTGCCAGTCAGCTGCATGCATGGCAGGCACTCATATCTGCTAACAGCCAAAGTGTCGATAGCTGTGCCGGGGACAAGCTAAAAGTGACGCAGTCTGTAGTGCATGATAGCCCGCTTCCATCCTGCTTGCATTGAGCTGCGAGGCTTGGGCGTCGACACACTAAAGCGCAATACCCACCATTTGCACTTGCCACAAGCAGCAACAGCTGGAGGTCAAAAGCTGACTAGCTGTGCATCATCAGCCTGACATCATGATAGCTTGAAAAGAACTGGCAACCCCAAAGCCTATTCAAAGCGTGCTGCAAGGCTTGTGCCTGACAGGCAGAAACAATGCCGTGGCAGATGACATCCATGCTTTCTACCAAACACCACTGCTGAGACAAATGTACATGCAATGAGTATCTTCGTCAGTGTGTTAACAACTGTTCAATGGCAGATGTTATGCATGCTCATCTAGAACGGTGTAGAGACTTTGCAAACAGCTGCAGAATTGACAATACAGTGGGATTGTGGAATACCAGCAGGCTTAGCCTTCTTAGCTCGAGGAGGAGACGACTGCTCGTCAGCATCAGCGCTGCGGGCCCTCTTGCCAGGTGCGCTGTTCTCTGTCTCTGCTGGTGAGCTGCCAGGAGTTCCTCCTGCATATGTTCTGCCATGGTGCAAAACCCATGTGCAGGATTTGCAAATGCGCTGAAACATTCATATGCCAATGTCCTGCCACATGGGGTTCAAGGGGACCCGTGGCTACATGAGAAAAGCAAGACTACTGTGTGTTTTAAAAAGATAGTGAAGTATATGAGTACAGCAGTCTTTTGAGCTTTTGATTACTTGGGCAGGCAGCCTGGACATCAGGTAGCTGCCCACAAAGAGTCAGTGCTTTGTTCACATGCTGCATGTGTTTCAAGGCCTGCTGCTGCATAGCCTGGAGCTCAGCTTGAATGCACACGTGAAATTGTGCTCACTAATACAATCAGGCTCACAGACAGGGGTCAGGGCTGCTTGTGCTCAAGCCAACTGCCCTGAACCCTACAATCATGTGCATGGTGAGACATCAGGATGGCACCATGCACCTGACTTTATGATGTGTCCAAGTGTGTCGGCAAAAACATCAGCAGCCTTTGTGCAGACAGGCAAATGCATCACAGCACCTGACAGACAACAGCAGTGAGTGGTTACCTACCAGCTGGTGTACCTTCCCCACTTGCATTGCCACCAGCAGCACTCAACACCCCTGCTGCGTGCTGCTGCCCTAATAACGCAGCAGCTGGGGCCACACCCTGCACCCCTGCCCCAGCACTAGCTATTGCCCCAGCTGAACCCATCCCCTGGGAAGCTTCCGCCTGGGGTCTGGACCCCTGCTGAAGCGCTGCAGAGACTTGCTGAGCTGGCATGTTGATACTTGCCCTGGAAGGGTCAGTCAAGGCGGCCTGAACCTGCAGCACAGCATTGTCCTGTACACTATCCAAGGCACCCATCTGTCCTGCATGCGTGCTGCTGCTGCTGCCCGTCTGGGGATGGGCGTACGCCTGGGGATACTGGTAGGATGTGTGATGCTGCGCTGAGGGTACAGCTGCCATTGCGTGTGACACTGCATGCAGGGCACCGCCTTGTAAGCCAGCGGCTGGCTGTGTAGGGTACTGCGCCTGTGGCTGAAGCTGATGAGCAGCTGCACCACCTGCGACATCATGAAAGGCATCAGAAACAAGATCCCCACACACAAACAGTAATGTTGAAGGAAGCTCAAACTATCCCAAATCTTGACCGTGCTCTGTATAGTCTTGGATGATCTGTTGCGCATAATCGTGGGCTCAACAGCTGCAGCGTTTTGCGGTATGCGTATCACTTGCTGACTAGTTTGTTGCTGTATGCGTATCACTTGCTGACTAGTTTGTTGCTGTGAAGAAGCCAGCATGACAAGAGCAGAATTGCACAGGACATGACATAGCCTCCCCACAGCATGCATCGCCATGAATGGCTTCTTGGAAAGGTAATGAAGCAAGCAGAGCTGCAAAGTAAAGCAAGAACCTGTACAGATGCAGCTGTAGCAGAGAATATGCGTCGTCGTGGGCAGTGTCAGCCAAGGTTTTTAGCTTCTTGTAGCCTCACATTTGACTGTAGAGTCAGAGTCAGTCACCTTGCAGCTGTTGCATCATCTGCTGAGTGTACGCTAGATTTGCTGACAAGCCTGCAGCTGCTGCAGTATCTGCTGGGGCAGAGGCCAAGCCCACACTCAACACAGCCCCTGCTGCAGTGGAGCGCGGCACCACACTTGCCAACAGCTGTGGCCCGGTCACGCTTTGGCCAACTCCACCCTGCAAATTTGAAAACTTCTCGTGCTGTGCTGCGCATTTTGACGCCTTTGCTGTCAAAGCTTTGTTGGACGGACTTGATGATGCAAAGCAACACCAGGGTCTTGATCTGAGTTGTCTATGGTCTGAATTCCAAGCTGGCATAAATGGGTGTTGCCATGAGGAAGGGATGCCCGTTTGAGCTTGTCAATGAGCTGTCCATGAGGCGGTGAGCAACCCCATTGGCAATGGTGTAGGCTTTGGTGTCTTGTGAGCAAAGCAAGGCTCGATGTGCTCTAGCTGTAGTGACACAAACATACAGAATGGTAATATGCAGCAGAGCTTGTGCACCTTCTTCACATTGTCTGGTTGTACCTCCTTTGTTCTGACATTCTTGAAAACTCACTGCAATTTGGTTGATTGGTCCGGGAGTACGCGCATTGTATATATCTGAATGTATGATAGGATGAAAGAATGGTTAATTGAATGGATACACAGGTGAATGGATGAATGAATGCATGTGATTGAAGGGCAAATGGACTGATAAACGTCATGCTTACTTGGGCAGCAGCCAGGGCAGCTCGGTCAGCCTCTTTCTGTTCAGCCACTTGCGCTACAACAGCACGTGCCTCCAAGGCACGTCGCATCCTCTCAGCCTGCAGGGCTGCAGCAGCCTGCACACCACTTCCAGTCAAGGGCAGCACTCGAGCAAACACACATACACAGCAGATAAGTCAGAGGTGAAGTAAGAACTCCATGCTCTAGTGACTGGTAGTGTCAAACCACCCAGCAAGGCATGTAGCTTTGTGCTTGAAAAGGGGAAAAGAATGCATCCAGTGCTATCTGTGTGCGTACCATTTGCTGCAAGAGAGTGTGTGAAAGACTGTAAGGTCTACCTGGCGACCACACTGTATTCCCAAATGGGGCATGAGACTTTACTCTGTGATGCAACACAGTTGACCTGAATGTACGTATACAACATATATGAGTGTGTGTGCATGCGGGTGCGTGTGTGTGTGTGCAGTGCTGTCTGGTGTTCACAGCATGAGCTGCCAATGACTGTTCATGACCCATTGTTGGTTCTCTGCCGCTGCTGATTGGTTTGTTCACAAACTGCACCTGTTGTTGCCGTTCTGCTGTTGCTCTCCTGTTGGCCTCTCTGACCAGGTTCTCCTGCCTGGCTTTCTCCCGCTTCTCAGCCTCAGCTTGCCTGCCACATCACAACAAGATGATGTGTGACCTGTCTTTGTCGTAATAATTTCAAGATGCAAGCCCAAGGACAGCATCCCCTGATTTCTTGCCCGAGACATAGACATTGGTGTTAAAACACAGTTAACCCAAAGGGAATATGACATCAGCTCCCGTACTGTTTTTGCTGATGTCATATTCTGTTGGGTTAAACTGATGCATCAATGCATACAAGTCACCACAGCTGGCAGACAGACAGACTAGAACAGAGCTTGCAGACCTGTAGCGCTCCTTTGCCTTACGAAGCTCCCCACCTCGGTCTTCCATCACCTGAAATCAATGCAACCAGCACTGAACCACTTCCCGCAGTCATGAGCAGACTGTCAAGAAGACTGCGCACATTTGAATGCAGCTCTGAGCATGTGCAGAGGTGAGCGCTGTATGCACTTGCATATCAGCTCGTCTGAAACCACACAGAGATTATACTGTCATTGTGCAAGTCAGCAAATTAGCCAGGACGAAACTGTAGCAGTTGGAGGGCACTAGGCAGAAGCCAAAACTGAGCCTGCAACATCCTGTTGAGGGCCTCAGGACCAATAGCAGCACACAAGGGCAGGATGGCAGACCAGTTGTTTTCAGCCTGAGACTGTCACCAGGAAAGCATGCACTGCTGATGCACTCAAGGCATGGCAAGCTGTCTGACCCTGTTCAAGTCAGATGTCACAATGCTTACCTGCCAGGGGCAGACCATCTTGGGCCACCCAGGCGGCGTGTCAGAATCCCACAACACATCTAAAGCATTCCACGGGTCTGCTTCATGCATGGCCACCCCCACCCCCACCCCTGCCCCTGCCAGACCCAAACTTGGACCTGCTGTTGCCCCAACCACAGCCCCACTAGTTGACACTGCCCCTGGAGTGCTGGCTGAGGCTGCAATGCCAGCAGCAGCGCCTGCCTGCACATTCTGACTGGTAATGCTTGTACTATTGCTACCTGCTGGCCCTGAGGCAGCAGCAGCTGACCCTTGCGGTAGGCTGCTGTCCTGTGTAGCAGCTTCCATGAACGGTTCTGATTTGACAGCAGTGGCAGCACTGCTGGTTGGGGGCAAACTGGCGGTGGCAGGCTCTGACTTGATATGGGCAGCTGTGGTGGTAGCGGTGGCAGAGCTAGGGTCCTGCTTGATGGCTGTGGCTGAGGCAGCAGCTGGGTTAGTAAAAGGAGTTGCCTGTGAGGCTGCTTGAGAAGGTGGAATTACGGCCTGATGATGATGCTGTTGTTGCTGCTGCTGCTGCTGCTGCATCTTCTCAGCCGGTGCCAAGGAGCCACTATCATTTGCAGCTGGCTCATATATCTGTGTAGCCTCCAGAGAAGCTTTGTACCTCTGCGTTGCTGCTGCAGCGTCGTGAGCTGTTTTGCCAGCATCTTCAGCAGGTGTTGCCGCAGAGACAGCTTCTGAAGGACCAGGGCCTGCTGCACTTGTACCTGTGCCTGCTGCTGATGAAGCATTAAGGGCAGTTCCAGGACCAGCCCCACTGGGGACGCTGCTAGCACCAGCGACTGCCTCAGAAGGTGCTGCAGCAGCTGCTGCTGGAGCTGTGCCAGCAGGGGCAGCAGAAGCAGCAGAAGTTGTAGGAGGCACAGCTGCTGGAACATGCACTGTAGTTGCAGTGACACCAGGAGGAGGAGCCATTATAGCTGGGCGTACGGCTGACATGGTTTGGCGCAGCACGCCGGTGCAGAAACGGGTGTCTGGCCTGGGTTTGGTGAGGTGGTCCAAGACTGTGCCTGTGAAGGGCATCTTGACTGGCATTCCTACACAGCAACACAAGGCAAAGTTGCTGGTTGTGCCCATCACATAGGCCAGCCCATTGACTGACATGCCTACACAGCAACACAAGGCAAAGTTGCCGGATGTGCCCATCACACAGGCCAGTCCATTGACTGGCATTCCTAGACAGCAACACAAGGCAAAGTCGCTGGATGTGCCCATCACACAGGCCAGTCCATTGACTGGCATTCCTAGACAGCAACCCAAGGCAAAGTCGCTGGATGAGCCCATCAACACAGGCCAGCCCAGCCTGTAATCGACAGGTGTGTGAAACAGCTATGCAGTCAGAAGCTGTGGAAATCTCTGACTATGCTATGCTATGGTGTCACACGATCTGATCACAAGTTACTTGCGTCAGGTGCGTGCATGCATAGCTGACTCTTTGGACCAGCAAGATCCTTGCTCTCAGGGAGGCAAAAGACCACACTGAGAGTCAACAGCCACCAGGGAACACATAAGGCGTTGTCAGGCAGAGCTCCATACAAAAAGCCACAAGCTCGGGTATTGTGCTGAGCTTGCCTGGCACAGACACTTTGATTTGATGGGTACCCTGTTGCAGAGGACGCAAAACATGCTGGGAATCTCAGCGTACAGCTAATCTGCAGAACACAGCGAAACAGTAGATTCTGGAAAAAGAGTTACACAGTAGGAGCATACCAGCTGGCCAGGCAACAGACAAGGCTCTGTTACACAGCTGTACAGGAACCAAGAACTCAGCAGCTCGTGTCATCCCAGGCTTGACATGCAAGGCGACAGCCAGCAGGCTGCGCTCCTTCCTCCAGAACCTGATGCGGTCCTCCCCAGGCAGCATTGCTGGGGCTGCCAGCAGGGCTGGAGCCCTTTCAGCCTCATTCAGATTCATGGAGCCGCCGTCTTCCAGAGCGTTGTTCAGCAGACGGGCAGGCCGCTGGACAGGACGAGCCTGTCGGATCTGCAAATCACACAACCCTGGTTCAGGCTATGTGTCACAGGCATATTTGGATGTGGCGCTGCTGTGAACATACTTGACAGTTGCAGTTTATGCAAGGTGTAGCTGGTCTGCAGTTTCTAAGATGAACGACAATGTCCTCTAGGGCAATTCTCAACACAGGGGACAGGTCACAGAGGAAGCCTGCCGGATTTGCAACGCACATGGTAGGCACCTAAGGTAAGCGTGCTATGCCTCAATGATGCACTCATTCATCTGTACATGAAGTACTTTGCTTCCCCTAGGTTCAGGTATGTACAGCCCTTAGTAGCTAGGTATCTGATTGAGATGCAGAATGTGCAGCCTGGCAAGAAGGCATGATTCAGCAAGCCAGCAAGCCAACCTTGTTGCAGCAGCCCAGAGGATACAGGAACATTGGAGCAGATTGCGTATATGTTGATACATGTTCCTATACATGCAAGCAATGCAAGGTATGAAGGCCCTGACCATACAGGGGGCAAAGCAGAGCAGCTCTGTAAAGAAGAATCATCTCTGAGCCATGCCATCATGATCATCAACATTCATTGAACGCTGGATGCAGCTCTGACATGCATGAGTTGACGGGATCTGCTGACTTGACGATACTACACCCATGCGATGCAATCTGTTGGGCATGCAAAGGGGCAGTACCTTCTTGGGAACAAGCTGGGAACCATGATCAAGCATGTACAGTCCAGCAGCATTGCCTCTCCGGCTTCGTGTCAGTCTTTGTCCCTCTGCACTCTCATCATCAGAATCATGCCCTTCATTTCCCTCCCTGTCCTCATCTACCCCTGCCCCCATGCCTCCTGCCATGTGCTCTCCCTCCTCTTCCTTCAGCTCAGCATGCCCAGCATGAGCCAGCCTGGTTGATGCCAGGTCAGCATGCTGGGCCTGCTGTGCTGCCTCCTGTTTGAATTTGGCATTGTCAAGTGCCTGACCTGCAAGCCCTACAGGAGGAATGTCCTCGGATTCTGGAGTCAGACCAGATTCCTGATGTGTCTTGACAGGCAGGGTGGCAAAGCCTGATGGTGATGGACTGGGCGAAGTCTCAGACATCTCAATGTCTCGGGTGGGTGGGGCTGACAGGGAGGGTGGACCAAAGTGGTGCTGTAGGTGGTGTGGCAGCTGTTGTGGCAGCTGTCTGAAGCCATGCTGGAAGGTGAAGTGAGTCCAGTCGATCTCCTCATCTGCTTGATCTGATGACCCCTGCAGCAGAACAGGCAGCGTGATTTTATCAGCTGGCAGCAATTCAACTCTTGTGCCTCCTGTGCATGGCACGCTTTCTGCAAGCCTGATGAAGGGGTTGATACAGATCCTGACCAAGCTGCCCAGCCTGAGCTGTCGCTGAACCTACAGCCATTCATCACCGATCGCCTGCCATGCAAACAACATCGAGCTGCAATCTAACATAGCACTTGCCTCCGCAGCACACACACCAGACAGACGACCCAGGCTCTGTACAGTGGCAACATCAGAACCAGAGCTGCTCTCAGCGACAGTGCACAATGTAATGTCAGTGCAATGTGAGTGGTGGTAGTGAGCTGCTGACCTGTTGTGGGATCGAGAGTTCCTTCTCGAGCAGCAGCCAGGCAGTACAGGGCGGCTCAATGACCCGAGGCGGAAAGCCTGGCTGGTTCTGGGAACGCAGAGAGGCCTGCCTCTGTGAAGCAGGCAGGTGCTCCACAACACATGCCATCTGCAGCATGTGGAAACACAGCCTCACTCCATTCTGATTGTACACATGACTGTACGCTGACTGTATGCTGACTGTACATTGACTGTAATGCATTGTCTGAGAGCTGAGGCTCAGCAGGCTTGACACAAAATTGCTTACTGTTTTGTGTTCTGCATGTGGCCTGCATGGACTGCGCTGGAAGTGCATGAAGTGACCATACCAAATGACTTCATAAAGCTTTTGCTGCCATGCCTGTGGACTGCAGAGTGCGCTCTGACTATCTTTGCAGTCGGTTCCTGATTATCGCTGCTCACTTGTCTATATAATGGCTTTCATGTATATATTCATATATATACTTTGAATATAACATTATATAATTGAATTCAGGGTTTGCGTATTTGCATACGCTAATATATGTGGCAACATAGCACAGGTGAGGCACACCTGCTTGACCTTGCAGTCTTGCATGGGCGCCCAGGATTCCAGCCAGGCAGGTATAGCAGGCACTATGCGCTCTTGTTGTCGTACATGTGACTCATACCCAGACTTGAACAGCACCACGTCCTGCAAAACACATTGACCAACACTCAGCACAGAGCTAATCCATCAGATTGAGTACCAAACCATCAGCTGCCCAAGTAATAGCCAGAGCAGCATCAATCGAATGACAGTGTTCACTCGATTGTTCATTTGTTTGTTTGTTGATTCATGTTGTTTGCTTGTCTGTCCATCTGTCTGTGCATTTATTCATGCATTCGTTGATTCACTCAATCATTGATTCATTCTTTCATCATACATCTTCACCCAGCGTCAGGTGCACACAGCCCTGAGTAGCTGCCTGTATGAGGTCCTGTTCTGGCAGTCTGCAAACCAACAGCAACATGTGCTGATGTGGTCCCAATTTGACTGAGCAGGTTTCTGCCGAAAAGCTGCGATTGTGACGGGAAACCAATAACAAAAGCTTTTCAGGCAGCCTATGACCAGTTGTGCATCCCAAGTGTCCCAGCCAGATGAGCATTGTGAAGCCCAGTTCAGATAGACTACAAATATTTCCTAAGTTGGATATAAATCACAGAAAAGAATCATGACGTCGTGCAGTGTGAGATATGGACCAGCAGGAGACAGACTTGAGCAGCAGCTGACCAGAGCAGTGTTGCAAAACGCAACAACTTCTTATGTTGCAAAATAAAATTGCAAATGCAGTTTTACATGCAAAGATGTAAATGCAAACCTGTGGAGGCTGAGGAATGTATCCCAAGTAGCACCTCTGCCTCTGAGCCGACTGCAGCAGCTCCTGAGGCGTGACAAGACCCAGATCCCCCTCACGCCTGCAGTGGGCTGCCAGCTGTCCTCCCAGAGCAGCAGCCTGCATCAGTCACGCCAGCCAGGCTTGTACATGAAGGGTGATGGCGGTGCAGGCAAAGGTCATGTGCATCAGTCAGGCTTGATGCAGCAATGCAGGCGACATTGACACTCGCAAAGCAGCTGTCAAAGGCCAACAAGGCCCAGATCGGCTTTAGATCTGCAGGCAGGCTGCCAAATGCCCTCCCCCCCTTCTCCAAGGTGCAGACTGCCATGCATGCATTGGTCAGCATGTGTGTTCAGTGGGCTTTGCAACAAATTAGGCTGGAGTGAAGAGTCATGAAGCAACCATCGAATTGGTACAAGGTCCAAATTTGCACCACAGTTGCATTTTGGGGTTTGCTGCTGCTCTAGGAAGGCAGCCTGCAACAGTGATAGTGCCAATCCGCCTTGAATGTGCCGCAGGCTTGGTGACAGTGCAGAACATGTTGAAGGTTCATGAAGCTGCCTAAGAGTAGGTCTGGGCCCAAATCAAAATGATGCACTTGGTTTGCTGCTACTCTGCGCAACTGACGCTACAGCCTGGGTTGTGAAACAGAACAACCAGATTCAGGTCAACTTGCCAACAATGTGCAGGTCCAGTTACAATGTGACATCAGTGCTACTCATGACAGCTGTCTGGCTCACTCAACCTGAGCACATTGCATCAAATCAGATCAGCAGCACATATGACAGTCCCTGTTCTCTGGACATCCAGCCTGAAAGCCAGGAAACATCCCACCAATATCTCTGTCATGCAACAGTCGTTTGTCCTTGCCAGCAGAGGGGACATGACGCGCATTTGTCATGAAGTCCCTCTCTTGTGCTTCATGATGTATGACACCCTCACTGACAGTTCAGCCCCAGGGCATTCAGCCCTGGGTGTCTCATCGCCATGACTATCTACAAAAGCTCTCACCTGTGCAACATTCCTAGTGGCTTCAAGCTGCTCCCTGAACCACCCCCTTCTCCGTCCCCACCCACTCCCCTTCAGCAGATCCTCATACAGCAGCTCCTCAATCAACCACAGCAGCCTTGCAAAGTCTGGGCCGGTGATTGTCTTGGGCAGAAGAGACTGCACAGCCGCTCTGGATTGGAGCCACTCTAGGTCCTTGTTCCAGAAAGGGGCGGTTGCTAGCAGGCGCAGCAGCTCATGCTGTAAGGGCTTGGATGGGTGGATCACCGGCTGTGAACCTGGAAGCAATACAGAACACTGTCATTTGCTGTTGTGGCAGAAATGGTTAAA
>JAABUV010007767.1_pt1 | contig 11117 bp, 11 predicted proteins | sample 5559971 | NCBI WGS metagenome assembly JAABUV01 (sample SAMN10711881, study PRJNA513362) | rock metagenome | isolation source: Antarctica rocks | place: Antarctica: Victoria Land, Knobhead nord | collected 2015-12-19
GCAGTCGCTCGATCATCGAGCGCTCCGTCGCATTCCCAAAAGGGCGCACTGCCAGGATGCGACGCCGCTGCGCCGCGCTGCGAGCCTGCGCCGGTGCCGCCTGCTCGGCCTGCAGCAGCAGCATGCCAACGGCCGATGCCGCGCCTCTCGCGGCAGGGTACGCATGGGCAAGCTCCAGCGCCGCCCTCCGCCACGAGGCCGCCCGGCACGGATCCGACCCGACATGCGTCTCCCCATGCAGCATCAGGGCAGCCTCCAGCGGCCGCAGAGTCGCGCGCGCAGCAGCTAGGCGCCGGCACTCTGCTAGCGCGCTCCGCGCGGCTGCCGCGCGCTCCGGCGACCTGCGCATGCATGCGCTCATGCCCGTGCCTTGCATGCAAGTTATTACTTGATCAGTTCGGGCATCAGTTCGGGCATGAGGTACACGGCACGAGTCGGCACTCCGTGTGCGCTGCAACATGGGTCGGCGGATCAGAGCTAGGTACACACCTGCTTGGCAGGCTCGCCACAGTGGTCAAGAGGTTCGCGACATGGCGTTCGTAGTAGGGTGCAAGGTCGACGGCCAGCGGCGCCTCGAGCACCAGGCGCGCCAGGGTCGCCTCCCACGCGGCGCTGCCGCCCGGCTCCATGCGCGCCTGCCACGCCGCGCTGCTTTGCTGCCTTGCATGTGCTGACAAGCTTGGTGGTGCTGTTGGCGGCCGAAACGGCGCTCAAGGAAGCGGGCATGGGCTGGCAGTGACACGGGCGGCAGGGGTACGACCTGCACGTCCACCAGCTGCCTCTGCAGCTGCACCCAGTCCGCCTGGCGCTCGGCATCCCCCTGGACCTCCAGCAGCTGCCGCTCCGCCCGCGCCCAGTCTTGCAGCCGGAGCAGCGCGCCGGTGAGGCCCAGCCGGTACTCGCGGCGCCTGGCCGCCGGCTCCTGGTCCTCCGACAGCGCCAGCTGCGCGGCGCCGCGCGCGACTGAGACGCGGCGAGCGCCAGGGCGCCCACGGACCCCGCGGCAGGGCGTGCACGCTCCGCACCAGGCGCTCATAGGCGGGCGCGGCCTTGGCGTCGTCGCCGGCGGCGGTGTGGACCTCCACGAGGCCCTTCCAGGCCGGCAGCGCGCCCTCTGTGATCTCGGTCGCGCGCGTGTATGCCAGCGCCGCCTGGTCGAGCTCGCCCAAGAGGAAGGCCGCCTTGCCCAGGAACCTGTGCGCCGCGGCCGCTGCGGTCTGCCGGCCCAAAGGTGCCAGCACGGCGCGAGGACAGGCGGGTGCAGCAGCGCGCACAGGTATGCATCATAGCTGTCCTTGTCAGCCTTGAGCGCCTGCTTGCAGTGCTGCACCACCTCCGCGTGCGCGCCCCTCGCAAACGCAAGCTTTGCCTGTTTCAGCGCCGCCTTTGCGCTCATCAAGCGTCCGGCTGTCAAGGATCCAGGCCGCGGTGATCAGGACTCAGACGCGCAACTCAAGCTTCTATCAGGCAGGTTGCTTGCAGTGGTGCGAGTCACACAACAGGCTCCAGTCCGGGGGAGTTGTTTTTTCGGGGAAGTGTACGACAGGCTCTGAGATGTTGATGTCAACATCACCCAGAGATGTCGCCATGCATGGCAGATGTAGGCAACATCTGCCACCACCTCACGCAGACCAGACACAGCACACACTCACGCTTCAGGCGGTGGCAGATTGGCTGTGGTCTGCGGCCTGCTGATTGCGGCGAGCGCAGGCCAAGCTTTGATGCATGCTAGCAGCGATGGCTGCCGCCAATGACTCGCCCGCCACTCTGAGCGCGCCTCAGGAAACCGTGGTGCTGCCGTCGTCGCCAAACTGGTGGGTCATATGCGCCGCCGCTGTTAACCATGGGGATTGCCTCACACGGTGCTTGTTACTGAGAGCAGACAGCCAGCCTTGGCACCCGGTCTGCTCAGGTATGGCGCGCACGTCGCGGACTGGGCACCCGACGGCAGCGTGTGTGCGTTTGCGTCGCGCAACGCTGTCGTGCTCGTCGAGCCCGCGGCGCGTGCCTGCGTGGCCGTGCTCTCCGCACACGCTCACAGGTGCGTGCGCCCTGGTCCCGCACTTGCCGTGCTTCTGCCACTGAGTCACAACTCTTGAGAGCCGGCGTGCAGGGTGACCGCGGTGGCCTTTGCGCCGGGTGCTGCTGAGGAGCAGGGCGCCGCGCTGCGCCTGGTCTCCGCCGCAGCAGACTGCTGCGCCCGCGTCTGGGACTGCGGCGCCCGCAAGTGCCTCCGCGCAGCAAAGAACCTGCCTGCGGAGCCGTCTGCTCTGGCGGTACTGAGGCGCGCCCGCCGCGCCGTCCCGTCCTCGCCGGTCGGGCTGCTTTGGGCGGCCGCGACTGCCAGGCGTGTGTGCAGGTGCGAGGCGACGGCTCTGCTGGGCGACAAGCAGGGCCGCCTCCTCACCTGGCGCCTGCTTGCCGCGGACAGCCGGCCCGTGCGGCTGCGCTCGCACGCGCAGGCGGCCATCGTCTGCCTGGCGGTCAACCCGTCGGCTGGCCACCAGGTGGGCGCTTGTATTTGCGACCTGGCGCTGCGAGCCCGTGCCCACACGTGTTCACGAGACAGCGTGCTGGCATGGGGCGCGTTGGTGGCGTCCGCGGACACCGGGCGCCCCTGCGCCCCAGGTCGCGGTCGGGGCTGCGGACGGGCGCGTGCTGCTCGTGGATGTCGTGCACGACAGCGTCCAGGCGCAGCTCGGGCAGCACAGCGGCGAGGTGCACAGCCTGGCGTGGGTGCGCCTGCCGCCGCATGCTGAGCGCTCCAGCGGCGAGAGTCCGGGGCCGCGCGACGCTGCAGCCGGCGGCCACGAGGCTGCGAGCGGCGAGGCTGGCCGCGGCAGCATGGAGCGCCCGCCTGCAGCCGCAGACGTCCGCGAAAGCGCGCCTGCAGGCACCAGGAGCCCTGATGCGCCAGCGGGCGGCGCGCCTGTGGATGCAGGGGGGTGCGGCTGCGAGGGCGCGGCGGCCGCAGAGGGCGGGCTGCCCGTTCAGACCGGTGCGGTCCAGCAGGCTGAGAGGCCGGGCGAGCATGCGGACCGGGACGCGGAGGCGCGGCTCGCCGCGGGCGGCGGGCAGGCTCCGGCAGGCGCGGCGGCCGGGCCGGGCTGCCTGGCCAACGCCGGCGCCCCGCGGACGCTCCTGGCGAGCGGCGGCAGCGACCGCCGCTTGCACGTGTACGCCGTGCACCTGCCCGGCGGGGAGGCGGCTGGGCGGCCTGGCGCAAAGGCGGCTGCGGCGGACAGCATCTGCACAGTCTCGCTGCCCAAGCCGCCGCCGGGCCTGACGGAGGCACAGCGCGGCCGCCTGTGGCTGGCCGCAGCTTGGGCGCCTCCCGGGTGGATGTGCGAGCAGCCAGCGCAGCAGGCCGGGCCCGGGCGGGGCGCGGGCCCGGCCGCCAGCGGCGGTGCTTGCGTGGCGGGCAATGGGGCCGCCGCGGGGTCCGATCCCAGCACCAGCGCGGGGCACTCCGGCCTGGATCGCGCCGGGGCGCACCGCACAGGCGCTGAGGGGTGGGGGGCTGGCGGCCGACGTGGCCCCTCGGCCTTCCACTGGCTTATTGCGAGCGGCTACGGCGGTGCGTGTTCACTGCTGCACTGGAAACTTAGACGCAGGCGCGGGCGTAGCGCGAATGTACGCGTGCATCGCAGGGGCGCTCTTCGCCTGCGCGGTCCCGCTCGAGGCTGGCGTGGCCCCACCGCCGCCCGTGCGCATCCCCGGCGGCCACACGCGCACCGTCTTCTCCATCCACATCGCGCCTGCGCACGCGCATGCTGCCGCGCCCGCCCCCGCGCCTGGCCGGGCCGGCGAGGCCGCCCTGGCAGGGACGGGCGCCGGCGAGGGCGGCGACGGCGGCTTCGCGTGCGCGCCCGCCGCCGGCGACGCGGAGGGGCGGGGCGAAGGCGGTGCCAGCCCGGCGGCCGGGCTGCGGAATGGTAACGGCGCGCGCGCGGCGGGCGACGCTGCCGAGCGAGGGCCGTCGCGCGGCTTGGAAATCATCACCACCTCCATGGACCGCTCCGTGCGGCTGTGGCAGGTGCCGCGCGCGGCCGGCGGAGCGCGCAGCGACGCCTGGAAGGCCGCCAAGGTACCGGCCCGCGCAAGCGCCTGCATGCTCACGCCTGCCTGCCCATGCTGGCTACCTATCACTCACTTTCACGCACTGGGCAGGTCACCTGGGGCGTGAAGGGCCTGGGCGGCTATGTCTACGCGATGGCCGTCCGTAGCAGCTCGCCCTACTCCGTGGCCATCGGCTGCGGCGACCGCAGCATCCGCGTGCTCGACCCCAGCTCCCCGGACGTGCGCCGCGCGTCGGTCCCACGCACTTGCGTGCCCGCATGCCAGGCGGCCGCCACCAGCTCGACTCTGGCATCGTGCAGTCCGTCGCGCGTGTCCCGACGGTCACCTGGGAGCACACGTGGCAGGGACATGCGCTGAAAGGTGTGCGCGGTGCAGGGCGAGAGCGCTGTAGCCGGTGCGGGCGGCGCGATGCTATGGCAGGGCCTGACGGACAGGCCCACAGCTCTCGCCTGGCACCCGACCAGCCCAGCCGTCCTGGCGTTCGGCTGCGAGGACGGCGCGGTCGGCCTGTTTGACACGGTTGCCAACTGCGGCGCCGTGTTCAAGGCGCGCCACGCCGCGCCGGTCACCCGCGTGGCGTGGGCGCCCGGCGGCCCGGAGCCCTCCTGCGATGGGACGCGCCCTGAGTGCGGCGCGGGCGGGGGCGCGCCGCCGATGCTGCTGACCCTGGGCGGCGAGGGCCGGCTGCTGAGCTGGGGCGCCCTGGATGCGGAGGGCCTGCTGGCAGCCTCGGCGGCGGCCCGCGGCTCCGGCGCGGCCGCTGTGGCCGCGCTGGCGAGCGCGCCGGCCGACCTGCTGGCGTCGGGGGCGCTGGCGGCGCCGGGGGCGCCGCGGGGGGCTGCCGCAGTGCAGGTCACCGCGCTCAGCCTGCACCCCACGCGCAGCCTGATGGCGGCCGGGCTGGAGGATGGCAGCATCGCGGTCTGGACCTTTGGGCGTGGCAGCGCCGCAGCGGCCGCAGAGCTGGGGCAGGCTGCGCTCGACTTCGTGCACGCCCGCACCCAGCGCCTGCACGCCGGTGCAGTGCGCTGCGTGCAGTGGTGCCCCGATGTTCCGGCACAGGCCCTGACCGACCCCGCGTGGGCCTCCGTGCGCGGCCCGGGGCCTGCGCTGACGTCGACCGGGCCCGAGGGCGGCATCGCATTCTTGCACCTCGCCCACGACGGCGCGCGCCTGCATCCGTGTGACGTGCTGCCACATGCTGCGCGGCTGCGCCTGCAGGGATTCGGGGCAAGCACGCCCGGCAGCATCGGTGACAGCTGCCGGCGGCGCGCCGGCCCTGACAGGCCGCCGCGGGTGCGCAGGATCCGTGGAGACGCGCAATTTGCTTGGGTCCAGCAGAGCCGGGTTCTCGGACCTAGCATGGAGCGCGCAGCCGCCCTGGCTCCTGGCGGCGCGGCCGACAGTGAGCGACACGTCAGTCCAGGCGCGCCATCGTGTCCATGCGGTGTCGCAGCGCCCGCTATCGCGGGTAGGTGTGCGACCCCTTGTGCCGGCCAGGGCCTCATGGCCTGGAGCCTGTGCAGGTGTTTGAGGTCGTGGGCACGTCGCTGAAGCCGGGCCCGCTGCTGCGCGGGCACGCTGGCCGCGTGCGCGCCATTGCATGGTTGCCCGGCGGCCCGGGAGCTGCGGCGCTGCTGACGGGCGCAGACGACCAGACGCTGCGGGCGTGGCACCTGGCGGGCGGCGCGCACCGCGTCCAGGAGGCGGCCGGAGGGAGCCCGCCCGCATCCGCCGAGCAGCCCGGAGCGGGCAGCGCGGGGCAGCCACCGCGACAGCAGCAGGACGCGCCAGCGCCATGCGGCCAGTGCGCAGGTGCCGTGGCAGGCACAGCACACCCGGCACCGGCGCGCCAGGGTGCTGCCGGGAGCGCACCTGGGGACGCGGGCAGCGCACGCAAAGCGCACGCGGGCGCTGGCGATGTCGCGTCTGCACCGGCTGGTGCAGCAGCGGAGAGCCGTGCGGAGGTCTCGGACACCGCGAGCGCAGCAGCATCAGCCGCGCCTCGCAGAGCGGCAAGGGGCAGCAGGCAGTCGTTCGGCACACAGCCCTTGGCGCCCCGCGACGGTGGCCAGGTGGGTGTGCTTGCACACGCCCCTGCATGTGCGGTCACGCGTGCATGCGCTTTCCCGCAGGACAACCAAGTGCGCGCCCCGGCATGCGCAGGCTGCTCTGAACGCCATGTCGTCTGGCACGCTGGGCGCGTCGGTGACTCTGCGCGACATGGCGGATGCGGCTGCCGAAGGTGCCGACGCCGGTGCGCCGCGTGTCAGCTCAACCGCACATGCGTCTCGGTCTGTGGTCACTGCCATTGCTGCAGCGGCCTGAGAGGGACAGATGTGCACAAGAGCATCGTGGTTGGGTGTGCATGGCCCTGCGAGCTGACTGTCGTATGCACACGTGTTTTGGAGCGTAAGCAGGTACGCTGCTGCAGCACCAGCTGCCGCTGTTGCACATGGACATGGCGTCAGGTGCAACCGGCTGCGGCCGGCAGGGCGGCAGGGCCGCCAAGCGCTGGCAGCAGAGGCTAAGCGCGGGCGGCGTTGGCGTGCAGACGCAAGCGGCGGGGGCGGCGCGGCGCGCGGGCTGGCGGCGCAGCGCTGCGCCGCGCTGCGGATGATGCGCGGCGACGTGGGCGGCGCACTCAGCGCGCTGGCCGGCGCCGGGGCGCTCACTGCAGACTTTGTGAGCATGGCGGCCGCGGGCGGCCGAGCAGTGTGGGCGGCTGCCGCGCGCGCCCTCGCCGCCCAGCTGGAGATCCAGGGTGCGGCGCTGCCACCGACAGTTGCCGCGGTCCTGCATTCCTTCCAGCACTGCCCTGCTGTTCATCACTGCCCATCAAAGGTCATTGCCCATCACAGGCCCCCACATGGGCACGGGGACGGCCGGTGTGCTGCTGCCCCGTGGAAGCGCGGCAGGCGCGCCCGCGAGTGACGCGCCGGGCGCCGCTGCGCGCAGGCGAGGCGCACCTCGCGGCGCTGCACCTGCTGGCGGCGGCAGACGTGCTGGGCGCGCTGGGCGTGTACAGGCGCGCGGGCCTCCTGCACGAGGCGGCCCTGCTGGCGGCTGCGCGGCTGCCGCCCGACCACCCGGAGCTGCGCGACCTGCGCGATGCCCTTCAGGGCGCCCTGGGGCGCGCCAGCGCGGGCCCGGACGTACCGCCATCGCATGACGCTGCTGCAGAGCCGGGCGGCGCGGACGCGCAGACAGGACAGCCGCCTGCGGCCCAGGCCGTGCCTGCTCAGGCAGTTGCCCCGCGCCGTGAGTATACGCAGCCTGAGCTGCTCGCCTTGCGGGCAGGCGCGCATGCACATGAGCCGCTGCGAGGGCTGGACCCTGCTGTGCAGGCCCCCGGCATGCCAGCGGCGGAGCTGCCGGCAGGACTTGGCAGTGGCGAATCACGGGGCGACGCGCCTGCCTGCGAGCATGGCAACACTGGCAAGGCAGCCGCCCTGCGACACGCCTATGCCAGAAGCAAACTGCTCGCCCTGCGTGCTGATGCACCCGCCCCCGCGGCGGCGCTGCTGCGCTGCCTGCCTGCTGGGCTTGCTGTGGCAGGCGCCTGCAACAACAATGAGCAGCACATGGCCCTGTAGGTAGCAAGCCGTGGGTGGGCGGCGGGTGAGCACGGCATCACAGTGTGTTTCGATACCAGTGTCGACACGTCGACCGGTGTGCGCATGTACCCATTGTGCCCTGCTTGCAGCCGCTGTGTGTTGCCCGACATGTTTTGCGAGGAGTGTGGCTGCCTAGGTATTGCGACGCTTCCTCCATGCAACATGGTGGTGCCATGGCAAGCACCTGTCAAGCCATGATCACTATCAAGAAGGTTGCCAGCCAATCAGGGCATGCGCTCACCTTAGTCGGGATTGAGTCAGAATTATGCTCCCGGTCGGGAGCGCAACAGCTGCATTGTTTCATTCATGAGGATGAGGATCACGCCACAACCGCTCATTCATTCAGTCTTTGCACCTTGCCAGCATGGCGGGCCCGGCCACGCCCGCTGCTTTGTACAAAATGATATCAATCCCTGAGGCCCAGGACACCGTCCTCCGTGAAGCGCATGCCCTGTCGCCGCAGGCGACTGGCCTTGCCGAAGCAGTGGGCCGCATCTTGGCGCAGGACATCCTGGCGCCAGAGCCTCTGCCGCCCTTTCCAGCATCAATCAAGGTGGAGCCTGGCCACTGAAACATGCATGCATGAGCATATCCACGCATCAGCGGAGAGACTGGCGCCACTGACCGTACGGAGCGCAGGACGGGTACGCTGTCCGCTCTTCTGACGGGCCGGGCGATTATGTCGTCGAGTTTGAAGCGCTCGCGGGCACAGCGCCAGGGCGCCTCAGCAGCGGCTGCGTCGCTTACATCAGCACAGGTGTGCCTGTGTCACGCTGCTGACAGGCGGGCGTGCCTGCTGCACACGGGTCTGTGACAGTGCTGCCTGCCCTGGGCAGGGGCGCCGCTGCCGGAGGGGGCGGATGCAGTGGTGCAGATTGAGAACACCGAGCAGCTGCCCGCGGAGCCCGGCGGCAAGCGGCGAGTTCGCATACTCAAGGCGGGCACCCTGCGGAGTCTGCTCAGCGTTGCCAGGACCCTTGAGCCGCTGTGTAATTCTTGAAATGAAAGGCTCTGCTCACAGGCAGCGAAGGGGCCCGGCGACGACGTGCGGGCGGTTGGCTCAGACATCCGGGCGGGCGAGGCTGTGCTGCGGCGCGGCGACAGGCTGGGCGCGGCCGAGGTTGGGCTGCTAGCGTGCGTGGGTGCCACGCAGCTGCAGGTCCGCAGCCAGCCACCCACGACCCCAGGCCAGGCTGATGTCGGCTTTTGGCATGCTGGCCATGCTCTTGCACTGCTACGTGTGCGCCCTGGTGTGGGTGTCAGGCTCAGCCCACAGTGCCCAGTGACCCATGGGTTGGTGCTGCATAGGCAGGCTTGCACAGTGTGTGTACGTGTGCGTATGACCTCGCTTGCGGGCGCTGCTGCAGGTGGGCAGGCAGCCGTGCGTGGGCGTCCTGTCCACAGGCGACGAGCTGGTTGAGCCCAGCGCACAAAAGCTGGCGCCCGGCCAGATACGCGACGCGAACCGAGCCATGCTGGCAGCAGCGGCCCTGGCCGCCGGAGCACGTGTCGTCGACTTGGGCATTGCTGGGGACGAGGCCGGCCTGGTACGTGCCCTCCGGCCCCGCTCGCGCATGCGTCGGCTGGTGCCTGCCAGCGCCCGCTCGGCTGGCATGATCGTGCACTCTGGCAGTGAAGCCGCCCATGCGGCCGAGTCCACACCCACGCAAGCGCGCAGGTGGAGGCCAAGTTTGACGAGGCCGTCTCCTCGGGCGTGGACGTGCTGCTTACGACAGGTGGGGGGCTCTGGGTGCCGCGCGGATCGAGCGCAGCCTTGCGCAGACCGCTCGGTGCTGACTGCGGCACCTCCACGCTGCCCAGGCGGCGTGTCCATGGGCGACAAGGACTTCATCAAGCCCGTGCTGGAGCGCCGGGGCACTGTGCACTTTGGCAAGGTGATGTACGGGCACAGCGGCCCTCTCCGGCATGCGTATGGCATGGTCCCGGATTCTGTTCTGAGTGTGCGCTTTGGCATTGCCACCCCCTTGCGCTGACGGCGTGGAGCCTGCTGGCGCGGACAGGTGCGCATGAAGCCTGGGAAGCCGCTGACCTTTGCGACGCTGGACGTGGCGTCCGGGGGCAGCGGCACCAGGCGCCTGCTCGTGTTCGGGCTGCCGGGCAACCCTGTAAGCAGCATCGTGACCTTCACGCTGGTGGTCCTCCCTGCGCTGCGCAAGCTGGCGGGCTGGGCGGTGCGGGCCTTCCTCCTGTCTGCTCTCCTTGCGCAGCCTGGCTTGGCTGGTGTTGATTGCTGGCTTCCCGCTTGCAGCAGCGCTTCGACGTGGGTACGCTCACATGCGCAGGAGCCAGGCCTGCGGCGAGTGCATGCGCGGCTGCTGACGCCCCTCAGGCTAGACCCCGAGCGGCCCGAGTACCACCGCGCGACGCTGCGCTGGGCGCGGTTCGCACCGCGGCCTTGAACCTTCCCAGCGATTGCTTGCTGTGCACTTGCGAGGGCGTCCTGGCCTTGCCTTGCAAGGGCGCCGACCGCGTTGCCGCCAGCACTGGAAACTGTGTTGCGCTGCGCCAAGCTCAGAGCAGTCGGCATTAACAGATGACTGCCATGACTGCGCCGCTCTTGTGCAGGCGCCCAGGTTCGGCCGGAGGCGAAGTTGGCGGCGAGCTGGTGGCGGAGAGCACCGGCGGCCAGATCAGCAGCCGCCTGCTCAGCATGCGCTCGGCCAATGCGCTGCTGGAGCTTCCCCAGGTGCACCCTGGTGCAGACGCGTTGCTGAGGCGCAGCTGAAACGGTATTCGTGCGCTTCTGTCTTGGTGCATCTGTTTTCCCGTGACATTCACGTGTGGGTGTGCAGGCAAGCGGGACTCTGCCTGCCGGCACGGTGGTGTCAGCACTGTTGATAGCGGACCTCAGCACCATGCCCATCCTGGAGTCAGCCAGTGCAACATCAAAGCCCCTTGGGTAGTAGTACTGTCTGGCGGACGTGAACACTAGACAAGTTCTTGTAATTGCTACAAGCGGAGTGCTGACATGGGGACAACCGGCAATCTCACAGCAGGGCGCTCGCTCCCTGACAACATGCACCTTGCATGCATGTTGCTAGTGTCTATTTGCACAGCAGGGCACAACACCCGCAGAGCAAAGCTGTTCAAGCGTGGTAGTTTGGGCCCAAAACACACTGACTGAACAGAACCAAAACCCGACTCACAGGACCGGAACAACAAGTGATGACCAGCCAAACAGCGTTGCTTACTGCTTCTTGTTAAGGCCGGGCACCAGGTCAATCACCTCCCCTATGCCCACGGCTGCAGCCTTGTCACTGCGCGCCCCAGCTGCGGCCTCCCCAGCACCGCTCTCTGCCAGGCCTGCGGCAGCAGTTGCCCCTGCAATTGCCTCGGCGCCCGCCGCTGCAGCACTGCCAGGCGGCTGTGCGGCTGGGGGCGTCCCATCCGGCACACGTG
>JAABUV010007770.1_pt1 | contig 11109 bp, 10 predicted proteins | sample 5559971 | NCBI WGS metagenome assembly JAABUV01 (sample SAMN10711881, study PRJNA513362) | rock metagenome | isolation source: Antarctica rocks | place: Antarctica: Victoria Land, Knobhead nord | collected 2015-12-19
TGGCGGGCGTTCCTCGGCCCAGGGAGGCGCGGCCTTACCAGCCGCCCGTCAGCGCGCCTCCGGCGGCCCCGGTCATCCGCATCGCCGACTCGCGCCAGGAGATGACGCGCCCGGCACGGGTGCAGCCCGTGCCGGAGACGTACACGCTCCCGCCGCGCGCCGAGACCCGGCCCAGGGAGATTCCCGCGTCGCCACCGCCCCGCGCGGAGGTCCCGGCGGACGCCTCGCCGCGCCTGCTCCACCGGACGGCGGCTGTGCTGCCGCCCACGGCGGACGCACAGTGGCAGAACGCCTCGATCGGCGTGCGCCTCCGGGTGGACGAGAACGGCCAGGTCACGGACGCCGACATCGTGCGCTCGTCGGGCGACCCGGACATGGACTCCGCCGCCCTGGACGCCGTGGGCCACTGGCAGTATTCCCCCGCGATCCGGGGTGGCCGGGGCGTGGCGGGGACGGCGATCGAGGATGTCCGCTTCGGTGCCCGCTAGGCGGGCGGCCGGGGCTGCGGTAGACAGGGCGCGCGCCCGATGGGTAGAATGGGGCGGAACATTCCGTTCAACCCACCCTACCAAGGAGAACATCACCAAGTTATGGGAGCGATCCTCGTCACCGGCGGTGCCGGCTACATCGGCAGCCACACGACCAAGCTGCTGCTTCAGAAGGGCTACGAGGTCGTCATCCTGGACAGCCTGGAGCTGGGCCACCGCCAGGTCTTAGACTTCCTGCCCGGCGCGAAGTTCATTCAGGGCGACATCGGCGACGGGGACCTCGTCGCCGGGGCCATCAGGGAGCACGGCATCGACTCGGTGATCCACTTCGCCGCCTATGCCTCGGTGCCCGACAGCGTCGCCAAGCCGGCCAAGTATTACCAGAATAACGTCGTCAAGACGCTCGCCCTGCTCGATGCCCTGAACGCGGGGGGTGTCAAACACGTTTTGTTTTCGTCGTCGGCGGCGACGTTCGGCGAGACGAAGTACGTGCCCATCGACGAGGGCCACCCGCAGTTCCCCACCAACCCCTACGGGCAGACGAAGCTCGACGCCGAGCACATCCTGCACTGGTATGACGTCGCCTTCGGCATCAAGAGCGTCTCGCTGCGCTACTTCTGCGCGGCGGGGGCCGACCCCGAGGGGGTGCTCGGCGAGGACCACACGCCCGAGACGCACATGATCCCGCTGACTCTGTTCGCCGCGCTGGGCCGCCGCCCGGACATCAAGATGTTCGGCTCGGACTACCCCACGCCCGACGGCACGGGCGTCCGCGACTACATCCACGTCACCGACCTGGGCCAGGCGCACGTCTTAGGGCTGGAGGCGCTCAAGAACGGCGCGGCCACGACGGCCTATAACCTGGGCAACGGCAAGGGCTACTCGGTCAAAGAGGTCATCGAGATGGGCCGCCGCGTGACGGGGAAGGAGATCGTGGCGACCGAAGCGCCGCGCCGTCCGGGCGACCCCGCCGAGCTTGTCGCGTCGAGCGCCAAGATCGAGAAGGAGCTGGGCTGGAAGCCGCAGTTCGGCGACCTGGAGACGATCATGCGGACGGCCTACGAGTGGTTCGCCAGCCACCCGAACGGCTACGAGGGCTAGCCGAGCCGAGGAAAGGCCCCGCTGCGGACCGCGGCGGGGCCTTTTTTTGTCGTCAGGAGTCAGCGCACGGCGCCGGGCGGGGGCGGGATGTAGCCCGGCGGGGCGGCGACGACGCGGGGGCGCAGGGGGCCGAGGGAGAGCAGCAGGCCGACCAGGAAGGTCGTCAGAACGACCAGGAGGCCGGGCAACAGGGGGAGCAGGAGGTGGCCCGCGCTGAAGAGGGCGTAGCAGAGTATCAGGTAGGCCAGCAGCAGGGCGGCGGCCACGAGGGCGGCGCGGAGGCCGCTGACCAGCATCAGCACGAGTCCCGAGACCAGGCCCAGCAGAATCATCACGCCGAGGGTGAGGTTGCGGTCCCTGCTGACGACGCGGACGTAGGCGCGGTCCAGGATCGTGTCCAGCGCATTGGCCGTTGCTTCGACGCGCGGCATCCGGCCCACCGGGGTCGGCGCAAGGGTCGTCGCGGGGTCGTCCGGCGCGGTCGCGCCGATCAGGACCGTTTTGCCGGCGAAGAAGTCCGGCTTGACCTTGCCGGCCACGACGTCGCCGAAGGGCACGGCGGGGACCGCGCCGGGCGGGGCGAAGCGGATGAGCATCCGGCCCTGGCCGCCGACCGGGATGATGACGGGCGGCGTGAGGTTGCCCGCGATGCGGACGTCACGGCCCGCCGAGACCAGTACGGCGTCCTTTTCGACGCCGAACACGCTCAGCGCGGCGCTCATGGGGAGGCCGGTCAGGGCCACGGGCCGGCCGTCGTCGAGCTGCGACTGTGGGAACCTGCCGCGCAGGGGCCGGGTGGATGCAGGGTAGGAGACGACACTGCGGTACACGAGCCGGGACCGGCGCAGGACGCCGTCCGGGTCGGTCTCGCGGACGAAGACGCCGACGCCGCGGGCCGACTGGGTGAAGTCCGAGACGGGCGGCTCGAACAGCGGGTAGGAGAACTCGGGCATTTCGGCGCTCAGTGTCAGGCCGCCGGCGAGGGCGGACTTTTCCAGGAACACCAGCGAGCGGATGTCGTCGGGCGTGTACCGCTGGGGCCGGTCCGCGTCGAAGGCCATGCCGAGCAGGACGTTCCGGCGGTTCGCCATCGTCCGCCACAGCGCCTCGTCACCGGCGTGAGTCCGGTCCGTCAGCGCCAGATCGAGCACGACCGCGGCGGGTTTCCCCGCCTCGACCCGGCGCAGGCCGGCGGCGAGGAGTGAGCGGGGCCATTTACTGATGGGGCCATACTTGGCAGCGCCTGCGGCGTCCAGGGCCACGATGACCACGTCGGGCCGGGCCGGGCGCGGGGCGAGCCGCGCCAGTGCGTCCTGCGCCTTCAGCTCGGGCGCGGCGTCGGGGGCGCGCAGGGCCATCAGGGCGAAGCCGAGGGCGGCCAAGACGGCGGCCAGGAACACAATCGCGCGATAGGTGACGCGCCTCTCCGGTCCGATCTCAAGTGCCATAAGTTGTGCTGCCTCGCAAGGGGGAAAGATTGTCCCATTGTTCCCCACGCCTGGCCGCTTCAAACGGGGATATCGCATGCCGGGGCAGTGGAACGCCCCGGCACGCGCCAGGCCGTTCACCTATCGCAGGTACACTGTCGCCATGAGCCTGGACTTTTATGACACGCACTGCCACCTGAACCATGCCGACTACGACGCCGACGGCGAAGAAGTCCGGGCGCGGGCGCGAGACGCCGGGGTCTCGCGCCTGCTGTGCATCGGCTGGGACTTAGACAGCAGCCGCCGGGCCGCCGAGATCGCCCGCGAGCCGGGAATCAGCGCCGCCGTCGGCATCCACCCCGAGTCGGGGGACGAATGGGACGAGGATGCGGCCCGAGAGATGGCGCGGCTCCACGCAGGGGGCGGCGTGGCCGCCTATGGGGAGATCGGCCTGGACTACCACTGGGAGGGCGTCCCGCGCGCCCGGCAGCAGGAGGTCTTCGCCGCGCAGGTCGCCTTCGCCCGGACGCTCTCCCCCGCCCTGCCGCTGATCATCCACAACCGCGAGGCGCTGGAAGACACGCTGGCCGTGCTGCGCGCGTCGGGCACACCGGCCCCCGTCATCATGCACTGCTTTGTGGGGGATGTGTCTGCGGCGCGGGCCTGCCTGGACGCCGGGCACTGGCTGGGCATCGGCGGGGTGGCGACGTTCAAGAAGTCGGACGACCTGCGCGCCGCCATCGCCCACGCGCCGCTGGAGCGGCTGTTGCTGGAAACCGACTGTCCCTACCTCGCACCCCAGTTCAAGCGAGGCCGGCGCAACGAGCCGTCTTATCTGCCCTCCGTCGCGCAGACCGTGGCCGAGGCGAAAGGCCTATCCATCGAAGAAGTCGCCCACGCTACGACGGCCAGCGCCCTGGTCCTGTTCGGGGCGGGCTGAACGCGCCGGGGGAACTTCTCGGGGCGATTACCGCGTTAAACAAGGCATGAACACTTTTTCCAAGCTGGTCCTCGCCGCCCTGCCCGTCGCGGCCCTGACGTCGCCGGCGGCGGCGCAGTTCGGTGGCCCCAAGGTGGCGACGGTCTCGGCCTCGGCCCGGCCTACAGCGGTCGCGCGCGGCGGGCGCGGGGTCCTGCTGATCACGGTCAGCGTCGGCCCCCAGTACCACCTCAACGCCCACGCGCCCAACGACGCGGCCTATATCCCGACCGTGTTCGTGGGGCAGGCGACGCCCGGCCTCACGTTCGGCGCGGCACACTATCCCGCCCCGCGCGCGATGAAGCTCTCGTATGCCCCGAAGCCGCTGCTGGTCTATGTCGGCAGGGTCGTGATCGCCGTGCCGTTCACCGTCGCCAAGACGGCCCGCCCCGGACGGCTGCCCCTGGCCGGAACGCTCTCGTTCCAGGGGTGCGATGCCAAGTCCTGCTACCCGCCCGCCTCGGCCCCCGTGCGGGCGGCAGTGACGATCCGATGAATACCCCTGCCCGCCCGCCGCGCGCCCTGGCGGCTGTCTTCCCCTTGCTGCTCTGGGTGCTGCTGTGCCTGCCCGCCGCGCGCGGCGCGGGCAGGCTGCCGGTCCACTTCACGGCCTCGGCCAGTCCGTCCCCGGCGCGCGCCGGGGAGGTGATAACGGTAACGGTCAGGGCCGCGATTGACCCCGGCTGGCATATCTACTCGGTCGTTCCCGCACAGACCGGACCTTCCCCGGCCTCCTTGGTGTCCACGCCCGGTGCCGTCGCGGTGGGGGCGACGGCCGAGGATGCGCCGACCGAGCATTTCGATGCCAACTTCCAGGAGCAGGTGGCCTACCACGAAGGCTCGGCGGCGTTCACGCGGCAGTTCCGGCTCACCGGCGGCACCGTGTCCAGCGTCACGCTGCACTACCAAACGTGCAACGCCAGCGTTTGCTTACCGCCCACCGATGTCACGCTGCCGCTCTCGCTCCCAATGGAAACGGGCGCGGCGCGGACGGCGTATGCGAGTCCTGCGGCTCCGCCCCCCCCTTCCTTCTTAAGGAAGGGGGCCGGGGGGTTAGGTTCCACGGGTGCCGGACTGGGCTTCTTTCTTCTGGCCGCGCTGGGGGCGGGGCTGCTGGCCCTGGTTACGCCCTGCGTGTTCCCGCTGATCCCCATCACGCTGACGAACTTCGTCAAGCAGGCCGACGGCGACAGGCGCAAGCTGATCCGGCTGTCGGGCGGGTACGCGCTGGGCATTGTCGCGCTGTACGTCGTCCTGGGCGCGGTGATGACGGCGACGGTGGGGGCGACCGGGATCAACCGGGTGGCCTCGAACCCCTACGTCAACCTGGGCATCTTCGTCGTCTTCGTCGTCTTCGCGCTGTCGTTCTTTGAAACCATCCAGATCTCGCTGCCGGCGAACCTGACGGCTTTGCAGGCGACGGCCAAGTCGCACGGCGGCATCGTGGGGCTGGCATTGCTGGGTCTGACGTTTGTGCTGGCCTCGTTCACCTGCACCGCGCCGTTCATCGGGACGCTGCTGGTGACGGCGTCGCAGGGCGAGCGGTTCCGGCCACTCTTGGGGACGCTGGTGTTCGCGCTGGCGTTCACGTCACCGTTTCTGGTGTTCGCGGCGTTCCCGCAGTGGATCGGGCGCATCCCCAAGGGGGGCATCTGGCTGGCCCGCATCAAGGCGACGCTGGGGTTTGTTGAGCTGGCCGCGGCGCTGAAGTTTTTGTCGAACGCCGACCAGGTCTGGAACTGGCGGCTGCTGACCGGGCCGGTCCTGCTGGCGGCGTGGGCGGTGATCTTTTTGTGCGCCGCTTTGTACCTCTGGGGGCCGCTGCGCTTCGGGGTCGTCGCCGAGCTGGAGAAGCCGGGCGCGCGGGTGCCCGCCGTGCGCGCGGCCTTCGCGGGCGCGTTCCTGCTGCTGACGGCCTACTGTTTCTGGGGGCTGGCGGGGCGTCCCGTGGCCGTTTTTGCGGCGTTTCTGCCCCCGGCGGGCTACGGCGGGGCCGGCGGCGGGGCTGACGCGGGCCTGCCGTTTTTGACGGATTACGGCGCGGCCCTGGCCCAGGCGAAGGCCGAGGGCAAGCCGCTGTTCGTGGACTTCACCGGCGTCACCTGCACCAACTGCCGCTGGAACGAGAAGAACGTGTTCCCGCGCGCGGACATCAAAGACCAGCTCGGCCAGTTCGTCCGGGTCCAGCTTTACACCGACCGCCCCGGCGACCGGGCCAACCAGCAGCTCCAGCTTGCCAAGTTCGGCGACGTCGCGCTGCCCCTGTACGGCGTCATCGACCCCGAGACGGGCGCGGTCGTTGACAAGTACGCCGGGACGATCACCAACGTCAATGCGTTCTCCCGCTTCCTGATGCAGACGCGCCTGGCGGTGATGCCCCGCCCCGCCGCACCGCCGGCGGCAACGGCTCCCTGGGCCGCGTACAGCCCGGACGCCCTGGCGGCGGCGGCGCGCGCGGGCAAGCCCGTCGTGATCGACTTCACGGCGGCCTGGTGCGTCAACTGCAAGGAGATCGAGCATGACGTGTTCGAGGACCCCGCCGTGTCCCCCACGCTGGCCCGCGACTTCGTGACCCTGCGCGCCGACCTGACCCAGTGGACCAGCCCCGCAAGCGTCGCCCTGGAAAAGCACTACGGCTTCGGCAGCCTGCCCACGGTCGTCATTCTGGACCCGGCGGGCCGGGAGATCAAGCCGCTGCGGGTCACGGGCAGGCTGCCCGTGGCCGACTTCCAGCGGCGGCTGGCCGAGGCCGGAGCGCCGGTCCCCACCCCGCCGGGCACGGTCGCCGCGCGGTAGCACACCGGGCGTTATGCTGGTATAATGCCCTATCGTCATGGAATACCTCACACAGATCATCGGCAAGACCGTGCTGGACGCCGAGGGCGGGCGGTTCGGCAGGCTCGTCGAGGTCGTCGTCTCGCCCGGCGAACCCATCCCCCTGGTGGCCGCGTTCCAGGTCAAGACCGAGGGCGGCACCCTGTTCGTGCCATGGGACGCGCTGACGCTGCGGCCCGATGCGCGTGAGTTCAGTCTGAGCCGGCCCGTCCCCCAGATCCAGCCTTACCGGATCAACGCGCAGGACTTCTCGCTGGTGCGCGACGTGCTGGACAAGCAGATCGTGGATGTCCACGATTACCGCGTGGTCCGCGTCAACGACATCTGCCTGGAGCAACTGCCCAACGGACGGCTGGCCCTGATCGGCGTGGACCCCGGCGTCCGAGGGATACTGCGGCGGCTGGGCGTGGATCACCTGCTCAACGGCGCGGCCCGTGCGCTGCATCTGGGCACGGCGGGGGACACGTTCATCGCCTGGAACGATGTCGAGTCGCTGCCCACGCACAACGCCGGCGAGCCGCTGAAGCTGAAAGTCTCCCACGAGAAAATCGCCCGCCTCCACCCCGCCGACATCGGCGACATCCTGAACCAGATGGACCCCGCCCACCGGCGGGACGTCTTAGAGTCGCTGGACATCGAGACCGCCGCCGACGCCCTGGCCGAGGCGGACGAGGACGTGCAGGTGCAGGCGCTGCAAGCGCTGGACGGGGAGCTGGCCGCCGACATCTTGGAAGAGATGCCCGCCGACGAGGCCGCCGACGTCCTGGGGGACATGGACCGCAGCCGCCGCGCCGACCTGCTCCGGCGCATGGACGCCGATGACCGTGAGGACGTGGAAGAGCTGCTCGAATACGGCGACAAGACCGCGGGCGGGCTGATGACCAACGAGTACGTCGCCATCGCCCAGGGTTATACCGCGCAGCAGACCATCGACCACCTGCGCGCGCTGGAACCCGAGGCCGAGACGATCTACTACGTGTACGTCATTGACGCCGACGAGCGGCTGGTCGGGGTCATCTCGCTGCGCGACCTGATCGTCTCGCCGCCGGACCGCCCGGTGGCCGAGTTCATGATCCCCAAAGTCCGCAGCGTCCCTTTGGACGCCGATGTGGAGGCGGTCGCCCACAAGTTCGAGCGCTACAAGCTGCTGGCCCTGCCGGTCGTGGACGAAGAAAAACGCTTGCAGGGCATCATCACCATCGACGACACGTTGGAGCAGATTCTGCCCCCCGACTGGCGGCGTCGCCCCGCCGAAGCGCGGGCCAAGGGGTAGGGAGCGTACCAGAACCCGGAACCCACCCCGGCGGGCAAGCCCGCTACCCCTTCCTGTTAAGGAGGGGTGAGGACACAATCCGCTCCCGCTTCAGCCAGTAGTTGATTGACTTCTTCAGATGGCTGGCGCGCGCAACGAATGAACGCTGACAGATATTGACCTAACGGGCGAACGCCGACATCCGCTCCATTCGCCAACAATAATCTGACGCATTTGATGTAGCCGCCGCCTGCCGCAAGTGTCAGGGCCGTTTCGCCGGCGCTGTTGGTAGCCTCAAGCGTAGCTTTCCGCTCCAGCAACAAACTCAGTATCCGCGAGTTGCCCTTGAAGGCAGCCGCCATGAGCAGACTCCAGCTATTGCGGTTGGTCAAGTTCTGGTCGCCGTCCTGGTCTAAGTATTCTTCTACTGCCGCCAATCTACCGTGCTTTATGTCCTGGTAGAGTCGCTCAAACAATTCATCTGCCATTTTCAACAAGCCTCATGTGGCGGAATGAGCTTCAGCCGCCGCTTGTCACCTAGCAACTCAATCCGGTGCGCGGGCAAACTCAGAACCACAAAAAGCGGGCGCGGGGAGTTGTTTCCCGCGCCCGCTTTGTTTTGTTTCCCCGCAACCGCCTACTTCAGCAGGTGGGTCGGGAGCTGCTTCTGGCCGGCGATGATGGCCTGGAAGTTCTTCGAGGTCAGCATCCGGGCGGCGACCTTGATCCGCTTCTTGCCTTTGGGCGTTTGCACCGTTACGGTCTGGAGGTTGACCTCGAAGCGGCGGGCCTTCTGCGGGGCGCGGTGCGCCCACGAGCCGGAGTGCGGGTGGCGGGTCCAGCGTCCCGCCTGGGCCTTGCGCCCGGTGATGTCACACACTTTTGCCATGGTTATCTGCTCCTGCGGGTTGTTCAATCTAAGATGACCTGCGAGTATAGCACATCGGCGCGGCGGCTGTCAACGCCGGGGTGCCGCTCGGCGGGCGCGGGCCGAATGGGGCGCGGGCCGGGTATAACGGGGCATCACTACATCTGGAGTCCTCTTGGTCAATCGCTCCTTGCAGCGCGTCGTCGCGCTCGTTCTTTTGCTGATCTTGCTTGCCGCCGTGGCCGCCGCCGCCCCGCAGCCGGTGGCGGTTGACCCGCATTTCTTTGATTACGACGCCCAGGCAAAGTTTGCGGTCACGGAGCGGCCCTACACGAACCCTTACGCGACGGGCGGCGGGTTCCACATCGTCCGCGTCACGTTCCCCAGCCCGGTTGTGACCCCCTACCCCGTGGACAACACCGTCACGGGGTTCCTGTTCCTGCCGGACACGCCGGGTAGGCACCCGGTCATGTTGGTAGAGCATGAGTGGCTGCCGACGACGCTGGCGACTGAGATGCAGATGTCGGCGGGGCTGGCGCGGGGCGGCATCGCGGCGTTTTTGATCATCCAGCCGTTCAGCGTCAACCGCCGACCCGTCCCGCGCATCCCCAACGTCGAGCTGCTCTCGGGCGACGTCCCGCAGATGGTCGGGGCGCTGCGCCAGGGCGTACTGGACGCCCGGCGGGCGATGGACTGGCTCGCAATGCGGCCCGACATCGACTCGACCCGGATGGGGGCGGCGGGCATCAGCCTGGGCGGCGTCCTCGCCGCGCTGATCGCCGGGGTGGACCGGCGGGCGCGGGTGCTGCTGACGGTCGTGGGCGGCGTGGACGTGGCGGACGTCGTCTTCGACAGCTTCATCACGTCGGGCCTGCACCCCGACCTGCTCTACCACGGCGTTTCGCTGGAGTCTCTCAAGCGCGACATGGCCCCGGTCGAGCCGGCCAACTGGCTGCGCGGCTACGGGGCCGAGAACGCCCTGCTCTTCAACGGGCGCTACGACGTGTTCATCTCGCCCAAAGAGGCGCACCATTTGTCCGAGGCGCTGGGCGGCGCGCACATCGTCTGGACCCCGACGGGGCACTACGGGGCGGTCTTCGCGCAGAAGCAGATCCAGGACGTCGGCCTGCGCTTTCTCCGGGCGCGCTTCGGCCTGGACTCCCCGGCTTACAGGCCGCCGTCCCAGCTTTCGGCACCCACGATCAAGATCGGCCTGCTGGCTGGCGGGCGCGAGGGGGTCAGCCCCGCGCTGGCCTACCAGGCGGTGACGTTCGGGCCGAAGCGCGTGCTGTCGCTGGACGCACAGCTCACCCTGCACGGCCCCGAGGTCGCGCCGGTCCTGCGCCTGGACGAGAGCAACGAGGTCGGCTTCGAGTTCCCCCTGACGCACGGCAAGCCCCGCCCCCGCCTGTTCTACATATTCCACTTCGTGCTGTGAAGAACTGAAGGCCGCCGGTAATCTCCGACGGCCTGTGCTTGGGTCTGAATCATGACTCAAATAAGCGGCGCGGTAGTCCCGACTGCCTGATGATGGACCCCAACGTGCCGACGGCAAGCTCTTTGTGCAAGGGGACAGGAACGCTGGTCGTTGCGTCTCCTGTCTTCTTCTGGTAGATGTCATGGTCGCCTTTGCCGTGCCTGACAAAAGCAAACCCGTTCTCGGTCAAGATGTCACAGACTGCCTGCCCCGACAGCACCCGTAGCTCGCCTAAAAGGGACCTCGATTCGCGTTATGGTCACATCGTCCTGGTCGCTGTCCGGGAGCCGCCGCTCGCGCTCCGAGGCGGGAGCGGTTTCAAGGAACAGCTCCACCGCCTCGATCAGATTTTCCTTCGCCTGCTCAACGGTCACGCCCTGGCTGGCGATGTCGAGTTCCAAACAAAGGGCGACATAGACCGGCTGCCCGTCGCTCAGATACTCCCGTTCGATTCTCGCTGTCAGCGTGATGGGGCGCATGGTTGACCTCGGTTCTGTGCGCTCTTCGATTCTGTGCGCTCTCTAGAAGTGCTTGTACATTCCTGTACATTTACATTAGACCTCTTGCATAAGTGTTAATCGTCAAGTTCCTGGTTGTGTAGCGCGGCAATCAAGTTGAAGCGCAGCCCGAACCGCTTGCGCCGGTTGCGGTAGCGCCCCGCCAAGATGCGGAAGATCTTCAG
>JAABUV010007771.1_pt1 | contig 11108 bp, 11 predicted proteins | sample 5559971 | NCBI WGS metagenome assembly JAABUV01 (sample SAMN10711881, study PRJNA513362) | rock metagenome | isolation source: Antarctica rocks | place: Antarctica: Victoria Land, Knobhead nord | collected 2015-12-19
CCACTGGCCGTACCTCCTCATCGCCGCCCTCGCCCTCGCCCTCGCCTTGCGGACGAGGCTGCACCCCGCCCTTCTCCTCTTCGGTGGTGCGCTGCTGGGCGCGCTCGTCGGCGTATTGATGGCGTAAACTCCTGTCGTAATAGGAGGCGTATATGGTGAGGTTGGACCGTTTACGCGGACAAAGTAGCGCGCGGCGACGTGATCATGCAATAACAACAGCGCCTCGACAGTGGCGGGCGGGCTGACGGCACGGCGGCGGACCTGATCACCGACCATGAGGCGCTGTTACGCTTGGCCGACGCACAACACTACCGGGGGAAATACAGCGGCAAGAATCAGGTCGCCACCGCAGCAACGCGCCGACGCATGGGCACCGCCGGATGACAATAATTACCTGCGGGCGTACAATCACCTCGTGACCATGAGCACGCCCCCCAGCGCTTTGGTATGCCCTCCACCCATGAAGACGTCCTCGCTCTACCCGGGCGACTCCGGGGACAAAGAGACGACCGACGATAGCATCGCCCTCGTCCCGACCATCAACAAGCACAGCAGTGGCTTCGCGCTTATCGCCATCGTCTGTTTCGACAAGAACGTCGATCCCGCCGCGAGCGTGGCCTACGGTGACGACGTGGGCTATGCCATTATCGAAAGGATCCCCTTCGGCCTCTTCAACCGGCCATCTCAGCCGGGAGCATAGAGCAAAGAAAGACTGCACCTATCTGCATCCGGACAGCCCGTCGCGGCCCTACGACGATGCGGCGCACGGGTGACACATACACGGTGCCCCTATTGCGGCTCGCCTTCCTGCCAGGCGTGCAAGTCTTCCTTGAGGCCATAGTAGACGATGGCGAGCCCGGCCAGTGGGTCGGCCCACCACCAGCCGAACAGCGCGTTCAGCAGCACCCCGGCCAGGACGGCGGCGAGAATCCTGTCGATCAGGGTGACGCGAGCTTCCGTCATCAGCACCGGTTTAGCGAGCTGCCTGCCGGTGACAAGTTTCCCCCAGGCTAGCAGCAGCATCGCCATCAGCGTCGTGGCGAGCCAGGCGATGCCGCCCGGCGATTGCGCCGGGTGCGCGCCGATAGCAGGGCATACGCCGCTTGCGCCAGCACGTAGAGCGCCAGGGCGAAGAAGGACGCCCCGATCAGCCGCAGCGCCGTTCGCTCCCGATCCTGGCCGATACCCTTGAGTTGCCACACGACGATGAGCGCCGCGCCGACCACATTCCAGCCGCGGGTCAGATACTCCAGGTAGAGGCCGCGTCTGAGCAAAGGTGAGGACAGCGGGGTTGTTGCAGCCATCGTTGTTCCTCCTTGGTTACTTCTTGGGCTTGCAGCAGGGCGCCTCGTTCGTTTCCTCGCGCTACTCCTCAGCGGGCGCTAATCCCGCTGCGGTGTAGACGGCCCGCGTGAACACGTCGAGCGCCTGTTGGCACCCGGCGAGCGCCCGCTCGGCCTGCTCGGCCTGCTCCCCGCCGAAGAAGTCGCGCGCCTGAATCTTCTGTAGCCAGCCGACGAGCTTCTGCAGGTCCTGTTCGTTCTCCTCCAGCTCGGCGAAGGTGAAGTTGTGCTGGCTCGTCTCCTTCGCGATCTCCGCCCGGAAGTCGCGGCAGCGCCCCGCAAACTCGACGTAGTCTTCCCCTCGCTCGGCCTGGAAGCGGGCTACGATGTCCGCCGGCACCGCCCCGGCGAGCGGGCTGGCGACGAAGAGGAGCCCGTTGCCACCTTGGGCCTGGACATCGGCGAGGAGATGGTTCAGGAAGCGCTCGTGGTCCGGGGTGCGAGGCAGCACCCAGACACCGTTGTGGATCCCCAGGGCGCCGGCCGCGCGCAGGTGACGCCAGACCTGCACCCGCAGGCTCGAGGGGGTCGGGGGGAGCTGGGGGAGCAAGAGTAGCCACTCCTGAGGTGTCATACCGGTCCTCCCTCGGCTTCGTGCAACAACTGTTGCTTGTCGCGGTCGCATCGCGCCCATTATACTGCAACAACTGTTGCCTCCTCCCGCCACGCTCACGTAGGACAGGGTTTGTGCGTTCTCGCCGTATGCGTCTGTTGAGTTACGCCGAGCAACCGGGTGCGACAGGCCAGCGGGACCGGGATGGGCCGACTACCGCGCGTCCGCCGCGCGCTTGTAAGCGCGGCCAGCCGCACGAGCGGAGAACGCACAAGCCCTGCACGTAGGAGAGCGCCATGCACCGCCCGCCGCCCGCCGCAAGCTCCCCGCCACTCCCCGCGGTCGAACCCGACCGGCAGGCATGGCACGTCCGCCCCGTGCCCGCGGTGGTCGCGGCGCTGGGCACGGATGTCGTGCGGGGCCTGACCGGCGATGAGGCGACCGGGCGACTCGCGCGGCACGGGCGCAACGCGCTCGCTGCGGCCGCGCGCGAGCCGTGGTGGGGCGAGGTGCGCGAGGCGCTAACCGAGCCGCTCGTCCTCCTCCTGCTCGCCGTGGCCGTCCTCTACGCCGTGCTCGGCGAACTCGCCGACGCGCTCACCATCTTCCTCGTCATCCTCGCCGTCTCCGGCGTCGAGATCGCCAACGAGGCGCGCGCCAAACGCGCGATCGCCTCCCTGCGGGACCTCAGCGCGCCGACGGCGACGGTGGTGCGCGACGGCGCGGCGCGCGACCTCCCGGTGGCCGAGGTCGTCCCCGGCGACCTGGTGCTCCTCGAGGCGGGGCGGCGGGTACCGGCGGACCTGCGCCTCGTGGCGACGGAGGCGCTGCGCGTCGACGAGGCGAGCCTGACCGGCGAGTCGGTGCCGGTGCTGAAAGCGCCCGACCGGCCCGTGCCGGCCGACGCCACCCTCGGCGACCGGACCAACCAGGCCTTCGCCGGCACGGTCGTCACGGCCGGCAAGGGCCGGGGTGTTGTCGTCGCCACCGGGCCGGACACCGAGCTCGGGCGGATCGCCGACCTGGCCGAGACGGCCCGCGAGCCGCGCACGCCCCTCCAGCGGCACCTGCGCCAGCTCTCCCGCTGGCTCGTCTGGGTCGCGCTCGGCTTCAGCGCCCTCGTGCCGCTCCTCGGCGTCCTCGTCGCCCACCGTCCCTTCCAGGAGATGCTCCTCACCGGGCTGACCCTCGCCTTCGCGACGATCCCCGAGGAACTCCCCATCCTGATCACCATCATCCTCGGCCTCGGTGCCTATCGGCTGGCCCGCCGCCGGGCGATTGTCCGACGGCTCCAGGCGGCCGAGACCCTCGGCAGCGTCTCGGTCGTCGCCACCGACAAGACCGGCACGCTGACCGCGAACCGCATGCGCGTCGCGGCGCTCTTCGCCGACGGTGCCGTCCGCGATCCGCTGTCCTGGGGCGCGACGGGGACGGGGCGGCACCTCCTCGAGATCGGCACCCTCGCCAACGACGCGCAGCCCGGCCAGGTCGACGGGGCACCGGGGTTCGTCGGCGACCCGACCGAGACCGCGCTGCTCGCCGCCGCGCGCGACGCCGGCCTCGACCTCGCCGCGCTGCGTGCCGCCAGCCCGCTCGTGGCGGAGTATCCCTTCGACGACGCCCGCAAACGACTCTCGGTGATCTACGGGCGGGCGGGTGAGCGCCGGCTGGCGCTGAAGGGCGCGCCCGAGTCCGTCCTCGCCGCCTGTACGCACGCGCTCGTCGGGGGGCTACGCCTCCCGCTCGCCCCTGCGGACCGGGCGGGCCTCCAGCTGGCGGTCGAGGGGTTGGCGGCGCGCGGGCTGCGCACGTTGGCCTTCGCCGAGCGGTGCCTCGGGCCGGATAAGGCGGACGCCGTCGAGACGGTGGAGACGGACCTCACCTTCGTCGGCCTGGCCGGGCTGGAGGATCCGCCCCGCCCTGAGGCTGCGGCGGCGATCGCCGCGCTGCGGGGCGCGGGCATCCGCGTGGTGATGCTCACCGGCGATCATCCGGCGACCGCCCGGGCGATCGCGGCGCGGGTCGGGATCGCCGCCGAACGGGTCGTCACCGGGGGCGAATTGGCGGGCCTCGATGACGAGGCGCTCGGCGCGCTGGCCGCCGAGGCGTCGGTCTTTGCGCGGATCGCCCCGGAGCACAAGCTGCGCCTGGTGCGCGCCCTCCAGCAGCGCGGCGCGGTCGTGGCGGTGACGGGCGACGGCGTCAACGACGCGCCCGCGCTGCGGGAGGCGGCGATCGGCGTCGCCATGGGCCGGGTCGGGACCGACGTGGCGCGCGAGGCCGCCGACCTGGTGCTGGCCGACGACAACTTCGCCACCGTGGTCGAGGCGGTGCGCGGCGGGCGGGCGCTCTATGCGAACCTGCACAAGGCGATCCGCTACTACCTGGCCGCCAAGGTCGCCCTCGTCACCGCCTCGCTCGTCGCGGTGCTGGCCGGCCTGCCGGTCCCGTTCACGCCCATCCAGATCATCGTCACCGAGCTGTTCATGGACCTGGGTGCCTCGCTGACCTTCCTGGCCGAGCCGCCGGAGGGGGACGTCATGGCTCGCCCGCCGCGCGATCCGCGCCACCCCTTCATGGACCGGGCGATGCAGCGCGGCATCCTCGGCGGGGGCCTGTCGCTGGCCGCGGCGGTCTTCCTGTCCTATTGGTGGGCGCTGGGGCATGGGGCCAGCGTGGTGGCGGCCCAGACGGCGGCCTTCGCGGCCTGGATGGTCGGGCACATCGTCCTCGCCGCGCACATGCGTTCGGAGCGGCAGCCGCTCCTGTTGACGTCGCCGCTGGCCAACCGGGCGTTCCTGGTCTGGGCGGGCGCGGCGCTGGCGACCCTCGCCCTCGGGCTGACCCTGCCGTTCCTGCGGGCGCGCCTGCACCTGGCGTCCCTCCCGCCGACCACCTGGGCGGTCGTGCTCGCCGCCGCCCTGCTGCTGCCCTCCTGGTGGGAGGTCGCCAAGTGGGCGCGCCTGCTCCGCCACCCTGTCCTCCCGGTCGCGGGGTCCGACGTTCCGCAGCGGCCCGGCACAACGGCATGACCGGCGACGACACGTCGGGGGGCGATATGGTGGCGCGCGGGAGGACGATGCGGCGGGATGGCGTGAGGAAGGGGGCGGCGTGCGACTGACCATCCTACGGCAGGTGCCGCTCGCGCTCCTCGCACTCCTCCTGCTCACCCTGGCCTATCAGTACAGCGGGCCGCAGGGCATCGGCGTCGCCGTCGGCGGCGGGTACGATGCCCCCTATGTCCGCGGCTTCCACGAGCGCGAGGAGGGCGCCCCCGGCCGCTGGGCCACCGACGCCGCGCGCGTCCTGCTCCCCGGCGTCGGGGCGCGGGACGCGACCCTGATCATCACCGCCGGTGCCCGCCCGGACGGGGTCGCGACCCCCGTGCGGGTCGTCGTCAACGGCCTCGCCCTGGGCACCTTCACCCCGGCCGCCGCGCCGGACGAGCACCGCTTCGCCCTGCCGACGGCGGACTACTCCTACGGCGACCTCACCGTCGACCTGCGCAGCGACCCGCAGCTCGTCCCGGGCACGGGCCGCGCGCCGGTCCCGTTCGGCCCGCGCGTGCTGGGCGTGCGCGTCGAGCCCGTCCCGGGGGCCGGGCTGGCCCGACCGCCGGTGCGCCCGCTCGCCGCCTGGGCCGTCCTCGCCCCCCTGTGCGCCCTCCTCCTGCGGCGGCTCGGCCTGCGCCCCCCCGTCGCCTTCAACCTCGCGACGGCCCTGCTCCTCGTCGGCGCGGCGGCGACCGCCGTGCAGCGCCTCGACCTCACCGTCTTCGCCCCCCGCCTCGCCCTCCTGGTGGCGCTCCTCTACCCGCTGGTCGTCGCCCTCGACCGCGTCGTCCCGCGCCTCTTCGCGGTCGGCGGCGTGGCGCTCGACGCCCGCGCCTGGCCCATCCTGCGCGGCATCACCGTCGCCGCCCTCTTCCTCAAGCTCGCCAGTGTCCTCTACCCGCAGCTCGTCGTCATCGACCAGCCCGCCCAGGCGCAGTTCTTCGCCCAGGTGCTCCACGGGCACTTCCTGGCGCTCTACCGCCCCACCCCCGGCGGCCTCTCCGCGCTCCCCGGCCAGTGGGGTGTCAACGCCCAACTCCCCTACCCGCCCTTCCTCTTCGCCCTCGCCCTGCCCGCCTACCTCGGGCCCTTCGGCACCGACCTCTCCATCAACGTCTGGAGCGTCCTGCTCGACGGCACCCGCCCGCTGCTGGTCGCCTTCCTGGCCGCTCGCCTCGGGGTCGGCGCCCGCGCCGCGACGATCGCTGCCTTCGCGATGGCATTCACCGGGTCCACCTTCCTGCTGCACTCCTGGGGCAACTACCCGACGACCGCGAGCCAGTGGTGCGCGCTCCTCTTCCTCGTCCTGCTCGTCGCGCGCTTCCGGGACCTGCGCCGCCCCCGCGTCTTCGTCAGCCTCCTGGCGCTCCTGACCGTGACGATGCTCCTCTACACCGTCACGGCGGCGTTCGTCGGGGTCCTGCTCCTCGCGCTCCTGGCGGGCCTCGCCTGGCGCGGCGGCCCGGCGGAACGACGACAGCTCGCGCCCCTCGCCGGGCTACTCGCGGGGGCCGCGACGCTGGCGTTCCTCGCCTACTACGCCCAGTATGTCGGCCCGCTCCTAAGCGAGACGCTCCCGGCCTTCCGCGGCAAGTTGGGGCAGGGGGAGGCCCTCGGCATCGCGCCCGCCCCCTTCCCGACCTACGCCTGGCGCTACGGCGACCGGCTCTTCCGCTACGGCCTGCTCACCTCGCTCCTCCTGGCGCTCCCCGGCACCGTGCTCCTGCTACGCGGCGCGCACGATCGCCTCACCGGCCCGCTCCTCGCCGCCTGGTACGCCGTCTTCGCCCTCGGCTTCCTGGCCGGCACCCGCGTCGACATGGTGGACAAGGAGATGTGGTTCATCCTGCCCGCCCTGGCCATCGGGGCCGGGGTCGCCTGCGACGCGCTCGTGCGCAGGGCGCGGGCGGGCGGCCTCGGGACGGCCGCCGTCGCGCTCTACCTGGCGCACCTCGCCTGGCTTGGCACGACCCTCTGGCTCGCCCGCATCCTCGTCGTGCGGCACTAACACCGCATCCCCGAGCACGGGAAGGCGCGCGGCGGTGACACCTCGTTGAGTCCCACGCGGCTACAGTGGTCGAACGCGCCGGGCGGCCGGTTGCGCGAGACCAGGTACAGAGTGAAGGTGGTGAGGGGTGGACACACGCCGGCGCATGGCCTGGCTCGTGCTGGGCGGGGTGGTGCTTCTCGTGCTCGGGTACGTGGTGGTCGACCTCGCCCTTCAGGCTGTGTTCGTCAACTGAAAATCGGTTCTGACGACCTTTTGGTGAAGCCGGTCTAAGAATAGGGAAGGCAGCCTCGGAAACGGCTCGTTGCGATGTTCGCGACGCGAATGTCGGCCGTTTGCTGGCCATGACTCCCCACTTGAACAGGCGTCTCAGGTCAAATCACCAAAAGGTCGTCAGAACCGTTTTTAGCGTATCAAACACACCAGGGATGGTGCCGGGGCCTTTTGCGCCACTTTGGCGCGGGCATCGGGATTTGGCCTAGCTTCTGCATGAGGGGCGGTGAGGGGGACAGACACAAAGACGCCCCGCCACATCATCGGGGGTCTCCCGATCTTTTGGTGATCCAGGGGCCACGATAGGGACGACACCAGCGAAAACTGCCTGGAATACGTCTCAACGGGCCGCTGGCAGTGATTTTCCGAGGCCCTCGCCCCACTTTTCGGGGCCATTCCACCAAAATCACCAAAAGATCGGGAGACCCATCATCGGTGACGCCGGCGTGTACCTGAGATGGCAGCATCACGGGCAGGCACGAGCGGCAGGTTTGGCGCCGGAATGCCGTTTCGCGCTCGCCCGCAGGGTGATTTTCCTGCCACGCTGATCACACGCCAGTGTCACACATCATAAGGCGAGGCGTGGACACAAATGTCCTGCATCCCCGCGCACCCTGCGGAGCGGGATGTGCCAAGCCGCGTCGCCGTGCTCCGCCCTCACTCGATCGCGCCCGCGTCTGCTCGCCCGACCGCGACGGCGCGGTAGAGCGTGGCGCGCGAGATGCCGAGCGTCCGGCAGATCTCGGCGACCGGGTGGCGTTTGTCGTCGTAGAGCGCTTGCGCCAGCGCCACCTTGGTCGGCGTGCCCAGCTTCTTCGGACGGCCCCCCCGCCGCCCACGCGCCCGCGCCGCCGCCAGGCCCGCCCGGGTCCGCTCGCGGATCAGGTCGCGCTCGAACTCGGCGAGCGCGCCGAAGACGTGGAAGATCAGCTTGCCCCCGCTTGTCGTCGTGTCGAGCTGCTCGGTCAGGCTGCGGAAGCCGATGCTCCGCCCCTCTAGGTCGGTCAGCGTCGCGATCAGCGCCGGGAGCGAGCGCCCGAGCCGGTCGAGCCGCCAGACGGCGAGCGCGTCGCCGGGGCGGAGGTACGCCAGGGCCTCGGCCAGCCCCGGCCGGTCGGCCTTCGCCCCGCTCATTGTGTCGGTGAAGATCCGCTCGCACCCCGCCGCCCGCAGCGCGTCCTCCTGCAAGGCCAGCGTCTGCTCCGCCGTCGAGACCCGCGCGTAGCCCACCAGCATCGTCGCCCCCCGCCTTACTATCCCGCCGTCTCCCCCGTCTGCCGCCGTCGCGGCGGAGTGTCGCAGAAGTCGGGCGAAGGGGCCAATGACGAGACGCTGATTGTGAGATGGATTCTGAGCAGTCTAGCACCGCGAAATCGGCGCTTTCGCGAGGCCGATTGTGCTCGTCTCAGAAACGGTCGTTTGCGAGACGTTACCGCGGAGACATACCGTTCCATCATCCATCATCCATCATCCATCATCGATCATCCTCGCCCGCGCCCTCCGCCGTGTCTCCTGTCTTAACCAAGCGGTTGACACAGCGATAGGGCGCCGTTATGCTGTATACTGACCAGGTGGTTAATTGTGGCCTGGGCGGCGCGGGTGTCGGTGTAACGAGCGGAGGGATGGTGGACGCGATGCGGGTGCGCCGGTGGGTGCAGATCATTACCTTGGCCGCGAGCTGCTACAACATGGGCACGATCTGGATGACCCAGGTGGGCTGGCGGCTCTTCGCCTACGTCGGGCGGGACGACTTCCCCGCCTACCACCGAGCCTGGTGGTTCGGTCGGCGCGGTATCCAGCCCGTGGTGTTCCCCGCTGGTATCCTGGCCACCCTCGGCAGCTTCGCCCAGCTACGATGGGGCGCGCCGCGCACACCGGCATGGCAGGTCCGGCTGGGCGTCGGCCTGCTGGTGACGGCCTGGGCCTCGACCGCGGCGTGGTGGGGGCGGTTGCAGGGGCAACTGGAGGAGGTGCGCCGGGAGGACGGCACGCTGCATCCGCTCTACCGCCGGCTCCTCGCCACCCACTGGCTGCGCGTCGCGCTCTTCACCGCCGCAGCGCTCCTGCAAGTCGCGATGGCGGCGGCGGACACGCGGGAGCTACTGCCGCCCGACGGGGAAGCGCTGACCACGACCGCCGTCGCGGAAACCACGCCGATCGCCGGGCGCGCATGAGCGACGCACCGCAGGCCGCAGATGCCGCGCATCTGTCCGGCGCGGACCGCCCGCAGGCCCTGGTCCGCATCGCCTTCCGCCAGATCGCCGAGCGGGGCTTCGAGGGGCTGCGGGTCCGGGAGGTCGCGAAGGAAGCGGGGGTGAACCACGCCACCGTGCTCTACCACTACCCCACGAAAGAAGCCCTGATCCAGGCCGTGGTCGCGCACCTCGCGCACGAGTTCCGCACGCCCGTCCCCGGCCTCGACGACCCCGATACGAGCGCGCTGGGGGAGCTGCGCCGCGAGTTCGCGGATATCCGGCATCGCGCGCGCACCACGCCGCAGACCTTCCTCGTGCTCGGCGAACTGGCGGTGCGCTCCCGGCGCGACCCCGCCATCGCCCGCATCCTCCAGGCCCTCTTCGCGGGCTGGCAGGGGCACCTCGTCGCCATCCTGCGACGGGGTATCGCGGAAGGGCGCTTCCGCGCCGACCTGGACATCGACGCGACGGCGCTGGCGCTCAGGACGCAGCTCGCCACGATCGGCTATCAGGTCCTGGAAGGCGACGGCGGCGCGAACATCGATCCGCTCGTCCGTCAGCTCGCGAGCCAGACGGAATACTGGCTGGCGGCGAGCGCCTATGCGGGCGCGCCCGGGCGGGAAGGGACAATCCGATGACCCACACGACCGACACGCTCCCGGCACCTCCCCCTCCCGGAGCGGCCCGGGAGGTGCCAAATTCCCCATCCCCGGCGGGGCTCATGCACGGCATGACCACGCGGCAGTTCGTGGTGACGAGCCTGCGACAACTCGTGCCCGGCCTCGTGCTGGGTATCGCCTGCACGCTGATCCTCTACAGCCTCTTGCGTCCCCACTTCCCGCCGACCAGCGTGATCCCGCTGCTCGGCGCGTCGCTGTGTCCCGTGCTGGCGAACATCGTCAGTCTCGCGCGCCATCGGCGTCTCGACATCTTCGGCGTGATGGTCCTGATCGGGCTGGCGGTGAGCGGTGTCGGGGTGGTGCTTGGCGGTGGCCCACGCCTGTTGCTGCTGCGCGAATCGTTCGTGACCGGGGCGAGCGGCGTCGTGATGCTCGCGTCGCTGGTGCTGCCCCGGCCACTCGGCTACTACTTCGCCCGGCAACTCCTGACCGCCAACGACCCGGCGCAGGGCGCGGCATTCGCCGCGCTCTGGCAGGATCGTCCCTTCCGGCGCGCGATGCGGGGCGGCACGGTGTTCTGGGGGTGCTTGCTGCTGGGGGAGTTCGCGGTGCGGGTGGCGCTGGTGCTCACCCTCCCCGTCGTGCTGGTGCTCGCGCTCGCGCCCCTGGTGCTCAACGCCCTGATCCTCGGCGGGGTGGTGGTGAGCGCGATCTGGGCCGGCCGTCTCCTCCGTCCCGGCGAGGCCACGCCCCCGGCGGCGTGACCGCGCTCACCGGGTCGTGTGCGCCCGGTCGCAGGATTGTCCATCACCCCGGCCCCGGGGAGCGTCGCCACGGTGGCGGAGCCGCGAAAGCCGGTGAACGACGGGCGCGCTATCCTACCGCGCCCACGGTGGTGGCGTACGCGGCTGTTGCCCCTGGTGTCACGAACGTTGACTCGACTTTGGCCCTTTTTGCGCTTGCGGCCCAAACTCTCCCGGAACAGTGCCGCGCTCATGGTCCTGTTTGCGGATCGCGCCCCGTTGCGTAAGATGGGGCCTCCTCCGGGCCGGTCTGGAGGAGC
>JAABUV010007773.1_pt1 | contig 11101 bp, 14 predicted proteins | sample 5559971 | NCBI WGS metagenome assembly JAABUV01 (sample SAMN10711881, study PRJNA513362) | rock metagenome | isolation source: Antarctica rocks | place: Antarctica: Victoria Land, Knobhead nord | collected 2015-12-19
GTCATAGGCAATCCAGTGTCACACAGCCGTAGCCCACAGCTGCACAATGCTGCAATGGCAGCAGCAGGCATTGATGCTGTGTACCTGCCTCTGCTGGTAGACAACCTGAAGAAGTTCCTGAAGACTTACAGCAGTGCTGACTACGGCGGATTTAGTGTCACCATCCCGCACAAGGTATGCTGCCTATAGCAAAAAAAAGAAAAGTTTACGCTTTTCAGCGATCATAAAGGGAGCCTCCCAAGCTGGCAGCCTGGAGCGCTGCCTATTGCAGCTGTCTCATGCTTACAATTCACACCGACAATGCCTTAGTTAAGGCATGCCAACATGACCGAGCGCAAGGCATGCGAGGCTTGACAATCACATCGTGCAAGGCATAACTGTAAAGGTAGCTAGAGAGCGACCGTATGGCTTGGACTGCTTCTCTATGTACTGCAAATCTGCACTATATGTACTGACATTACAACTGGGAATTTCTTTGTGTGTCCATTGAGCCTCTCCCTGACTCTCTATTATGGCCGCCAGGGTTGATTTGCCCCCCAAAACCTGCCCAGGCAAGTGCTGTACCCCTTTTGGTCCAAAGGCCGAACGCTGGCAGCCCTCTCAAAGTTGGCCTGTCTGCTTTGTTTTGATGCATTTTGACAGGGCATTTTAATGCATGCTTTCACACCCCCTGTCAAACACTGATGGCTGCCGTAGTCACGCGCAACCTTAGTCCATTCATCATTTGTGTTTGCATTGGTACATTTCAGTCATGCACATGTATGCATCTGGGATGTCTAGCTGTAACCCAGACATCTGCTCGTGCAATGCACCTGCAAAGCGCCTGTAGCAGCACTTGCTGCTTGATGTCATGCTGGCTGCATACATAAAGCTTCAACAGCAAAGCCAAGCTGCAGTATCACATCATCACAAGCACCGAAACAGGTCCTGACAGATCTGGTGTCATGCAGCTAGCAGCGCTGGAATGTGCTGATGAAGTGGACCTTGTGGCACAACAGATTGGCGCCGTCAATACTTTGGTCCGCCAATCGGATGGCAGTCTGAAGGGTTACAACACAGACTGGTCAGCAGCCATAACTGCCATTGAGAATGGCCTACAACCAGATTGCCACACCACAGCTGAGTCAACGCCCAGTCAGCAGCAGGATGAGTCAGCCTCCAGTCAGCATAGTAGTGATTCAGTGTCTGGGCTGGCAAGTTGTCTGGGTAAGGCAACAACTTCTGGCAGGGTGTTCAGCGAAGGGCAAGGCGAAAGGCAGAACGGATCTGTTCTGAAGGGCAGAACAGTGGTGGTGATAGGAGCAGGGGGTGCTGGAAAGGCCCTTGCCTTTGGAGCTGCTCATAAGGGAGCCAAAGTCATCATTGCAAATAGGTCAGTCTCCTGCAAGGACCAGCAATGAGTGTCTTGATGAAATGGCAACTGCCTGCAATGCTGATGACACAGAACTATACATCAACACGTTCCACACAAAGCCTGGTGTGCATGTCAGCCAACACTGTTCCAGGAGCTGACCTGTTGTGCATGTGTCTGTGCTCATTGGACATTGTGGACTTCAGACTGCTCTTCTTTCTCAGCAAGATAAGCTGCACTGTGCAGCATCACCCCACTCTTATTTGCACCACTGTGCTGGGCTATGCCACTTGACAACAGTGGTGCATGTAGTGCACTTATTGGGATTTGTGTGTCATGTGTCCAACAGCAACGATGTGCTGCTGCAGGACTGTAGGAAAAGCTGAAGCGCTAGCTGCTCAGATGCAAGGCGGAGCCCAGGCAATCTCTCTAGATCAGCTCAGCTCAGGTATGCTCACTAGTCCAGATGTGCTCAGATGCCTGCACCTGCCAGCCTCAGATTACCTGTGCCACCTCACCTGAACAGTCTACTTGACCAGTCCTGACTGCCCTTACAGCAGCATGATGATGGGCCAGCAATTTACTCTGTTTGGTTTACCCTACTAGTAGTGGGGCGTGATGCTGTCTTTCAAGCAAAACTGTCATTAGCTTAGTTTTGTCGCATACCACATTCGTTTGTGCTTCCAAGCCAAATGTCTGATCAGTCACTGCTGGCTCTACACCTGGACTGTAGGGACTGCCAAATTGTTTCATGCAATCTGGGACTCATGACAAGCATGCTACACTGTAGAGAGTAATCATGTTGTTGCCAGCAATGTCATCCTTCACGGCATGGAGTCTCTGGCTTGAGCATGCATGTGCGTAATGCACTTATTGCATCACATATCAGCAATCATGATTTGCGTCTTCATGAGCTGCTTATTCGGATAATCACTCAGTACTGAGTGTGAATTGTGAGCCTCAATGCTGATCGAGCTGTGCTTGACCTGAGAGAACAGACATGTCTCAACATAGCAGCTTGAATGAATGTCAGGACCCAGTACGGCAAGAGCCTCTTTTGCAGAGCTGCGTGTTCATCTGGTATGTATACGCTCAAGCTCAGCCTGCACTTGTGACATGCAGGTGAGGTCAAAGGCGATGTCCTGGCCAACACAACTTCCATAGGCATGCACCCACAAGAGGATGCCTCTCCTGTCTCTTCATCTGCGTTAGGCAGCTTTGACCTGGTCTTTGATGCAGTCTATACTCCCATGGACACCAGACTTCTACAGGTGAGCTGGTGATAACATAGTTTACAGCAGCATTGTGTTGCAATCAATGAATTGCATGAGCCCGCTAGCATCGAGATATGCAAGGTATGGCAGAAGGAAGAGCATCACATTTTGCTATCAGTGTACAGCATTTTCTTACTGTTACTTGCCTTGCTGTGTCAGGATGCCAGAGCAGCTGGATGCAAGACTGTCAGTGGTGTTGAGATGTTCATAGGGCAGGCAGCCGAGCAGTTTGAGCTATTCACTGGACAGGAAGCACCGATTGATCTCATGCGGCAAGTAGTGCTGACAAGTTTGGGACAATGACTGTGCTTTAATGCTGGTTGCTTTCTGTGATTGTTTGCAGCTTTAACTCCTTTTTGAGCTACAATCTTGTCGCTGTGCGCTAAGCCAATGTGTCCGCATACAAGGACCTGCAAGATATGCCAGCACCAGTGTCCAATACATAGGGCCACCTGCAGGCCACCAGCTGGTGCAATAGTAGTTGTTGCCAGCAGGTCAGCTAAGCTGTGATTTTGTGAAAACCAGTGTTAACTAGTGACAGAGTCCTTGAAGTGATGTGGCCTTGTGGCAATCATTTTTTTAGAAAATTGGCAAACGAACATGTCATTTTGTCAGATGTGATGACCTGCACATGGGAATGCATGTTGGACACGTCAGCTGCTGCTGCAGTGTTTGGTTTGGGCATGCGATGTCTGTGCTGTATCCTTATCAAGCAATCTGTGGATGTGAGATGGATGATAGCTCTGGCTTAGGAATTCTAGCCACCGTTGAAACATCACATTATTTCCGCCGCTGCCCGCCACGAGTGGTTTGGATTTTGAAGAGCAAAGCAAACGTTGACTATTTGTTCGTTCGCATATTCGTAAATTGCGGACTCGACAACATCCAGGTCACACATTCGTCAGACGTTCTCACAAAGGCAGGTGTAAAGCATCATGTCGACAGCGACTGCTCCCAGTTCCGGACCGAAGGTAGTCTTGTAGCTTTCCCGCTGATTTCTTTACTTGTAGAGTTTGCGTGACAGCTCGCTGTGGAGACTCAACCACAAGGCTCCACTCAGACGCTCCTGTACAGCATATTGCGCTGCAAAATGCTAAGAACAGCAAAATGTTATGGCTTCACAACACCTTCTGCCCGATCCACTAAGGATTTTGTTCATCACAGGCCACCTCGGTTTCGGTAAAGGCAGGGAATCCCGCTGCCTTGAGTATCAACGCCTCCGCAGGTCCTCAGGCGAGTGCTCTGTCTGGGCCTTTCGTGTGCTAAGCCGCTCCTTGATATCTGAACTTTCAGGTAGCCAACTGAGCTTTTGAATACTGCAGGCTGGAAATCAGACAGAGTACAGGAGCATGCTGCATTCGCAGGACACAGGGTCAGACTTTGCTGCTTCTGCACTTGCTGATGGTCCTGAAACACCAAAAGCACCTTTGACTGATGCCTCTAAGGAACAGACAGCTCAGAAATCCTACTTCTCACGCAGTACTGAGCCTAAGCAAGCTCCTCTTCCTGACCTGCCTGTGCGTCAGTCCCACCTTTCTTCAACTGAGAGTCAGAGCACCAAGAAGCCTGTCAACTTCACATCTAGTTCTTCATTCACGAATAAGCAGGCAGGGGAGGCCCAGGCTTGGGTCGCTCATTCTGATGGCCGCACAAATGACATCAAGGCTGCACCAGAGCTGAAGGCTGCAGTGCCTGCTAAGGGGGAGCACAATCTGTCTGACCGTGACGCTCAGTACACTGGCAGCAAGAGCCCCTTGGCCAAGGACCTTGCTCAGGCAGCCAAGAAAGGCCAGCCTGTGGCATGGGTAGCACACAAGGATGGCCGCTTGGATGACATCGAGTCTGCCCCTGTACTGGCTGAGGCCCTGCCTGCCAAGGTCAGCAACAAGCTGACCGGCCCTGCTGGCAAGGGTAGGGGAGGATCAGGCTTCTTTGGCAAGGTACAGCTGCAAACTGCTTTGACAAACACCTTACTGCATGCAAGCAGCACAGGGGCTTGTTTGAGTAAGAGAGCATCCAGTATGTGTATCTGCGCAAGCTGTTTGGCATGCTGCTGCAACCAGATTGCAGCAAGCATGGACCTGGCACCAACTTGGTTATGTGACAAGTTGCTTTTGTGCTTCAAACTCATTGTGTAGTGGCAGTGACAATATGTGTCCTGCTGCAGGTGCTGAGTGGCGCAGTCCAGGTGGCCAAGATTGCTATCATTGTGGGCTTGACGGCCTTGGCAACAGACAAGGTGCAGAAGGAGTACTTGGCACGCCAGGTATAGCCACATGAGCTCCATGCATACCATTGTCCGCACCGGCTGAATCACACTCAGCCTTGTAAGGGAAACAATGTCTAATTGATTGTGTCATGGTGACTATTCATGTATGCTTGTGTTTTCTTGCAATGCAGGAATGTGTACGCCTATTCTCAGGATTGCCCATAGTGCTGAGCTTGAAAATGACACCTAGTTTGTGCACACAGGAGCGCCATGGACAGGACCACCCAGTCAAGCCTGTATCTGACAGAGGCCTCCTTGGAAGGAAGGTGTAAGGCTCACAAGATGCTGTCATATTGTGGTCTGAGCAGTATCAGAACAGCTCTTGATGTTTTCTTGCTGTGCACTTTGTATTGAGGTGCTACAGACTGGATGCAACGGTATGTTGCTAAGGTAGCTTATCTGAGTGAAGATGGCATTTTTCCAGTAACATTGCTCGACAGTCAGACATGCTGAGATGTGTGAGATCCAAGTGTGAGTTTGGTTGTTTTGTACTGTTTGTGAAGTGCATACAGCCTACTGAAAAGCATTCAAGCTTTATGAAGTTGAGGTAATACTGCACAGCACGACAAGAGGCTCAAGAGCTTTCGTGAAAAACTGAGTGTACAGGAGACACAGTCGAGTTACAGGACTGCAAACTCCAGGATGAAGCACTGCATGTACCGGCTGGGTCAGGCTCACCACAGGGTTCACATGCACAGTAGGGCTGCTAGCAGGGCGATTAGGATGGCAAGCGCCCCTAACGAGGACACATGACGTGCTGTTCCAATGTAGTTTGCTCGGCAGTCGTGCGCAAGAATTGCAACCGCTGGACAAGCTGCAGGGCACCGATCTGCTGTCGGGCAGTCACGTCAGGCATTGGTTGTGGCAAATTGATTAACGTCAAGATGTTTGGAATGTTTGGGGGTTTCGGTCTCGGCGGAGGAACGTTTGATTCCAACTACCGAGCTTACCCCGTGTCTTTCATTGACAAGAACGATGCAGAGCACGCGGACAAAGTATTTCTGCCCCCGTCCGCCCTGGACAGGCTAGGTGTGCATCTGTTGTAAAGCGCTTGATCGCTATGAATTACCTGTCGTTAGCATCGTTCTGGGGTGCAGCGTCATTGCACATCGAGTATCCAATGCTCTTCAAGGTCGAGAACAGGAAAACAGGCAGAAGCACGCATTGCGGTGTCCTTGAGTTCATCGCTGACGAAGGACATGTATACTTGCCATACTGGGTGAGAGCGTCAACTTGTCCTCGCAAACTCAGCTGCCTTTTGAAGAGAAGATCTTGCACATGCCTACTCTTGTCCTGCAGATGATGCAAAACCTGGCCATGGAGGAAGGCGAGATAGTCAACCTCAGAAGCGCTTCCTTGCCAAAAGGCACATATGTAAAGCTACAGCCACACACAACAGACTTTCTTGACATCAGCAACCCCAAGGCAGTGTTGGAAACCACTCTGCGCAATTTCTCCTGCTTGACTGTTGGTGACCAGATCACTATCAACTACAACAATCGGCAATACTTTATCGACATTGTCGAGGCCAAGCCACAGCCAGCAATCTCAGTCATTGAGACAGATTGCGAAGTAGACTTTGCGCCGCCCTTGGACTATGTAGAGCCTACACGGCAAGAGCCAGCTCCTCCTCCTGTTGCAGAGCCAACACCAGGTGAGCTGTTGCACAAGAGGTTGTGCATTATGTTTAGCATTGAGCAACTTGTAATATGATGAGCATGACTGCTTCCTGTCCTCCAAACTAGGGCATGTAAGTCTGCAAGTAGGCATGGGAGCTTTGTGGTCACACCTTCAGCCAAAAGTGATGACACAATATCAAGACAGCTGTGTTGTCAGATGACAGCAGGCATGCCATGTTGGCGGTATTTGAACATCACACAGCCCTACAATCACATCGAAAGCATTGTCACCTTGAGGCAAACGGCGTCCAGAACTTTCAATTGCTCATGTCTTTCCTGCAACACTGCTATTGACTCCTAGCATACTGCAGACCAGCACTCTCACCACCTCAGCTAGAGCAGAAAGACGCAAAGCTGACTGCACACCATTTCATTCAACATCCTCACCATCCAGACACTAGTAGAGGAAGAGCCAGCTTACTGTCGGTGCCTCTGTACAGCCAAAGCTAGTAGTATCTGCTGTGCTTGAGATGATGTGGATATGTGCAGAGAGCACGTCAGAGCCAGAGCCAGCCGAGCCAAGCTTTGTTCCTTTCAGAGGGTCAGGCATGAGATTGGATGGCAAAGCTGGCTCCTCATCTAGCGCCCCATCACCACCATCCACGTCAGCAGGTGGGTTTCACATGCTCAACGTGCAGCACTGTGCATTCCTATATGCCTTGGATCGCTGCTGTCTCCAATTTCAGGCACACGTGGCTTGCATTGTATTGACTTGTTATTGCTGCTATGATGGCAGCTGGATGAGACTGCTATCTGGCTCAGATCAGATGCAATGCTTATGTGCAAAATACTGCGCTGCCATTGGGAACTCGGCCGTGGGGCGTCTTGACACGTGCAAAAGATGTGTTCAACAAAGCCTGGATCAAACCTTAACATGCCCAGTGCAGCTATCTTGAGGGCCTTGCTGCAGCCTACATATGTGTACATCCTGGGTCATGTCATTGACAAGTGGCCATAGTACAGCTTGATGTAACAGTCATCATGTGATCTGTATAAACACGCTCCAGGCGACAGTCGCACACAGTTTGCTCATGTTCCGTGCAGCTTCTGGCTCTAGACCAGCCGGAGGAGCAGCACCTGGTAGAGCCTCATCAAGCAATGGTGCCACTCCTGCTGCTGCTGCCGCACCCAAGCAGAAGGCAGGCAAAGTGGTGTTTGCTGGTGGGAACCGCTTGGCTGCCAAGCAGGCAGCAGCCAAAGAACAGAAGGTGCGTGCAAGCCCTCGGGCCTGTTGTGTCTGCCAAAGCAATGTGTGGAGGTACAGCAAGTTTGAGGCTGTGCATGCTGATTGGATGTGGTGAAACACAGCACAGCATGAAATGCCAGCATCGCAGCCAACATGTTAGCCATTGGCCAAGGGACCTATGTATGTGTCAATCCAGCAGTGGACTAGACCAACTAATCGAGTTTTCCTTCACTACTGTCTCCTGGAAAGATCCAACAACCAGCGATGGTCTTCCCTCATGTCATGCAGGCTCCAGCGCCGCCAAAGGAGCCAGCCAAAGAAGAGGCTCCCAAATTCTCAGCGTTCCAGGGCAAAGCTCGCACTCTCAAAGGATAGCATGCCTTGTAATATCACAAGATGCATATTGTTTACATGTCGCAGACATTGCTCAAACTCTGCAAGTGCTGGCTGCTGAGCCATCAGGCAGGCGTAATAGTCTTACATCTGCTGATTGTACTTGCCGTATGTTCTTCTTGTGTCTCACTGTATGCATCAATAGCTAATGGTCACAATGTGCATGCGTCAACCGACCGGCATACTGTGCCATGTTGTCTCCATGATCCAGGCATGTTATCAGGCTCTGCAGATCAGTGCATTTTTGGGAACGTGTATCTGAGATCTAATCTATCAAGGAACCGACCTGCGTAGTAGCCTTCTCAGAAATGGCTGGGGCGTCTTTTAGGCAACGTCGCCACATTCACGTTTGTGGCTTTGCTGCACATTCAGCCTAAATGTCATGAGCTACATTTGAGTCGTATATTTTCAGGAGACATTACAAAGGGAATCTACTACTTTCCATGCAATGCTTGCATTCTCGTCACATGACACAAAAACTAAATCACAATGTAATCCTCCATATTCCAACAAGTATTCGGCACTGTAACAGTCCTTGAACAACATATACCTGGGGCCAAGGCAAAAAGAAGCAAGCGAATCAACTGCAATCAACACAAGATAATTTCTATCTCCTAGCATGTGACAGCAGCCAAAGCCACAGAAAGCAGCAACAGACAGGCATTGTGCATACCTGTCAACCACACATAAACCGAGTTTAGAATTTCGAGATAGCTATACTGTCTCAACTATGTACGAATCTTTGCCCTAGAGTCACCAAACTTGTGACAGTAATGATTCCTTGCAGACACCATGACGAGTGACTATTTCATCCTTTCCTTTTGCAGCTTGTGAAAGCTGGTGACTAGCCAAAAATACTTCTGCCAGCAGCTTGGAACTCCAACAACGCGCTGAAGCACCTTGTGTTGCTGCCTGCTCAAAGAGCCTCACCATGCTGATCAAAGTCAGCCATCAAGATGAGGCGTTCAGTACCAAACACAAAGTTCACTATAACTTCACGCCACACTCAGATGACCAGCTGCAGCAGTCCAGGGTCTGGCTTTGTGTACTTCAGTCCTTCTCCCTGAAGGAAAGTCTCCACCGCCACTGGCAGCCTGGCAGGGGTACGAGAGCCCTTTGTATGGTGGCCAGTGCCTACAAGGATGTGGACTCTGACAGGCACTCTGCCCTTGCCCTGTCCCCCTTCCTGAAGCTGCCCAATCTCACGGCCAAGGATCTTGAGAGCCTCATTCACGTGCAGCCCATGCAAGTCCAACAGAATCACACCTGCAGAAGCGCCAATAGGCCTTTGCTATGACCACAGATGTGCAAAATATATGTGTCACCTTTCAGTGGCATTGTGTCTCTACCAACAATGCATATACACTCTTCAAGGGCAGAGACCACGCCTTATTTGCAAGCAGACCATCAATGATGCCGTGGTCAACAGCAGAAACGCACACTGCGCCATCTCGACACTACCTCTGAAGTGTGTTTAAGGTATACCGCAACACGAGTAAATCAACGTCCTTGGCGATCTTATGCATAACAGCATCCCGGATAGCTGAGCCAGCACAACACATGTGGACATCAGCAACAGCAACTTCAGCAGAGGTTCAGACACTTCTGCATCCACAGAGGTGCTCAAAGAAAATTGACCAAGTGCATCATGTGTCAAGAGATACAACTTGACACTGTTGTCTGTCAACAGCTTGGTGTTACTCATTGCCCTGGGAGTAGTCTCTGGTAGGCATGGAGATACAATGTGGATGGGCGCACCATTCTTGTTGGAAACCGCAGAGGAGGCATTGCGCATGTTGCGCTGCTGGAAGATGCTCTCAGAGGCGGCAGCATGGGCCGCCTTCATCTCATCGCTGTGGTGGCGCCCCTTTGCGCCCAGCTCCTTAGCCAGAGCCTTGTTGCCCACCAGATAAGCTTGCGTGGCCTGCAAGCTCACAGACCTGGTCAGCTGTTTGTCAGACCCATCATCATGAAAGGCATGGGAGACCACGACTCACGCACACGAATGATGGGTCACTGACTGCAGCTTAGCTCCAAAGCATGCCCAGGAAAGTATGGGGACACCAAGACTCATTTGTTCAGCATTCGTGTATGAGCACGCATGTCTTGCACTTAGTCTCAGGTACATTTGAGTGCTGAGTAGCTCCTTGTGTAACTACTCAACCAGATGAATGATGGTCAGGTAAAAGCAGCTTTGCTCAGACCCATGCATAATGACAGTATGGTTGCACCAATTCCCACTCAGGTGACTGAAAAACCCATGGAGAAACAGCTCCCCTCATGAAGGCTGCCAGAAATCGGACCTTGCTGGCAATGTCAAAAGCAGCGTAACGGAACCACGACGTGGTTTACGCAATGCATGTGCAACTTGATGTGGAAAGTTCACAGCACAAAGGCCATTGACTGATGGCCCGCCGACAACATCATGCTGCGCATGCTGCAATAGCCAAAGCAGGAGCAGCTCTGTTGTGAACAGCATTACATCACACATGCGGATGTCAGCCAAATGCCAGGTGTAAAAGCTGACATAATGCTGCTCGCAACATATCCGTTCTTGTTTTGGCTGGTTGCGCATGCGAACAAGGCTCGAATGAATGGAGTTGGGAGCAACAGATGGTGCAGCCCAGCAAGTGACTCATACCTACAATGGCCACTGTGTTGGCAGATGAGTCATACCTGCTGGAAGTACATGTTTCTGAGGCGGGCGTGGTCTCTAGCTTCCTCCCTGGCATCAGCATACTGCCCAGATACTGCAGCGCCTGTAATCACATGCCACAAATGGTACCCATACTCTTTGTGGAGCTCTCACATGCACAAAAGCCCAATGCTGCAGACTCTGTTGTGAGCTCCCATGCAGTTCCTGGCCCATGCAGCAAGGTGCAAACCAAGGCAAAGCATTGTTCACAGGCCTGACTCATCTGGTGGTGAAGCCACCAACAAAGCCTGCAA
>JAABUV010007774.1_pt1 | contig 11100 bp, 12 predicted proteins | sample 5559971 | NCBI WGS metagenome assembly JAABUV01 (sample SAMN10711881, study PRJNA513362) | rock metagenome | isolation source: Antarctica rocks | place: Antarctica: Victoria Land, Knobhead nord | collected 2015-12-19
AACGAAAACAAGCTCAAATTTCATATCACTAAACTGAAGAACTGCGAAATCATTGACGACGTTCTATTTAGAAAAGATCTACTGTGAGTCTCTGAGAACATGCACACGAAATTACTACAAGAAGTGCATGATCAATCTTCAATCTCTCATTTCGACAATAAATGAATCATCAATCTAGTTCAGCGTTTCTACTATTGATCAGATCATCGAGCTACTATTCGACGATACATTCGAAACTGTCATGCTTGTCAGCGAAGCAAAGCCTCTAGAGATAGCATCAATGAACTTCATCATTCTCTTTCGATTTCACAGAAACGCTGAAAAGATATAGCTATGAACTTCATCACTGAACTATCTCTGTCAGAAGACTATAACGTCATTTGCACAATCATATGTCGTCTTATCAAAGAACATCACTATGTTCTCTGTCATTGAAGAGACGATGACATCTCAGTCGAAGAAACGGTTTGAATCATGCTATGAAACGTCTATCAACTGCATGATCTATTCAGTTCTATTGTTTCGAACAGAGACTCTCAATTCATATTGACTATGTGAAAAAGTCTTTGCAAGCGACTGAGAATCACAGCTAGTCTATTCACAGTCTATCATTTCGAGATCAACAATCAATCGAAACGAGTCAATCAAGACGTCGAACAAGAACTTAGAATCTACTGCAATTACATGCAGAATGACTGAGTCAAATGAATATCTATGATGAAATTCAGTGACAATTTCAATATCTTCTCGATCACTTCAATGATTTTCTTCTACTTCAATAAAGAATTTCACTCTCGAATGAGTTTCGATTCAGATACGACTGACTACGAAACAACTTGTGAACGACTTGAAGCTAGAAAAGCAGATGATATTGTCATTCAAATGAAAGAGCTACTGAACTTCGATCATCAACAATTGAAAAAGACGAAGCTGATCATCGAAGTTCAGATCAATAAACATAAACGAGACGTCATCTATGAAGTAGATGACTGAATTTGACTATCTTTCAGAAACGTCAAGACAACGAGACTCTGCAAAGATTTGAAAGACAAACAGCTAGATCTCTATCAAATCACTGTCAAAGTGAGTATCTTCTATCATCTTTATCTATCAGTCAGCATGAAGCATCTGCATTCGATGTTCAGCTCGAAGCTACTGCGATTGTATTCAGAAGACTTTCTATCAGAACAGCATTCAGAATCACTCAGACTCATCACTATTAAAGATGATGAACACTGAGAGATAGACGATATATTGAACTTCAGACGCTATCGAGATCGAATACAGTACAAAGTCAAATGAACAGATCTAGATAGAGACGACGAATGATACTATGTCGATAAAGAGAAATTCGATGACTCAGAGAAAGTTTTGAACGAATTTCATAAGCTATATTCAAACAAACCGCGTTAAATATCGGAATAACTATCAACAAAAGCGAGCAAATGAACTACATTCATGCGAACATGAATTTTCGAAGAAGAGAGTAATGTTACGAGCGTATCAAGACTGAACAAGACTGAAGCTCTAATCAATTCGCAGTGAACGCTAGCGAGTTCTCTGTGTAATGATTAGAGCTAATCAGCGAGCTAGTCAGGTTTGACTCAGATATGACTCAGATATGACTCAACACTCTTTTTCTTTCTCAACATTCTTTTCTTTCATCAACATCTTGTTCATCTACATCACATTCTTTTCATGTCACAAACACATTTCTTTCGAGCCTAGTGCAGTCTCTGAGCATTACATAAATAGAAGCTTTTGTATCAATCTTTTTCTGTATTCTTAATATTCAGTTATAGCTATCTCTAAAGATCAAGCACTATCAACTCTGATCTTCATTGATTGTATCATCTAGGCACGATTCTGACAAATTATTTCATTCAAGTCATCGTCTTCTTCTGATGAAATCTTGATGAAACTTAATCATTCATCTTTCATCAATGAGTTCAAACATTCTCTGACATTGATGAAGAGCTTCAGCAGCTTAAGCATCATTAATCTTGCTTCGTCTTCATCATCATTTCATTCATCAAAGTCAAGAGCATCTCTGCATTGACTAGTAACTTTTTGAATTCAAAGATCATCATCTCTGTGACTGTTGTTTCAACAATATCTTCATCTTTCTCTTTCTCATTTCTCAATGAGTTAATGAATTTAAGCTTTGTCATTATCATCGTTCAAGATAAGACTTTGATCATTTTTGAAATTAAGAAAATCTGCAATAAGTGAAAGCTGTGCTACTACTGCAAGTTGCAACATTCAAGTAAAATTGCTAAAAAATGCTTAAATAAGAAGTTTTTCACTCTGCATATCATGAATGTCTACGACAGTGACATCATCAATATAAATGAAGAAGTCTCGCTGTTTGCAAGAAAAGTTTAGTTTCTGAGCTAAGTTACGCTCAAAGATTTGTATACATATCATCTTGTTTACTAGTTTCAATCTTTTCACTCTCACTTCAATCATATAGAAAGTTTTCTGCTAAATTTATCTTGAAACTCTTTGAATTTGATTTGACATTCAAAGACAATCACATGATAGTATTCTGTATTCTACGTTAAGCTCAATCTAGAGTTTTCACTCTCGCTCTGAATGATAGTGAAGTCTTTGCTTATATCTTTATGAATAAATTCTTCGCGCAACAACATTATTTTTTCTTGCATCAATTAACTCACTCTTGCAAACTTCAAGAATTTGATGATCAAATCGCTTTAATCGATGACATTACTCATGTCATCGAAATCACAATGATTTTCAATGAACACATTGAAAAACTATTCTTCTATGTCATTAAATTAAGTCAATATCTCATCATCATGAGTTTATCATGACTTCATCATCACGTCATTGATGTCAATTTTGAGCACAATATTCTCATTTTGTCTTTCTTCTTTTATCTTAATTATTATTGCTCATTTCTTGTCAAGATCTATGATCTTAATCAACAAGAAGAAAATTTCTCATTTAAAGTTAACAAAGTAACTTTCTCTCAGTCTCGCTCTCAATTCACTCACAAGAAGTAACTCAGTTCATGAATTGCTCACAAGAAGCAATTCAGTCTACAGATTGCTCACAAGAAGCAATTCAATCTACAGATTGTTCACAAGAAGTAATTCAGCATTTAGTTTGCTTGCAAGAAGCAATCTAGTCTTTCATTCACTTGAGAGAAGCAACTCAGTTTTCAGTTCACTTGCAAGAAGCAATCTAGTCTCTCATTTACTTGAAAGAAGTAACTCAGTTTTCAGTTTACTCACAAGAAGCAATTCAATTCTCAATTCACTTACAAGAAGTAACTCAGTTTTTCATCTGCTCACAAGAAGCAATATAATCTCTTGTTTGCTCATGAAAAGTCAATTAATACTCAGCTCGTTCATAAGAAATAAATCTCATTCAATCTTGTCTCTTGTCTGAAACAAGAAGCTTTTAATTGTATTCTTTAAGTCATTCAAAAAGAATACTCATCAAAAATCAAGTATCAAAATTCTTCTTTCTTTAGAACTTCTGTTGTCTTTCAAGCAGATCAATTCAATCAATCTTCTATATAACTTGACATAGTTAAGTTAAAAGTTCAAAGCTTTGATCATGCTGCTTGTGTCAAAGACATTGAAGTGTTTAGCATCATTCTAAAGAAAATTGATGTCTTCTTGAATCTTGAGTCAATCTCGTCTTCTAGTTTAAACTTTGATGAGTCAAAATCACGTCACACAACTTTAACTGTTTATTTAAAGAACAGTTCAACTCTTGCTCAGTTCTCATCTCGTTCTCAAGACAGTACATATGATAAGAATCATCGTTTGAATCTTCATCAAATGAAAAAGAAATTTCATTTGACTGCATTCACGACACAAGAAGATCTTGAAGTTTATTAACAAAGTAAGAACGTTGATTCAGTCACAATTCTATCATTCAGATATTTTGAGTTTCTAGATGTCTTCTTCAAAAAGAACATCAATATCTTGTTTTTGCATCAAGCTCATGATCATGTCATACATCTTAAAGAAGATGCTCAATTCTCAGTCTTCGCTTTGTACAATATGAGTCGTGATGAAATTCTAGAACTTTATCGTTATCTGAATAAGAATCTGAGCAAAGATTTCATTCAAGTCAGTCATTCTCAGATGATCACTTCTGTTCTCTTTATCAAGAAACTTGAAGAAGAACTTTGCTTCTGCGTGAACTATCAAGATCTGAACACTATCACAGTCAAGAATCAATATTCTCTGTCTCTGATCTCAGAAACGCTGAATTGTCTAAGTTAAGCTAAAATCTTTATCAAGCTGAATATCATCTTTGCATTCAATTGACTTTGAATCAAAGAAGAAAATAAAGCTTTCATCGTCTTTTGCACTCGATTTAAATTATTCAAGTATTTAATCATGCTCTTTGATCTATGTAATGAATCTGTCTCATTTCAGAAGTACATCAACAATACTCTTTGCAAACATTTAAATAAGTTTTATACAACTTATTTAAATGACATCTTGATCTATTTTGACAATGAACTTAAGCACAAGATTCATGTCAAGCTCATTCTGCGAAAGCTGCAAGAAGCAGATCTTCAGATAAATATAATTAAATGCAAGTTTCACGTCACTCAAGTCTTGTATCTAGAATTGATAATCATCATCAAAGAAGTCAAGATGAATTCTTCTAAGATAAACATCATTGTCAACTGATTCATCTTGATCAACGTTAAAGACGTTCAAAGCTTTCTAGATTTCGCGAACTACTATAAAAGATTCATTTATGACTATAGTAAAATAACTATCTCGATCACTCATCTTATCAGAAAAGATGTACTCTTTGTTTGATCTCAAAAATGTCAGATTGCATTCAACATTCTTAAGAAAGTCTTCACTTCTGAGATTATTCTTCGTCACTATAATTCAGATCATAAGATTGTGATAGAAATCAATGCTTCGAACTATGTGTTTGAAGATATTTTCTCTCAGTATGATGAGAACAAGATTCTTCATTCAGTCGCTTACTTTTCAAAGAAGCATAATTCAGTCAAGTGTAACTACAAGATCTACGATAAAGAATTCATGATCATTGTTTGCGCTTTCAAGAAATGATGATCAGAGCTTGAAGACTTTATCTATTCTGTTGAGATGATCATGAATCATAAAAATCTTGAGTATTTCATGTCAACTAAGCAGTTGAATCATTATCAAGCTCATTAAAGTGAGTTTCTGTCTAGATTCAACTATTGCATCACTTATCATCTTGACAAGATCAATGATAAGTTGAATGCTTTGACACGTCGCTCAGAAGATCTTTTTAAAGAGAAAGATACATTCAATTCTTGACATCAATATCAACATCAGACAATTTTGAAAACTCATGTTTTAAATCTCAATATTGTTGAGAATCTCATCTTTGACATCTTCAACATCAAAGTCATGAAGCTTCAGTTACAAATCATCACTCTAGATTTAGTTCAGTTACATTTGTTCTTAATTATCTCAGCACTTTTGTAAATTCTAGTCTTCATGAATCTAGAAATCGAAGAATTCGACGTTGAAAATGTCAAGTCTCAGCTAAATCAAGACACTCTGAATCTTGATGAAGATTCTGCTGACATTCTCACTCAGACATTGTGAAAGCAAGTTGAAATCAATGATAAATTCACAGCTCAAATAATTAAAGTGCTTTGCAATGAAACATGACATCACAACAAGATTCTTCTAGTTAAGTGTGAAGAACATGAAAATCATCTGTACTTTCAAGAAAGAAAGTACGTGCTCAACTTAAATAAACTACATCTTTGTATCATTCAGCTCACTTATGATAGTGTCGTTGATGATTATTCAGAAAGAGCAAAAAGTTATGAACTGATCAGTTGAGTCTACTGATGATCAAACATTTATAAGTATGTTCAATGCTTCGTACAAAACTGTCACATGTGCACACGTTTCAAGCTTTTTAAACAATGAACTCAAGAATGATTGTGTTTTCTTTCGATTTTTGAACATCGTTGACGTGATGTCTTCATGAACTATGTAGATTCTTTATCACTCAATATCTTCATGAGTATCACATATAAATATGTTTTAGTCTTTGTTGATTATCTTATCAAAATGAGACATTTAATTCTCATCACTTCTATGAAAGTTGAAGAAGTTATCAACTGCTTTTATGCTCATGTTTGAAAACATCATGATTTACTCGAGTTCTTCATGTCTGATCAAGATACACAATTCATTTTCAATGTCTGAAAGCATATGTGTAAAATGCTGAAGATAGATGCTAAGTTATCAACAACGTATCACTTTGAGATTGATGATCAAATCGAGAGAATCAATGCTATCATAAAGCATTATCTTCAAGTCTTCGTCAACTACATGCAGAATGACTGAGCTAAGTGACTTTCTAAAGTTGAATTCATTATCAGTAACGCATCATCATCAATCACTCTAACATCACTCTTCTTGATCAATTCAAGTCAAAACTCACGTTTAGACTTCAAGTCTTTTGAGTTTCTGCTTGAGAATTTTACGTTTCAAGCTTGAAATAAGTTAATCAATGTTGAAGAGTTCATCAAGAAGATGAAGAAACTAACTGAGCATTTACGTGATGAGATGCTTATAGCTCAAGTCATTTACAAATTTAATGTCAATCTTTTTCATCGTTTTTGTTCTAAATACTTCATTGAAGATGAAGTCTGACTGAATGCTTGCAATTTCAACATCACTCACTTTGCTGTCAAGTTAAATGATCATAACGTTGATTTCTTCAAGATCAAGCGTGTTTTCAAAAACAATTCTTTGATCATTGAGTTAAATCTTTCAGCATTCATGAAAATTCATTCAATCTTTCATGTCATTCTTTTGAATTATATTGCAAGTGACTTTCTTTTGAATTAACATCAGAAATCTTAAGAACTTATTATTATTGAAAATGATGAAAGATTCTAATATGTAAACAGCATATTAAACTTTAAGCGTGATAGATGTTATAATTCATCTCTGCTCAAGTATTACATCAATTGAGAAAATCACTTTTTTACTTGAGAGTCTTTTCATCTTCTGAATAATTGTGAGCAAATGCTTAATGAATATCATCTCGTCAATTTTGTCGTCGAAGAATCACATGTACTGTCATGTGTGATATTTCAATGTCAATGTCAAGAACTTTAAATTCAATCTTCATTGTTTCAACTCAGCTCAGATCTGACTCAAATTTTGTTTAAATCTGTCTCAGACATCTTGTTTAAATCTGACTCAAATGTGATTCAGATGTATTTTAATCTCATCTGTACATCATCACATTAAATTGCATTTCGTCTTTCTTTTACTCAGATTTGACTCAGATCTTGTCTAAATTTGACTCAGACATCTTGTTTAAATCTGATTCAGATGTGATTCAAATGTGTTTCAATTCTTTGTGCATCATTATATTAAACTGCATTTCATCTCTTTCTTACTCAGATTTGACTCAGATCTTGTTTAAATCTGACTCAGACATCTTGTTTAAATTTGACTCAAATGTGACTCAGATGTATTTCAATTTTCTATGCATCATCATATTAAAATGCATCTCATCTTATTTCATTTTACAGAAATCTTGCTCAAATCTGACTCAGATGTGACTCAGATTTATTCTAGTTTTATTTGTGCTTCATCACATTAAAATGCATTTACATCAATTCTCATTTCATTTCAATCTTTGTCTTTGATTCTTTCTCATTTCATCTTGTTTCTTCTCATTATCTTGCAGAAGCTCAGTCTTGAAGAGAAAAGTTACTGTCATGATGTCAGATCATCAACTTAATTTAAAACATAAATTGTCAATGTCTTAAATAATCTCGATTGATTGAATCTGTTTTGCAGTTCAATGAATCAAGTCATCAATCTAGTCATCATCATTTTAAATTAGTTTCAGCAATTCTTTTTCAATCATCTTAGTCATGTGTGCAAATCTTTGCAATCTTAAGTCATAAAACTATTGTTTAGTCTTGATTTTGCTCAATTCATGTATATAAAAGTCGAGCTTTCGTTCTTTTCTTTCACTTTTTGTCTTTCATCTTATACATTATTTGATGTATTGTCTTGTATCTAGATTTTATCAAAGTAATAATAATAATATCAGTCTTTTATATTGATAGTATCTTTAGTTTAGCTCAGTTTCTGACATTTAATGATTTTGCTCGAATGTTGCAATTTGCAGTAGTAACACAACTTTCACTTGTTGCAGATTTTCTTGATTTCAGAAACGATCAGAATCTTATCTTGAATGATGACAATGACGAAGCTTAAATTCATTGACTCATTGAAAAACGAGAAAGAAAGAGATGAAGATACTGTCAAAACAACAGTCACAGAGATGATGATCTTTGAACTCAAAGAATTACTAGTCAATGCAAAGATGCTCTTGACTTTGACAAATGAGACAATAATGAAGACGAAGTGAGATTGATGATGCTTAAGCTGTTGAAGCTCTTTGTTGATGTCAGAAAATGCTTGAACTCATTGATGAAAGATGAATGATTGAATTTCATTGAAGTTTTATCAGAAGAAAATGATGACTTAAGTGAAATAATTGACATTACGCTTCAGACAGTCAATCAATGAGAAATCTTTCATCAAAGAACATTCTTTCTTTTGATAGAAAAGATTGTAGTAGTTGACAAAGCTATTCATGTCTTGCTTCAGAATTTCACGAAGATATAAATGAACATCTTCTGTCTTGAAAGAATTGTTGCAGCAATGATGTAACTTGTGTTATCAATCTGCAAAGATGAAAATAATATAAAGATCATTGACTCGATATTGACTCATTAAATTGTGAGTCTTCTTATCTATGATGAGTCGTGACTCAACATAAATGATCTTGACTTGATGAAAGAAGTAATGATCATCGTTCACATTTATGCGTTGTATCAGACTCTGCTTTCATGCATTCAATCAATCTTTGTTCTTCTCATATTCAAATATATCAAGAAGCTTCTTGAATCTAGAAGTGATGAATGTTGCGAGCATGCATCTCTGTTACCTCTGATTAGTCTGATTAGCCTAACAAAGACTAGTATAGAGCTGTGAGTAGAACTGTTGTTGACACGTTAGCGATTTAGCGTGCCTTCATGAGTAAAACTCACGTCGTGTTGCATCTTCTTTCTACTTCAGCTTTGAACTTCTAGTTAGAATACACTCATATGATTCGCTCTATGCAGACTCATAACATTAGTTCAAAGCTCATCAATCTTGCTATCAACGTGTAGACGATATAAAAACAAGCTACATCACTCAAACTTGAATCAGAATCGAAATTCGAAAATTGTGCTCAGAAGACTCGTTAGAAATCAAGAAATTTCTAGAACAGAACAGAAGAACATGAACGCGTTGCTCTAGACTAACTCTTTACTGAGCTCGTTGTCAGAACAGAAGAACAGAAGAACACGAACGCGTTGTTCTAGAACTGAAATCAGAAATTTCAGTCAAATCTCAATCAGCAATTTTCTATTCACACAATGACTAGAAGCACAGAATTAGAATCAAAATCAGTGAGCATTGCTCGTTATGAACTTCGAAATGCTAGAAGAGAATCACTTCTATCACAGAATTGAACAGCATCAGAAGAAAAGAACACGAACGCGTTGCTCTTCAATCACGAAATGATCAAGATCAGCATCAGCACTGAACTGAATGCTTGAATAAGCACTCATGAGACAAGCGATCTCGTTGTCTTTATCAAGTACATATGTCAACAGCATGACATCGAAATCAAGACTCACAATGACATGATTCAGATGTTGAATGATGTCAACAAGATCAACATCGAATTGAAAGCTATCAACATCGAGTTGAAAGCTACGCAGTCAACGTTGAATGCTGTTCGAACTCGTCTACAGAAAGAGACGAAGAAAAAGAACGTGATTATACGTCATCTAGAAGCGACATCAAGTTGACTAAGCACTTCGATTTCGAAAGATCGATTCTCGAAGTCAATCAAGCTATTTGACTCGTCTCTGTTTGAAGATTCGAGACAGAATGTGAATAATTGATTGTCTTGAATGCGAAACAAGCTGAAGACGAACAAGAATCATTTTTCTATCGAAGAAATGAAGATTGCATATGTGAAAAGTCGAGTCAATGAAACGACGATCAAACACATAGCATCTCGAATGAGAAACATGATCACGAACTCGTTTCTTGAAGCAGAAGAGATACTGTCAATCATAAATAAGATGTACGATGATCTCAATCAATGTTACACGACTCAACGACAGTTCTTGAAGCTGTATCAAAACAAGGTCTTCTTTCATGAATTTTAAATGAAATTTCAGAGACTTAGTGCAAAACTAGAGTACAATAACAAAACTCTACTAGATGATCTTCAGCATAAGATTAGCTCAGATCTTCAGCGAGTCATGATCAACGAACGAACTATGAATTTGAACGAATTCGTCGACATCTGCATGCAAGTCGACGTTCGATTGACGAAATTGAATGCTCGATCAATTCTCAAGACATCAACTACTCAAGTCGCTCGCTCTACTGCTAGCATCTTGACAACGATCACTACTGCGATCTCAGCTTCAATCTCTGCATAAAAGAAACTCGAAATATCGAACGTTGATTCTGCTAGAAAGAAGTTGTTTAAGAAAGAACTCTGCTTCAAATGCAAGAAGTCAGAACATAGAGCATGCGACTGTCTCAAGTCAGTTTAAATGCACGAAATCGCAGCGAATTCGAAAAACGATCTGTCTTCGTCAAAGTAGTGACTGAGAGCGACATGCTCATATCTTGCTTCATCAATATGCTCGATGACTCGTTTGATTTCAAGTCGTTTATTGTTGACGTCATCTTGAGTAGTCTAGAAAAGATATTTCGATTCTTCGCTCTGATAGACATCGAAGTCACTGACATGACGTTCATAGATGATTCATTGATTTCAGAGCTATGTGAACGCTTTGATATTCAGTCAATTTCACTGTTCAAATCGAAGTCAATTCGTTCATATGACGAAACTCTCGATCGAAGATTTATTACACATGCTCTGTATATCTCAGTCACTATACAAGAACATAAGAATGAAATGATGCTTCTATTAATAACTCGTCTAGATCAGCACAAGATAATCATTGACAATCTTTGA
>JAABUV010007776.1_pt1 | contig 11100 bp, 7 predicted proteins | sample 5559971 | NCBI WGS metagenome assembly JAABUV01 (sample SAMN10711881, study PRJNA513362) | rock metagenome | isolation source: Antarctica rocks | place: Antarctica: Victoria Land, Knobhead nord | collected 2015-12-19
TAAGGAAATGGTATTGATATATTTACGAAAAGAATCAAGCATTCGAAACACCGTCACTAGCCGCAAGAAAGTTGTCTTCGAATGTTTTCCCCACGCCCTTTGAAGCAGTACACTGCCCCCCCGCCGTCCTCTCCCACAAAGTCCCTCTGAGTGTTAGACTGATACAACTTGCAAGAATTCCAAGTGAGCCCACGCCGTCTCCATTATCGAGACAAGCGAAACTTATTGTCGTATTGTTCCTTTAGCTTTTCCTGCGACGTTGACTTGGGCCATCGCTGCCGTTTCTCCCTCGCCTTGTTTCGCGCGTGGTCTTAGACATTCGGGGGTTTTCTAGAACATTTGTGAAAAGTATACAAGTCAAAGAGAGGATTCTACAATTGTGACCATACCTCAACACTTTCTTAGCTTCGCAGCGGTTACCATCGACACAAAGCACCTTCCCCTGCCACGTCCTTCAAAGCCCCAAACCCCGTCCTTGCAACCACCCCTTTTCATCCTCATCCTTGCAATCACCCTCCCCCTCACCTACCTCCCCTCATGGCTTCTCCTCCCGGCTCAGATTGGATCTGGAACCCTTACAACGTACTAAACATCGTCCTAGTTCCCGAAACGACCTCTTGTTATGTGGGCAATCTGCCCGGGCAAACCGGTCCATGCCTAACCCTCCTTCCCCCCCAAAGTCGCAGCAGCGCTTGTCAGATCCTCAACGACTTGGGACGTAAAAACCCGCTTTCCGAAGGTACTGGCAACGCGCTCCTCGAGCTTGCGCAGAACCTGCAATGTCCGTTGCATGATGAGAGCGTGGTGGGACTGTTGGTGCAAATGTGGAAGGATAGGATTGTGGATTACATGCCTGAGTATTATGCCATCCAAGAACTTCTAGCGATGAAGGGGGGTCTCATGAATAGCTCCCACGAATGTAGCGGAATGTAGATATCCGCTCAGAATATTGACTTGATGGGGGAAGAAAAGAGGTTAAGCAGGGAGAAACGCGAGTGGAATGGAAGGAGAGGGACAAATTTTGGATGTTCCCGTACTGTTCTGATGAATGTTATCAATAGGTCGAAAAGAGAAATATCAAAGGTTCTGGTGACGACTGCGAGGATAACGTGCACCTACATGAAGAGCATAGATACTTTGAATACTGTAAAATTCAGACATTGTAAATTTTGAACCACTCCGTCTGTTGGTCCACAACTGCCCCATTCAAGTCAGTGGACATCTTTCTGCTGTTAGCTTGGGAAGAGCAACGTGACAGCGGTCGAACTACCAATCGAGATGTGGGATAGGGGAGCGATACCGAAAGCTAGTGATAGCATGATTGATGAGATGAAATTCGAGCCTGGACTGTGATTGAAGAAATCTGAGGTTAATTGCTTAGTCCTAGTAGGTTTCTCGATACTCTCTTGAGCGTAAAAGCCGGTGCGAATCACAGTGGTGTAGAGGGAAAGTTCTAGCGCTTCTTCTGCAGGTCTTCAATGACACGTCTTTCGTCTTTTACCTTGTGATCCTTGAAAGATGTAAATCGGTGCAAGCAGGAAAACCGCATATAAAAATCATTCGCTCTTCTTCATAGTGCTAAGCAGAGCAACGCCACTGGAAATAGACTATACGCTTTCCAGTCTGGATATCGAACGTGTTGAATACATGTCGCATAATCCCACACAAACTTCCAATTACCTGCTCTCCTTACCCGAGGAAACTTTTGCATTGCGCACATAAAGTCGTGGTATCGTAAAACATCTCGTCATCGCTCGGCGGTATCTAGTTGTAAAAATATCATCATAAGAAGAGGACTGGAATCATTCTTTTGTCCGAAAAGGGTTTCGTCGAAAAGCCGCAGGAGGTGATAGCCAAATACACCGCAAACCGTCACGTCGTAGCCCACGCTAAAACCATCCGTCGCCGGTACCCTTCCCACTGTATCCGCTCTTGCTGCTTCGGCGACTCCGGCTGCCCGCAACGCTTCTCTTCCTTTCTCTTCCCGTCTCCCTTTCTCCCATCATACGGCTGGTGCTCCTGGCGACCTCCAGCTCGCCATTGTGACGGGGGCCAGTTACGGATGGGTATCTCTTCTGGTGCCTCTCTCTTCCTTCATTTCTGCTAGCAGTTCTGCTAAGACTGTGCTTTTCTTTAGCTCCGATGCTAAGTTCCATCTCGCCATCGCCTTCACGGCTTTGCCTTAGACTGATGGTTCGTCCTTCCACACTGCCTCCTTTAACGTCAAGGTTGACACCCGAAGAAGGGTGGAACCGTAATGTGACTCCGTCATTGTCATTTCGCGCCTTGACGTCGCTTCCGTTGCGTCGATCGGTTGAGCTGCGCGGCTTCACGTCGCTTCCTTCTCTGCTACCTCTGCCCTCGGCGCTGGCCCTGCTACCGCTATCGCTATGAGTCTTCTTGCACACCAGTTTGAGAGAGTCGGTTGTTACCGGAACAGGTATGGCATCTGCGGCAGTATTTGTGTCGGCTTGGTAGGTCTCTACAACACGCTCGAGTTCAGGGGCAGTCTCGTGGTCATAGTAGGAGACCCTCCTTCGATTTTTGGCTGTAGCGTCGTTACTTTCAATGCCCATCCGGGCAAGACCACGCTCGACAGAGTGAGAGGTTGGTTTCTCGTTGCTCGGGGTAGCAGAAGGTCTACTTGCAAGCGAGGGTCGCCTTGATCTGTGGTGTTCCCCGGCTTGCTCTTTCTTAGGGCTCCGGTGCCCAGAGATGTGATCTGTGGTGTCCTCGACGCGGCGGCTACGGGTATGGTGAAGCAGCGGATGTGCAGCAGACGTCGTTGCTGCGTGCTTTATTGCAGGGCGATGCTGTGTTCTAGGATTAGGGGCCGGAGGGGGAGGTGGGGGCATACGGTAGAAGTCCTCGTTACGCCGCATGAAGTCCTCCCGTGGCGTAGAAGGAGCATCGTTGTAAGAAAACGAAGGACGAGACGTAGGCTGAGCGGAGGGGGCTCGGGGGATGTACGGCAGTTGTTGAGAATCTTCTATAACAGGAGATGAAGTATATATCATAGAGTGGCGATTGGACGGGTGATCCGTGGTCCATTGACGCGGCTGCGGGCGGCATTGCATCTCGTAAGGGGACAGTGGCAAGGGAAAGCTATCCTGGTGTCGAGGTGCCGATGCTTGAGTGGCTGGGAAATATGAGCCCCGAATCGGCGGGTAGGATGGGGGCGGGAACACGATTTGAGTGGAGTATGGTGTTGGTGGTCGACGTTCGATAGGAACAGGAAGGGGTTGTGGTTGAATATAAACGGCCCCAGGCATAGCACCATGGTAGCTCATTGGGCGAGTGTTTCGGTACGATTGCAACGTTGAGGCTCGAGGACGAGCCTGCGCAGGCTGGAGTAAAGGAGCATCTTGAGAGGGTTTTGGTAGCGGAGGCCGTGCGGAATGAGGTGTGACGGGGGTTTTCTGTTTCGACCGCAGCTGCTGGTTGAGGGCTGCAGGCCACGAGGTTTCTAACGGTGTGAGCGATTTTCGCGCAGTCGCCTTGCACTCTGAGCATATGCACACTTCCTGCATCGCAGATCGTCCATCTCGGGCTTTAGAGCTACTTCGTTTGTGTGAGGATTTCTGCGGGCTTAAAGGTCTACTCTCAGTCTTCTTCGCGACAAGCGCGGGTCGTCTCTTGATGGCCGGAGCTTCAATATCAACTCGCAATGGTTTGGCACCAGCTTTGGACTCCAACGAGGAATGCCCGCTATTCAGCGTTGCTACCGTCTGACTCGAATTCCCCGAGTCGCTACGTTCATCGCGCGTGTCAGTGAGTTTTGGCTTGGCGAAGTCTGGTCTCGACCGCTTGGCCGCTATGTTGGCCGTCTGCCGAGTGTCGGGTAGAGTTGTATGTGCGTCCTCGCTGTACTCTTCGCAGTAGGCAGCGCGGGGATTGGGATGGCTACTTGACATTTCCCCAATGCTATCAGGGCAGCAGATGTCTAGGGGGGTTGCTCCTATTGTAGGGCTGCCTACGAGGTGGGACGGAAAGAGAAGAGAAAAGAACTGTCGTCGATCCTGACAACAATCGAGGGGTCGGTTCAGGTAGCAATCGATAAGACGGCAATGGACTGCCAGGGTCATCCCGCCATGGGTGGATTTTCTCGAGTGTTTGTTCCAACAACAACAATTGTATGATGGGGTTTCAAAGTGGGAAGGAAGGGACGGATGGAGGTGTAGAACCAAAGCGATGGTAAAGTATCTACTGAATGTGTGTCGGAGATGATCGTTGCATTACATGAAGTGCAAAGCAAGTCCCACGTCTGCGTGGGATGTTTTTCACAGCATCACGATCATCTTGGAATTGAGTCACAAAATATACTGGGACGGCCTATGAGAAATATGATTTATTTTAATTGTTTTTTAATCTTAGAAAAATTTCGACGGCTCCCTAGTCCTCGGTGGTGTGTCGTGTCAGCCACTCAGCCTGCATGAGGTGTATACTATTTGATCCTCTGGAAGCCTGCTTGCAGCACCGGCTTCTCAACGCAGCTGGCCGGGTTCATCTGCACATCATGCCCTAGCCGAGTCAACTAGGACTATGGGGAAGTGCCGCGTCCACCCCGCAAGTTTGTAAGGAAGGAAGTGCTAATGGCCGGGTTGCGGTGGGTGAACTGTGAGCTGTTGTATCGACGGCACGGTCTCTCAGCTGTATTGGTTGCCTGGCCGGTACCATTGATTCTGGAGGCCAACACCATTGGACTCCCCGGCCGGCCATTGCTGCCTGAAGCCATGGGTGATTCGTCGACGATTATCCCTTAACCGTAACTCTCCACTTATAGATTTGTGACGCACATGGAGCACACATAACTTCTGTAACATTCTATGAGTGCTAACCCTAGCTTGGAGCTCTCCCAACCTACCGTTCAGTAAGAGATACGGTGATTGGTTGAGTGGCTAAGATACACGTGCAGCTTTGCCGACCAATGCGGCATAAACAGAAGTATAAATTATGCAGCTTGGACTGAAGGACGAACCGGGCTGAACGCTTGCCGTGGTAATCTAGATGATTTCTTGGAGAGAAAAGAAAGATGACCCTGCTTTCGCTAGGAGATGAAAATGATAGACGAATGAGAAGATCCTCGTATCGAAACTGACCACGCGATGCAAGATAAAATGTGACTCGGTCCGAAAATCAACTTCTTATCGGTCTTTTGTGATCAGCGATGCCTTGACTGATCAAGAATCAGATGAGGTAAGCAACGTCATAGAGATCCTCCTCGAACATGAGTCTTCTGCATTGGACAACTCTGGGAATCCCTTCCGGAAACGTCCGATACTGTGACGAATCGCTCGAGTTGATTTTCAAAATCTTGACCGACTTTTCTCAATCAAGAACGATGTGTTGGACGCAATTCAGGCCAATGGATATTTCCGTCATCTCCTGTCCGGAATCTTAGACCGGTTGCCTCGTTTTTGCGTCCTATCTGGCAAACGCCTTTCTACTGACTCTGCTGGTAGATACCAATATCGAAGTACCCCAAAGCTCACAACATCAATTCCTTGTCGCTTAAGGGCTCTAGCCAGATCCAACGCCATCTACCGGGCAACATCGTTTTTGAAGACATAAGAAATCCACCAGATCACATACTGTTGTCGATCAGCACGTTAATGGCTAAGATGGCGATGAAAGAGCACAAGGGATCGCTTACCGCTCGACAGGATTGAGACCAAGCAGCTTCATGCCGTTGTTTAGAACCTGCCTTGCAGCTTCGTACAGAGCCATCCGTGCCTTCTTCAACTCATGCTCACTCCCAATTACCTTCAGTACATCATAACTCGAGCTCAGCATGTGTGTCATCTTAAAGAGATACGCAAGGACAGTCACTGGCTCCAGCGTCTTCAGGGTGTTCTGTACAACGTCTGGCCACGATGCTAGTGCGCGCACAAGATTGACAGCGTGAGGTTCAGTAAGAAGGGAGAGGTCTGCAGACTCTAGCTCTTCGGGAGAGAGAGCAGCTTTCCTGGAGATAGAGCAGAGACGGGCATGTGCATACTGTAAATATGGACCAGTGTCGCCCTCAAAGGAGGTCATCCGCTCCAACGAGAAATCATAGTTATTGATGCTGAAACACTGTTAGCACATGGTGTTCAACGGAAGGAGAATATAATTAGCAAGAGCTAACCGCTTGCCAGTCATATCTTGCACCATGACTGCTGTAATACCCAGGGTGTCTGCTGTCTGCACAGGGTCCTCTACCTGCTCATATTTAGATTGGTTCCGCTGCATGACCTCATGCATCTTCTCCCCCACATCCCTCAAGATATCATCCAAAAATTTGACTGTACCTCTCCGGGTGCTCATTCCCAGCACCATCCCAAAGCTGACATGTTGACACTTCTCGGCCACTTCTTTATGGCCCATGAGCTCTAGGATCTTGAACAGCTGCGCTACATATAGGTCTTGCTGAGATGCTACTACATATATCATCTTGTCGAAGTGATACAATTCATGTCGTTTCACCGCTTCCCCAATATCACGCGTTAAGTAGAGTGAAGAGCCGTCTGTCTTCTTGACTAAGGCTTTCCCTAACTTCTTAGTCTGCTTGTCCTTGGACTTGCTGAGGTCGACGATGACAGCTCCTTTCGAGGCTTCCGAAACGCCACTCGCTTCCAACTCCTTGACTGCACGTTCCATACGCCATGGTTCAACTTGTGACTCGCCAGAGTAGTAATCGTAGTGAATGTTAAGCCGAGCATACGTCTTTTTGTATCTCTCGATACTCAGGTCTCGAAACCGGGCCCAAGTAGCGCGAGCTTTTGGATCGCCGTCTTCAAGTCTCTTGAAGTACTGTCGCGCTTTCTCGTTCACGCTTTTGGCTTGGAGGGTCGATATTTCCTTCTCAAGCTCTGTGGTATCTTTACCTGCCTCCATTGCTTGTTTGAGTTCTTCCTTCTTCTCGTTGATCTCTTCTTCCTCCGGTTTCGAGACCTTATTAATCTCAACATACACATCAAAGAGGTGACCGATGGGATCCTTTTCTAGATTTTCCTCACTTCCGTAAGTTGCAAACGCGTTGGCAAGTAAACCAAATTGTCGCCCCCAGTCTCCAAGATAATTCATACGAATCACATCCCAACCGGCGGCTTCGTAAAGATTCGCTAAAAATCCTCCAATAATAGTACTTCGAAGATGACCAGCATGGAATGGCTTTGCAATATTGGGTGATGAAAATTCAACTATTAAACGTTTCCTTCCTTTTGACGGATCAGATTCGTCTTGCAGACCTAATTTCTCGTTTCTGCCGTAAGCCGCCTTTTTCTTCAAAACGGAAGGTATAATGAGCTTTGTAAGGGGCTCTGGTTTGAAGAAGAACTGAATAAAAGGGCCAACCGGAACAGGCTTGCTGACCAAAGGCGAATTGGGAAACTTGTCTGTCCACTCCGTCGCTAGCTCATCTGGCTTTTTCCCCTGGATCCGCAGCGAAGGTGTTGGGAGCCCTAGATCTCCTTTGTCAAAGGTCTGGGTCCATGACAGTCTCTCACATATTTGACTGGCAGGCTTCCCAGTAATTGGTGCTAGTAGTTCTGATATATGGGTTCTGTAAATGTCAAATGGATTATTGGCTACCATAGCAACCTGCTCTGAAGGGGCAGCTGCCATAACTTCGGATCTCCCGAGTATGCTGAATGGTCTACTATGTAGGCTCCCGTGGCTTGCGTGCTTGTACAGCGAACAGAGCATTAGATTAGTGAGACATCTGTGAAAAGGTTAGGTGTTGAGTAACAAACCTCTGGGCTGGCGTCGGGTCCAGGCGAGGGTCTAGGATTGGACTAGTGAGAAGCGACGGCTGATGCCGAGACGCTAGCAGCCCTACGAGGCACATCTGAACGAGCGAGAGAACAAGCGAGAGAGAGCTGAGACTGCCAGACACATTCATACATTTTTACAACTCATCAACAAACCTCTCGTGTCGCTTTGAATCGAGAATCAAATCTAAGTTGGTGATTGTCCATCCTCTGAAGCCTTGAAAAACACTGATTTCCTGCCTATCTAGGAATGCTTGCGACAAATGACCTAGACTACCTTATATTTTGATAGATTTGGTTTTCGTACTTTAGGGGAGCTTAATCCATGTGTTGAGAGGAACACAAGGTCTTGCCATGAACCGCACTTGACCATGTCCAGCCTAACTTATCGAAGAGGACTGTGAGTCATATGGGAAGCAATCCTTCGGTTGATTTCGTCCAACAACAATATGCAGGCAGGCAGGCAGGCAGGCAGGCACACTGCTTCCCCGCGTTCCAGGCATCACATCAGCCTTCCCTAGTGCATATAAGAGCTGCCCATTCTATTATATTATGTGACACTATGCACCTTCAACTACATCTGGAAAATACCTTATGTAGCTGCATCTCACAGCCATGCGTCTTTGTAACTCAGATTCCTTTTGTGGCTGTTACTATGTTGTATTGGGAGATGAAGACAGACAGAAATATGTTCAGCCCAGAAACTACTTGCCTCAGGTCAGCTTGGCTGCCCATACAACCATTTTAAGCACTGCTTCGAGAACCGTACTCTCCCAAACATTTCTCAACACATCAGATGACACCCAAGAGTGCAGGTATGACTTCCCTATTTACGACGTTGTCAGTGTGGTTGGGTTCACATGCCACATTGGCTCTCGTTTGATCAAAGGAGTGGTGAAAGAGAAAAACAAGGCCAAAGAAGTCTATGACGAAGCGGTAAGTCGAGGCGAGACAGCCGGGCTTTTGGCTCGAGGGCCAACATCTGATGTCTTCTCAACCACGCTTGGGAATATACCTGCAGGAGAGAAGATACTTGTGAAAATTACATACGTTGGAGAGTTGAAACATGACATGGGAGCCGATGGTATACGATTCACGCTGCCTACTAAAATCAGTCCTCGTTACGGTAGTTTGCCCATAGGGGGTGATCGGTATGACTCTATTCCAGCCGCGGAATCTGGAAGTATCAGTATCACCGTCGATGTCTCTATGGACAAGGACTCCGTTATCAAAGAGCTGAGGTCATCGAGTCATCCAATAGCAGTCACCATCGGCAATACCTCGGCAGCCCCGACAGAGAGTCCTCTATTATCTCAAGCATCTGCTACGCTGACCCTTGGATTCTCTCAACTCGATCGCGATTTCATCCTTGAGATTGTTCACCAGGAGGCTGCCACGCCCCGAGCACTTCTGGAAAACCACCCTACCATTCAAGGTCAAAGAGCTTTAATGATGACACTGGTACCAAAATTCACAGTGCAACCATCTAAACCAGAAATAATCTTTGTCGCCGACAGAAGCGGTAGCATGCAAGATAAGATTCAGACCCTGGTTTCTGCAATCAAGGTCTTTCTGAAGTCACTGCCCGTTGGGATAGCTTTCAACATATGCTCCTTTGGATCGAGGTACTCCTTCCTTTGGCCAAAGAGTCGAGCCTATAGTGAAGACTCGCTTGCAGAAGCGATCAAACATGTCGATGGATTTGATGCCAATTATGGCGGGACTGAGACTCTCTCGGCTCTTCGAGCAGCAATCGAGTCTCGGTCCAAAGATCAGGATCTATCGGTCATCCTATGCACAGATGGGGATATCTGGCAGCAGCAAGAGCTCTTTTCGTACCTGAACGAGCAAGTCTCTCAGAGCACTAAGTCCATTCGGGTTCTCCCTCTTGGAATCGGAAATTCTGTGTCTCATGCGCTGATCGAGGGAGTTGCGAGAGCTGGTAATGGATTTGCGCAAGCTGTTGGAGAGGACGAGAAGTTGGACGGAAAGGTAGTCCGTATGTTGGCAGGTGCTATGAGCCTTCCAGTCACAGATTATGCACTAGAAGTCAAATACGATACTGCAGAGGACGACGACGAAGAATATGTGCTTGTTGAAAAGGTTGCCGACAGCCTCCATGGCATATCAATTAATGATAGGAAGATTCAATATCCAGCAGGCGACAAGGTCTTGCCAGAACAAAGTACTGACCAGGACGGCCAGAGTCGATATGATCACCTACCAGTAGTTGCTGTACCAAAGCTTTTACAAACGCCACACAAAATACCGCCTCTTTATCCGTCCTCCAGAACAACTGTTTATCTCCTATTATCGCCGCAAGCTTCGCAAAGCAAGCCCAAGGCAGTCGTTCTTAGAGGAACAACTCCCCAGGGTCCACTGGAGTTCGAAATCCCAGTTGAAATCATGCCGCATAATAGTGAAACCATTCACCAGCTTGCTACCAGAAAGGCTGTCGGCGAATTAGAAGAGGGCCGTGGCTGGATCTACCATGCAACCGACGAAGGTGGAGCCTTTGTCAGAGATAGATTTAGCAAAAACTTTGATCAGATGGTTGAACGGGAGGCGGTACGGCTTGGCTTGCAGTATCAGGTTGGGGGAAAATGGTGCTCGTTTGTTGCCGTCGAAGGAACGACAGATTCCATCCAACCATCGATCAACGCTTTACCCCAGGAGAAGAGTCCTCAATGGGTCCCTCCAACCTCAAAGAGAACGGCTCGACCCCGGATGGCACAAGCCCATCCGAAGTTTCTGAAAAGCTCTTCCCTATTAGTTTCCCAGAACGGGTCACCCACTGCCTCATTCCGATCTGCGACCGCTAGGAAATACTCAGTACCAAGGAAGCAGCTCGCGTCCATGGCTGTGCGCAAGGTTCCATCAGCAACTCGCTCAGGTGGTGTTTGGGCGGATGAGGACCAGGAACCCTCTGGAGGATTATGCTCCGCCTCAATGCCATTCTCCGTTGTACATCCCGGACCACAGTCTAGTCCAATCCAAGACCCCGACCCTCTTCACCAAATAATCTCCCTCCAGTGTTTCGACGGCTCTTGGACACTCAAGCCCTTGTTGAAAACCCTCGGCTTACCCGACAATCCCGCAGCAACAGGGCCAGGAGGGAAAGAACCAAAGGCAGAAAAGATCTGGGCGACGATTTTAGCTATCAAGTATCTGGAGATTAAGATGGCGCACGAGAAGGATGCGTGGGAGCTGTTGGTTGAGAAAGCTAAAGGTTGGCTCGACGGCGCTTGTGCTGGTGGTGCTGGCACGAGAGATACGTGGGTGAAGATGGCGGAGAAATTGATATTGGGAACATGAAAGACAAGGTATGTACACTGCTGGTGAGTGATGG
>JAABUV010007777.1_pt1 | contig 11099 bp, 17 predicted proteins | sample 5559971 | NCBI WGS metagenome assembly JAABUV01 (sample SAMN10711881, study PRJNA513362) | rock metagenome | isolation source: Antarctica rocks | place: Antarctica: Victoria Land, Knobhead nord | collected 2015-12-19
GCTTGACCATGCCGGTCGCCAGCTCCTTGCGGCACTTGACCCAGTGCTGCAGCTGCAGCCCGTCCGCGCGCGCCGGGTTGGCGAAGCGCCGCCACTGCCACGTCACCTGCACGCGCCGGCCAAGCCCCGGTGGCGCGCCCGCCTGTGCCACAGCGCCACAGGTGAATGCCAGGCATGCAGGCAGAAGAGGCGCCACCGTCCTCTGAAACTGCAAGGCAACGGTCTATGCACAGACGCATCCGCATTCGCTTGCTGTGCACAGCCCCTTGGCATGCCGGGGAGTGCCGACCAAGCGGGCAAGGGCCCTGACGACCGGGGCGAAGCAGCGCTGGCACCTGACTGGCCTCTAGGCGCTGCCAAGGCAGCACTTCTCCTTTGTGTTGCAAAGCCTTTCCAGCCTAGTGATCAGCCACTTGTGGCGTCCAGCGCCGATGCACCGCACGGTTGTGGCGGGAGCGGGTGCAGGCCGGCACGCCTGGCCCTTGGGCGGGCCGGACTTGCGCTTCTCCTTCAGGCCGGCCAGGCTGCTCTTCGCCTGCAGGTCGGCCGCCAGCGCGGCCGGCACGACCGGGTGCGCGCCGTCCAGCAGCGCGAACGCCTCGCGGCTCATCCCGGCCGGCCGCTGCAGCTTCTCCTTGGGCTTGGGCGGCTCCGCGGGCGCGCCGCCCGAGCGCGGCACGCCCAGGATGTCTGCAGGCATACGTAGTAAAGACGGAGTGCAGGGGGGTGCCTGCGCCATCAGCTTGCAGCGCACTCCAAGCGCGCTCTGGCGGACCGAGTGCACGCTCACCTTTGATATCCGCCATGCTCCGGTGCGGACGCCCTCAGGAGCGCCCTATGCTAGTGCGAGTGCATGCGGCGCTCGAAGCACGACCGCTTGGCGCGTCCACGAAGACGCTACCGGTGTCACATTGTGCAAGTTGTGCCCTTGAGCATGCACACCGCGCGTCCGCCTTTGCACTTTAAGAGGTGTGCTTGGATGCTGCACAAGGCAAGCGGCCCAGCACGACCAGCTGCACCGCTGCAACCAACTTTATGCACTCACGCTGAGAGACCACAGGCAGCTGCAAAGGAGTGCGCAGCCTACTCTCAGGACCGGCTATGATGTTATGGCCTCAATCAGCCAGCTGATGGTGCAGGGCCGCCGAGGCTCCAGCCAGCGCAGGGAGCTTGAGGATGATGACGGTAATCAGGGCCACTGGCAGCCAACTGGCTACTCAGGCGTCGGTGCGGGGCTCTGCAAGCGAACTTGAGCTGAGGGCCTCAGGGTTCGCCCAGCATGCTAGGGTGTTACATCCACGTTACACAGGACATGCTGCAGAAGAACAGACGCGCCCGCTGTATACGACACTGCTGCATGCGCCAAGATCTTCAATAACTCTAAACTCATCAAAGCCTGCCACTTTACCTTTGTCAGAGGTGTTTGGCGCGTTCACGCCGCGCCCTGCCCTCTTTCAGGAAGGCTTGCAGCACACCTGCGCTGCGTGTCAACACCGGGCGTACACCGGTGCGCAGTCCGCGTGCAGGCAGCGCTGTGGCAGCCTGCTCCTGCAAAGCATGGCGCAGTTGTGTTGCACTTGCCTCAAGGGTGCCAGGGCCTCTCCTCCCTTGCACCTCACAGCACCGCTGATGGCTCACATGCTGTGCAGGCCATACGCAGCCGGCACAACTCTGTGGGAGCCCGCTGAGCAGGCGGCCGGCGCTGATGCCGACATTGGGGTTTGCGCCACCGTCGGAGGGGCAAGCAGACTTCGCGCTGGCCTCTCCAGCAGCGCCAGGACAGCCACCAGCACAGTCCGTGCCGGAAGCATGCGAAGGCGCCGAAGCGCCTGCGCACCCCGTGCTGGACGCTGCACGGGAGTACCGGGGCGCCGTGGACGCTTTCTTGCAGAGCAGCTGCCGGCAGTGGCTGCACCGGCTGCTCGGCTGCGACCTCCCACCAGACGCCCCGCTCGCGCAGCTGCTGGCGTCGGGGCGCCTCTTGTGCGCCCTGCCCCAGCCGGTGGTGAATATTTGCGCAGCAGCTGTGCCGCCGCCTGCCCTCATGCTCGCTGGTTGCAGCGCAGCTCTGACCGGAAGACCAGGGCTGCGCCGCGCAGGGCGAGCGTGGCGGAGACGATCGAGGCGCGCCAGGCAGGCCAGCCCGCGCGCGCGCTGGTGCGCCTCTGCTTTGCACACAGCTCGCAGGGCATAGGCGTGACCCTGGCGGTACTCAACTGCTGCCCGCGCGAGCAGGCGCTGGCGGCCGATGACTTTGGGCCGCGGCGCGCGGCGGCTGTGTATGGCGACATCTCCCGCTTCCTGGAGGTCCGCCAACATATTTGCGCTCACGTTGGATGCTGCTGCATACGGAGGGGTGCTGCCTACTGTGCCTGGACACAGGCCTGCTCAGCCCGGCCTCCGCAGGCCCTTGCCTTCCATACACACTGACACAAGCTCTTTAATGCGTGTGTCACGGCTCAAATGCGAGCAGGTAGCGCAAGAGTGTCTGAAACATGTGCTGGGATGACACGTGAAGCTGTGTATTCATTCTTTCAAAGCTAGCTGTGTGCTGTCTGAGCTAGTTCATGCAAACACCCATTCGGTAGAAAGCAGCAGCAGGATTTGCGCTGGCTGCCTGCAGCTGTGCCGGCGCATGGAGGTGCGCAACGCCGACGCGCCCACGCTGCCCGACATCGTGGACGCGCGCAACACGCTGCGCGTCGTGCGCGCGCTGTGGGCGCTCGCGGAGGCCTGCGCCGGCCAGGGCTTACAGGCAGGCGCCCTGCATGCAATGTATGCATGTCCAACGGTGGCAAGGTGTCTAGAGGCGAGGCGGACTCGGCGGACGATGCTCTGGCCTGCCCACGCGAGACCTGCGCGTCAGCGATGGCCTTCGTGCAAGCCCAAGCAAGGCGCATGCTCCAAGCAACTAGTACATAGTTGTCCTCGCTGAGTGTACGCGCACATGCAGGGAGTGCCGCAGTTTGCGAGTCCGGCCAAGCTGGCGCGGCTCAGGCGCGCCGTGTCCGGCGGACACAGCCAGGACAGGGTGCGGCCCCATCGCCTGCAGGGCGGGGCGGCTTCTGCGTTAAAAGCGCGTGCAGCACGGCTGCTCGTCCGCCACTGCAGGCATATCAACATGCGTACATGCATGCCTGCAGCCTCTGCCACAGCTGATCTTGCCGCTGTGAACAGCAGCATGACAGCTGATGCGGCGATTCGCTCCTGCAGGCGCAGGCGTTCCGGGCAGCGCGACAGTCGGCGGAGGCCGCCGCATCGCGCGCGGCGGCCGCGCCGCGCACCGTCTCCCGGCCGCCCGCGCCGCGCAGCGACGTGGGCTGGGCCGACGGCGTCGGCGCCGAGTCGCCGCGCGCTCCCGCGGGAACGGCCTGGGGCGCAGCGTCTGCGGACAGCGGCGGGGGAATCACGGCGCCGGGCGTCAACCCCGGACGGCCAGCGCCCAAGAGTGAGTGCGCGCCATCAGAGGCGGTCAGCACGGCGGGCGCCAAGGGCAGGAGCGTCGGAGGCGCGCCTGTGGAGTGCAGGCCGGGGCGGCTGGCCCTGGGTGGCTGCGCGGACTGGCAACGGCCTGACGCCGCATACGCGCTGGCGCCCACCACGCCGTGCAAGCAGCCCGCGCTGGCCGGCCGCGCGCGTCTGGCGGACAGCCCTGAGGCGTCCCAGGCAGGCGACGCGCCCGCTGCGCCGCCCGAGCAGCCTGCCGCGCCCCGTGAGGCTGCCTGCTGCGGCGGCGGCGCGCCCAATGCGGCAGCAGGGCTGGCTGCGGCGCGCGCCTGGCTGCACCGCATGAGCGCCGGCGCGGGAGCGCAGGGCGCCGACGCAGAGGCGCTCACAACTTCGCAGGTCGCGGCCGTCTGGCTGCAGGCGGCCAGCGCAGGCGCGGCCGCGCCGGCACAGGTAGCTGCAGAGCCGGCAGCCGCGCACCCCACAATCGCAAGGCTGCGATGCATGGCCGCGCGGGGGCTGCCTGCTGAGCCTCGGGCGGCTCCAGAGGCCGATCGCGCGTGGTTGCGGGGCGCGGGCGCCATACAGGGAGGTCGTGCTGAGACGCTGGCAGCTGTGCGGGCTGCGCATGGGTGGCTTTGCGGCTTGGAACCACAGGGGGCGTCCGGCGGGCAATCGGCCACCTCACAGGCCGCACGGGAGTGGCTGTGCGTTGTCGGCGCGCCGGCGGCAACCGTGTGCAGAAAGAGCGATCCTGAGTGCGCAGAAGCGGGCGGCGCCTCCGCGGCTGCGGGTGCGGTCGCCAGCGCTGAGCGGCAGCGGCAGGGCGGCGGTGGCGCTGGGCGGGCCAGGGCCGAGCAGTGCCGAGCTTCTGCCGCTGGCCCTGATGCGGGCGGCGCTCAGCCCGCGCGACGGCAGGGCCGCATGAAGCTCGTCGCCGCAGCAGCGGTGGGCGCGGCGCTGGCTGCGCTGCTGGGCGAGGCCAGGGCGAAGCGGCGGGCTCAGAGCTCCCAGCGCACCGCTGGGCTGTAATCAGCGCATGCGCATGGCGCGTGACAGCACCAGGCAGAGGTGCACACGGGATATTGTGGCCCCTGCCCTGGGCCGAAACCTTGTCCTCTGCCATGCTGCCGGGTGCTACATATGACAGGTGGTGCGCTTGACGTGAATATGCCAGCCACCTGCACGTATTTGTTTCGACTGCACAGCTGCCTCACTCTCTGTCTTTTGGCAGTCGCGTCCCTGCACAGCCGTGCTCCTCTGTTTCAGTTTCATTCGCATGGAACGTTTCTACGGCCTGTACAAATTTGCATCCTTCATGTGGCCAATTTTGTGTTGCAGTCATAGGGGCATGTGCCTGTGATGTGAGTTTTGTGTATGAGTTCCCCTATGCGCGCAGGTTTTCAGGTTCCGCAAATGCATGGGTGTTGGCTGCCACTGTAGTGTACATGGGTTTTGAGAAGCGATGCGAAATTGTTAGCATCTGCATATGAAGCTCACCAGTGATTATGCAGTATGCTGATGTCCTGCGGCAAATCTTGCCCAACGCCCTGCACCTTGCCCAACCCCAAACGCACCAATCAGAGGACACGGTAGGGTAGGAGCCAAGGCCTGGCTCCTTCATGAAGGGCCTGGAGACAGCTAGGAAGGTCGACAGGCATATATAAGGCATTCCACAGCGCAGCTTGACAAATTGCAGCAGCAAGTCGAATACAAAGGCGCGTTGCAAATAGAAGCGACTGTGACCAGCATCAGTGTAGCTATCCTCAACCAAGTCGGCTCAATGGCGCTCTCACTCTTTGGAGACTCTTTCGGGGACCCTCTGGCTCCGTTCATCTCCGGACACCTGAGCAACTCGCTCAGCAACAGCAACTATGGCCTCCGCTCCATTCCACTGGACATCAGTGAGGTACACCCAAATAGTGAGCCTTGTTCTGTGAGTGTGTTGCTGCTGTCAGATCTGCAAGTATGTTGCTGTTGTAAGTCAGCACGTGCAAAACAAGGCCTGACAGCATGAGTTCCAGAGGTTTCCTGAGCGATTGGTCATTGCGTGCGCGCAGACCGAGCGTGAGTTCCAGCTCAAGGCTGATATCCCGGGCATGCCGAAGGACTCGGTGAAGGTTGTGCAGGACGGCGACGTGCTCAGCATCAGCGCCGAGACCAAGCAGGTGCGCAGCACGCTGTACATGCTGTACAGTGTCTAGCAGTATCCGGAATGCTGGTGTGGTGATCAATAAAGACATCTGTGGCACCCAGTGGAGTGAGTGTATGTAGTTGCCAGTAAACATAGTGCACAAGCGTACTCTGTACCTAGCCAAGCGCACTCTGTACCTTGCCTTGTGCGTGCCCTGGTCTTAACTTCTTGTGTTGCGCACTTATAGCAGCGCTCACCTGCATAAACATTTAACTCTGCTTGCTCTTGCAGGAGAGGGAGGACAAGGACGAGAAGCAGGGCGTCAAGTACCACCGCGTCGAGCGCAGCAGTGGCTTTGTGAAGCGCTCCATCCGCATGCCCGACTCTGCGGATCTCAGCCAGATCAAGGTGCGACAGCCTGTTTACTGCATCGCTGAGCGTGCTGCGCTGCCTCAGTGCCTGCCATTTAGGTGTATGAGCGTTCTCTGCTCTGCTGCACATGCCACTCCTAATACATCGGCATCTGCCTGCATGTGCTGACTGTCAAATGCTGTTATGCAGGCGTCGTTCAAGGACGGCACGTTGCACCTAGCCATTCCCAAGAAGGAGAAGGAGATCAACCGCAACCGTCAAATTGCTATTGAGTGAGAAGGGATGAGGGCAGTGTGGCTCTCCACATCTGGGTGACCAGCAGTCGACGTTGCCACTGCAGCTTTGTAGAGAGGAGTCATGCACCGACGTGGCAAGGCCCGCAGCCCCCACAGCTCAACACACATTAGAATAAGCACCAGCAGCGCTCTCCTTGACAAATACATAGCAGCTTGCCAGGCAAGCGTAACAAGGCCAGTCTCGGGGACATATCAGTGCTGGGTCAACCAGTCACGTCAGGGGCAGAGGGCCTTTTCTCCATGAGGCAGTGGTTGGCTTTTCTACTTGTGACATCACTTCGTGCTACACCCAGCACCCGCCTCGAGCAGAGTCCAGCAGATTCTCAACATGTCATGACCATGCACGCCCATGCAGCGCTCGGCCCCGCACCGTCGCAGCATACTTGGCCCCGGTAGACGGCTGCGACGAGCCGGGCAGGTGCTCCCCGCCAGCCTCCTCAACGCCATCGTTCAGGAAGGGGAAGTACGCAAGCGCGGTGACTCTGGCAAAGAACTCGCTGTTGAGGAAGCTGTTCCAGGGCAGCGCGAGGTGCCAGAGCACCCAGGCCGAGACGGTAGCGGCCAGCGCAATGCGCAGCACCCACAGCAGCGCTCGGGCCAGCATGGCGCTCCTGTTCCGCTTGCCGCAAAGAGCTCGCGGCGCTGTCAAATTGTCATCGCCTGGCGGTGCTGCTGTGTCGGGGCAATCATAGCTTTGGCACTTTTGCGACGCCTAAGCCACGCTTGAGGCTCAGCTGGGCTCGCTTTCTGGCCTATCTAGGCACGTGCTCTCAAACAGCTAGGGAGCTCCCTGTCAAGATCAGCAGCAAAAAGAGCTAGGAGGTTAGGCCAATCCAGAATATGTTATGAACCGTTTGCTGATGCCTTGACGGTCATCCTGGTGCACAGGGGCTGGCTGCAGACTGTGGCACCTGCAGGCGCTGCAGCAGTGGTTTCCATGTCAGCGCGTGCCGACAGCGGCCTGCTCTTGCTAATGCAGGCAGGCCAGGGCACTGCGGCGCCCTCCACGCTGCCCGCGGCAGCTCCCAGCACAGAGCTCATTCAGCAGGTGCGGCGCAGCGAGTGCGGAGTGTCTCGCCTGTCTCGCCTGCACTCACCGTCACTACTATATGCGACCAAGTGCTTTGCTCGCAGTACCTGGAGGACAACGAGGCGCTAATCCAGACAATCCATGACACCATCAGCCTCGGCCGCTTCGATGCCGCGGTGCAGTACCAGCAGCAGCTGCAGCGCAACCTGATGTGGCTCGCTGCCATCGCGGACGCACCAGCTGGCGCAACGCTGCCCGCACAGGTGAACCTGGAAAGGTGTTGATGCGGCTTGGCAGCTTCAACGCCTGCGCCCGTGCGCGTTCACCGTGTGTGCCTCTATTTGAGCTGAAACTCGCTTGCCGCGGCGCGCAGCCGCCCCTTGCAAGCCAGCGCGCAGAGAAGGGCAGGGCGACTGGCGCTCAGCTGTTGGCGGCCGCGGATGCCCAGGCCGCAGCGCATGCAGCAAGCGCGCGGTAGAGGCCGGGCGGCGTGGGTCACAAGGGGATGGCGGAGTGTGAAAGGAGCGTGGCGGGGCGCACGTGGTTTCACTGCGCCCTCCCAACGTGTGTACAGAAAGTTTGAGAGCCAGGGGTGTGGCTGGGGGGGGGCTGTTCTTCACTCTTGGTTCTCTCGACCAGCTCTCTTGTATGCGTCGCTGTTTCTGCGCTCTCTGTATGCGTCGCTGTTTGAGCGAGACATGTTCTCCACCAGCTATAAGTCTGGCAGGTGCCAGTGGAGTGTTGGGCAGCGCGTCTACAAAGAGGGGTAGAAGCAGTGCTGGGCAACGCCCAACTGGCCACGCTGCCGCCCCATGCGGCGCCTCACACGCTACGCTGACGCTCCTTGAGCAGGCGCTGCAGGTGCTCTATCCCAGCCATGTTGAAGCCCAGCACGTCCTTCAGGCCGCCCGTGCGGGCGCGCAGCAGCCGCTGCAGCGCGACCAGCGGCCCCCGCGCGCCCGGCGTGGCCACCAGCTGCGCGTGGTGCAGCCGCACCAGCAGCGCCGCCACGCGGCAGCACAGCTCCACCTGCCGCGCTCGCAGGGTGTCACGAGCGATGAACCTGAGGGCCTGCAGTGCCGGACGCTGGGCATGGCGTGACCTCCCCAGCATGCGCATGGTGCAGCCGTGTCGGCAACCGTTAGGCCGCAGCAGACGCCCAGCACGCGCTGCCACGCGCAGCGCATGGGCTCCAGGGCTGAGCACGGCGCATGGGCATGTAGGGCAACGCTGTGGCCAGCTGACTTGCATCCACCAGCTCCGCACAGCAGGCGGTCTGGGTGCGGTGCCAGCACCAGCAGGGCTCCACAACCCTTCAAGCCCTACCCAGGAGTGGCGGGCGCTGCCCACGCAGCACAGCACTAGAGCAGCCAGCAACACTGTGCGCTGCCAGGAGGTGGAAGAAACATCACGTCACGAGCGCTCTGCTGCTCCAAGGCCGCTGTCGCTTTGGCAAGGACGGGAGCCGGGGCCGGCCGCGCGCCTGCAGCCCGGCCCGCAGCCAGTGGCACAGGAAGGTGAGCAAGCGCAGGGCGTCCGTGTATGGCAGCAGCAGCAGCGCCTGCTCCAGCTCGTTCGCGCGCACGCCCGCCAGCGCCTTGAGCACGTGCGCCTCCGGCGTCTGGCCGAGCAGCAGCGGGCTGGGCGCCGGCGCGGCCCCGCCGCCGTCCCTGCTGCTGGCGCTCTCCTGCGGGCAGGGGATAACCAGTGACGAGCCCTGTGACGACGCGCTGGGGGAAAGGTTGCAGACCAGCCGTCATGCTCTGCATTGCATACCAATACGGCGCAAGTGGCTGATGTGCACCCAGTGAGCTCCTTGGCTGGCCGGCATGCAGGTGGGGAGGTGGCAACGTGACCCCGAGATACGCACCTCGCCGTAAATAAGCAGTGAGGCTGGATGCATGTGCAGCCAGCCACAGCACATACTCCTGTGGGTGCATGCGCAGCCAGCACCAAAGGCAGTGCAATTCGACGCACAGACCCAGACAGCCGCGCGCCTGCACGCGTGCCGCCTCGTGGGCGGCCAGGTCCAGCGCGTCCGCGATGCGGTCGGCCGCGCTCAGCGCCTCCCGCGTCTTCCGCCCGGCCGGCGCGGCCCCCGGCGGGGCGTCTGCGGCCGTCGCCCCCTCCGGGCCCCGCCGCGCCGCCGCGTCCTGCGCAGCCGCCTGTTCCGCTCAGCACCGACACGTGTGCCTGCGGAGGACCTTGCGGAGCCCTGCCATGCTGCCGCGCCCTACCCTGACGTGCGCGTTGCCGAGGTGTGCATTGCGCCCTGCTGCTCACCTCCTGTACGTCCTAATGCTGGGTTCCTGATGCATCACGTACCGCGGCCACTGCTGCTTGTCATCCCTGACAAATCCGCATCCCTGACAGCCCGCCTCGGCAGCGCTGCCGCACCTCCGCAGCCGCCTCAAACAGCAGCAGTGCCGCACCTCCGCATCGGCCTCGAACATCGACTCCAGGCGGCGCTCGCGCTCCTCCTCAACGAAGAAGGGCTCGTCGGTGCGCCGCCAGACGCGCAGCGAGCGGTCCGCGCCGCCGCTGACGGCAAAGTCGCCCGCCGCGCTCACCGCCACGCACCACACCTGCGGCGGCCGGCGCCCATCGGGCGCCTCTCCCTGACCCACCGCCGTCAGGCAGACATGCTTCCACGTGCGGCGCCAGAGCTTGGAGGCATGCAAGGGAAAAGAGGACAGGGGTAATGCTGAGTGAGCAAGGCTGTGCAGCTGCCAATGCTGCCAGCTCTGCCAAGCGTCCAACAGCAGGCCACTGTGCAGGGCGGCACTGCGGCACGGTGTGCACGGCGCCTGTTGGGAGAAGTGCATGCAAGCCCGCTCCGGTCCTTGCTCCGCTGACGGTCATGGTCGGTGTGCGCGGCAGAGGGTGCCGGCATGCTCGGCATGCATGCATGCGGCGTGCCTCGGCGTGGTGGCCCTCCAGCGTGAGCAGCAGCTCCCAGCGGTCGGCGTCCCAGAACTTGACCAGCCGGTCCTTGCCCGCGGTGAACACGTAGTGCGTGCCCGGCACGAACGCCACCTGCCCCGGGCGCAATGCCCAGGTCGGAGCAGGCCACTAAGGTAATCAATGCGTGCAAAGCATCCGAAGCGCATACCGCATTGCTAGCATGGCCCGCAAACTACACTAAAACTGGCCGGCGTGGCGGCCGGAGCGGGTCCTGCCATGACACGCCGCCGACGAGGCGCGCTCGCTTAGGCAAGCCCCGACAGATGAGCGCAGGGCCGCGCCTGCATGATGGAGTCCTGGTGCGCGAACAGCGACTTGTGGCAGTCGCCAAAGTCCAGGCCCCAGATCTTAATGTTCTTGTCGGCGGAGCCGGAGACGAGCAGCGCGCCGTCGGACGAGATGTCCATCGACAGCACAGGCAGTTTGTGCCCGTACAGCGACAGGAAGAACTTGAGGGTGTCCAGGAAGAAGACCTGCGCGCACACGCGCGCGCGCTCAGCGCCACCTGTTCTACGCCGCGCCTCACGCTGAGCAGCGTATGCCCTTCGAGCAACAGGACAAACACCACGCACAAACAAACGTCATTGTCGCCATCCAAAACTGCGCCTCGGGGGTCAGGGCCACGCTCGGGAACTGGTCGCACAGGTTGGTGGTGCAGCCGATGTTGTACAGCATGGCGCCTGCGGGGAGGGGCGGCCCCGTGAGGGGCGCTCGCAGTCAGAAGCGCGTGCTTCAGGGCTGCAGAAAGCCACGGAGAGCGCACCCGCGGTGTACACAACGCCCGCCCAGAAGGGCAGGGAGCGCGGCGCCACGCCGAGCCAGCGGTAGCGCGGCTTGGGCCCGCCGCAGGCCCACT
>JAABUV010007778.1_pt1 | contig 11099 bp, 7 predicted proteins | sample 5559971 | NCBI WGS metagenome assembly JAABUV01 (sample SAMN10711881, study PRJNA513362) | rock metagenome | isolation source: Antarctica rocks | place: Antarctica: Victoria Land, Knobhead nord | collected 2015-12-19
TCAATGAAATAAGCGCTTGATGATCGATGAACATCTTGATAGAAATGTCAGTTAGCTTCAGTTTGAGTCATCAATGTTCAAATGCTCAAATGATGATCAGAAGTTCTTTATCATATATCTTGTAGTTACATTCAGCAAAAAAACATGTTCTTGCTATAGAAGACAATCAAATGTAGTACTTCTTCATCATTATATTGAGAGAGAACTTCATCGTTGACATAGTCAAATGAGTTGATTTCAAGAATAGTCTCATGAGTTTGATTAAAGTGACGTAGTATAGAAGTCTTGATCATACATCTTTTCATATGATTGAATGTCGTCTGACAGATCTCATTTCATTCAAATATGATCTTCTTTTGAGTAAGTTGAATCATGAGATGAACAATCTTCGAAAAGTTCTTGATAAAGCGTCGATAGAAGTTGCAGAAATCAATGAAGAATTGTATCTGAGTGAGATTATTGAGTGTAGATTATTCAACGACTGCTTGTATCTTTTGAGAGTTCATCTTCAGTTCTTTGATTGATATCAAGAGTTCTAGAAAGATAGTTTTCTGAACATGAAACTTGCACTTGTTGATGTCTATCTGTAGATCAGCTTCTTGTAGTCTATTCAAGATCAATCGTACATGTTACTTGTGTTTCTTCAAGATCTTGCTGTAAATGATAATGTCATTTAGATAAATCTGACAAAACTGATGTAAATACTTGAACAACACGTTGTTCATATAGTGTTGATAGAACGCAGATTTATTGATTAATTCAAAGAGCATTACATAATATTTGTATGAGTTGAAGAAGATAATAAAGATAGTCAAATCTTTGCTATCTAAATGCATGCGTAGTTTGTTGAACGCGACAATGATGTTCAATCAAGTCAGATACTTGCTTTCTTGTATATGAGCGAGAGTCTCGTCTATCAATGACAAAGAGTAGTGATTTCGTTTGATCAAAGCATTGAGCTTTCTGTAATCAACGCAGAAACGCAGACTATCGTCTTTCTTTTCAATGAACAAGATGAGCGAGACGTAGAATGCAAAGCTGAAGAAAATGAATTTTTTGTTTAGATGATTGATCAGATATTTCTTTATTTTCTGAAGTTTGTGATTGAACATCTGATAAAGTCTGCTTCTAAAGAATGTTTCTTCATTGATCAACTCAATTTTGTGATCATAGAAACGATGAAATGATAGCTGATTAATCATAGCTCGATCGAACACGTCTAGATAGTCATGATACTCAAGAGAGAGCTTGACTTTGATCTTCTCAAGAGTTTCAACGTGAGAAAGCTCATGCAGATTCACTTCTTCGAACTTATTTTCAACTGTAGTTATGAGTTGATCGATTTTCAAGATGATAACAGCAAAGATCTTGACATCTGATCATTTGACTAACATTTTATATGTCGCTGCTTCTATCATTGCTATGTTTGTTGAACTGAAAGAGAATGATTTCAGACTAAACGTTGACTTAGAATTTTTGATGCTAGTTACAGTCGCGTCGCGCGATTTTAACTATTCAATTAGTTTAACTGACTTCTCATTGAACTGACTGAAAGAGAGTGATTTCAGACTGAATTGAGATGTAGTGAAAGATCTCTTCAGTATATAAGTAGAAGTCAAACTCTTCTGCTTCATGATTATCTTGTTGCTTGAAAGTAGAACAATCAATTTCTGACTAGAGATGAAATTCGAAAATCGAAGAAAATTGATTTGCATATTTATCACTAGATCAATTTTGTTCATTCATGTTTTTTCAAGAATTATTTAATGTTGATCTAATTGAATGATCAACATAAAAGCTATGTTAATCGTATAATCTTGAACAGTCAGATTCAAATAAATGACATGAGTAATGAGTTTCTTAACATAATAATCATTGAATTCTCGAATTGACTTTGCTTTAATCAAAGTCAGAGACTCAATTTGCAACTGATCACAAACAATCTGCGTAATCACTTCATCAATGAACGAATAGTCAGCAGCTTCGATGTCAATCAATGACTTCAATGAGTAACTAATTTCATTGCTAGAAAGTATACATTCAGTAGTCAAAGATTCAGAAGCAAAAGAGTTATCTGACATGCTCATTGTTGAAGAAATTAACACATCTTTCATCACGTCTTTGATGAAAGTCTCTAGTTTTTTGCCTCGCTATTCTCGAAAGATATTTTCTCATTCTCTTTATTCTTTGAAATGATGATCTCATGTAGATAAAGAGTGAATGCATGAGATGCAGAAGTGTCAATCTTGTTCAGCTGAGAGCAATTCTTGAACAAATGTCTCGAAGTCTTGCAGATGTAACAGATGATAGACGATTTCGCTTGATCAGACTCAGAGATAGAAAAGATGATAGACTTAACATAATCGATTATCAAAGTCATCACTGCTGACAAGAGAGTAGTAGCGCATTTGTTAGATACGATAGTGACTTTGATGATGACAGTGCAACGTTCGCTGCGAAGCTGATAATTAACTCGTTGTTTACTATTCATATCTTGAAGAAAGATTCTTAAGCGAGTGAGCGAAGTAAAGTTCTCTGAACAGATTGATAAAGCGTTCTGCAAGCGATTATTGATTTTATTCTGAAGATCGTTCATCAAAGTGCAATTGTCGTATTCAAGATAACTGAATAGCTTCATAAAGTTGAAGTAGAAGACATTGAAAGACTTGTCTGCTTGTCTCAGAACGTTGTACTTGCGACGACACTTTCGATTCTTATTCAGTTCATTGTATATTTCTTTCAGATGCTCAAATAGCTCGTTGATCAAGATGTATGAATGCAAAGCGTCATATTAATGTCGAGCGAAGATGTGCTCAGCAGCATCATCTTCTAGTCTAGATATCACATAGACAATACAGATATTCTCATTATCAAAGTGATCAACATTTGTCTGAAGCTTGTCGTCTATCTTGATTCTTCAGCTGTCTCATGTTGATTCATCTTCATCAATGAATATAGATGAGTTCAAAAACTTGAAGAACTTGTGATGATCATTGTTGAATAGAGTGAACGACTCTCGTCAAGTATGATTCTCGATAGAAGCTTGAGACTTCGTAGACTGTTGAGATCAAGATTGATTCGCTGAACGCTGTCTCTTTTTGAAACTCAATACTTTCTCTTGTAGTTCAATAATAGTCTCTTCTTGAGTATTTATTGTCGTTTGATTGATTTCTAGCTCATTAAGTCTCTTGATGTGATTGACTTGTAAATCGATTCATTGCTCATTGAGTTTCAAAGTCATGTTTTATTGATCTCTTAACTCGATCAGCATCTTAATGATCTCGTCTGATTGATTGATAGCTCATTGACAAAGTTGTTGACTTGTGTTGATGTTTCATAAGATAGCGACATTCTGAGATCTCGTTGAAGCATTGAAAGAAATAAGAAAAACTCGTCTATTTGCAGTGCTTCTAAGCAAGCGAGCTGTTCGTGACTCGACTGACTTATTGTCATGTATCATGATGAGAAGATAAAAATAGATAGATAGATTTAATTATGATAAGATTAAGTGATTGATTTGATAAATTTGAGTAAATTTGAATGTGTGTTTTGATGAAAGTAATTCAAAGAATTTCTTGCGAATTTTCTGAATAGAAGTAGATTATTTTGTATCGTTTACACGTCGATAGCAAAGTTGATTAGCATTTATCTACTGTTAAAGATCAATCTAGAGCGAGTCATAGAGATGTCATTTAACTAATAGATAAATGCTAAGAAAGAAAAGTATCTACAGAAAAGAACTCGATTCTTATATGTGTGTTTCTCAGCTCTGTGCTAGGCTTGATTGAGTTGACGTCTTACACATATGATGCAGAGTTTCAATGACATCACTTCTAGCTTGAATGCTCACTAGACTCGATTAGAATGAAATCAAGACGAAGACTAGAAAGAATAAATGAAGACTAGAATCGTAACAAAATCAACAACAGAATGCAAGAGATTAAATGAACATGCAAACTCATACATGCTTGACTAATGAAAATTAATCATCTTACTTCTTACTTTTCTATCATCAAGAAAATAATGCTTTTGAACACATTTATTCAAGAAAATGTAAGAATGCAGTTTAAATGCAAATGATTTAATCTTTTTATAATGATTTTAATAAGTGATAACATCGCAATAGCATTATATTACAAAGATTAATGAGAGTAATGATAAGAAAAATACAAGAAATGCATTGCAGACATTAACATAATTTCAGCACAAAGATCTCATTTATTCAATAAAATGATAAAGATGCATGATGATTTTCAGAAGATTGAAAGCATTCTTACAATTTACATCAAAATTGAATGCATAAATCTTAATGTTTATCTGCACTTGAAAAACGTTTTAAGCATGAATAGCTCATGATGCAACTGCAAACAAAGTCATCAGACAGCAAAGCATGTATTCATGCATTGCTTGAACTGAATGCATCTGCAATCAAGAATGCTATGTGATATTGACTTTTTGAACTATCAAATAATCATCATGATCACGAAAGATTTCAGAACAGCAGCAAGAATAATGATGAAAACAAAGCTTCTAAAACAATTTAAAGTGACTAGAATACTCATTTTTTAATATGCAATCAACGTGAACAAATTTGATACATAGTCTTAATCTTGTTGTTTTAACTGCGTGAAGTAATCATATAAATAGCGAGTGATTTTCTATCTCAGAAAGTTTTGTTCACTCAACATACATAACTGTAACTGTAACTGTAACTGTAATTCATACACTCTTGTGACATTGATTTAGACTCGACTCATAAGAAACTTTATGCTACTTATATCGAGTGAACAAAACTCTCTGAGGAAGAAAATCACTCGTCGTCTATACGACTGCTTTGCGCAGTCAAAACAATGAGATTGACACTGTGTTATCAAGTAATGAATCTATAGCTTCTATTCAGCGCGTGACGCTCGAGTAAACTCTTGATGAGAGAGTCTGTGCTGTTTGATTATGATGCATCGTCTTTGCTCTGCTCTTCATTGACGGTATTTTATACAACAATGTCTCGATTCGATTCTCGATTCGAAGATGAAAGACGTTTTCTTTGCACTCGTGATGCTTGTGATTGTAACGTACATAGAGCTGTGTTCTCTTACTCAATGATTGTCATTCATTGAGCAGAGAAATATGTGATGAAAGAGAGATGCACACGATGAAAAGATAGAGTGTGATTGTACTAAGTAACTCTTTTCTTCTCTTGATTTGACTTGTGTCACGTAGACGTTGAATGAACTGTTAGTATAGGCGTGCGATCGCAATCGTTCGATGTTTGACTCTGATCGATGAAAGAGAATGCGTTCTGATCGTTCTCTTGAGCTCTCGATTTTTCATGTGAATAAATGAATGACTTGATGTCAAGTAAAGAAGGTGAGCTCAAGTCTCTTCAGTATATCAGCGTGATCGACGAGTCACTACTTCTTCGAGCACTGTAGTCACGTCTCTCAATACTTGAAACAACTATTCTACCTGATATCTTTCCATCAATTACTCGACGACACTGTCGATGTGATGAAGACGTTTCGATATCAACGCAGTCGACGAGTCGCAAATTCTTCGATCACTTGTAGTCACAACTCGCAAACTCTTCATCTGAGTTGTCTTTTTCACTAGTAGTATCTTCTCATCTCTTACTGACATCGACATGTCATTAATCTTCTTCATAGATCGATTGTGACTGTTAGGAAAAGTGTTGTCACGTGAGTGAAAACTCTGCATGATGACTTTTCTGATCACGCAACGTTCTAACATCATTTGAACTGCGTTGAATTGAGATCTCTTGACTCTTTTGACTTCTATTCAAACACAGAATAGAATCAAAAGATTCGTAGTTGACATCACGTACAGATGAATCTCGTTGTCAGTCACTCAACATACATAGCATAAAATCTTTTATGAGTCAATTTAATTAATATCATAAAAGTGTATAAATTTATTATTATTATTATTATTAATTTGCAAATTACAATCAGAATCACATTATATTCATTTAAAGAAAATAAATTAATAATAAAATTCATGATTATATTGTATCATCATTATTCAAATATTGATAAAGTATGTAACAGTTCATTTGATTTATCTTCAAATATTTTTAAGCATTAATAAATATAACAGTTTTTAATATAATAATTTACTGTCTTTTGCATCAAGAATGAATAGTAATATCATTTTATGATTTTTACAGTTTTAAAAATATCAGAGTGATCAATTCAGAATTGATCATGTACTTTATAAATTAAATTCATTTGTAAAATCTTGTTAAACAAGATTCATAAATAATTATCTTGATATAAGATTTCATTCTGAACTCAACAATTCATTAATTTGATATCTTTTTATTGTGTTTCATCTTTTGATACAACTTCATGAAGCAAAATATAATTTTCATTAATTTTATTAATTTTAAAAATCTGTTAATAAATTAATTAATTAACATTCTTCTTTAAATCAGCAATTTTTATTTAATTTAACATCAGAATTATGATTCATTGATAAAAAAGTTTTTTTTTATTTCTTCAAGTTTTACGTGCTTATGCAGTTTAAGACTATGAAACATGATGCTATTTATTTAGATAGTAGCATTGAAGCGCTGTGTGTATGCTAAATTACATGTAATTTAGTCAAAGTCGATGCAGTATATCTTTTCATTGAGCAGTCAGATCATTAGAATGCATATACGAGCGTGTGAACTGTTTATATAATTAAGTGATCATATAAACATTCATTGATAATAATAATGCTCATTCTTGAGATCTTTGAGCACAACATCAACTCAACAAGTTAATGCATTAATCTTAATGTTTTGTTTATCAGATTAATATATTATCTTGAAATTAAAATTAATAAGCTTTTATACTCAGCACATCTGTCATTTACTAAGCTTTTTATTTTTTATCAATGACATTGTTACAAGCATGCACTTCAAGTTAATTTAACATAGATCATGTCAGACTATTATAAACTAGTATAAAGCTGATGTTGACATGCTAGCAATCTAGCGTGCTTTCATGAGTAAAACTCACAACGTGTTACATTTTCTTTCTTCTTCAGCTTTGAACTTCTAGTTAAAATACACTCATATGATCAGCTTTATGCAGACTCATAATCTTAGTTCAAAGCTCATTAATCTTGCTATTAACGTGTAAACAATATAAAAACAAGCTACATAACTTAAATCAGAAGTTGAATTCAGAAATTTTAACAGCAGAATCAGAACTTAAGCTCAGAAAGCTTGATAGAAATCAGAAATTTCGATAGAATCAGAATCAAAGAACATGAACACGTTGCTCTTGATTAACTCTTTATTGAGTTTATCATCAGAAATCAGAAATTTCAGCAGTACTTGAATTCAGAAAGTTCAATAAAGTATTAATCATTGCTTGAACTCAGAAAGTTTGATAAAGTAACATCAGAATCTCGATCAGCAATTTTCTACTCATACAATGACTAGAAGCTCAGAATCAGCGAGCATTGCTTGCTATGAACTTCAAAATGCTAGAAGAGAATCACTTCTATCACAGAATTGAATAGCATCAGAAGAAGAAAATACAAATGCATCATTAAATATAGAAAAAAAGAACATGAATATATTGTTCTTTAATTATGAAATGATCAAGATCAGCATCAGCACTGAATTGAATGCTTGAATAAGCATTTATAAAGCAGATGATATCATTGTCTTTATTAAGTATATATATCAACAGCATGACATTGAAATCAAGATTTACAATGACATGATTCAAATGTTAGAAGATGTCAACGAGATAAACATCACATTGAAGATTATGCAAACGCATTTGCAGAAAGAAAATAAAAACAAGAACGTGATTATACATCATTTAAAAACTGCATCAAGTCAACAAAGCACTTTAATTTCTGAAGATTAATCTTTGAAGTCAATCAAGTTACTTGATTCATCTTTGTTTAAAAATTCAACGCAGAATGTAAATAATTGACTGTCTTGAATGTGAAATAAGCTAAAGATAAACAAGAATTCTTTTTCTATTAAAGAATTGAAGATTGCATACATTGAAAGTTAAGTTAGTGAAGCTACGATCAAACATATTGCATCTTGCATGCAAAATATCTTCTTGAACTTATTTCTAAAAGTTGAAGAAGTACTATCAATGATTAATAAAATGTACAATGATTTCAATCATCATCACATGACTTAATAATAGTACTTGAAGCTGTATTAAAACAAGATCTTCTTTCATGAATTTTGAATGAAATTTCAGAGATTTAATGCAGAACTAGAATACAATAATAAGATTCTACTAAATGATCTTCAGCATAAGATCAGCTCAGATCTTCAATGAGTAACACTTAAAGAATGAATCACAGATTTGAATGAGTTTGTTAACATTTGCATGCAAATTGATGTTAAATTAACTGAATTGAACGCTTAATCAATCATCAAAGCATCAGTAACTTAAGCTGCTTGCTCTGTCTTTAACACATTGACTGCTTGACTTACATCATCAATCTCTTCATGAAAGAAACTCAGAAGATTGAATCTTGACTTTATTCAGAAAGAGTTGTTTAAGAAAGAACTTTGCTTCAAATGCAAGAAGTCAAAACATAAAGCATATGATTATTTTAAAATAACTTAAGTGCATGAGATCATTACAAATTCGAAAAATGATCTGTCTTTGTTAAAGTAGTGACTGAAAATGATATATTTATATTTTGTTTCATCAACATGTCTGATGATTCATTTAATTTCAAGTCGTTCACTATTAATATCATCTTAAGTAGTTTAAAAAAGATATTCAGATTTCTCGTTCTGAATCTGATAAATATTAAAGTCATTGACATGACTTTCATTGATAAATCTTTAATGTCAGAGCTATATGAACGCTTTGATATTCAGTCAATATTGCTGTCAAAATCAAAGTTAATTTGATTGTATGATGAAACTTTTGATTGAAAGTTGATTATATACACTTTGTATACATTAATCATGATACAAGAATACAAGAATAAAATGATATCTTTATTAATAACTTGTCTAAATCAACATAAGATAATCATTGAAAATCTCTGATTGAAAAGAAATCAAATTTTGATAGATTTTACAAATGATTGATTAATATTATTGTTGAAGATAATAATAATAATAATAAATTCATACACTCTTGTGACATCGATTAGATCGACTCATGAAAGACTTTATGCTATCTGTATCGAGTGAACAAAACTCTCTGAGATAGAAAATCACTCGTAGTCTACACGACTGCTTCACGCAGTCGAAACAGTGAGTTTTGAGACTATGTATCAAATTTGTTCGCGTTGATTGCACGTTAGAGAACGAGTGTTCTAGTCACTCTAAATTGCTTCAAGAGCTTCGTTTTCATCATCATCTTCGCTACTGCTCTGAGACTCTTCATGATGACGACGATTATTTGATAGTTCGAGAAGTCAGCATCTTGTAGCATTCTTGATCGCAGATGCGATCAGTTCAAGCAGTGCATGAGTACATGCTTCGTCGTCTGATGACTTCATTCGCAGTCACATCGCGAGCTATTCGTGCCTGAAACGTTTCTAGAGTGCAGATAAGCGTTCAGATCTATGCGTTCGATTCTGATGTGCATTGCGAGAGTGCTTTCTGCTTTCTGAAGATCGTCACGCATCTTTATCGTCTTATTGCTCAGGTGCGACCTTTGTGCTGAAATTGCGTTGACGTCTGCGACGCGTTCTCTGTACTTTTTCCATCGTTGATTTCATTGATCTTTGTGATACTGCGTTATTGCGATGCTATCGCTTGTTGAAATCATTGTGAAGAAGAAGATGTGTCATCTGCGTCTCGACTGTATCTTCGCACCTTCTTGAATGAAGACATTCAGAAGTACTATTTTCTTGATGACGAGTGAGCGAGAAATGACGCGATTAACTTTCGTCAAACGAGCGCGTATTAGTTTGCATGCTTGTCTGACCTCTTGCGTTCGATCGTTGACTCGACTGTGTAGCGTGACCTTGTTCTGTAGCATGTTCAGATAAACATGTAGCGAACTCGTGTATGTTTCTGTCTCTAGAGTTTCGATGTTTACTCTTTTGAACACTTCTGCTACGTGATGCAGAGTCTGATTCTGAAGTGTTTCTAGCCTGCGTTCTTTGCTCGACAGTTCATCTTTCTTGTCGCGCTGATGTCAGACTGACGCTTCGAATGCAATTTCTGATCTCACTACTGCTGAGTATACTTGTCTCGCTTTTGTGAAGATAGCTTCTCATGTGAAGACTTTAAGACGACTAAGTGCCAGCATTCTTGTGACGTGATTCGTCTCTATTTGTCGAAGATGCGCGTCTCATCGCAGTTTCGTGTTCAGTTGCATCTCTAGAACTCGTACGTCTGATTTCGATTTGATAACTGAGCTTTCTATTTATATGCTAGTCGTCATGTCGAATCTTTTCGATTTTCTAGTGAAATGCGTGAGCTCGTACTTTTCTGATGCGAACGTTGCGTCATGAGTGCGAGCTCATTTCGCGCAGACGTCGTGTGCTTTGCTCAGTGTTCTGCAGATTTCTTCAGTGAATCTGTCGTAGACTAGAATGTTAATATCATTTACGAAGTCAAGCACTTCAATTTTAATTCTCAATGCTTCGCATTTTTCGATTAAACTTGCGTTGAAGAATAGAAAGAGAATCGATGAAATGAGAAATCTCTGTGATATGCCTGCGTTTATCTCGCGCATGTCGCTCGTTTGTTCGTCGAATATTAGCGACGTCTCTCGATTCTTTAGAAAGCTGCGTGTTTATTCAATTATGTAGCTCAACGTTTTTTTAATTTTCAGCGTGTGCAGAAGTCTGACGTGTGAGACTCGATCAAACGCTTCGACGACGTCTAAGCTTAGCATGAAGATCACATATTTGATTTCACAGTCTCACACTGTGTGAACTTGATCTACTAGTAGATTTAACGTCGAGATCACGAATCGCTTGCGTCTCGCTCTCATTTGAGCATTTCATAGCATGCGATGAGTCTCGACTATGTCACTCAGTCTTTTGATCATGATTGACTTCAGCGCTTTGCTCATGATATCAAGCAAAGCAATGAGTCGATACGTCTTTGAATCAATATAGTCGCTTTTCTTCGATTTGCA
>JAABUV010007782.1_pt1 | contig 11093 bp, 9 predicted proteins | sample 5559971 | NCBI WGS metagenome assembly JAABUV01 (sample SAMN10711881, study PRJNA513362) | rock metagenome | isolation source: Antarctica rocks | place: Antarctica: Victoria Land, Knobhead nord | collected 2015-12-19
TTGCTCTCCACCGTCCTCAAACGCTACTATTCTCATCGAATGACCTCCTGCGGCTCTGTTTTGTTCTCACACACAAAGCCTACCGCAGGGGGGTCATTCACCCGTTTGTACGAAATCTAGGTGGGTAGAGAGTGATGACGCGCCTGGAGAGTTTGCTGGAGGGGGTATTCGAGCGTTCGTACGCGCGGCTGTTCCACGCCCGGTTGCAGCCCGTGGAGATTGCCAAGCGCCTCTCACGGGAGATGGAGGCCGGCCGCGTCGTCGGCGTCTCCTCGGTGTTGGTCCCGAACTACTATGAGGTCGCCCTGAACCCCGATGACTTCGCCGCGTTCGCGCCGATCCGCGTCTCGCTCGAAGGTGACATGGCGGGCTACCTGGCGCGCTTCGCCCACGACCACAACTACAGCATGACGACCGATCCCGAGGTTCACCTGCTCTCCGACCAGACGCTACGCCCACGGCAGGTGGCGCCGCGCGGCCACCTGACGGAGCCGCCACCCTCTGTGACGCCGCTACGGGCGCCGACGGAGCGGCTCGATCCGACACGCGTGATGCCGCGCCTGGACGCGGCCACGGGCGCTCCGCCGCTCGACGCGGCGGGGCCGGCCGTGCTGACGCTCGAGGATACGCCCTATCCGCTCTCGATCGACAACGTATCGCTTGGGCGCGGTCTGGAGAATGACATCGTACTGGAGGACCGGCGGGTCTCGCGCATCCACGCGCGCTTGACCAAGACCGGCGGCTACTGGACCGTGCGCGACGAGGGCAGCACCAACGGGACCTTTGTCAATGGGCGTATGGTCGCGCAGCACGTCCTGAAGAATGGCGACCGTCTCTCGCTCGGCGGCCTGGAGCTGACTTTTGGTCAGAGCTAGAGAGGGAGCGATCCTATGAGTTCGGTGGTCGTGCTGTTCGGCGCGCGTGTCCTGTTGCTCGTGCTACTATATCTGTTTCTGTTCGTGGTGGTGCGGGCGCTGCGCCGTGATTTGCGCGCGGCCACGCGCCGGACGACGGCGTCGATAGGACCCACCGCGACAAACGCGCCTAGCGCAGGGGCAGGAACGCCTGTGCTAGGCGCACAAACGACGGGCGCGCCCACCAAGCGGGCCGCGCCGCCGGAACTCGAGGTCGTCGACGCGGGGCAGAGCGCCCTCGCGCCGGGGCAGCGTTTCCCTTTGCGCGACACGCTCTCGATTGGTCGCGCCGCCGACAATGACATCGCGCTGGAGGATGACTGGATCTCGGCGCGGCATCTGCGCCTGCGCCGCCAGAACGGCGCCTGGATCGCCGAGGACCTGGGCTCGACCAATGGGACGCGCGTGAACGGACGCCCGCTCAACGGGACGGCGCCGCTGCTTACTGGGGACGTGCTTGATCTCGGGCGCGTTAAGTTGAAAGTGGTTGATAACGTATGATCGCGACAACAACAGGGGCGAGTGGCGCGGTAGCGGGCGTCCGGCGCCCCCTGTTACGGCTTACAGAGACCGGGCTTCTTATCGGCGCGGGCGTCGTGCTGGTGTGGGGCATGGTCGTGCTCAACATGGCGCGCCCCGACAAGTCCCTGCAGCTATCGCTCACGCTCCTCGGCGGCGCGCTCACCGCCATGGTCGTCGTGCACCTGCTGCTGACGTCGCGGCTGCGCGCCGCCGATCAAGTGATCTATCCCGTAGCCTGTCTACTGGCTGGGCTGGGCCTCGTCATGATCCGTCGCCTCCGCCCATCGGAGGCGTTGTCGCTCACCCAATCCGACGCCACGCGGCAGGTAGCCGGTATCGTGGCCGGCCTCGTATTGATGGCCATTGCCGCGCTGAGCTTCAAGGACTACCGGCGGTTGACGCGCTACAAATATACCCTGGCCGCCTTCGGTTTTGCCCTCATCCTGGGCACCAAGGTCTTTGGCGTCGACCCTTACCACGAGGGCTACAAGCGCTGGTTCGGCTACCATGGTTTCTACTACCAGCCGGTGGAGTTGCTCAAGATCCTGCTCGTCATCTTTTTCGCCGCCTACCTCGACGAGAAGCGTGAGGTACTGTCCAGCGCCTACCTGCCGCTGGGGCGCCTGCGTCTCCCACCGCTGCAGTACGTTGCCCCGCTCTTCACGACGTGGATTTTGGCGCTGGGCCTGCTCCTGTTCCAGAACGACCTGGGCAGCGCGCTGCTGTTTTTCGGCATCTTCCTGTCCATGGTCTACGTGGCCACGCCGCGGCGCTTTTACTCGCTGCTTGGCCTGGTCATGATCCTTGTCGGCGCGGTCGTGGCCTATCACTTCAACGCGCATGTGCGCGAACGCGTGGTCACCTGGATCAACCCCTGGCCGTACGCGCAGGGCAATCCAGGCCAACCGTCCTCGTACCAACTGGTGCAGGCGCTCATCGGCATCGCCAGCGGCGGCATCCCCGGCGAGGGGCTGGGACAGGGCGCGCCGTCGCTCATTCCTGTCGCGCACTCCGACTTCATCTTCAGCGCCTTTAGCGAAGAGTTGGGCTTGCTCGGCGCGATGTTTATCCTGGCCTGCTACCTCGTACTGGCCTTCCGCGGCCTGCGCATCGCGGCGCTGGCCCGCGACCCTTTCGACAAGCTGCTCGCCGCCGGGCTGACCTCGGCGCTGGTGATCCAGGCGCTCGTCATTATTGGCGGCAACATCCGGCTGTTGCCTATCGCCGGCGTGACGCTGCCCTTCATGAGCTACGGACCGTCGTCGCTGCTGAGCAATTTCATTATCGTGGGTATGCTGCTGCGCATCTCGGCCAACGCGGCTACTGAGAGGGGTGGGCCATGAATGTGATCGACCGCAAGCTGGAGCGCCTCTCGCTCTATTTCCTGGTTGCTTTCGCGTTGACGGCGGCTGTCCTGTTCTACTGGCAGGTGGTCGACGCCAACACGCTGGTGAACCGTCCCGACAACCAGCGCCTCGGTTTGGCGCAGCTCGCTGTACACCGCGGCACGGTATACGACCGCAACGGCGTGGTCTTGGCGCGGACGACTTTTGACGCCTCGGGCAAAAATCCTACGCGTGCGTACACCATCCCCTCGCTTAGCCCGCTGCTCGGCTACCACTCGCCGCGCTACCTCAACTCCGGCCTGGAGGACGTCTACAACGACTATCTCAACGGACAGGGCGCGCTGCAGCCGGTCGACAACACGGTGCGCCGCCTGTTGCACGAGCCCATCATCGGCGACGACCTGCATCTGACCATCGACGCGCGCATCCAACAGATCGTCACCGCCGCCATGGGGACCGGGCCCGGCGCCTGCATTGTGGCCGACCCGCGCACCGGTGAGATCCTTGCTCTGGAGAGCCAGCCGTGGATCGACTCTAACAGGGTCGACGAGCCTGGCTACATGGCCACGATGCAGGCGCGCACGGATAGCCCGTTCGTCGATCGCGCCATCCAGGCCGCCTACGCCCCCGGCTCGACCTTCAAGACTGTGACCCTAACCGCAGCCTACGACACGGGGACGTACGATACGACGACGGTGCTCAGTGGGACCGACGCCGTCGGACCGCTCTACGAAGATGGCGTATTGCTGCCGTCCAGCATCAACAACCTGCCGCCCAACGTCTACGCGGTCACCACGATCGACGCCTTCAAGTACAGCGACAACATCGCTTTCGCGGCCATGGGCGTGAATCTTGGTCCGCATGTGTTGCTCGACTACGCCGGGCGTTTTGGCTTCGGACAGACCATCCCGTTCGCATTGCCGGTTACGCCGAGCAGTGTGTCACCGCATCCCGGAACCATGTCCAAGCTTGACGTGGCCTACAGCGCGTTCGGCCAGGACGCTGTGCTGGCGACGCCGCTGCAGATGCTCTTGACGGCCATGGCGGGCGCGAACGGCGGCGCCGAGCAGCGGCCATATGTCGTGTCCAAGGTGACCGCGCCGAACCATGAGGCGCTACAGCAGAACGGCCCGAGCGTCTTCGCGCAACCAATGTCGGCGGCGACGGCGGCTAAGATGACCCAGGCCATGACGGCGGTGGTGGAGTCGCCGGGCGGCTCGGGCTTTGAGGCGCAGGTCCCAGGGGTGCAAGTGGCCGGCAAGACGGGCACGGCGCAGGTGACCCACGGCTCGCCGCACGCCTGGTTTATTGGCTTCGCGCCGGCCGACAAACCGCGCCTGGCCGTCGTTGTGTTCAAGCAGAACGGCGGCGAAGGGTACTCTCAGGCCGCGCCCATCGCCGGCGCCATTCTGCGTCAGGCGCTGCCGCTGGCGCCCTAACCGTCGACCGCCGGCGTTCGTTCCGATGCCAGGGCGCGTGCATTATATAAACCTGCGACTGCGGTCGCATGGCAGACGACGCCGACTGCGGTCGCATGGCAGACGACGCCGACTGCAGTCGAGAACGGGCCAGTGCGCCGGCCTTGCCCCCTCGTCCTGACACCGCAGTGTCCGTGGTCTGCCATGCGACCGCAGTCGCAGGCCCACGAGCGCCAATAATGCACGAGCCCTGGGTCCGATGAGGGCGAGAGTCGCGGGAGTGCGGGCGGGGGTTCTATAATGAAAGCGCTACAGTCGCGTGCCAGGGGCGAGAGGACAAGCGATTTCATGTTGCGGCAAAAGTCGGCGCAGGACTCGATGGATTGGTTGCTCCGTACCATGAATCGGATGCTGCACTGCTATGACGTCGACATGCTCGTCGACCTGGCGTACGACGCTATCCGCGACGACCTGGGCTACGACCGCGTGGGGCTGCTTCTCGTCGACCACACCCGCCGGACGCTGGTTGAGCGCGTGGGCACGGACGCCTACGGCCAAAAGTTCTACCCGGCTGGCCGTGTGGCGCGACTGGATGACGGCGGCTATTACGCGCGACTGTTGGCCGCGCCGCGCTTGCAAGCCGATGGCCCCGGTTTCATCTACATGAACGACGCGATGAGCGAAGTCCCACCGGACGTGCGTCCACGTCTCGACGGCCACCCCGGCCAGACGTTGCGCGTCTCGCTGCGCACGAACGATGGCATTCTTGCCCTCATTTCGGTCGACAACCTGACCAGCGGACGGCCAATTACGCCCATGGACGCGCCGCCGCTGGTCACGTTCACGACGGCGCTTGCCACAGCCGTAGAGAACGTCTTTCTGCTCGATGAGCGGGCGCGCCGTATCGACGATTTGGACGCCAATCTCCATCGACGCGTGCATGAGTTGACGCAGGCGCAGACGGAACTCGGTCGTCGGGTCGGGGAGTTAGAATGGCTGCGGGATATTAGCCAGCGCGTCAACGCGGCGGATTCTCTGGACACCGTGCTCGATGTCGTCTATGACGGTATCCGCGACGGGCTGGGTTACGACCGTGTCGGCATCCATTTGCTCGACCGGGCGCGTGGGGTGTACGAAGAATGTCGTGGGACGGACGCGCAGGGACGCAAGTTCCACCCAGAAAATCGGCCGCTACTACCGCTGACGGAGGATAGCCCTATCTGGCAGGTTCCCGACTTGGCCGCCCTCTTGCGCGGCGCGGAGTACTATTACCTCGCTGACGCCGTGGCCGAGACACCCCCCGCGCAACGGTATCTCCTCGACGGCAGCCCGTCGCAGAACCTCGTCGTGCCGCTGCGTACGGCGGACAAACTAACGGGCGTCATTTCCGTCGACAATCTCCTCAGCGGCCGGCCCATTCACCCTGACGACGCCGGCCCCCTCTGCGCGCTGGCCAACCACGTTGGGACGGCGATCGAGAATGCACGGCTGCACGAGCATGAACGGACCGAGCGCGCGCGACTGGAAATCATGGCGATGACCGACGCTCTCACCGGATTGCCCAACCGCCGTCTGTTCTTCGACCGCCTGGACCAGGCCCTCCGCATCGCGCAGCGTGACCATAGCCATATCGCTCTGCTCCTGATAGATCTGGATCGCTTCAAGGACATCAACGATACACTGGGCCATCACACGGGGGATCTCCTCCTGCAAGAAGTTGGCGCGCGCCTCCAAAGCACGGTGCGGCAATCGGATACGGTGGCCCGCCTGGGCGGCGATGAATTCGCCGCGCTCCTGCCCGCTACGAGCATGGCCGGCGCACGGCGTACCGTGCGCGCGATCCTTGCCCACATCCAAGAGGCGATGACGCTCGATGGGCGTGACGTGACCATCGAGGCGAGCATCGGCATTGCCGTCTATCCGGATCATGGAATCGACACGCAGACCCTACTACGCCACGCGGACGCCGCGATGTACAGCGCCAAGCATAGCCGTAGCGGCCACGCCCCATCTACGCCAGAGCCAGACCGCCTATAGTAGACCAGGTAGCTAGCGCAGGTACGTCGCGTACCAGTCGCGCAGGCGCGCCAGCAGGTCGCGCTGGTGGCGGCGCTCACCGACCTGATGCCCCTCACGCGGGTACGTGACGTACTCCGTTGATACGCCCAGGTGGCGCAACGCGCTGTAGAACTCGCGTCCCTGGCTGACCGGCACGCGGTGGTCCTGTTCGCCATGGACGATCAGCGTGGGCGTGCGCACGTTAGCCACCCGGCTCAGGGCCGAGCGCTCCCACAGCGCGGTAGCGTCCGTGACCTGCTCCGCCTCGAACAGCCGGTCGCCGAAAACACGGATGTCGCACGTACCGGCGAAGCTGACCCAGTTACAGATGCCGGCCCCCATCACGGCACAGCGGAAGCGATCGGTCTGGGTCAGCGTCCACGGCGTCAGCGTGCCGCCGTAGCTCCAGCCGCCGATACCCATGCGGTCCGCGTCGACCATGCCCCGGTCGATTAGCGTGTCGACCCCAGCCATCACATCGCGGTAGTCGCCGCCTCCGATGTCGCCGACGTTAGCACGCGCGAAGCGGTTGCCACGCCCGGCGCTGCCGCGTGGGTTGGGCAGCAACACGACGTAGCCTTGCAGGGCCAGCCACATGCCCCAGTCGTGCCAGTTGAGGTGCAGGTGGTCGGTCCACAGCCAGGTCGGACCGCCGTGGACGTTGACGACGAGCGGGTAGCGTCGCCCCTCTTCATAGCTGGGTGGCGTGATCAGCAGGCCCCTGATGGTCTCGCCGTCGAAGCTCGCCCACTCGATCTCACTTTGTCGGCCCAACCGCTTGTCGCGCAGCCAGGGGTTGACGTCGGTAAGTTGGCGCGGCCCCGCGGCCGCGTCCCACACCCATAGGTCGTCGGGGTGCCCTCCGTCGGAGCGCACCATGGCGACGCGCCGGCCGTCCGCCGAGACCGACACATCCGTCTTTGATACGCTGCCGGCGCTCTCGACGCCGGTCGGGAGCAGGTCGACGCGCGCGTCGTCGGGGCTGACCTGGTACACGGGTGTATGGCTATCGCGCCAGGTCACCAGCAGCAGGTCGTCGCTGTCGCGCGGCCGGTCGAGCAGAAAGGGCGTGGCCGGGAGATCGCCCAGCAGGTCGCGCGGCGCGTCGCCGGAGAGCGGCCAGGCGCGTAGATAGGTTTGGGGGAAGTCTTCGGCCGCGCTGCCCAGGGCATAGATGGCCGCGCCGTCGCGTGACCACGTCAAGCCCTCCGCGAACGGCGCCGCTCCCAGGTCACGTGGCTCCGTTTCAGCGCTATTAGCCGCGTAGACGACCAAGCGGACGGCGCCGAACATCTCGTTCCACTCCGGCGTGTCCGACGCGATGACCGCGAGCGCCGTCCCGTCCGGCGACCACGCGTGCGCCCAGACGTGGCGCCCCTCGGGCGTCAACGGGCGCGCCTCCGCGCCATCCGCCCCGATCACCCACAACCGCTGTCGCTTGATCGCCTCGGAGGCCACATAGGCGTCGTCGCGTTCCCGTGTGCGCCGCTCCTGCTCCTCGCTCTCGCCGTCCGTGACAAGGTAGGCCAGGCGCGCGCCATCGGGCGCCCAGCGCGGATTGCCGACGCTGCCCCGTTCGTCGGTCAGGCGACGCGCCTCGCCGCCTGACAACGCAATGACGTAGAGTTGCTTCACGCCGGCCTTGTCGCGGTCCGACGTGAACGCGAGCGACGCCCCGTCGGGCGCCCAGCGCGGCTCACCGTCCATCCCGCCTCCGCTCGTGAACAGACGCGATTGTCCGATGGAAGGTCCGTCAACTGGGACGAGGTGAATCTGCCCTTTGGGGTGCTCGCCCTCTTTGGACACCGTCGAGAGCACGTAGGCCACGGTCCCGCCGTCGGGGGAGAGGGCGATCTGCGAGACCGTCTTCATGGTCACGACCTCGTCCACGGTTACCGTTCCCGGATCGCTGCCCATATCCATCGTCGCCCCATCCGCATCGATAGTTGTCTCTAAGTTCACTTGCTACTCCCTTCTTGACGCTGTGTTCGCGGTTTGAGTGCTCCCCCTAATGGTGAGAGGCGGCCTGACCTTGAAAGGTCATGGCAGAAGACGGACCTTGAAAGGTCTGTGCGGGCGCGACACGCGCGCCGTCCGTCGGTAGGACGCCCGCGGCGTTCGTCGCGGAAAATCTTTCAAGGCCCGTCCCTGCTGTTGGATGGACACCGCGCTGGCGGCAGGGAGACCTTTCAAGGTCCGGTTCCTGCCATGGTCTTTTAAGGCCAGGCCAACGGAGTCCACCATCATAGCAAAGGTTATCACTCCGACGCGGGGCCGTCGAACGTGGGGCGGCGTTTTTCGCGGATCGCGGCCACGCCCTCCCGGACGTCGGGGCCGCCAAAGCCCATGAACTCCAGTGCCAGCGAGGTGTCGAAGGTCGGGCCGGCCAGGCGCAGCCAGTTGTTGAGGCTGTACTTGGTCCAGCGGATCGCGCTCTGCGACCCCGCCGTGAGCCGGCGCGCCACGGTGAGCGCCCGCTCGTGTACCTCCTCGTCCGGTACGCATAGCGAGACCAGTCCGATGCGCTCGGCCTCCTCGCCCGACAAGGGCTCACAGGTCAGCAGGTAGTACTTGGCCTTGGCCATGCCGCACAGCAGCGGCCATACGATGGCGGCATGGTCGCCGGCCGCGACGCCGAGCTTGGTGTGGCCGTCGATGATGCGCGCGGAACGGCCCGCGATAGAGATATCGGCCAGCAACCCCGCGACCAACCCCGCGCCCACGGCCGGCCCCAGCATGGCTGAGACGATTGGCTTGGAGCAGTTGAGGATGTTATAGACGAGGTCGCGCGCCTCGCGCAGCACGCGGACGCGCACGGCGTAGTCCTCGGCCATCTCTTGCACCAGCGCGAGGTCTCCGCCAGCGGAGAAGACGTTACCCTCTCCCGTGATGATTGCCACACGCGTGTCGGGGTCGCGGTCGACCGCCGTCCAGACATCGGCGAGCTCGCGGTGCATGGCGGCGTCGGCGGCGTTGAGGCGGCCCGGCGCGTTCATGACGATGCGCAGGACGTGCGGCTCCGGCCGCTCGAAACGCAGGCTGGTGAAGTGGGCGTATGGGTCGGGCATGATAATCCTCCTCTACACTATTATAAGACGCATCGCATATGGCACGTATCCTGATGATGTGACGACGAAGCTATGAGGAGGCGCCACAATGCCGAGAGGAACCTGGGTCTTCAGCCCCAATACGGGGGGCAAGACGATCCCTGACACAGTTAAGCGGCGTACGGAGGAACGCATACGCCGCTACGCCGCGGAACACTTCGCGGGCCGCTTCATCCGGCTCGACATCCGCTTCCGCAGCCAGTTCTGCTACATCGACGCCTATACCGAGCCGGAGCCGCCCGGTCCCAATTGGCCGCCACCCAACTGGCATGAGACTCGTGAGGAGATGATGGACCGGCTGCGCCAAACGCCCACGCACCTGTGCCGGCTGCGCTATTTCGGCGACGAGGAAGGTTGGGGCTTCGCCTTCTACACCTACAGCGGTGAGCGCTACGAGTTGGCGATCTTCCCCTCCGGTGAGTTCTTCGGGCCACCCGAAGATGCCTTCGAGGTATCGGCCAATTTATACCTCCAATAAGCGCATGCGCGTCAACACAACAGTCCTCCGCTCATGCGCTACCGACCGTCGCCGTGCGCTCTATCGCGTCCGTTACGGTCGCGACCCCATGGGGGCGGCTGGCCAGCCACACGCCGCCGACGATACATAGACCCCCCGCGAGCGTGGCCCATGATGGGCGCTCGCGCAGGATCAGGACGGCCAGGAGCGTGCCGGCCAGCGGCTGCAGGAACAGCGTGACGCTGGCGCTGGCCGCGTCGACGTGGCGCAGCGCGGCGAACCAGCCAGTGTAGGGCAGGATCGTCCCGCCGATAGCGAGGTAGAGCGCGCCGGCCCAGACACTGCCGCTCAGGTGCGGCGCGCCGTCGCGCGCGACCTCAATCGCCGCCGCTGGGATCCACACGACGAGGCTGCCGATGACGCTGCTGCTGAGGATGAACAGGCCTGGGTAGCGCGCGAGTTCCCGCTTGCCCAGGACCGTGTACAGCGCCTCGAACACAAGTGCGCCGACCACCAGCAGGTCGCCGAGCGCGCGTGTCCCGCCACCCAGGTGCGGCAGCGTCAGGCCTTGCTCGACCACGACGTAGACGCCGAGCGCGCCGACGAGTAGCCCGCCGACGGCGGCGCGCCGCACCGCCTCATGCAGGATAACCCAGGCCAGGACGGCGGTGAAGATGCTCTCGCTGGCGATGAGCAGCGCGGTGTCGGAGGCGCTGGTCAGGGACAGGCCGGTGTACTCCGCCGCCTTATTCAGGACGAAGCCGAGCAGGCACAGCAGGGCCAACCCAGGCACGGCGCGCCATCCGATGCGCAGACGCCGCCCGTCGCGCCACAACACCGGCGCCAGCAGTAGCCCGGCCACGCCGAAGCGCAGCGCGTTGAGTTCGACCGGCGAGAGCGCCACCAGCGCCTCTTTGCCGGCTACGTACGAGCCCGCCCACAGCAGGTTGGTCAGCACGAGTACAAGCATGGCGCGGCGCCGTGTCCAGCGCATCGTTACGAGCCCCTCCTTACTCTCGTCTCCACGTTATCCGCACTATTCCGCACCATGATGCTACGGTAGGCAGCGTCTGTGCCGACTCTAAGGTTCTCGTCGTCTCCATAGTGTCGCGCTCCAACAGTGGAAAGTCAAAGACGAATCCATAATCGTGTTAGTGTTCTATGATTATGTCACCGTCTAACTGTCCAGTGAAAATGTCACTCTGTAGATATGAAAGACAGAGTGACATTGACCATGCAGGAACAGAAGCGCCTCTTGGTGCTCAATCGGA
>JAABUV010007786.1_pt1 | contig 11088 bp, 12 predicted proteins | sample 5559971 | NCBI WGS metagenome assembly JAABUV01 (sample SAMN10711881, study PRJNA513362) | rock metagenome | isolation source: Antarctica rocks | place: Antarctica: Victoria Land, Knobhead nord | collected 2015-12-19
ATACGGAATACCGACTCGAGAGTACTCGTACTGCTACTGTAACAGATTTCAAGATGTAGAAATTGAAGCTGCACCTTTCTTCAGTACCACTGACGAAGCACGGCAGCTTTCACTTGGCTTCTAGCTACCTAATTTGTGTGCTTGTCTTTCTGATCTGATTTACTACATACCAGGTAGGAAGCTTAGCTACCCATAGTTGCAGATGCTTCACATTATGACTGCGTTTACCGACTCGGTCATCCGGCCCAACTGATCGGGTTCTCGATGATCTCGGTGTTTGCTCCCACATAAGCACATTGCGACGTTCAGTGTTTTATCAAAGGCAATCCTTCACTCTCACTTGCTTTTTTTTCCAATTCCAAGCGCGCCGTTCGGTCGTTGTTGGTTGGTAGAGTGAGCGAGCTTCGAGCTCGACATCATGCGGTCATCCAGCTCCCAGATGTACCTAGAACTAAATACATAGCATGAACACTTAACACCATTTGGATCTGTGGCTATCTATTGCTGCCATCAAGTCCTACTATGATACATGACTGGTACTATGATTTCCTCGGTCCATAGTGCGATCTATGCAGAAACACCGATGATATACGGAACCAAATATGTGTGCCCAACGTGACCCCAAATGCTCCTCCTGGTGCAGGATTTATATAGAAAATACCTTGAGACCTACATCTTTTGTCTACTCGACCTCTGCAGGGACTTTCTTGATCGGCGTCTGCTCCTGGTGAACTTGGATGCTTTGATCCAAGCTCCTTTCTTTCTGACATTCACAAAACAGTTTCGTGAACGAAGTGTTGTGATGAATGATTTTCACTGCCAGATATTTGAGCCCCTTCCTTCATCTTTCGTCCTGACTCAAAACAACATCAGACGGAACCAGAACTTGACCATTGCAACTCCTTGACTCGACAGAAGAAGTGCTCCACAGACATTCTTGCGTTGCTACCTGCATCGTCGATACGATCTGAATCATCAAACATTTCAAACCTCCGATGTGAGTGACTTACTTCAAGTTCTACCAAACATCATCTGAAGTGAACTTGAATAGCTCATCGAAACTCAACAACTCTAATCACCAAATTCATTCAAGTGATAAATATCAGATCATAGAATGTAAGTCCATGCCATTCATCCTGCGTTTACCATTGTTGCTGAATTAACTCAGCTTCAATCATGTCGTCCACCACTCCAAAGACCCTGTGGAGCGAACAGGAGAAGGTAAAACGCCTTTTCCCTTTTGCCTTTCTTGTCACTAACCTTGCACTCGAGATGGCTCTCATGATGTCCATCATTGCCGCTAGTGGACCCCCCAACTGGTCCTGTGTTGTCTTGCCGGCCGGCCGCTCTCGCATCGCTTGTACGAGTCTCTACAATAGGCTCGTGAAGGAAGCGTCAACCATTCCTAGCGCAGATGGAGCGAAAGCTGGGACTACGCCTAAGCGTACCCCGAAGAAAACCAAGGAGAATGGGACCCCGACAAAGCGTAAGCGTGGGAGCAAAGGCGATGATATGGCCACTGAAGATGCCCATGACGATGATGGGGAAGACACGGTAGTCAAAAAGCAGAAGAAGGTGGATGAGAAGAGCGAGGAGGAGCAGATCAAGCAGGACGAAGACATGGTGATCAAGGAGGAGGAGGAGGTCGTAGACGAGGAGGTTGTGGACGGAGAGGATGATCACGCAGTTGAAGCATAAACTGACGTACCGTTGGGAGATGAAGATCGTTAGGTTTCATTCGCAAGGACTTATTATCGGTGCTTCTACCGTGCAAGAGCCGTCTCCGAGAGGTTGGAAGTTTGGCAGCTCATCTAGGTTTACACCTCACCGGAGGGCTTGTTCGATATGTCATGCCTCGTTTCCGCATTACTCTGGTATACATATCAACTCCCCTTGCCTAGATAGTTCGCAAATCTGTTCACCGATCCTCCGAGTATCGTATGTGACTTTGGGCTTCTTGCAATGCTGAGCTACTGTCATCAAGTTGTTGAAAACCAGGCGCAAGGAACATCCATCTGATACCCAAACGCCGTAGTATCGATGCATGACCTAGTATAGACCAAAGTATGTGACGTCTCCCCGTGCTACATCAGTCACTTCTTCAGTGCCGCGAATCGTTTCGCCAACTCGTCAACGTCTGGAATCTTCCCTCCAACAACATTCTTCCTGATCCCAGAAGCACTGTGTTTCGCAGTTCTCTCAGAGTCCGTGTTAGAGGCCTGCTTGTTTAACCCAGTCATTCTCGCACTAGGCTTAAGCTCTGGTGGGCCGGGCAACTTGATCCTCGGGCTCAAATTATCTGTGCTTGGACTCGGTGGCGCCACGCTGACAGGAGACTTGGGCCCAAGATCTCGCGGGGGTGTTGCCTTGCTGAGTTCATTGGTGGTTAAGGGCTCTTCTAGGTTCTTGACCGCCTGGCCACCGCTCGGATTTTCATCGTCTTCGTCTTCGTCTGTACCTGCGTCTGCTATTTGTTCCTTCTTTGGCCAGGTCACGCCATAGGTCCGTGCAATTTCCTTCAAGTACAGCGTGACTAATTCCTGATCCGGTGGCTCTACCCTCAACTTCTTCAACACCCTCTCTGCTACCTTACCATCGCTGTTATCTATTGCCTCCAAGGCGAAATCCTTGCCGTACTTCTCCACTAATAGGGCCCGAGCCTGCTGAAGCTCTTTGACATCAGTCCGTGGTGCGGCATATATGATAGATTTGATAGCCTCCTCGAGCCCAGGGTCACACTCTTTAGCTTCCATTAATCCAGTTCGTGCAAGAAGTAGTTCGCAGTAGAGTTCGATGATTTCAAGAAGTTCAGTGGTTATATCTGAGCGAATGATGTTTTCGACACGGATGCGTGCCGATTCTTCTTTGCCTTGCTGACGATTGATGCATTAGATTCTGCATATATCCGGAATTTTCAGAAAGGACACACTTCAAGCAGTTGTGCCATTTGCCGCCGTTGTTGCTTCGCTATGGCGGTGTCTTTTTGCTGAACCATGCGCAGCCTGCTGATGGATAGCTTAAGCTGTACCTTAACCTTCGCCTGCGAGAAGTTCAGCATAGGCAATGCCAATCAAGCCACTGCGAAGGCCTACCACTATGGTTGATGAGGGAGCCATTTTGGTGCTTGAAATAACACGTTAGGGCTACTGCCAAATATGAACGTAGGAACAAATGATGGAGCAGGAGCCTCGAGCGGAATTGATGCCGCACACCCCAGGTGTACTTTATCAGATTGGTATTCTGTAATTCATCTTCATTACAATTGAAAGTGAATACCTTACCGCGCTTCGTCTGGACTTGATCAGCAAGATCGCGATGCACTCAAGCACTCAATTGCATGGCAATGGCAGGGGAGAAGTCGGCTCTCCAAAGAGCCCGCCATTATGGGGCAAAACGTTCGCAAGAAATATTCGAGAACCTGAACAAGGATAATCTATGGAAACGGATATTGAAAAATGTCATAGCTACTACCGCAGCTGGTATGGAAAGTCCAATTGTCTTCGAAGAGTACTCAAATAGAAGCTGATCTATCCTTGATAAGTGAGCATATGTCTAATCCCAGGAGCGAGAGCCACTATTGGCAAAGCAGCATATCTGGCTCCGTTAACAACGGTCTTCGGACATCCAGGTCGGCGCTTTGGAATGATGGCGGAGGCTCTCGTTCTTGCCCTCAGTGGCACAGTCTTAGGAGTAGCATGGTCGACCTTGGGTATTTACATTGGATCACTGGTAATCCACCATAGTCCACCGGCCGCCTATGCAATCAGAGGAGTTTTCTTAGCCATTGCAATGATGGTGCATGGCTTTCTACGTTCTGGAACACCGAGGCTTTTTATTCTCGTTCTTCTGCTTATCATTGTGTCCGTGGTATCTTTAACATCAACAGCCACGGCAGTCACAGCAGGACTTGCCACCCAGATTCTCTTCCCTATATTAATTGCGGCTGGCGTCATAATTCTGGTGAACCTATGCATTTTCCCAGAGTTCAGTTCTAGCTTCTTAGGTCAGATATCTATCGAAACGCTAAACGATACCGCAAAAACACTGCAGGGCGCAGGTCTCTATTTTACTTACACCAATCACATATTAAATAGCGAATCGGTAGGAAAGCCAAAGACCTCACATGCGAGCGATTGTACACGTGCTACCCAGGGGGATACATCTGGATCGAAGGTTTCCCCCAAGCTCAATGTATCAAGGGGCCTAACAAAAAGTATGAAATCCGCTCCAGAAACGAAAGCGCGAAGTACAAATGCAGAAGTTCCGAAATTGGTCACTCCAGGGACTAGAAAGCTGAACAGAAACGCCGAAATTTCCACAGAGGCGAAAGTGATATCTCTAAGTGCCTTGACTGCAGCTAAGGGAAAATTACGGGCAAAGCTTTCAAGTTGCAGAGCAGCTCAACGGGAGTGCAACTTTGAAGTGGCCGTATCTGTGCTTCCACCCCGAAGTATGAAGCCCATCAGTGTTTCGTCCATGAAGAAGCTAGTGGCAAACACGGTCGCTCTTATTGGTGCTTGCGAATCTAAGTACGCTTTACTCGGAGGCTTGGAGAGCGAAAATGGGAAGCTAGAGTCGAGGTCTATAGCTGAAGAGAATCCCATTAACTCCGCATCAGAACGGACATCTGAAAAAGACGAAAACCTGGAAATGTGGAGTGACAACTTACGTAGTGAGAACACTGAACTCAATCTAATTAAACCTCGGCGGGAAATTGAGTTTGGCGACGTTCAATTACTTCGACATCTCTTGGAAACAGTGACAAGTCCCTATCAAGACCTCCAAGCGGTTATTAATAGGACAGTAGACGTTGTTAGTGCCTGCATTGCGTACACATATGTCCGTCCCTTAATATCCATATAACTTTGTACGAAAATTTTGCGACTGACACACTTCAGGATGTTCCAAAGCTTCCTTCAGGAACGAGAGTACCTAGAGGTATCATGGTCGAGGAGCTCGATCTGCACATTGAGGATTTACAGCAAACGCTTACGAAATTTGATGGGGACACAGCTTCTGCTCTTGAGAGAGCTGCTGTGATGCAAGAACTCAAAGATCAAGAGCCTGACATTATGCCAAGAGAGGAGATATTTCTCATCTCATCCTTCCTTCTCAACTTGAGACAAGCAGCGTGGGTCATTCGAGGTCAAGGTCTATCCGTGACTCCGATCTAACTTCTTTTCAGTTCCCACCTGGAAACTATGCTGAAGCATTCACGGGACCTCGTACTTCAACGAGAGCACCGGCATGGCCGAAGAACAATCTACGCACCTCGTATCCGCTGGGCAACATGGCTTTACTCGGGAGGGGGGGAAGACGAAGCCTTACCAACTAGTGGCCGAAAAGCTAATAGACAAGGTACTTCGGATGAACGTGCAGATGACGAAGATGGTACAGCTACTCCTGATAGCAAGGAAAGCTTACTCGCAGCTCGCAAGAAAGGTGATCCTGAGAAAACAGCGGGTCTCGACAAGGTTCAGGAAAGGCCGAAGAACCAGCCGGAGCCAGCAACATCTCTCCAAAGAAAGAAATTACAAGAACTCAAAACTACCCAAAGAGCCAGCTCGCCATCCCTTCGCCTACGTGGTTCTTTGGCCGACTCTTTGGAGTGGCTACAAGGTTCAGATGATTTATTGTACGCTATCAAGATTACCGTCGCCGTATTTCTAGTGGTTTGGCCTGCGCTTATAGCTTCTTGGAATACATGGTATTCCTTGAATAGGGGATGTATGTATTATAGTCTTGATCTTCTAGTGCGCATGCAGTAAACAGTCCGCTAACGTTGGTTCCTGTCGAAGTGTGGGCTGCGCTGCAGTTGGTTTTGATTACCGAAGTGTCTATTGGCAACTCAATCACAACGTTTATCATTCGAGGCATAGGCACTACTCTCGGATGTCTATGGGGCCTGGCTGCCTGGGAAGCTCGGAAAGGAAACGCCATTGTGTGTGCCGTAATGATATGTATAGGGGTTATCCCCTCAGCATACATTCAGCTTGGAACAACGTATCCAAAAGCCGGAATGGTAAGTATTATCAGCATGACGGTTGTGGCTCTTTCGACGGAGCTAGTGACAGTGCCAGGTAATCTCAGTATTTGTAAATTAGTTGTCTCACGTGGCTGATCCTAGGTCAGGCACCGCGACCGAGAATTTCCTCAAGCGTTGGATTGCTTTCATGATTGGTGGGCTTGTTGCTCTGATTGTGGAAGTGGTACTACTTCCCGTGAAAGCCCGCGGTCGACTCACTGAATCGCTTGCAGCGGCATTGAAGCAGATCAACGAGATGGAAACTTGCGTGGCTTACGGGATAGAGGAAGGCACAAATCTTGACGTCTATGCTCCCGAAGTACTTTTACGTTTTGAACAGGCAAGCGGAAAAGCCAATGGCGCTTTGAGCGCCGCTGAAACGTTCCGTATGTCAAATTGCCGCCTTCGATTGTCCTATATAAACGATCTAACGTTTCGTCAGTTCCTTTTTGTAGCACTGAACCGAGAATCAAGGGCTCTTTTGAGGGCCTTGCGCTGATCTACGGAGAGGTTAGCTGAGTTTTAATAGATTGTACTGTGCGCGTCACTGATGTCAAACAGATTATTTTCGTCCTCCATCAGATTGTAGATAGGATGGATAACATGCTTCAATTACGGACTGCCTACGGATCTGGTCCTCTGGAGGAGTTCAATGTACAACCTTCTAGCTCTCCCAACTGGCATCAGACTGACGGCAACAGGCTCAGATATACCCTTATCGCCGAAACGTTGCTGGATCTATCACTTTGACGCTGTTCGCTATACACGGAGCTCTTACGACAAAGCTACCTCTCCCGCAATACTTCCCGTCAGCAAGATTAGCTCACCTACGCATGATTAATCGTGTAAGAGAAGTAGTGCAGCACGCCACTGGACAACTCCAGGAGACCAGCAAAGCTGTACATCAGCGTGCAGTTCGCCGCAAGTACATGTCGTGGAATGCTGCGTCTGCGGCGCAGGCTGAAGTAATTGAATTCCTCGAGGAACTGATCGATCTAACTAAACTGCTTGTCGGCGCCAATGAATTCCGAAGTGGCCTTCTGACAAGACCAACTTACCGCGACTACGTTGACAATATGGAAAGTGAAGAAAACGGCATGAATGCAGACGAGGAAAATCAAGCGAGAGACAGGATCAAAGAGGCACCGTTGAATATGCAAGGGCTTACCAGAAGGAGACGAGGCACAACGATAGATAGTCATGCTGATTGCGAAGAAATCCCGGCAAGTTTGAGGAGGATCCAGAGCAGGAGAATCGAAGCTGGCATTCGAAGACAAAGAACAAACGACAGCTGGAACGAAACTGCCCGCTGAATCTACACTATTATAGATTATCACAATAGGTAAAGGGCTTACTACAATACGTGTCCATCCTGAAAACCCTCAGATATTCTCATAGGATACTCGTAAGCTGCTCCGACTTCTCAATATCAGACATGAGTTTGAGTGAACATAAAGAGAAAGGTATGATCATTTTATTCCAGACCCTATCAATGAATAACAAGGTATCTAGCGTAGTTGAGCTTTATGAGATCTTCTATTGAAGATCCAACCCATGAATCCTAAAGCAGAATGTGCCGGGTTGCCTCAGGACCTCAGAAGTGTGGGGCTAAGCCCCTTCGGGTTAGCGGTTTGCTTACTACGGAAGCTGCGATTACCTACCTTACACTGAGCTCGAAGTAAGCAGAGCTAACCCGAAGGGGCTTAGCCACGCACGTCTGAGGTTCTGAAGACTGTACATATTAAAATTCCCAATGATAAACACATATTCTCCTCTGCTACCGTGACAAATAAGAAGCTTGTGTCATTGCTCTTGAACCATGTAGCCGACGTCCAGGCTTCTCAACAAGAGAAGTCACAACATCGCTGTTGATAATGGCCTCCTCGCACATCCCTAACCTCAATACCCTTCGAAACCCGAATAGGCCAGGCCGCGCCCCTGATCGCCGCCGTGGGAATTCCGGGAATGCTTCATGCTCGAGTGTGGAAGATGGTCGGCTTGCTAAAGACAAGATTGTCCAACACACGGATCAAGATGCTAGTGTCTCACGTTTGAGCGCCGTTGAAATCGGCTACTTGGACGACCCTTTTGCGAAATTGTTCGTATCTGCAGGAGAACAGAGAAGGTTTCCAATCATCAACAGAGGTATACTTTTGCGGCTGCAGCTCCTAATTCAACACAAGTCTGACAGAAGAGAAGGTACATATGTCCGCACCACAGTTATCGACAACCTCGTACATCGATTTCTATCGGACTCCGCCTTTACGAAGAAGCAGATTATATCGTTAGGCGCAGGTTCTGACACACGCTTCTTCCGCCTTACGGCGCAGTTTGCTGGCCAATCTCTTGTTTACCACGAGCTCGACTTCCCAGTTAACACCTCTGCTAAGATCTCCTCTATCGATCGATCCCGCGCCCTCAGTGATTGCATCCGTGGCCCTCTGACCGTCTCCTCCGATGGCACCGCACTTAATTCCTTGAACTATCACATCCATCCTTTCGATCTTCGTACGCTACATCGTCCGGGCTCTTCTCCATCTGATTTACCACCACCTGAAATTCCTTATATCGATCCCTCGCTCCCAACTCTGCTCATCTCCGAATGCTGTCTTATTTACCTGGCTCCTGCTGCCGCCGATGCTGTAGTCAATTATTTTACAAAACACCTGTTTGCCCCGAGCACGCCATTAGGGGTCATTCTCTATGAGCCCATCAACCCTTCTGACGCCTTCGGGAAAGTGATGGTCTCGAATCTTGCTCAACGTGGAATAGTGCTGCAAACTCTGCGGAGATACGGAAGTCTGGAAGCGCAGATGGAAAGGATGAGAGCGCATGGATTTTCCGGAAAGGGCGGTGCTGATGTGAAACGTTTGTGGGAGACCGGCGTGAACGAGGTGGAGAAAGAAAGAATCAGTTGTCTCGAGATGATGGACGAGGTTGAAGAGTGGAATCTGCTGGCCAGTCATTATTGCGTAATCTGGGGCTGGAGAGGTGGCGAGGACAAGGAGACTTGGAGATTGTGGGATGAGCTACCAAGGCAAGAGTAAGGCCGAAGGAAGTGTGGTGATGATGTCAAGAAGCAAACTCTAGGAGGGAATCTGGCGCAGATATCAGGAAGCCACGAAAGAGGCTGGCGGCCGAAATGGACTTTCGAAGTACCTGTTGCGTGACGGAGGCTCTACAACCAAAGGCTCTCTGCATCTTCGTTCCGGAAAGTCGCTATCTGCTTATCGTAATCCTCCTGCACGGATTCAATACGGTGAGCATTTAATGTCCTGGGAGGTTATCCAACACTCCAGATCGCCATATGGTCAAGCCGCCATCTCATGAAGAGGTTGCCGTGTCGAGTCATAAAATTAGGTAGTAGAGCGCTCAGGCATCGGCCTTGAAGAAGAGGATCGAGGAAGATCCCACTTTAGACGGATGAAGAGGTATCAAGGGTTAACGATGGAGAAGACGGCCGTGGCGGACAAAATTCTATTTTTGACTGGATAGTTTGTGCAAACGTAGCTTTCGAGCTACCTAGACGATTGTTACTCCGCACATCCCACTTTCCCATAACGTCGCTATAAAGGCTTCCCCCATAGACCGCCCAAACGCCAGCGCTATGCATATACATTTCTTACTTTCGACCCCCTTCCCAGCGAACTACCAACTTCACTCCAGCTTATCCAAATGCTCCAGTCTCGTCAGCACGACCTGCTTACTCGTCTCCTCAATCTCCCCAGCCAAAAATACCTCATCCAGAATCGCGTAGACCTACCCCCCCCCCCCCAACATTAGCCTTCAAAAAATCCCCACCCCCACCCCCATCCCCACCTCCATTCCCATAACCCCGTCTTGCCCCCCCTTCCTCCCCTTCCGGCCCCCTTTTCACGCACCTTGTAAAAATTAAACACCAAATCCAACTCACACACATTCCCGAAAAAACTATCCAGCACCTCGACGAAGAAGTGTATGGCCTCGAGATACGCGAGCTCGTTATCGTTGGCGTCGACGCAGACGCAGAAGAAGAGGCCGGCGTAGCGGCGGTAGACGATTTTGAGGGAGCGGAATTCGACGAAGTTGGACTGGTGTTTTTGGTCGCGGGGCGCGATGAGGCGGTGGACCTGGAGGTCGTGGGGCGTAAGATTGCGTGTATTGGGGAGGGTGTATTGGGGGGGGAGGGAGGGAGGGGAATGTAATAACCTCGCCCTTCAGCTTGATTTTCTCTTCGTCCTGGATTTGCCCATCAATCAGCAAAGCACCCCCTTGCCCACACACAACCCAACCCAACTCCCCAAGAGTTGAAAAAGGCTAGCTTACACTGTACGGCGCGTACCATTTCGCCAGCCGTGTTTTGCCTCTGGTGAAAATGTTCAGGTTAGCGGAAAGGGAGCGCGGAGGGGGGGAAATAGGGTAGAGGTGATGGGGAGGGTGCGTACTGCCTGTTTTGGATGAGGATGAAGGAGAGGACCATTTGTGCGGTTTGGGTGGTTTTGGGGGGGTGGGGGGTAGGGGGGGTGGTTGGTGAGGGGGGTTTGGGTTGAAGATTTGGGTTTTGGGGGGGGCGGACTATGGGCGGAGCGGAGATGCGGCGGAGGTTCGGGGATTAGGGGTGCGTTAGTGTCGGGTATTTTGAGGCTAAGGTAGTGTCTCTATCGACATGTGAATGTGATTATGGTTGAATAAACTCTTCGTTGTTAACCAGCATAGTTTTATGGACAAGATTAATCAGCTACGCTCAAAGTCCTGACCTATGCTGTATAATTAGATCTGATCAACCCCTTTCTCAACCGCAGAAGCGAAAATTCTATGCTTGGTCGTATTCCATACAGGTATCGCTTCCTACTAGAACATTCTATCCATAGCTTTATGCGCCAGCTCAACTCCTAAAAACGTCGCCGCATTTGCGGGCACTGCTCTTGCCATTGCCGGTGCCATGCCCGGGAAAAATGCTTTAAAACCTCCACTCCGATATAAGCCACGCACCGTACCGCCAATCGTCGGTCGACCTTCCGCACTTTGCAATCGACTTTTGATCGTGTCAACGGGAAACACAGGGATCCACATCGCGACACCTG
>JAABUV010007791.1_pt1 | contig 11084 bp, 11 predicted proteins | sample 5559971 | NCBI WGS metagenome assembly JAABUV01 (sample SAMN10711881, study PRJNA513362) | rock metagenome | isolation source: Antarctica rocks | place: Antarctica: Victoria Land, Knobhead nord | collected 2015-12-19
CGGGCCGCGGGCGCAGGCAAGGGACAGAACCGCCAGGTGCTGACCATACAAAGGATGGCGCGGGTCAGTGACCGTCACCGCAGAGATCAGCCGATCCGCCAGTGTGGCAGATCGCCGTGTTTGGCAACCCCACCCTGGCCGACGCCATCCTGGACCGCTTCGTGCACAACGCCCACCGAGTTGAGCTGAAAGGCGAAAGCCTGCGCAAGCAGCGCCCCGGCGCTTGACCCCAGCGGCACCACCATGAGATGACCAAAACCGACCTGCGAGACAACACCACCCCGGGCGCGATCAGATCGGAACGGTGGGCGCCATCAGATTAGAACGATGCGCGGACGAGGGTTGGAATACCCGGGCGGCATCGTCGGAATACGCAGGCTGCGGCCGACCGGCGCCGGCAAGGAGCCGCTGCCGGTTACGGACAAGGCAGAGATTTGGGCGGTCGTGGCCGCGCTCGTCCGCACCCAGGTGTGAGCGGGTGCGGGTCTATGGGCTGATAGACGGCAACAGCTTCTACTGCTCGTGCGAGGCGGCATTTGACCCGGCGCTGCGCGGCCTGCCCGTCGTGGTGCTGTCCAACAACGATGGCTGTGCCATCGCCCGCTCTGCCGGTTAAGAGGAATGTCCAGGTCTCCTTCGTGGACAGTCGCCGGCGTCTCGAAGGTTCACACCAACGGGCAAGCGGACATGACGGCGTGATACCTGTCCCGGCCCAGCACCCAGCCGGCCAGGTCGGTGTTCATCCAGGCCAGCAGCTCGGCTGCATCGCGGTGCCGGTCGGCGAGCTTTGCGCCAACCTTCTCCCAGTTCGAGCCGATGATGGGTTCGTGGTGGGCATGGCCGCCGCAAGCTATTCGAGTTGGCCCAGCTTGCACGCGCCCCGCTGGCCGCCGAAGCCGTGCGCCGGATCGACGCCATCTTTGACGCCGAGCGCACGATCAACGGCCTGCCCACGGAGCAACGCCTGGCCGTGCGGCAGAAGCACATCGCACCACTCGTCGCCGGCCTGGAAACCTGGATGCGCGCCGCCCGCGCCAAGATGTCCCGGCAGGCCGACGTGGCCCGCGCGATGGACTACATGCTCAAGCGCTGGGACACGTTCAGCCGGTTCACCAAAGACGGGCGCATCTGCCTGACCAACAATGCCGCCGAGCGCGCGCTGCGCGGCGTGGCCCTCGGAAGAAAGTCTTGGTTGTTCTGCGGATCAGATCGCGGCGGCGACCGCGCCGCGGCCATGTACTCGCTCATAGTCACTGCCAAGCTGAACGACGCCGACCCGCGCGCCTGGCTAGCCGACGTCTTGCGCCGGATCAACGACCATCCCGCATCCCGCCTGCACGAACTGCTGCCCTGGAACTGGCGCAAACCCGGTCAGGACACCGCCGCCGCAGCCTGATCGCACCCAACCGCGGCCCTCGCCGGACGGATACAGGACATGCCGCGCCTCGTGGTCAACACCGACACCACGCCGGCCAACGTGCATGAGGCGCCGCGCACGGGACCGATCCATGACGCGCTCGCCGCAAAGGGCCTAGCCCCGTCCGAACACCTGGTGGACTCCGCCTACGTCAGCGCCGACCACCTCGTCACCTCCCGCACGAAGCACGACATAGACCTGGTCGGTCCGGGACGGCGTAACCTGAGCTGGCAGAGCCGCAGCGAGGGTGAGGCGTTCACCTTGGACGACTTCACGGTGGACTGACCGCAGGGTTGCCCGCTGCCCCGAGGGCAAGGAAAGCACGAGCTGGACCGACGCTGCCAAGCATCGAGGGCCGGGCAGCGTCATTCATGTCCAGTTCCGCGCCGCCGACTGCCGGGCCTGCACGTCGCGCGCCCGATGCACCCGGGCGCGCTCGAAGCATCAGGGCCGGGCGCTGGCGCTGCTGCCACGACCCGAACACGAAGCCCTTGCCGCAGCCAGGGCGCGCGAGGGCACGGCGGACGGCAAGCGCCTGTATGCGCAGCGCAACTGCATTGAGGGCACCCTCTCGCAAGCCGTGCGCGGCTTTGGCTTGCGCCGGGCGCGCTACCGCGGCCTGCCGAAGACGGGCCTGCAGCACGTGGCCATCGCTGCGGCCCTCAATCTCGACCGGATCGCCGCCTGGTTCGCCGGACGACCGCTCGCGCCCACCCGCACGTCACGCTTCGTCGCCCTCGCAGCTTGATGACTGACTTCGCCAACAGGGTCCCGTCACGTGACGGATTAACAGCTGGCAAAGTGCAGGGACACTGAGACGATGAAGCCAGGACCGAAGCCATTGCTTGGCACAGCAATGACGCCGGCGGAGAGGCAAGCCCGCTATCGGACTAATCATGCGGAAGCTGCGCCGAAGGTGCGCTACCGCAGCCCTGTCGATCGTCGTAGCCGACCACAGCGGTGGCGAGCTGCGGTCTTGGAATTGCTGGCGCTACAAGGTGATTATCAGGAGTGGCTCGACGCTCTGCCGCAAAGTCTAGCGGATGGCGCCACAGCGGACGCGTTGCACGCGATCTGCGACCTCGATCTATCGGAATTGGTGAGCGTGGAGCCACCGCGCGGCTTCGGTCGTGACTGACATCCCTGAAACAGGTCAGCCTGAACGCCCGTCCAAGGGGACCAACGTCCAATCATCACAAAAAAGGCGCTTACGCTAAAATTCGTTGATAGAAAAACCCCATACAAGTTCTAGCCACAATGCCCTCACGTGAGCGATGGCCCGTGGAAACCTTTGCCAGTGAAACTGTCCTTCATTAGGAAAGATGGCCGTGAGCGATGTCACGCACCGCCTACCTTCGCCAGGGGGGAGGCGGTTTTCAGGGCCCAGCGCGTCGCCCGCAACCGCGACGTGCTTGGCCGGATGCCCGAGGACACCGGGGCCGCGCCGCAGCCCTGGCTGACGGATCTGGTGGCAGCCACGCAGGCAAGGTACGGCGAGACGCCCCTGATTGACCAACGCTTCTTCTCACCTGCAAGCCCGTTCTTCGGTCACCGCAATCAAAGATTTTTGCTCTGGAGCCAAGTGCGGATGGCCTGGATGTGTTCTGCCTTGCGTTCCAGCGGCAGCCAATGTCCGGCGGGCATACTTGTCACAGTAAGGTCTGCGCAGGCCGCGCGCATCGGGTCGCCTTGGCGGTTTCCGGTGATGCTGCAGAACTGATCAAAGTCGCCGTTGACGAACAGCACCGGCTGCGACAGGCGGCCGCCATGGGGCGCCTTGCGAGCGTAGGCGGTGTTGGCGTCATCGTTGAGGTACCACGCGCAGGGGGGACGGAAGCCGTGAGCCTTGAACGCCTGTACCAGCACGTCGAAGTCCGCCGGCGGCCAGAGAGCCGGGTCAGGTTGAGTCGGCGGGGCGCGGTGCGCGGCGCCGAAGCGCCCTCCGTTGCGCGTGACCACCGCGGCGGGCGAAACCTTGCCGACTGCGGCGGGGTTGCCCGGTCGAAAGACCGACGCCATCGTTGCTTCCTGGTCTGCATCGAGGTCGGCGACTGCCGCCTCGAAGTGCGTCGTGTAGTAGCGGTAGTAGTCCCATTGGCCATCCGGATACTGGTCAGCCGGATAGATCGTTCGGTCGACGAGCGGAACGAGCGTGGGCAGGGCGTTCGCGTCGGGTTGATACGCCAACGAGGTCAGCACGACGCCACGGCTGCGCTTGGGCTCATGCGCGGCCAACCCACTGGCCACGACACTGCCCCAGTCGTGGCCAACCCAGATGGCAGGATCGCCGCCAAGGTGGTCATGGAGCTCCGCCATGTCTGCCACGACTTCCTCGATGGTGTAGGCGTCGTTGGCTGCAGGCGCGGAAGAGCCGCCGTAGCCTCGCAGATCAGGAGCAACGCAGTGCCAACCGTCGGCGGCGAACGCGTCCATCTGGGCGCGCCACATCAAGCCGATGCTCGGCCAGCCGTGGAGGAAGATCATCAACGGTCCGTCGGCCGGCCCGTACTCGATGTAGTGCGTTGCCTGACGAGGCGTGCTGAAGGCGCGCGAAACCAGCGTGGAGGAGGGCATTCCCCCTGCTTCGCCCGGCGGGGCGGCTGCGCCCATCCCGAGGAGGATGAAACGTCCGTTGGAATGCTCGACCGAGATCGGACCTGCGACGGGATGGTGCTGGAACATGGGCATTCGTAACCTTATGTCGATCGGATTCATGCTGCCAGCTCGACGGTCTCGCATTGAGTTTGAAGCATAACTTCAGAGTGATCGATTGCGGCAGAAGAATGTCCTCGAAGGCGTGGCCGTGTTCGTCGCCGCGGCGGAGGCTGGCAGCTTCTCCGCAGCAGCGAGGCATCTCGCCTTCCGCGGCCAGCCAGGCGATCCGAAGCCTCGAGGAGCGGCTCGGTACGCCGCTCGATCCACGCCCGATCGTCGACTGAGAAGCCACAGGCGGAAGGCCTAGAACGCAGCCGGTGTCCGGCCTGCGGCCCTCCGCACCCATGCGCACCAGTTCCGGATGCGGCCTCGGACCCACGTCGATTGGTTTTCGCGTGGGCTCGCGGCTCACGCCGGAGACCGCCAGCCAGTCTCTCCACCCCTTGCCGACAGCGCGACAGCGAACGCCAGTACGGAGGACAGGGTGCCGGCGAGGCACACGCCGGGCCACCCGAGCACGGACCACAAGAACCCCGTCACAAGGGACAGCAAGCCGCCGCCGACGAACATGGCGATCGTGTAGACGGCGCTCAAACGACCTCGGATTTCGGGCGCTTCCCGGTACAGGATCGTGCGGTTGGCGATGTCTATCACGGCGGACGCGATGTCCAGGATGACGAGGGCGACGCCCATCGCCCAGAGATCGTCTTTGAACAGGCCGAGCAGCGCCCAGCTGAACATGGAGGCAAAGGCGCCCATGAGCCGGACCCTCTCCGCGCCCAATCTCCTCGACAGCGATCCGATCGCCGGCGCGGCGGACGCCGCGGCGGCAGCGACGAGGCCGACGAGCCCGATCCGGTCGGTCGTCCAGCCGAACCGCTCGTGAAGGTAAAGGGCGGACCCGACCCAGAACGAGTTGAAGCAGCCGAAGCTGGCTGCCTGGACGAGGGCGGCCCCCTGCAGGGACCGCGTCCCTCTCGCGATCGAGACCATGGAAGCCAGCAGGCTGCGGTAGCTCGAATTGAGCCCCGCCCGGGCCGGCTGCACCACCCTCAGCGCGGCGAGGAGGGCCAGCATGGTTGCGACCGCCGCCACTGCGTAGACGCCACGCCAGCCCAGGCGGGAGGCGATCAGGCCGGACATGGTCCGGGCCAGCAGGATGCCGACGATCACGCCGCGGATCAGGCTCCCGGTGACGTGGGCTACCCGGTCTGGCTGCGTCCGCGTCGAGGCGTAGGACGGGATCAGATAGGGCGATATCCCGAAGAAGCCCACGGCGAAGCAGCCCAGGAGCATGGTGAGCGGCCCGGCGGAAAGACCGATCAGCGCAAGGGCGGCGACCTGCGCAACCATGACCGTGATCATCAGCCGCCTCGTGGGAACGATGTCGGCGAGCGGGAGCAGGATCAACAATCCGGTTGCCAGGCCGAGCTGCGTCAGCGATGCCAGGAGGCCCCACAAGAGGGGGGACAGCCCGATCGACGGGGAAATGATGTTGATGAGGGGTTGGACGTAATAGCCGTTCGCGATGGCTACCCCCGCGACCATCGCGAGAAGGCGAACGTCGCCTCCGGACAGCGACCGGTCCTGATGCGTCGCCTCGTTCATGGAAGCGTGGCGAGTTCTTCGGGGCGACGATCCGCTCCCAACTGGTCAGCCAGCGGTATGGCCGTCGGCCACGAAGGTCGCGCTGGTGGAACAGGACGCGCGGTCGGAAGCGAGCCAGCACGCGATGGCGCGCCTCCGGCGGCTTCGACCTCGACCGCCACCGACCCTATCGTCTTGACGTAGCGATCGGCGAGGAAGTGCGCCGCCGGGTCGGCGCTGGTGATGGGATCGAACGAGCTCCTGACGTTGCCGTCGATGGCGGGGGTGATGGTGCCGCGGCCGAGGGGAATGGCGTGGTCGACATGCACCGAAGCCGTCGCCGGGCAAGCCTCGCCGAAGATCGCCACGGTCGCGACTGCCGGAACTGCGGACGACCCAAGACACAAGGTGCGAACCACTGTCATCGAGAGTCCTTTCCGTTGGTATTATTTCCGACCGGCGCTCATCGGAACACCTGACTCCGGCCGCCGCATCTGCAAAAACGACTTGGTGCACTGTGTGCCCAGGGCTGACCTGTCAAGTTTGAGTTGACGGCGCCGCCGGTCAGGCGACGAACGGCTCGGCTTCGGGGTTGGCGTTTGCCGCCCAGTTCCACGGCGGCAGGTCTGCAGCTCATGCAGCCGGGTTCGCCCGGAGACGACCCGCTCCAGCACGTCGGTCAACCAGGCGATCGGCTCGACGCCGTTCAGCCTGGCCGTCTGGTGCGCGTCATCGCCATGGTCTAGTGCCGGGCACCGTCGTCCGACCCGGCAAACAGCGCATTCCTGCGCGTCAGTATGCTTGACCGGATCGCCGCTCGACCAAGTTCGTGTTCATGGCCAGCCCGTGAGGTCCTTGCGCATGTCGGTTACCCCGCAGGCAAGGAATACCCTCGATGGATTGCTTGGCATGGGCCGGGGCGGCCCTTGTGGTACGCCACCTCCGCGGGACAACTCACTTGACCTACCCCGTCGTGAAGCAACGGGAAAGTGAACCTGGTTACTTGCGGGGCTCGACCGGCGCTCTTTCGTGTATCAATTTTTCTCCCTTCAGCTCTGCCCAAAACTCCGCAGGAATGGGGGCAGACAGGAGACTTATGTTGTTTTCCGCCTCCGCGATCGAACGCGCCCCTGGAATGACGCTGGCGACAAGCGGATGATGCAACGGGAACTGCAGGGCCGCCGCCTGGAGAGACACGTCGTGTCGCTCGCAGACCGTTTGGATCCGGGTAACCTTGTCGAGGATCGGCTTCGTAGCCGGTCTGTAGTTGTAGGTGGCGCCAGCGACGGCACCTGTGGCCAGGATCCCGGAGTTATATGGACCGCCAATCACCAGGCTGATGCCACGCTGCTCGCAGAGGGGCAGCAGCCGCTCCAGCGAGTCCTGGTCGAGCAAGGTGTAGCGGCCAGCAAGAAGGAAATAGTCGAAATCTCCAGCCACCGCGAAGTCACACAGCATTTGCCACTGGTTGATACCAACGCCTATCGCCTTGATCAGCCCCTGCCTGCGCAGTTCATCGAGCGCCGGATAGGCGCCATCCATCGCGGCTTTGAAGTGGGAGCGACTGTAAGGGTCTAGACCCGCGCCTATGTCCACCGCCTCGTCCGGGTCGTGGATCGCCAGCATGTCCACGAACGGTGTGTCGAGACGCTTCAACGTTGATTCGAAGGACCGCATCACCGCGTCGTAGCTGTAATCGATATCAGCCCGCATGGGCAGGGGCTGATCCCAGATCCCCGGTGTCACCAGACCGGGGTCGATCGGCGTCAAGCTGCGGCCGACTTTGGAGGCGATGACGATCTCCTCGCGAACCATGGGCTTTACGGCTTTGCCGAGGCGTACCTCGCTCAGCCCGAACCCATACAACGGCGCAGTATCGAAAAAGCGGATACCGCAGGCGGCCGACGCCTCCACGGCCGCGAGCGCGCTGGCGTCGTCCAACGTTCGGAACATGTTGCCCAGCGGAGCCCCGCCGAACCCGAGCTCGCTCACGGAAAGCCTGGTGCGGCCGATTTGCCGCTCGACCATAGGCCCACGCATCGCTACCTCCATTCTTGAGTTCTTGGGGTGAGTTGGGAACCTTCCACGAATGTACACGACCGGGTTTGAGCTCGCATGCCGTTTTTAGAACTGTTCACAGAGTGCACGGCCGCAGAACGCAGGCGCGCAAGTGATCCAGTCCTGCGCAATATTGACGTGGCCCCTGGGCTGAGAGCCCTTCGCGTGGCTCGGGGCGCCGTGAGTCCGTGCGGATCGGAGGTGCTGATCTCCGGCCCGGTCCTGCTGTCCTGCGCAGGGATAGATCGTTGGCGTGCAGGAGGGGCACCAGGCGGGCACGACAGCGACTTTGTTGCACGGACCTGCCCGGTGGCGCCGGGACCTGGTCCGGAGTAGGAGGCTCTACCCTCATCTCGGACATCAATCTTGCCGTTCAAGCTGAACCAAAACCGCCGTCACCACATTGCCAAGCAGAAGCGCAAGGTCATGAACTGGCGCGAGTACGACGCCAGCTTGCGCCAGCGCGGCAGCCTGACGGTCTGGTTCACGGACGACGCCATCGAGGGCTGGCGAGCGCAGCCGCGCACAACCCAAGGTGGCCAACCCTCGTATTCGTCCCTGGCGATCCTGACAGCACTCACGCTCAAGGCCGTGTTCCGCCTGGCGCTGCGCCAGACCGAGGGCCTGATCGGCTCCGTCATCGGCCTGCTTGGGCTCGATCTCGCGGTGCCGGACCACTCGACCCTTTGCCGCCGGGCGGAGACGCTCGAGGTGCCACGTCCACAAGCGCGCAGAGACGGCGAACCCTTGCACTTGCTGGTGGATAGCACCGGCCTGAAACTCTGCGGTGCGGGTGAGTGGCTGGTCGAGAAGCACGGCACCAAGACGCGCCGGTCCTGGCGCAAGCTGCACATCGGCTTGGACGCCGACACCGGCCAGATCGTCGCGGCGACGCTGACCACGAAGGAGGTCGACGACGGCGCCGAGGTCGGCCCCTTGCTTGGCCAAGTGGCGGCATCGGTGTCGTCCTTCACCGCCGACGGCGCATACGACCAGGAGGGCGTTTCCGCCGCCGTTGCCGAGCGCTATCCCGAAGCGGCGATCATCGTGCCGCCGCGGTCCACGGCCGTGCCGAGCGAGACGGCTGCGACCGCGCCCACGCAGCGGGACTGCCATCTGCAGGGCATCGCCGAGCACGGGCGCGCAGCCTGGCAGAAAGCCTCCGGCTACACGAGACGGGCTCGGGTCGAGGCGGCCATCGGCAGGTTCAAGCAGGTGATCGGTGACGGGCTGCGCTCGCGTACGGACGAACGCCGAGCGACCGAGGTGGACGTCGCAGTCCATGCTCTCAACCGTATGCTGGAGTGGGGACGCCCGATCTCCGTCCGCATTGCCTGAACCACAGCAGGGGCTGGGGTAATTGCGTCCACATCCCAGGTCCATGCAACACGGTGTATGGCGACACCATCGGTGAGCTGGCTGCTCCGCTCAAGGCCGCCGGGCTTTGCCTGGTGTGGGCTGGCAACGAGGTTCTGCTCCGCAGCCTGCATGAAATGAAGGCTGGCGTTAAGGCGCACGACCATCGTTTACGAGCTATGCTGGAACCTGGGTGACGCCGTGATCAGGCGGCGCTTTGTGTTGGCGTGTCGGTGACCTCGACGCCGTTTCGGAATGTGACGCCCTGGACGACTTTGGGCAACTGGTTTTCGCCCTTCAGCCGGCGCCAGGTTCTGGCCGCCGCCATCACCAGCTTGAACACCATCAGCCGGGCCGTGTCCTGCGACAGTGCGCCCTTGGTCCGCACAGTGCGGTGCCTGACCGTGGCGAACACGCTCTCGATTGGGTTGGACGTGCGCAGGTGGTCCCAGTGCTCAGCCGGGAAGTCGTAGAAGGTCAGCAGCACATCCTGGTCTTTGGTCAGGCAGGTGACCGCCTTCTCGTACTTGGCCCCATATTTCTCGGCAAACGTCGCAATGGCCGTCTCCGCCGTCGCCCGGTCCGGCGCGTTCCAAACCTCGCGCAGGTCCGACTTGGCCGCCGGCTGGACCGACTTGGGCAGCTTGTCCAAAACATTGACAGTCTTGTGGACTGTGCAGCGCTGGTGCCGGGTTGTCGGCGACACCTCGTCCAGCGCCTTCCAGAAGCCAAGCGCTCCGTCGCCGGTCGCCAGTTCCGGCGCGACGACCAGGCCGCGGGCCTTGAGGTCAACCAGCAGCTCGCGCCAGCTCTGCGCGCTTTCCCGCACGCCCACCTGGAAGCCGAGCAGCTCCTTCTTGCCCTCGGGCGTCGCCCCGATCAGAACCAGCATGTCCCCGCGACGCCTTCGTCGTCGGGCATTCGGCCTGCGGCTCCATCCGCGCCTGCAGGTAGACGCCGTCGGCCCAGACATACACGTAGCGCCGAGCCGACAGGTCGCGCCGTTGCCAGCGCACGTAGTCCGCCTCCCACTCGCCCCGCAGCCGCGCAACCACCGACGGCGACAGGTTCGGGGCGTCCTTCCCCAACAGTGCAGCCAGCGCCTCGCCAAAGTCGCCCATTGACACCCCGCGCAGGTAGAGGACCGGCAGCAAGGCATCCAGGCTGCGCGTTCGCCTAGCCCAGCGCGGCAGGATCGCCGACATGAAGCGGATCCGCTCGGCACTGACATCGTCGGCACCTCCAGCACTGGTATCCCGGTCGCGTAGCTTCACACGCTGGACCGCAACCGGGCCGATCCCCGTTTGCACCTGGCGCTCCGGGCCGTGGCCGTGCCGAACCAGGCGTTCGCGCCCGTCCGGAAGCCGCATCTCCCGCATGGTGGCCAGAAACGCCTCGGCTTCTGCCTCGATGGCCTGCGCCAACAGCCGGCGGGCGCCGTCGCGCAGGACGGCCGTGAGCGGGTCGTCAACCGTGTCGGGCTGACGGAGAGGAACAACGCTGCTACTGCTCGACATGGAGTATCGGCTCCTTCGGGAGTTCAGGCAAGCCTTCACCCGCCTCGATACGCCGCCTTTCTCAAACCGTCGTCACCCAGATTCGGGCATAGCTCATCGTTTACGCGCCGACGGCAGATGCGCCCAATCATCTGATCATTTTGCGGAAGATGGGGAGCCCGCTGTGAGGCAGGGTAGGGCAGTTGACAGAGCTCTGCCAACAGAAGTCGGGTTCTACGCTACCTGAGATGCGATCCTTTCCTTCGCTCGAGACCGGAGGATCCTCAACGATTTCCTAGGCTGGGCTGCCGATGTGATCCTTGCCTACGCCCAACTATCGCTGAACCGGGGCGGGGGACGGCAGAAGTATTAGGCCGCGCTCGCCAATATCGACGCGGGCGGACTTGTAGGCCGCCAGCTCAGCATCTATCAGTTGCTGGAACACTCCAAAGTTGTGGGATGGGCTGAAGGGTTTGGAGCAGGTTGGCGATGCGCCGCAGACCGCGGGTGAACCA
>JAABUV010007793.1_pt1 | contig 11080 bp, 10 predicted proteins | sample 5559971 | NCBI WGS metagenome assembly JAABUV01 (sample SAMN10711881, study PRJNA513362) | rock metagenome | isolation source: Antarctica rocks | place: Antarctica: Victoria Land, Knobhead nord | collected 2015-12-19
AGAGCGCCCGCGCGGCAACGCCCCCCCCAGGCGCAGCGCCTTACGTATAGGGCGCGCCTGAGCGCGGGCGCGCGCCCGCGCAGCTGGCCAGCGCGCTGGGCGACGCGCTGGTGAGCGAGGTGGAGGCTGGCGCGCTGTTCGCGGAGGCGCTGGGCGGCCAGCTGGCGCGCGAGGCAGAGGCCACGCGCATGCTGCGCCTGGTCGTGCGCCTGGCGCAGGTGCTGGAGCGGCCCGAGGGCGACCTGGACCCGCAGTGGTCCGAGACGGGTGCGCCCGCCAGGCGCATATAGGCGCATATGGGGAAGGGTAGGGTAGGGTTTGGTACTCTGCAGGGCGCCTGCAGCGCGCGCGGGGCGGCGGGGGCGACCTGGGCCCGCAGTGGTCCGAGACGGGTGCGCCCGCCGGGCGCCCGCCCCCTGCGGGGCGCCTGCCGCGCGCGCGGGGCGGCGAGAGGGCGCAGGCGCCCGCGGACGCCGCCTCGGCGGGGCCATGCGCGGCGCGGCCGGGCCGCACTGCCCCGTCAGGGAGCACCGCCGGCGGCGCGCGGCCGGCGCGGTGGACTGGGGCGGGCTTCACACGCGGTGGGCAGCCGCATGTGTCGGGGTCGGTCAGGGTATTTTGGGTCCAGGGTTACCGGGGCACCTGTGCACGCGTGGGCTAAGGAGCGCGGGGCCGGGCGCGCGGCGCGGCAGGCGACCGCTACCTGCTGAAGCTCTTCCGCGACTTTGTATTCCACTAGGTTAGGGTTATGGATTAGGGTTGAGCTGAGCGCCTGCGCGCGTATTGGCTGAGGCGCGCGGCGCGGCAGGCGACCGCTACCTGCTGAAGCTCTTCCGCGACTTCGTGTTCCACCAGGTGGGCGAGGACGGCGCGCCGCTGCTGGAGTGGGGCCACATCGCGGAGGCGCTCGCCAAGCTGGACGCCGGGCTGCCCGAGAAGGCGCGGGCCGCGCGCCGCGCCCCGCCGCCCCTGCCTCTGCGCGGCGGCGCTCTGTCGGTGCAGGCTGGGCCGCCTTGGCGTGGCCTCCTCCGGCTCGGCCGCTGTGCTGGTGCAGCCGTGCAGCCCGTCGTGCCCATCATGCGTCGCCGCGCATAGGAGCTGCACGTCCAAAATGTTGCTGGGCTGCTCAATCAGGGGCGGCATGCACACAATGCTGCGCTCAGACAGGCCCTCGCGGGCATGAGCCACCCACTGCAGAAGGGCAGCATCCCTATCACAGCCGAGCATGCCGCAGTGCATATGATCAAAATGTGTTTGCCGGAACGGTCCAGACCAGCTAGCCCGGCCCAGCCGCAGCGGCGTGAGCCGCAGCGCGAGGCCGCGTGGGCGGCCGGGGCGCGCCCGGCCTCCCTGATCCTACCCTACCCACAGGTGACGCTGATGAGCCGCGACGAGGCCAGCATGCTGGTGGTGAGCTACGCCGACGTCAAGCGCTGCGTGGAGGGCGCGTTCGGCGAGCTGCGCGCGCGCGCCGTGCAGAGCCGCGCGCGGCCGCTCGCGCGCCGATAGCATCCGGGGGCTCCCGCCGGGCTGGGCGTGCATGCACTCAGGTCCCCGCCTGTACTTTCTCGCGCGCGCGGTCGTCATGTGCGGGCCGCGCTGGATGCGCCGCGCAGTCTCCTGACTGGCGCGCGCTGCATAACTGGCACACGCTGCGAACGGGGGTAGCCGTCGAGAACGGACTTGGAACGCATGCTGCGTGAGCGAATCCGTCCCGAGTATGAACCCGAGGGCTTGCGAACTGGCCAGTGCTGATGTGTCACCGTGTCTTCCTGCAGTTGCTGCCCCGCGAGTTGTGCCTCTGCTTCCTGGGTGCCCCTTTCTGCTTTCCTGGACACTGCTGTTTGAGCGCAGCCCCGTCGCCTAACCCGCAGGGGCCCCGGACGCGGCGGCGCCGCATTTGCCAGTCTGCGGCTTGGTTGCGCTTGGTTTATAATCACGTGCGGTTTTGCACCCCTTTGCATGCACGTCAGGGCGCCCCTGAGCGCTGTCGCGGCCGCCGGCGTCCTCTCAGGGCGCGCGTGCGGAGCAGAGTTGCAGCCCTGCCTGCCACCTGCAGTGTAAACCCTGTAGAGCTAGCAGCATGCCTGTGTGCAAGCGCCGCACGGCCGGTAACCAGGGGCTGAACTTATCCTGCAAACCCCGCGCCGCTCTCGCCAGGGCGCGCTGCTAATGCATCAGTATGTGGCATAATGGTAAGTCCTGCCTGGACTCCATTTGTGCCATGTGCACATGGCTTGAGTGACCTCAGATCATCACCTTGCCTGCCTTACCAAAGCCATCAAGCAAGGCTTCAGCTGCGGCGCCGGGGCCTATACGGCTGCGCCACACTGTCGCGCAGAAGCACAAGCTGCCGTCTGTTTCCAAGCTCGTTAACAGTGCTTGCCTGAGGTTCGTGGTGCGCGAGTCACGGGACACACATGTGGGTGTCCTTCACAGTCCATGCTCCACATTCCGTGCTGCTGGCCTCCAGGCGTAGCTGAGGCTCCAGCAGCTGTCCTACAGACATACCCTACCTACTGGTCGCCCCCTTGAATGCTAGAGGCTCAGGAAAACAGGGACTCTCGGAAGCAGGAAGCAAATGTGGGTGCGGAACTGACTGCTTCAGCGAGGCCGCAGTCGACCACACCGCAGCGTGGTTGCGCTGCGCAACTGACGGGAGAAGGATCTGGCGCGTTGCGCAGATGGAGGACAGCTATGCCTCCCTGGCGCTGTCCGAGCGCCTGCACGAGGAGCCGCTGGCAAAAGAGGTGCGCATGCGGGTCGGATCTGACCATACTTCCCATTGCAAGACAGCACAGCAGGCAGTACACGGCGCGTGCTGGGCCAGCAGTCCAGCGTGCAGATCTGGCGCGCCCCTGAGGCAGGGGCGCAGCGCTCCCTCTGCGGACCATACCCTGAATAAACAAGATGGCAGTGTGTTGACCATGAGCCTGCCCCTGGAAGGCTCATGACCTGCACTGCGTCCGCCTTGCGCACAGTCGCGCAAGCTCGTATGTGCGCTGCACAGCAGCAAGTGTCTGCAGCAGTGGCCAGACAAGCGCGCTCCTGGCAGTCAGTGCGTGGGCCCCTGTGTGTTCCACGCTCGTCTGCGTCTGTCAGGAGTGTGAGCGACGGTCAGAGTGCTGTGCACGCTTCTCGGCGAGGCGCGACGCTGGCGACGAGTCTGGCGTCGCGCGCGACCTGCCCTGCACGCATGCTGCGCCCGGAGCTCACCCCTGCGCCCGCACCCGCTGGCCGCCAGGTCGTCGCGGTGCTGCCGAGCAACCCTGTGGAGCAGCTGCGGCTGGCGCACGCAATCACCTGCCACGCGTACTCGGGACGCGTGACTGCGCTGGAGGCCGAGGTTGGCCGCATGCGCCGCAGCGCCGCCGACAAGGCAGCGCACGTGCGCACGCTGGAGACGCGCCTCACGAGCCTCCAGCTGGAGCTGCAGGACGCGCTGGACAAGGCGCGCCGCCTGCCACGCCGCTGGCTGCGGCCCGGAGCACAGCTGCTCCGCCCCGAGCTCCCGCGCAAGCGCCTGCGCCGCTCGGCAGTGTGACGCTCCTCATGAAACATCATCTCTGCGCTCGCTCGCGTATCGCGGTGTGCAGACCATGACGCGCTGCGCGTCACCAGTCGCAGCACGGCTGCAACCCACATTGCGCGAGAGGCGCACACGCGTCCGGCTCTGCTCACCAGCTGCTGGCGAGTGAGGGGCGCGCGCGCGCGCCCAGGCCGCTGCAGGGCGCGAGCTCCGCTGCATGCGCCTCTGCGGGCATCATGTCCAAGCGTACAGCCAAAGGCTCCGCTGTTGCACCGGCGCGGGCACTGTAGCCGCTCCCTCATGCAGCCCTAACTCTAACCCTCCGGGCCGCCCGCGCGCGCGCAGGCGCGCCAGCAGGACGAGGCCGAGGCGCGGCTGGTGGCCGAGAAGAAGGCGCTCGTGGACACCGTGCGGCGCCAGGCGCAGTCGGTCGCGCGCCTGGACGCCTTCCGCCGCAACCTGCTCGCCACGCTGCAGACCACGCCGGAGGCGCGCGCCCCGCACCCTGACTCCATGCGCGCCCAGAATTCGCGCACAGCCTGCCGCGGCCGAAAGCCGGCGGAGGCAGCCTGGCCGCGCGTCCGCCGTGCGTTCTGTGCGGCACGCTCGGATGTGCGCTGCATTTGCAGCTCCTCGTGTACGGTCTGCGGCCCGCTCGCTCAGGGCGGCTTGCTGGTGCGCCGGCGGTGCAAGGCGCTGTGTCATGCATCAAGCCGCAGAGTCACGGCTGGCAGAGAGTCCAGCCGCAGAGTCCCGGCTGGGCACTCTGAAGCAGACACTGCCAGCAGCGCGGCCGCGGGGCTGCCGGCTGACGGGGCGCGGTCCCGGCAGGGCGGCGAGGAGCTGGGCGAGGACGGCAGCCCGCAGGTGAGCGCGGACCGGCTGGTGCGCGACGCGCTGAGCCGCGCCAAGGCGACGCTGACGCCGAGCACGACGCCGACGCCGACGCGCACGCCGCGCGCGGCCTACGACCCGGAGCCGGCCGAGCGCCGCTACGACATGGAGCGCCGCTATGAGGCGCGCCATTGCACGTGCACGCCTGCCGCCTGGGCGCACGGCGGCAGCCTCGCCAGAGGTCCTTGCTCAGATGGCGAGGCGGCTGATGTGCAGGGCATGGCCCAGACCGCAGCAATGCACCCCTGGCAGCCCGTCAGGCGCCGCTGTGAGACACCATGGGGTTGCGTGGCGGCGCGCTTGCCGCCTTGCTCAGTACAAATGCTCAGCACAGGCGCTCAGCACAGGCGCTCAGCACGGGCTCGGCACAGGAGCGCACAGGCAGGCTTGTCCCTTACCGCCGGCACGTTCGCGTCGGGCGCCGCACACGCTCGCGCACGGCGCACAGGCGGACGATGACGACAGCTACGTCAGACCCTACCCTAACCCTACCCCCATGCGGCGCGCAGGCAGACGACGACGACAGCTACATCAGCCGCACCAACCACTGCGAGCGCGCCGGGAGCAGCGAGCTGTCCAAGTCGCGCTCGCGCTCGGTGTCGCCGACGCCGCAGCTCATCGGCGGCGGCCAGGGCGAGCGCCTCGACGGCAAGGAGTTCTTCCGCCGGTGCGTCCCAGACAACCCTAAACCGTAGCCCTATCTGAGGCGCGCCCGGTAGGGGCTGGCGTCCAACCCTCCACCAACACCTGGTTAGCGCAAGCAAGCATGGATAGCAGAGGCGCCTTCTTGCCCGCTGACAGGTGCGCTCTGTTGCTGTGCTGAGCGCCTGCCCTGCAGCTGGCGCCCTGACGACGAGCGTGGTGGCCCCGCTCCTCACTGGCTCGCATGCAGGCAAGTTTGCATGCTGCGGCGATGCCGCAGGTCCTGGATGTGCGGCTGCGCGTTGCGCCGGCTGCATGACAGTGGCCGGGCGCCACTGACCGCAGGGCCGCGCGCACGGCCCTGGGTGGTATATTAATCCTAAAACTGACCGCGCGGGGGCGCAGGGCGCGCGCGCGGCTCAGCAACGAGCACTTCGCCGCCTTCCTGCAGGCCATCAAGGAGCTCAACAGCGGGCGGCAGACGCGCGAGGGCACGCTGGCGGCCGCCGCCGACATCTTCGGTCCCGCCAACCCCGACCTGTACGCCTCCTTCGACGGCCTGCTCAGCCGCCACCTGCCCGCGCAGTAGGGCGCAGGGTTCTGGGCTGCTGTCAGCAGGGTTTGGGGCTCGCTGTCGGCTGTACCGATAATAGGCAGTCATCATGCCACATCGCCCTGCCTCTGGCGGCCCCCTGCCTGCACCGTCATTGCGGGGCTGAACCAGCCTCCGGCGGCGCGTGAATGACCGCTTGCTCAGCAGCGGCGCATGCGCGCAGCAGGGTTCATAATAATACCAAAAAGCTAGCTGTGCTGATCACGTTTATATCTGGCCGCAAACCATTGTGTGGCAGGGCGTTGGCTGCTGCCCAGGCTAGCCGTGCTCGGCGTGCCAGGCACAGAGCCTTACTTTCCTAGGGCCGGAGGAGGCTTTGCGTTCCAACTGGCAAGGGCACAACTGCCTCACCTTAACCCTAAGCCCATGCAAGGCACGGCGCGTCCGCCGTGCCAGGCATGGGTCTGCAGGGAGTTCAGAGTTCATGGGGCGCTCGCCGGGGTCCTTGTGCGCGGCTGTGCCGCCAAGGGAGCACTGGAGGTGGGGCACGGGGGTGCAAGCAGGGCGTGCGGCACCCCGCGTGAAGCGCTGCGCGCGCACCAATCCTTCCAGGCTACTGCGCCGAGATGGCTCAGTGCTGTTTGCATGGTGGCGGGCCTTGCAGGCGCCGCTGCTTTTCCGGGTACAGATATCATGCAAACCACATTGAACCCCTTGCGAACTTGTCAGATCTCTGGGTGCTCCCTGCTTTCTACGCATGCGCAGGCTCCTGCATGTGCAGGGTCACTGCGAGAGCTTCCATATGCCTACTGCTCGTATATCTGCTCAGATCTGAGCTTCTCTGGCAAGTCTGCTGATGCAGGGAAGCGGGGCGTTATATGTGGCGCCAACCGCCATCAAGTGGCAGTGCTGTGCGGCTTGCACAACGTATGACACGCGGCATCACGGCTGCGAGGGGCACAGCAGTGCAGCTTGTTTCAACTTCGCATGTTGTCTCGCCCGGGCGCACTGCGGTGCCGCCAGCGTAACCATTTGTGTACTTCTTCGGGTGGTCCTAGTCCGCATGGTATGCGCAGCTGCGTGAGGCCTAGATAGAATGACCCTCTGGTAAAGGCAACAAGTCGATAGCACAGCCTACCGTGCTGTGGTCGAGCTTTCAGCCAGGGTGCAGACACATGACAGTGCAGACCACTACCCGCGTCAGCCTCCCTTCGCCATGTGCCTGTGCAGGACGCCCCTGCTCGCTGTGACATTAGGCAGCAGCGACGCCTCTGCACATCTATGCGTACCCTGCCCTAGAAGCACAACACGCCAAGACATGCGGCGGCGGCACAGCACTGCACCACTGACCATTCGCAGCCGCTGTGCGCGCGCACCAACCAACCTACAGCTGATCTGTTTACAGCGGCGCGTGTGCATGCGCACAGCCGCAGCGAGTAGCAACGCCCATCGACAACCTACACCACCCCTGAGCCTAGCCCTACACACCACACCGCTCAGCGCGCGGACGCCCACAGCTCGCGCAGCAGCGCAAAGCGCAGCGGCGGCGCCGCAGCGCCCGCGCCGCCGCCCTCGCCGCAGGGCGGCGACATGAGCTCGCCCAGCGCTTCCACCTCGTCCTCGCTCTCGCCGTCCATCTCCAGGCTCACCTGCAGCGCGCAGCCTCTCGCTGAGGCGTGCTGAGAGTCTGCAGGCTACAGACTCTCTGTGACAGAGCAGAGTCTGCTCAGCAGATGCTGGCTGAGTCGCCCTGCTGCGGCACATCAGTGCGCATGGCAGGCGACGACAACCCTGGGCCGCGACCTCGACACAGGCCCACACGCGTCATGACCAGTACAAATCACAATGAAAAAGAAGTGCTAGAATTGATGACTTGCTGCTGAGCACCGCAACCGGCCCACCCACTGCGGGCGGTGGTGGAGGGCGCGCGCGCAGCCCATGCCAGCGCACCGGCTCAATGAGGCCGTCCGCCAGCAGCGCGGACTCGGCGGGCGGCTCATACGCGGGCGGCACGGCCGCCGCCGCGCCGGCCTTGCCAGGCGCCTCCTCCACGGCCTGCGCCTCCAGCGCGCCCAGCAGGCCTGCGCGGCGCCGGCTGTCTCGTGAGTGGCTGCGGCCGCGCCACACACTGTTTGCGCTCACGCCCACTGCGGGTGGATGGAGTGGGGAGCTGCCCTACCCTACCCTGCCATATGCTCTCCTCGCAGCGGCGCAGCAGCGGCGCAGCCCGGAACAGTGAAAGGGTTGGATTCAGGGTCACGTGCCTGCGGGCAGGGGCTCCTGCGCGAAGTCGTCCGGCGTGAAGCGCTGCAGCAGGCGCACGACGCGCGCGAGGCCCATGCCGGGCAGCATCTCCGCGCGGATGGCCGCGTCGGTCAGCGCCTCCTTGGGCATCATGAGCAGGTCCGCCGCCGCGCGGAGTCGCGGGAACAGCGCGGTCCTGGCGGGCGCCGCTGCGGCCGTCAGCGCGGCGCGCAGCGGCTGGGTTTGACTACAGAACCAAGCGCTTGGGGCAGGGATGCCCTGCGGCCCCTGCATGTCAATATGACAGGGACGCCGCAGCCCCCCGAGCATGGCATCGCTGCAGAGCGGGGTGCAGGCAGCAGTTTGTTCTGCAACTCTAACCCTAATCCACTCACCCCGAGAATCAGACCTCTGCTCTGCTGATCAGCCCTGGCAGCGCCGGGGCCGCACCCCTCCTCGGCGCCGGTGAGCGGCGCGCCGGTCCTGGCGTCGCGCAGTCCCGCATCGGACGCCCAGTTCGCCCAGCGCGTGACCGCCAGCTTGAGCCCGATGCCCGCGCCGAAGCTGAGCGCGCCGCGCGGGAAGGGCAGCAGCCGCGCGTCGCTCAGCTCGGCCGGCGCGCCGCCGCCGCCGTTGGCGTGCGCCGGCTGGTGGAAGGCGCCCACGGGCTGCGCCGCCGCGCCGCCCGCGTCGCCTGCGTGCGCGGGCGCGCCCTGAGACACAATAAGGCGCGAAGGATGCGCTCGCAGGCGACGCCGCGGCGCAGTACGCCAGGTGGATTACCACCGATGGAGCGCGTGGCAGCGCGCAGGCAGAGCGCGGCGCGAGGCGGAGTCACGCTCCACAGGCGTGTGCTCGTCTCCGGGCCATGAGACGTGTCGTCGGCGCCGAGACGTTCGCTGACGCATCGCAGCCCAGAGCGCAGCGCGCGCAAGCCCGCGCGGCCCCCGCCGTCCGTCTCTGCCGTCGCCGCGCAGGCGCGGGGTCAAGGGGCCGCGCACCGGCAACCATCGCGTCGAACAGCGCCGCGTCCAGGCGCCGCAGCAGCGCGTTGAGCGCGCGCTGGCGCAGCAGCACGGCGTGCCCGCCCGGCACGCGCTCGCCCACGCCGTGCAGCGCGCGGTTGGCCGCCTGCGGCGCCGCGCGCCCGAGGGTCGGCCCGCAGCGCGAGAGGTGCCAGCTGCTGTGGCATGCGCTCCCTGCGACAGCACACAGTCGCTGCCAGCTCGAGGCCCGACAGCGGTTGGCCAGCCTCGGCAACAGCACAGGGTGCTCTTGGTAGCTTACACTTTCAATCCTGTAGCTGCTCTACTCCATCAACAGCCTGGGCGCGCCTGCAGCCCGTCGAGCCAGCGCCGCACCGCAGCCTCCTCGTCGCTGGGCCGCGGGCGTGGCGAGCGCCGCGGCGTGGACGGCGCGGAGCCGCCCGGCGCCGCCTTGCCCGACCGCAGCTCCTCGCCGTAGGCGGGCGCGCCGCCCGCCTCGCTTGCCGCCGCGTCCGCCGCGGCGCCGCGCCACAGCCGCGCCACCAGCGCGCCGAACAGGCGCACCTCCAGCTCCCGCAGCGGCGGCACCAGCGCCTGCCCAGCGCGCTCGGTCATGACATACCCTAACCCTCTTCAACACAAACCCTCAGCCCTTGACACGCAAGGCGGCGGCATCGACGCAGGCCATTTCGCCTGACGTAGTCGTGTGCCACTCTTAGCATGAGCGCCGCTGCCTGTGTGCAAGCTGGGCTGGAAACAATACAGTGAAAGACCGGCAGACCTGCATGACCCAGTCGAAGTCGTCAGCCGGGTGGCCCGCGTCGTCGGTGGGCAGCTCCAGCTCGGGCGCCGCGTGGCTCATGGCCCACAGCATCCAGCGCAGCTGCACGCAGTTGCTCCACCAGAAGGCGGCCTCCTCCACGTCGCTTGCGCCGCCCGCCGCCGCCTCCATCGCCCTGGCAGGCGCGCCACCGGTCAGGCAGGGAGCAATAAAAATTTTGCACAATCCATTGCTCCACAAGAAGGCGGCCTCCTCCACGTCGCTCGCGCCGCCCGCCGCCGCCTCCGTCGCCCTGGCAGGCGCGCCACCGGTCAGGCAGGGAGCAATAAAAAATTTGCATAATCCATTGCTCCACAAGAAGGCGGCCTCCTCCACGTCGCTCGCGCCGCCCGCCGCCGCCTCCATCGCCCTGCCGGCCGCGGCCCCGGTCAGGCGGGGGAGCAGTGGGCTGCACGAGGCGTTTGCACCAATGGGAGGCGGCCCTGCTGCGCCGCTCGCGCCGCCTGCCGCCGCCTCCGCTCCCCTACTGGCCGCGCTTTTCATAGGTACCGGAGAGCGATACGTTGAACCACCGCCAAAGACACGCTTCACAACGAACAACGGCGGCCACCGCCTACGACCATGCAACTCTCTTGTGACCACAGGCACTGTATAGGAGCAGTCTGCATGCGACGTCGTCACGCCACCCTGACAAGCTGCACAGAGCGGCACTGTCTATGGCCCATGCGCAGACTGTATGCGTGGAGGGGGCCTGCAGCGTCGTGCTGGGTACAGCGCAGCCCAAAGTCAACAACCCGGGCAACCCCACGCTGGCAAAAGCACAAGGTGTGTAGCTGCGAAGCTGCACGCAGTGTAGCAAGGTGCAGTGCAGCTGGGGGGCGACGGCGGGGCGCGCGCCGGATGGCGCGCAGCCCGAACGCCTCGCCCTCCTCGTGGCCGAGCGAGATGGTGGTGCGCGCGATGCGCCGCGCGGGCGCGTGGCAGCCGCGCGCGGCGCCGCGCGCGCCACGCCCGCGGTAGCCCGACCGCGCCAGGTACACCGCCGCCTACCAGCCGCGCGTTCCAGTGGTTTTGAGCGCTACTAGGAGGGCGCCTGAGTTCTGCTGACAAGGGCGCCCTCTGGCGCACCCCGTCTCCACAGGGCAGGTAATATTATACCCAAGATATAAGTGCAAGGCGTTGGCGCCTGCGACTGCGCTTGGGCGGCCGACCCCGCGTACGGCGCGCGTTGCACCACGCCTGCGCCTGCACCCTACGTATGCACGCCCCACCCTGCCCGCCTCCCGCGCGGACCCCGCCCCGCTCGCAGACCGCCCGCCCGATCTGGCCCTCAAACCTAACCCGGGCGCGCGCCTCGAGCGCCGCCACCGCGCGCAGCTCGCGGTGCAGCGCGTCGACCTCGGCGCGGTTGCGCTCAAACTCGGCCGAGCGCAGCGGCGGCGACTCGGGCG
>JAABUV010007794.1_pt1 | contig 11080 bp, 8 predicted proteins | sample 5559971 | NCBI WGS metagenome assembly JAABUV01 (sample SAMN10711881, study PRJNA513362) | rock metagenome | isolation source: Antarctica rocks | place: Antarctica: Victoria Land, Knobhead nord | collected 2015-12-19
TTCGCGCACGCAGTCCGCAGCCATTGGGGCATCGAGAATAGCTGCCACTGGAGCCTCGATGTCACCTATCGCGAGGACGAATCGCGGATGCGGGACAAGAACCTGCGCGAGAATTTCGCGTGGCTGAGCCGGCTCACACTGTCGCTGTTGAAGCAGCATCAAGGTCGCGAAAGTATTGCAATGAAGCGGCGGAGTTGCGGTTGGAGCGATAGCTACTTGATGGAAGTCATTACTGGATCAAGATGTTAGTGTGCGCTGGCCCTGCAAAGTGGAGCCTCTCAGCATGCTCATGCTTGGTCTTTGGGAGGAAATCCTCCTCGACCAGGCGACCCATCTCGGCTGCACCCATCGCGCAATTTAGACCTACATAGAACAACAGCCGTTCGATTGGGGTGGCGTGCTGATTGAGGACCGTCAACTCTTCGACCGAGTAGACATTCTTCGTAATCGAGGAGAGTTTGGGTTCCGAGTCCTTCATGCCGACCTTGCGATTGACTCGCTCCAGGCCCCGTGGGAACTGCCACCCGTATTTCTGGGTCGTGTCCAACCATCGGAAGAACCGCATCAACTCGCCGATGTGGTGCCGGGCATTGTCCCGACTGGTTGCCCCACGCGCTCCGACCGGTCGATTCCGCCAGTGGGCGATCATCGCCGAGCAGGCGTCGAAGTTGAGATCGTGCAGCGGGATGTCGTCGTGGGACTTGCGGAACCGCTTGACCCGCTCCAGTCGGAGCCGCCCGTAGGGCGTCAGGTCGGACGAGCCGGGCTTGAGGCTGTGATTGCGGATCTCGGATTCGTAGTCGTCGAACGCCGAGTGCAGGCTTCCGGCGATCAGCTTCTCCGGCAGGGTCCGACCCGTGGGAAGGACCCCGAGGTCTTTCAGTTCGCCCTCAAGTCCCCGGAGTTTCTCGCCGGTGAGCCGCTGGGTGAGCTTGTTGGACTCCTCATAGAGGGCGGGGTCCTCGGGGACGAGGTCCAGGGATGGAAACCATCCACGCACGGTGTGGACCATCTGGGCGTATTCCAGCAGCGGGTCGGCGTACCCACCGTCCGGCGGGAGCGGGGGGTAGGAGATCCGGTATTCGCCCCTGGCGATCTTCTCGGCGTAGGAGAGGGCGAGCGGCGACCAGAGTTCCTGGCCCCCGGAGCCGTAGACCCGGAGATTCTCGTCGTATAGTTCACGGAGCTTGGCGAAGCGTCGTTCCGCCTCCCGCTTATCGGTCCCCAGATTGAAGCGATGCTGCCGCCTCTCGCCGTCCACGCCTACCTTCCAGCCCAGGTAGGGGCGATAGCGACCCTGGGGGTCGGGTCGGAGGTCGCGATTTCGGGCAGCCATGTTCCCGGTCCGGGGTCAGTTGATGGGGGCGTCACGGCACCCATTCTACCCCCTTATCTGACACCTTCAAGGGGCTAATCTGACACCCTATCTGACAACCAACGCTTGACGCAAGTCCTTGCAGGGCAGGCAAATTACCCTAAATCTAACAGAAAAGCCCACTTGCGATTGCTCGTAAGTGGGCTTTAAAGTGGAGGCGGCGGGAATTGCACCCGCGTCCCGAGACCCATCGGTGAAGGCATCTACGTGCGTAGCCGAATATTTAATTGTCGGCCTGGACGCCCCATTCGGCAAGGTCGCCTTCGGCTTATCCCATCATAGATTTAATCCGAGCCGCAACGGGCGGTTAGGCTCGAACGATCCCGCATTGTCGTCTTCGGGCGAGGCTAGCGGGAGAAGACCCGCCACGAAGCCGTTTCTGCTTCTTAGGCAGCCATACGGAGAGAGGGAGTCCTCTCGGCAGATAAAGTTTGGTCCGCTTTTTACGAGGCCTGCTGACCAACCTCGGCACGCCACCGGACACGTCAGCAATCCGGTCGATCCTGGTTCGCCCCCGTTGTCGAAGAACCGCGAGCCGTGCCATCTGGAATGGAAGCGGCTCGCCGTGCCCCTCGACTTTTATTATTGCTACATCGGGGTGGAAGTCAATCCCGACCTCGGGCCGCGCGGTCGATCTCGCGCTTGGCGTCCTGCTTCTTGAGGGCTTCACGCTTGTCGTAGAGTTTACGGCCCTTGGCGATGCAGATTTCGACCTTTGCCATTCCCTCTTTGAAGTAGATCTTCAGGGGGACGAGGGTCAGTCCGCGCTCGGAGACCTTGGCGGCCAGCCGGTCGATCTCCTTGCGGTGCAGGAGGAGCTTCCGAGGCCGTTTGGCCTTGTGGTTCATCCGGTTGGCCTGGAGGTATTCGGGGATGTCGCACCCGAAGAGCCAGACCTCCTCATCGCGGTCGAGGCCGGCGTAGGCTTCCTCCAGGCTCGCCTTGCCGCCCCGGAGGCTCTTCACCTCGGTCCCGGTCAGGACGATTCCGGCCTCGAACGACTCCATCAGGTCGTACTCGAAGCGGGCCCGGCGATTGCGCGCGACGATCTTGAACGACTCGTCGTCCGGCTTCTTGGCTTTCGCCTTTTCCTTGCCAGCCATCACCAACACCCCCATCCTCGCCCGAGTCGAGAGGGCATTATAGAGATCCAGGCCGACGGGGGACAACGCCCGGCTTCATCGAATCGTCAAGTCCCCGCGATCCCTCGGCAGGTCGCCAGGACCTCGGCGACGATCGCGTCGGGCTCGTCCGACTCGATCCGGAGCAGGGGGGTCTGCAGGAGACCGGGACGCCTTCGGATTTCGTGATCCGCGGGCAGGGCGGCCAAGATCGTGGGAGCCAGCGCCTTCCCGGCAGCGACCCGGGCGCGACGCAACCCCATGTGATAGGCCGGCATTCCGCCGGACTCCGGGGATCCGAGCCTCCCGCCCCAGTCCGACGTCGTGGACGCCCGGAGGAGGTCAAGGGGCAGGCAATAATCGGCCACGATCCAGGGAGCCCGGAGGGTCTCCGCGGCCCATCGACCGGCGTGGAGCGCCTCGGCCTTCCGCCCAATCCGTTCGAACGGGTCGCCGGGATCGTCGCCTTCCTCGACCCCGAACGCGGGCAAAGACTCGATCAGGAGGCGGAACACGGTCGCCTTCGTCTTCCCTCGCGGGCCGTCGAGCGCCAGGAGTCTCGGCTTCCGGTCGAGGTTGGCCAGGAGGTCGGCGATCGTCCGCCTCGTCATCGGGTCCACGATCCCCGGGGCAATCTGGGCCAGCGGGGCAAGGACGAACCGGCGGAACGCGAGCCGGGGATGGGGGAGCTTCAGGTCGGGCGTGTCAAGGAACTTGCAGCCGTAGATCAGGAGGTCGATGTCGAGCGTCCGCTCGCCCCAGCGGACGGTCCGACGCCGGCCGAGGCGATCCTCGATCTCTCGGGTCAGCGCCAGAAGTTCGCGGGGGCCGAGGGTCGTCGCCAGCCTCGCGGCGGCGTTGAGGAACGCCCCCTGGCCGGGAGGGCCGCCGACGGGACTGGTTTCGAGGTAAGGACTGACGGCCTCGACGGCCAGGCCCGGCGCATCGGCCAAGGCGGCGACCGCGGCGTCGAGGATCGCCTTGCGGTCGCCGAGGTTGCTGCCCAGGCCGATCCAGACGGGCGTGGTCATCGACCGCTCAGAGTTTCAGCTTGCCGATCCGCTCGACCGCCTGGAGCAGCCGGGGGGTGTCGACGGTCAGGGCGGCGCGGATGTAGCCGTCGGCGGTCCGGCCGAAGCCAAGTCCGGGGGTGGTCACCACGTCGGCCTCGTCCAGGATCCGGGCGCAGAGCTCGCTGGAGGTCGTGCCGGCGGGGCAGGGGATCCAGACGTAGAACGTCGCCCCGGGCGTGGGGACGTCCCAGCCGATCCCCTTCAGGCCGGTGACGAAGGCGTCGCGGCGCTCCCGGTAGAGGGCCCGGATCGGCGGGGTCAGGGTGTCGTACTGGTCGAGCGCCGTCTTGGCGGCGAACTGGATCGCGGTGAAGATCCCGGAGTCGGAATTGGCCTTCACCTGGCCGAGCGCGGCGATCAGCGGGGCGCCGCCGATGGCGAAGCCGACGCGCCAGCCGGTCATATTGAAGGTCTTCGAGAGGCTGTGGAACTCGACGGCATGCTCCCTGGCCCCGGGGACCTGGAGGATGCTGGGGGCGGGCCGGTCGAAGTACATCTCGTTGTAGGCTGCGTCCTGGGCGATCACCAGGTTGTGGGCCCGGGCCAACCCGACCACTTTCTCGAAGAACGGGAGGTCGGCGGTCCCGCCGGTCGGATTGTTCGGGTAGTTCAGGAAGAGGAGCCGGGCCCGGGTGTAGACGTCGGCGGGAATGGCGTCGAGGTCGGGCCGGAAGCCTTGCGCAGGCTCCAGTGGCATCGTGTAGACGTCGGCGCCGGCGAACATGCTGCTACTCCGGTAGACCGGGTAGCAGGGGTCGGGCACGAGGCTGATGTCGCTGGGGTTGAGGACGGCCAGCGGGAAGTGGGCGATTCCCTCCTTCGAGCCGATCAGCGGGAGAATCTCGGAACTGGGGTCGAGGTCCAGGCCGTACCGCTTCTTGCAGAACGCGGCGATGCTCTGGCGAAGTTCGGGAGCGCCCTGGTCCAGGGCATATTGATGGAAGGCCGGGTTCTCGACGTGCTCCTGGAGGCTCCGGATGATCGGCGCCGGGGTCGGCTTGTCGGGGTCGCCGACGCCCAGGTTGATCACGTCGCGCCCGGCCGCCATCGCCGCCTTCTTCTTCTTGTCGATCTCGGCGAAGAGGTACGGGGGGAGCTTCTGGAGCCGTTCGGCCTTGACGAATTGCGTGGTCGCCATCGGAATTCCTGGATTCAACTCGGGTGGTCGCGGGGTGGCGGTCCTCCTGCCCCCAAGAAGTTAACGAAATCCTGGCGGGAGTGCCAGGAAGGTGCCGATGGGGAAGGATTGGAGCGGCAGGGCGCGGGACGTTGGGGCGTCGAGGTCGCCGGGAGATAATAGGGGTGAAGATTATGTGCGGACCGTGCGGGGAGAGGCGACCGGCCTCCTTATTTCTCCGGATCGATGGCGTCCTGGCGGTGGGCTCTCTCCAAGATCGGGAGGGATGATGCGTCTGGTCATCGACGGCCGGCGGCTGACGGCGGAGCGGACCGGGGTGGGTCGCTACCTGGAAGTCCTGCTCCAGGACTGGGCCGAGACCGGGCCGCCGCTCCCGGAGACGCTGGTCGTGGTCCGGGACCGGGCCGGGCTGACGCGCGTCCCCTCGGGGTCGGGGATCCGGGCCGAGGCGGTCGGCGAGGGCTGGCCGGGCCAGGTCTGGGAGCAATTCGCCCTGAGGCGTCGGCTTGGCGAGGGGGACGTCCTGTTCGCGCCGGCAAACCTGTCCCCGCGCGGCTGGCGGGGGCGGACCGTCCTGGTCACGCACGACGCGCTCCAGGAGGTGATGCCCGACGCCTTCCCCTGGCACGTCCGCTGGCGGTTCGGCCGTCGTTATCGCCGGGCGGCGGCATCGGCGACCCGCGTCCTGACCCCCTCGCAATCGACCTGGCGCGACGTGGCCAAGTTCTACGGCGTGCCCGCCGGCCGGCTCCGGGTGGTCTATCCCGCCCCCGACCCATCGTTCCGCCCGAGGGGGCCCGCTTCGGAGGAGGTCACCGAGGCCCGGGCTCGGGTCGGCCTGGGGTCGTCGCCATTCTTTCTGTTCGTCGGCAAGCCGTCGGCGAGACGGAACGTCCCGGCGATCCTGGAGGCGTTCGCCCGGCACCGGGAGGTCCACCCCGGTCACCGGCTCGTCCTCGTCGGCCCGGGCGTGATCGAGGCCGGGGATCCGGGCGAATCCCCCTCGATCCTCCGGGCCGGGCACGTGGCCGAGTCGGTCCTTCTCGGGCTGATGGCCGACGCCCTGGCGCTGCTCTACCCGACCGAATACGAGGGGTTCGGCCTGCCGATCGTCGAGGCGATGGCCTCGGGATGCCCGGTGGTCACGCTCCGGCGCGGGGCGATGCTCGAGGCCGGCGGCGACGCCGCCTGGTATCTCGACGATGCCGACCCGGGGCCGATGGCCCACGCCATGCACGTCCTGGCGACCGACGTCGCGGCGCGGGCCTCGCGGATGAGCCGGGGTTTCAGCCAGGCGGCGAAGTTCCGGCCCTCGCGGTTCGCCGATGAAGTCAAGGCCGAGATCCGCGACGTCGCCGGGTTCCGGCCCGCCGTCAAGGGGCCCAAGGCCCGGCCGGCCTCACGCCGTCGAATCGAACGTGACGCCGCTTCGGGACGCTGAGGTTGGCCTCGAAGCCATCGCGGGATCCCACCAGGTCGGCCCGGGCAGGCGATGGGCCCGGTCGACCCGGACCCGTCGCGTCCTCCGCTTCTCCTCGATCAGCCCGAAGTAGCGGTGCAAGTGCTCGGCCTCCGACCAGATCCCGCGCCGGGCGAGGTAGCCGTCGCACCCGAGTTTGACTCGGAGGTCGGCGTCTCCGGCCAGCGCCCGGATCGCCCCGACCAGCTCGTCGCCGGTCCGGAAGACCAGGCCGCCGCCGCTCTCGGCGACCAACTCGGGCAGAGCCCCGAGGTCGCGGACGACGACGGGCGTCTTCTCGGCGAACGCTTCCAGGACGACGTAGCCGAATGTCTCGTAGACCAGCGAGGGGACGGCCACGGCCATCGCCCCGCGGAAGAGCGCGGCAACCTCCGCCGAGTCGAGCCGCCCCTCGAAGTGGACGTTGGTCATCCCCTCGGCCTGGCGGCGGAGGTCGGCCTCGAACGGTCCCGACCCGGCGATCCGGAAGTCGAGGTCGGGGAGCCGCCGGAACGCCTCGATGACGTCCTGGAACCCCTTGATCTTCTCCAGCCGCCCGGCGGCGGCCACATAGGGCCGGTCGTGGCCGGGCGTGGGGGCCTCGGGCCGCCCGGTGTAGTCCTCCGGGAGGAAGTAAGGCAGGTGCGTCATCGGGGCCCGGATCCCGCGTCGGGCGTGCTCGCCCAGGGTCGAGCGGCTCGGGCCGATCAGGGCGTCGAGGTGACCGAGCGACCGGTCGAGCAGCGGTGTATCCCGCCAGAACTGCGGCGGACGCCCCGCCTGGACGCAACACCGGACGCACGCCTTCGCCTCGCAGACGCTTTCGTTGAACTTCCAGAGGACGTGCAGCGGGCAGACCAGCCAGTGCTCGTGGGCCGTCATCAGCTTGACCGCCCCCGGCGCGGGGATGGAGAGCAGCCCGGGCCCGCCGATCAGCGAGAGGTTGTGGAAGTGGACCACGTCGGGCCGGATCGATCGGAGGAGCGAGCGGATCGCGCGGTCCTTGAAGGCGGGCCTCCCCGACTGATGGGTCGCCAGCGGTGAGAGCGGCCCGAACCGGCTGGCCAGGGGGTGGATCGTGACGCCCGGCGGCGACTCGTAGGGCCGGGGGGTCTGGTCGCCCCGGGTCATCTCGAAGGCGTCCCGGCAGTAGATCACGTGGACCTCATGCCCGTGCCGCGCCAGGGCCCGCGAGAGCCGGTCGACGAACGCGGCGTCGCCGCCAAAGCTGTGCGGACCGAAGAAAGTTGTGAGCATCGCGAATTTCATGCTTAAGATAACTCCCATTGCATTCATCCATGATAGCAACGATGTCATTTCTTGCGGCTGTAGACCCCTTTTCCGCCCTCGATGAACCTCGCCGTGCTCAGGTGATCGTCCTCGACCAGGCAGTGCAGCCCGCCACGGGGCAGCCCCTCCGGCAGGCACACGGCGATGATCATCTTCGTCTTCGGATTGGCCTCCAGGCGTCCGACGAGGGCATAGAGCCCGATCATCCCGGCCAGCCTCGCCCTGGTCTCCGTGTCGGCGTTGGCGATGGCCTCCCTCTCAGCCTCGACCCGATCGACGATGGACTCCGCCTCCTTCCGCACACGACGCTGCTCCTCCAGGCCGGCTCCGAGCGCCCGGAGGTGACTGCGGACCTCCTCGATCTCGGCGGACCGGTCGTTGATCCGGGCCTCGTAGGCTTCCCTAGCGGCCGGCGACCTGTGCGATCGTCCTTCGACTTGCGGATAAGGATCGCTGCACGCATCGTCCGGCCCCGAGAGGGTGGCGGGTTCCAGATTTGGCTGGATGACCTCACCACCCTTTTAGCAACTCCTGAACGGATGGTCAATATCAGCCCTTGGGGGCCTTCTCGCTGCGCCGCTTGCCCGGCCCCGGCCTGTCGGGCAGACTGGACGGAAATCGACCAGGCACGATGCGAGGCCGTCCCGATGCCCCCGACCGCCGCCACCATCAAGCCGTCCCACAAGGCGATCCAGGCTTACTACGACGAGCTGAAGGGGTATGCCACCCAGGACGTGAGCCACGAGGGGGCCGTCAGCACGGCCTTCCAGAACCTCCTGGCCGAGGTCGGCAAGCTGCACAAGTGGACGCTGATCCCCCAGTTGTCGATGAAGGTGAAGGGGCACACGATCCGGCCCGACGGCACCTTGCGGCACGAGGAGTGGATGATCCCTCGGGGGTTCTGGGAGGCGAAGGACACCGAGGACGACCTGGACATCGAGATCAGGTCGAAGATCAACAAGGGCTACCCCACGGTCAACATCATCTTCGAGGACACCCGGCACGGCGTCCTGTACCAGAACGGCCGGGAGGTCTACCGGGCGAGGCTGGCCGAACCCGATGAACTGGTGGCGCTCGTCAACCAGTTCTTCGCCCACACCGAGCGGGACATCGAGGGCTTCGAGCAGGCCGTCTCCGAGTTCCAGGGCCGCATCCCCCACCTGGGCAAGGGTCTCCTGGCCAAAATCGAGGCGGCACACGAGAACAACGTCAGCTTTCAGCAAGCCTTCGACTCCCTCCTGGAACTCTGCCAGACCGCCCTGAACCCGAATATCAGCATGGCGGCCGTCGATGAGATGCTCGTGCAGCACTTGTTGACCGAAAGGCTGTTCGATCGCATCTTCCAGGACCAGGACTTCATCCGAAGGAACGTCATCGCCTCGGAAGTCGAGAAGGTCATCGACGCCCTGGTCAGCCAGTCGTTCAACCGCAGCGAGTTCATGCGGAGCCTGAACCCATTCTACAAGGCCATCGAGGATGCGGCCCGGACCATCGAGGACTTCGGCGAGAAGCAGCACTTCTTGAACACGGTGTATGAGCGGTTCTTCCAGGGCTACAGCATCCAGACCGCCGACACGCACGGCATCGTCTACACGCCGCAGCAGGCCGTGGACTTCATGTGTGCGAGTGTCGAAGAGATCCTGAAGACGGAGTTCGGCTTGGGCCTGGGATCTCCCGGCGTCCAGATGATCGACCCCTGCACGGGCACGGGGAACTTCGTCGTGAACTTGATGCGGAGGGTGCCGAAGAAAGACCTTCCCAGGTTCTACAAGGAGCAACTCTTCGCCAACGAGGTCATGCTACTCCCTTATTACATCGCAGCACAGAACATCGAGCACGAATACTTCGACATCACGAAGAAGTACGAGCCGTTCGAGGGCCTCTGTTTCGTCGATACGCTGGAACTTGACGAGGGGGAGCGGCCGGAACTCGTCTTCCTGTCCGTGGCGAACACCGCCCGCATCAAACGCCAGCACAAGACGCCGATCAAGGTCGTCATCGGCAACCCGCCCTACAACGTGGGACAGATCAACGAGAACGACAACAACAAGAACCGCAAGTACAAGATCGCAGATGCGAACGTCGCTCGCACCTTCTCCAAAGATTCGGCCGCCACGAACAAGAACGCACTAGGGGACGTCTACGTCAAGTTCTTTCGATGGGCCATGGACCGCCTCAGGGGGAAGGATGGAATCGTCTGCTTCATCAGCAATAATAGCTTCGTCGATCAGATCGCCTTCGACGGGATGCGGAAGCACCTGGCCCAAGATTTCAATCTCATCTACCACTTCAACCTCAGGGGGAATGGCCGGCTGATCGGCGAACGTCGGACCCTCGATGGCAGGAACATCTTCAGCGACCAGATCCGGGTGGGCGTGGGCATCACGTTGCTGGTCCGCAACACCACGAGAAAGGAGAGGAGAGTCTACTACCATCAAGTCCCGGATCGGATGAAGGCCAGGGAGAAGAAGGAGTATCTGGCCAAGTTCGGGTCGATCTCGGACGTTCCCTGGACCACGCTGGTGCCCGACGAACGAAACAATTGGCTGGCAGCCGAGAACGCAGACGAATTCTCGGAGTTGCTCTCGATCGGTCACAAGAGTGCGAAGGGGGCGAAGGCGTCGAGTGGCCAGACGATCTTCAGGACGTACGGCAGGGGCGTTGCCACTTCACGAGATGAAGTTGTCCTGGATTTCGACAAGAAGGTGCTTACCACGAGGATCAAGGCGTTCATCGAAGAATACAATTCCGAAGTGGCACGCTACGAGCGGAGCGGCGACGGGATCAATGCCGATGATTTCGTCAAGTACGAGAAGATAAAGTGGAGCCGAGACCTCAAGAACGATCTGACTCGGGGGCATTATGCCGATTTCGGCCCCAATAAGATCCGAAGGTGCCTGTACCGTCCTTTTTCTCGGCTGAATCTGTACTTCGACCGGATCTTGAACGAGGAAGTGTACGTCTTCCCAAGAATCTTCCCGACGGCCGAGACCGAGGTCGAGAACCGCACCATCATCGTCAGCGACATCGGCTACCGGGCGACCATTTTCGGCGTCTTGATGTCCAACTGCATCTCCGACTTGCATCTCTGTGCTTCCAGCGATTCACACCAATGCTTCCCGTTCTACACCTATGATGAGGATGGGACGAACCGGGTCGAGAACGTGACCGACGAGGCCCTGTTGAGGTTTCGAGGGCATTACCGGGACGACTCCATCAGCAAATGGGACGTCTTCAATTACATCTACGCCGTGCTCCACCTCCCCTCCTACCGGGAGAGATTCGGCGACAGCCTCAAGCGAGACCTCCCACGTATCCCCTTGATGGCGGACTTCCGGGCCTTCGTGGACGCCGGCAAGAACTTGGCCGACCTGCACGTCAACTACGAGAACATCGAACCCTGGCCGCTGGAGTGGATCTACGCCGACGACAAGCCGCTGTCCTACCAAGTCCAGAAGATGCGGCTGAGTTCGGACAAGTCCACCTTGTTCATCAACGAGGTAACCGTTCACGGCCTTCCGCTACCGTTTCGGGGATGGTAGTGTTTTTACCATGACGATGCCGCCACCACCCTCCGAGGAATGCTTGGCTTCGCTTCCCACGGCGGCCCTGATCTACGTCCGC
>JAABUV010007795.1_pt1 | contig 11077 bp, 7 predicted proteins | sample 5559971 | NCBI WGS metagenome assembly JAABUV01 (sample SAMN10711881, study PRJNA513362) | rock metagenome | isolation source: Antarctica rocks | place: Antarctica: Victoria Land, Knobhead nord | collected 2015-12-19
TAATCAACTACTCTGCTATCGACGTGTAGACGATACGAAATAACCTACTTCGTTTATTCAGAAAATTCGCAAGAAATTCTTTGAATTACTTTCATCAAATTTACTCAAATTTATCAAATCACTCACTACACACTCACATATCTACCTGTATCTTCATCTTCAATCTCTCATCATGACACGCGACTTCGAATCAGTCGAACTTCAAACGACTCGCCTGCTTAGAAGCACTGCAAATAGGCGGGTTTTTCTTCTTTCTTTCGATGTCTCAGCTGAATCTCAGAATGTCGCGATCTCATGAAACATCAAGATCGAAGAACAACTACGTCAGTGAGTTCTTGATCAGTCGAACGAGATCATCAAGATGTTAGATGAGCTAAGAGATCAACGAGACATGACTCTGAAATGCAATGAGCACTGAATTGTTCTACAAGTCAAACATATTCGAAGATTGAAACAGCTAAAGATCAATCGCACGACAATGAACACTCTAGAAGAGACTAACATTCGACTACGAGAGACAATGTTGAAACTCAAAGAGAAACAGCGTTCAGCTGATCAGCTTCGATCTCGACAGTCTTCTGAGTCTCGATCTACTACGAATCATCTATCTCAACAAGATATTGAGCCGCATGCTTCTATCAAGAATTATACTCGACGAGAGACGTCTACTAAGTTCATCTCATTCGAAAATGAACATCATCGATTCTACAAATTTTCGAACCTTTCTATATTCACTGATGAAGATGAATCGACTTGAAAAGATTGAAGAAACAAGATAAATAACAAGCTGATTGTCAATGTCGATCAGTTCAATAATGAGACTATCTGCATTGTTTATATGTTGTTTAGGCTAGAAGATGACGCTGCTGAGCACATCTACGCTCGACGTCATCATGATTCTTCTCGTTCATACTACTCGATCTACGAGCTATTCGAACATCTGAAAGAAATATACGATGAAGTGAATAAGAATCGAAAGTGTCGTCGCGAATACAACGCTCTGAGACAAGCAGACAAGTTCTTCAATGTCTTCTACTTCAACTTTATAAAGCTATTCAGCTATCTCGAATATGACGATCGCACTCTGATGAACGATCTTCAGAATAAAATCAATAATCGCTTGCAGAACGCTCTATCAGTCTGTTTCGAAGATTTCACTTCGCTTCATCGACTAAAGACCTTTCTTCAAGATGTGAATAGTAAACAACGAGTCAATTATCAGCTTCGCAGCGAACGTCACACTGTCATCGTCAAAGTCACTGTCGTACCTGACAAACGCGCTACTACTCTCTTGTCAGCAGTGACGACTTCGATAATCGATTATGTTAAGTCAACTATCTTTTCTACCTCTGAGTCAACGAGATCGTCAATCATCTGCTACATCTGCAAGACTTCGAATCACTTGTTCAAGAATTGCTCTCAGCTGAACAAGATCAACATCTCTGCACCTTGAGCTTTCACTTCTCGCCTACATGAAATCGTCATTTCGAAAGATAAAGAGAATGAGAAAATGTCTTCTTTCGAGAATAGCGAGGCAAAAAACTAGTGACTTTCATCAAAGACGCGATGAAAGATGTGTTAATCTCTTCAACGACGAGCATGTCAGATGACTCTTTTGCTTCTGAATCTTTGACTACTGAATATATACTTTCTAGCAAAGGAATTAGTTACTCATTGAAGTCATTGATTGACATCGAAGCTGCTGACTATTCATTCATTGATAAAGTGATCGCGCAGATTGTTAGTGATCAGTTGCAAATCGAGCTTCTGACTTTGATCAAAGCAAAGTCAATACGAGAATTCGACGATCATTATGCAAAAAAACTCATTATTCATGTCATCTATTCGAACCTGACAGTTCAAGATCATACGATTGACATCGCTTCTATGTTAATCACTCGATTAGATCAACATCAAATGATTCTCGAAAAAACATGAATGAACAAAATCGACCTAGTAATTGATATGCGAACCGATTCTCTTCGATTTTCGAATTTCAACCCTACTAGTCAGAAGTCGATTGCTCTATTCTCAAGCAATAAATCAATCACGAAACAGAAGAGCTTGACTTCTACTCATATACTAAAGAGACCTTTCACTTCGATTACATCTCAATTCAGTCAGAAATCACTCTCTTTCAGTCAAAAGAAGAGCTCAATCGAACAGTTAAAACCGCGCGACGCGACTTTAACTAGCGTCAAAATTCCTAAATCGACGTCAGGTTCAATGAACATTGCAATAATAGAGGCTGCGACTTATAGAATGTTAGTCAAACGATCAGACGTGAAGACTTTTGCTGTTATCGTCTCGAAAATTGATCGACTCATAACTACAGTCGAAAATAAGCTCGAAGAAGTGAATCTGCATGAGCTTTCACACGTCGAGATTCTTGAAGAGATCAAAGTCAAGCTTTCCTTCGAGTATCATGACTATCTAGACGTGTTCGATCGAGCTATGATCGATCAGCTATCATCTCATCATTTCTACGATCACAAAATTGAGTTGATCGACGAAGAAACGTCTTTTCGAAGCAGACTTTATCAGATGTTTGATCACAAACTTCAGAAGGTAAAGAAGTATCTGATCGATCATCTAAACAAAGAGTTCATTTTCTTCAGCTTCGCATCATACGCCTCGCTCATCTTGTTCATCGAAAAGAAAGACGAAAGTCTGCGTTTCTGCGTCGATTACAGAAAGCTCAATGCTTTGATCAAACGAGATCGTTATTCTTTGTCATTGATAGACGAGACTCTCGCTCGTATACAAGAAAGCAAGTACCTGACTCGATTGAACATCATTGTCGCGTTCAACAAACTACATATGCATTCAGATAGCGAAGATTTGACTATCTTTATTATCTTCTTCGACTCATACAAATATCATATAATGCTCTTCGAATTAACAAACGAATCGACGTTCTATCAACACTATATGAACGACGTGTTGTTCAAATATCTACATCAGTTTTGTCAGATCTATTTAGATGACATTATCATCTACAGCAAGATTCTGAAGAAACACAGACGACATGTATGATTGATCTTGCATCGACTACGAGAGGTCGATCTACAGATAGACATAAACAAATGCGAGTTTCATGTGCAGAAAATCATCTTTCTAGAACTTTTGATGTCAATCGAAGAACTGAAGATGAACTCGCGAAAGATGCAAGCAGTCGTTGATTGATCTACACTCAATAATCTCACTCAAATGCAGTTCTTCATTGACTTCTGCAATTTCTATCGACGCTTCATCAAGAACTTTTCGAAGATTGTTCGTTCAATGATTCGATTCACTCAAAAGAAGATCATATTTGAATGAAATGAAGTCTGTCAGATCGTCTTCGATCATATGAAGAGACGTATGATTGAGACTTCTATACTACGTCACTTTGATCAAACTCGTGAGGCTATTCTTGAAATCGACTCATTCGACTACGTCAACGATGAAGTTCTCTCTCAATATGATGACGAAGAAGTACTACATTCAATTGTCTTCTATAGCAAGAACATGTCTTCTGCTGAATGCAACTACGAGATATATGATAAAGAACTTCTGATCATCATTTGAGCATTTGAACACTGACGACTCGAACTGAAGCTAACTGACATTTCTATCAAGATGTTCATCGATCATCAAACGCTCATCTTGTTGATGAAAGATAAAGAGCTGAGCAGACGTCAGATGCGCTGAGTTCAGAAGTTCGCTGACTTCAACTTCAGAATAATGTATCGATCTGACAAACAGAACATCAAGATCGATGCATTAACTCGTCAAGCTGACGTTGTGCTCAGAGATTCAGAAGATGAGCGCGTTTGCTATCAATGAATCACTATTCTGACTTCAAATCGAATAAAAATTGCTGATCTAAAGAAGAACATCAGTGAACCAATCTATAAACAGGTTCTTGAGACTAATGAAATCGACGAGAATTGTATGCTACTTCGCGAAGCAATAGCAAGAGACGAGACACAATATGAAGATATCAAATTGAAGAATTGTCGAATTCAGAATGAAATCTTGTATCATGATAATCAGTTATGAGTTTCGTTCAATGAACTTCTACAAATGAACCTGATTCGTGAAGTACATAATCAGTCATCGATGAGTCATTCTGATATTCTTAGAACTGTGAAGATCATAAAACGAAATTACTATTGATCATTCATGCGGAAAACGATAAATCGATATATTCGAAACTGCTATATCTGTCAACGTTCAAAGACATCTAGAAATAAATCAAACGACTTGCTTCAATCTCTATCGATATCTGAACAGCGATGGCAGAACATAGTCATGAACTTCATTATCGATCTATCTGATTCGTACGACTATAACGCTATTCTGACTGTCATCTGCAGATTGTCAAAAGAAAGGCATTATATTTCTTGCATCACTGATGATGAAGATATCACAGTCGAAAAAACAGCTGAAATGTTGCTTCAATGAGTATATCGATTTCACGATCTATCAAACTTCATTGTGTTCGATCGAGATTCTCAGTTCATCTTCATTCTCTGAAAGTTTCTTTGCAAACGACTGAGCATTTCCCTTCGATTGTTCATCGTCTATCATTCTCAGATCGACGATCAAAGCGAACGAGTCAATCAGAACGTCGAAAGATATCTTCGTTTCTTCTGTTTGTACATGCAGAATGACTGGGTCAAGTGATTGCTCATGATTGAGTTTGTCGATAATAACGTCTTGTCTTCAATCATCTTCTTGATTCTCTTCTTCATGAATAAGAGCTTTCATTCTCATATGAGCTTCGATCCTGACATCATCGAGTATGAAAGCATTCGCGAGCGCTTGCAGATCGTCAGAGTCGAAGATATATTCGATCACATGAACAAAACATTGATCTTCGCTCGCGAAGCTCTGACCAAAACACGAGAACGAATGGTGAAACAAGCTAACAAGCATAGAAAGAAGATCAATTACGAGATCGAATCAAAGATGTTTCTGAACGAAAGAAACATCGTTACAGCGAGACTCTTCAAAAAGCTAGATGACAAGATGCTCGATTCATTCAAGGTCACAGATTCTGTTGACTTCTTCTATAAATTGAAACTATCAGACACTATGCGTATACACGATGTATTTCATTCAGAGCTTCTTCGTTCTGTCGACGATGACTCTCTGCCTGGTCAGAAGAATGAATTCTCGAGGTCAATAGTGGTAAACGATGAGAACGAATGAAAGATCGACGATATATTGAACTCTCGACGATATCGAAGATGACTTCAATATCAAGTTAAATGAAAGAACTATGACAACGATCTCAACTGGTATAACGCTGACGACGACGAATTTATGAACGCTCAAGAGATGATTAATGACTTTCATATCAAATATTCGAGAAAAGCGCACTAAGAAATAACATTCATGCGAACATGAATAGTCAAAGAAAGAGAGTAATGTTACGATTCTAGCCTTCGTCTATTCTTTCTCGTCTTCGTCTTGATTTCATTCTAATCGAGTCTAGTGAGCATTTGAGCTAGAAGTGATGTCATTGAAACTCTGCATCATATGTGTAAGACGTCAATCCAATCGGGCCTAGCACAGGGCTGAGAAACACACATATAAGAATCGAGTTCTTTTCTGTAGATACTTTTCTTTCTTAGCATTTATCTATTAGTTAAATGATATTCATATGACTCACTCTATGTCGACTTCTAACAGATGTTGCACAATAAATATCAATGATCTGTCACAATGCTCTTTCTTGCACTGATCTTAGCTTGATGTTCAGACTCTTTTGATGATCTTTCACTCTCTGTGATGTATATCATATGATGACTTCGTGACTAAGCAGAGAGCACGTCATCGCGAAGTATATTTGCTTACTCGTCGTCATTGACGAGTCTTAAATAAACTCAATGATTGTCTGCATGATCTTTTGTTTAATCACTAGTTTTGCTTTGACATGATGCATGTGAATTATTCATTTCAGCTTGAAGTTCAGTTGAACTTTCAAGACTCTGATATCTGATTTCAAGTCAATTTGATGTTTCATCAACTTTACATCAACTTTCATATTGAATCATTTAAAAGTTTTCATAAAGTGAATCAGCTCATGCTTTGTCATTAAGAATTTGATGTCATGCATTTTTAATCACTGTTCGCATTTATCATAAATCTCACTAAGAACTTTGCAGTTGTATTTTGTAAACTCTTCATATATCAAGATATTGATGTCATTCACGAAGTCTATAAAGTTAGTTCTCAGCTTGATGTTATCACATGCTTTTAACAAGTTTGCATTGTAAAACAGATATAATATCAATAATAGTGAAGAATCTTGTGATATGTCAACGTTCATGCTGCATTTTGTCATCATATAATCATTAATTGTGATTGTGATGCGTCAATCTTTCAGAAAGTTCTTTACAAACTCAAGAAGCAGTTTAAAAACTTTTCTCTTCTTTATGTCATGTAAGAGTCTGCTGTGTGTCACATTGTTAAATGCACTCTTTTTATTCAAACTCAGCAATGAGACTACTCTTCTTCTCATGTCACTTCACACAATGTATATCTTTTCTGTAATTAATTGCAAAGTTGTATCTATTAATTTGTGCTTGTAAACTTTCATTTGAATGTTCAATATTGAGTCACAAGCTTTTACAACATTTTGCAGATGTTCAAATATGATGAACTTTAATATTTTACTCAATGTGTCAAGTAGCACAATTAATTTATATATTTTTGCATTGAAGTAATCTTTCTTGTCTGACTTTTGCATCATTATTGTGATTGCACTCTTGAACTGAGTTGACTGTATTCTCTTTTGTAAACATTTTTCAAAAAGAAAGCATATTTATTCTGACGTGTCATCGACGAGTCTGCGCATTATTTTATTTATATATTTCGTGTGTCTTAACATTTTGTCAGATGTCGCTTTGTAGATGACTCTTTTAATCTCATGATGTGTCAATGAAACATCATTTTCAATCAAGAGCGAGTACTTAAAGTCTATTGTGTTCAGCATGAGAATCTCTGAAGATAACAAAAAGTGAGTCTGAAACATCATCTTCACTTTATTCTGCATTGTTGTGATGATGTCAAAGCACTCTGACTTCGTCAGTGAGAGAATTGTCGCTTGAGTGAGTATGTTTGTGATTACATTTCTTGCTCATTTCGCGATTTGAAACAGTTCTCTTGAGAATTGCTCGACATTCTGCATGATCTTTCAATATTCACTGCGCTTCTGTTTTCTGATAATTTTGCTCTTCTTATTGCATGCTTGAATGTACTCTACTCAATCATTAACAATTCAACAATCTTTTTTCATTTATTGCATGCTCTTGATGATTTTTGTACACTTCTTCGTTCACTCTGCTTTAATCATTTTATGTGATCTCATTCAGAAAGTGAAAATCTCAATGATCTTTCTCAGTGCATTCAACAATTGCTTCGTATATTCATTTATACATTGACGTCTTATCTTTTGATTCAACAGTAATTCTGACATCTGTTCTTTCAGAGTATTGATGAATTTCTCTTCATTCATTGTCTTTCAGTTGCAACGCGATCTTCGCGCTGACTTTTTGCAAACTCTGAAATTTATTACTGTCTGTATTGATAAATGATTTGAGAAGTTTGTCATTTCTTCATTGATTTCACATTGTATCAATCTGTTTGTGATGCTCTTTGTCGTGAAGATTAAATTTATTGTCGTTTGAGATTCTTGATAATCTCTCGTAATTGTGTCTTGAGATAATGCTAGCGATTCATTGATGTTTGTAATCATTTCAATTAACTCATTTGACAATAAATATTGTCTTGAGTAGAATGATTCTTCTCATGTGAAGTGATGCAGATTGAAACCTTCTACAAGAATGCTTTCTCTCGACATGTGCAGCATCTTTTCAATGTTTGAAAGATTTTCTTTTTCATGAATGATCTCATGATCTCTGAGTGATGAATTGTATGCTTCATGAATGTGTATAGCTTTCTGAATCATTTGTGCATCATTTGTTAATATTTATAACGTAATTGTATTTACATCTTTGAAGTGTCATGTTGAATGTCAGATGTTGCTGTTGATTTTTTTGTTTATGTAGAAACAGATTTTATCTTCATTATTCTTCAACATGAAGTCAACAGTTGCTGAGCAGTATGCTTTGAAAATATCATCAAATCATCAGAGTTCTTGAAGAATCAGAATGTCATAGTTTTTTATCTTTTTCTCATGTAGTAATGTTATCATCATCTTGTTTCTGAACTTGTGAATGTTGTACTGTAGTATTCAAAGCTTCTTTTGCTGAAATATTAAAGTTCACATTTCAGACTGTTTAATGTTCTCTTGAGTGTTTGTAAAGCATTTGCTTCACTTGTAAAATTCTCAACAGAAGATGACATTGATAACAATGTGATTGATATTGACTTCAATTCATTTGATCTTGACTTCTTGATCAAGTGATTCAGTATAGTGTTTTCTGATGTGATGATTACGTTGAGCAGATGACTTTCATTTATTGAGCGCTTCTGCTTTCTCTTTAAATCATTGTTCATCAGTGATTTCAGACTGATAAATGTTTCTGTGAATGTCTTTGACATTGCTGCTTTGAGTTCTTTCTGCTTTCATACAACATGATATAGAGATCTGTGCTTTGTGATTCTCTTTATTCTTTCTTTTTCAGCTTGTCATTTATGACATTGAGAATCAAAGACTCTGTGTGTGTCTTGACATGCTTCACATTTTCACATGTCTTAAGTCTGTTTGTAAAAACAATGCTTCAAGCGATGATTCAGCGCACAGTAAATGCATTTCTGCTTGTTCTTGCATTCATACATCTTGTGATCATATTCTTGACACTTTAGACACTGATGCACTCTGCAGCTTAAGTTGTAAAACTGTGTGATCTTTATGTTGATCTCATGACATACTTTCTCATTGATCAGCTTGTTCATCATTTCAGCGCTGATTACATGTATCATCAGCGAGATGTATCTCTTCTGCTCACTTTTCTTTGTGAGTCACTTAATCTTCTTGATCATCATCTTTGAATGTATGTCTTTGTTGATCTTGATGAGCGCTCTCGTCTCTTTCTTCTCTATGTTCTTAAACATTTCTTCGACTTTAATCTCATGTATCACTACTTCAAAACTGATCTCGCACAAACATGCATTCAATGATATTTCTTTGATTCAAAAATCATTTTTCTTCAATGTTTTTTTACTGCTCTTCATCTTGACTCAAAATATCAGCAATCTCAATTATTTCTTCATTGTTTCTATGTTCTTGCGTGTCAACAACGTCTCGTCGACGTCAATTTCTCTCGCTCATCTTACTATGTTCTTCATTGTTGTCATCATGATTCTCTTTACTTCTTCTTTCTTTTTGATGAAGATCTTTACTTCAAATTTCTCACAATGATTTTGCACTGATGATGATATGTCAACGTTGAACACAAGATGACTTTCAAATGATGTCGTTGACTTTACGCTTATTCTCTTCGCTCAGCTGTTAACGTGTTTTCTCTTCTTCACGAACTCTTTTTCAAGTCTGCTCGTTATCTTTTTCAGTCTCTTTAGCTGATTCTTCATGCGCTGATTGACAGTTAATGCAGCGACGCGTTGACGTGTCAGCTTTTCTATTATCTCTGTTAAACTTTTCATCTTTTCTCAGAGCATCAATTCATTGTTTCTACGTTCGTTGAACTTATAAAGTACTCGCAGCTTGTATAATTTCTTCTGTATATCTTTCGTCTTGACTGAATTCTTCTGTGAGATAGTGATAATCACTTTTCGTTCATTCATCGACATCATGTCAACAAAACTTCTCATCTGCTCTTGATGATCAGAATGAAGCGTAAGCATCATGTCAATGATGTGTTCTGTCTTTAAATAGTTTAAGTAATTCATTTTCATGATTTTAAATTTTTTTTAATTAACAATTAATTATTACTTTAATTGAGTTTTTTTTAAAAAAAAAGTAAACATTGAAATGCTTCTTACTTAATGATTATCATTCATTGAGCAGAAAAATATGTGATGAAAGAAAGATGCATATGATGAGAAAATAAAGTATGATTGTATTAAATAATTTTATTCTGCTCTTGATTTGACTTATGTCATGTAAACGTTGAATAAATTGTTAGTATAAATGTGCAATTGCAATTGTTCAATGCATGACTTTGATCAATAGTAAAGAATGCATTTTGATCATTTTCATGAGCTTTTGATTTTTCATGTAGATAAATGTATGATCTGACATCAAGTAAAGAAGATGAGTTTAAGCTTTTTCAATATATCAGCATGATCAACGAGTCATTACTTCTTTGAGCACTGTAGTCACGACTTTCAGACTCATCATCTGAAACAACTATTTTATTTGATATCTTTTCATCAATTACTCGATGATACTGTCAATGTGATGAAGATGTTTCGATACTGATGCAGTTGATGAATCGCAAATTCTTCGATCACTTGTAATCACAACTCGCAGACTCTTCATCTGAATTGTCTATTTCACTAGTAGTATCTTTTTATCTCTTACTGACATCGACATGTCATTAATCTTCTTCGTAGATCGATTGTGACTGTTAGAAGAGATGTTGTCGCGTAGATGAAAACTCTGCATGATGACTTTTCTGATCATGCAACGTTCTAATATCATTTGAACTGCGTTGAATTGAGATCTCTTGACTCTTCTGACTTTTATTCAAACACAGAATAGAATCAAAAGGTTCGTAGTCGACATCACGTACAGATGAATCTCGTTGTCAGCCTCTCACTTGTTATTTATAGCATTCGAAATGAGAAATCAATCTAATAGTACCTGATGATAATTTTCAAAACTGTTCAAAATAGCTGTCTAGAGTGCTGCTGCCTAACGACACTACTTTTCTTGTCACAGATCATCTTAAACTAAAAGAACTCAACTTCGATAAAAACGGATCACTTTGATATAGTGCGAGCGTGAAAGAGTTAAAGGGTACGTATTATGGTGGTATGGCTCGGGTGCGCGCTGAAGATTTGGTACCGCTTAGTGTGAAGAAGAGCATACTTTACCGTTCTACACAGCTCCTTCAGTCATGTTCATGGCCTGGATGAAGTACTTGAAGGGTTAAAA